>ERZ1024483.14-NODE-14-length-79874-cov-14.589145_pt1 | contig 79874 bp, 66 predicted proteins | sample MGYA00520799_ERZ1024483 | MGnify/ENA primary metagenome ERZ1024483 (study PRJEB33242, sample SAMEA3444315) | Homo sapiens | biome: Host associated; feature: Gastrointestinal tract; material: Stool | place: Uganda | collected 2011-01-01 ...
AACTCAGCAGAACGATGAGAAAGTTCTACTACACCCATACCAGTGCCTTCAAAATTCAGAGCAGAACGCATCACAGTCTTCTGAGAATGAATTAACTACAGCACAGAGTGTTAATTCATCTGTACCAACAGTAAAACTTGAAGACGAGTTAAAGCAGTCATTCATTGACTATGCGATGTCTGTTATCGTAGACCGTGCTCTTCCTGACGTGCGTGATGGTTTAAAGCCTGTTCACAGACGTGTTCTTTTTGATATGTATGATCTAAAAGTATGGAGTACTGGCCAGACTAAAAAGTCAGCTCGTATTGTTGGTGACGTTATTGGTAGATTCCATCCACATGGAGATACTGCTGTATACGAAACTATTGTTCGTATGGCTCAATGGTTCTCAATGCGTGAACCTTTAATCTTCGGTCAGGGTAACTTTGGTGATATCGATGGTGATGGCGCAGCTGCTATGCGTTATACCGAAGTTAAGATGACTAAGATTGCCGAGCAGATGTTAGCTGATATTGATAAAGAGACTGTCGACAGCTATCCAAACTATGACGGTAATGAGCAGATCCCTGAAGTTTTACCAACCAAATTCCCAAATCTGTTGGTAAACGGCTCATCAGGTATTGCTGTAGGTATGGCAACTAACATTCCTACTCACAACCTTTCTGAGGTTATTGATGGCGTAATCGCCGTTTTGGATAACCCAGAGATTGGTCTTGATGAACTTATGCATTACATTCCTGGTCCTGATTTCCCAACAGGCGGTATTATCGTAGGTACTGATGGTATCAGACAGGCTTATGAAACCGGTAAAGGTCGTTGTATCATCAGATCAAAGACTAGAGTGGAGACAGATAAGTCAGGTAAGCAGACCATTTATGTAGACGAGATCCCTTATGTTGTACACAAGGTTGATATCGTAAAGCAGATTGAAAAACTCATCAAAGAAAAGAAGATCGAAGGTATTGCAAGTATCGTTGATGAGTCAGATAAAGACTGTGCTGTTAAGATTGCAATTGACTTAAAACGTGATGCTTATCCTGAAGCTGTTCTAAACAATCTGTATCAGAACACCATGTTACAGGCAAGCTTCCCAATTAACATGGTAGCTTTAGTTCACAATCATCCAAAGCAGTTATCATTAAAGGAAATCTTAACTGAGTTTGTTAAGTTCCGCCGAGAGATCGTAACAAGAAGAACAGTATATCTGTTACGTCAGGCAAGAAGAACAGCTCATACCAACGAAGGCTTGATGATTGCCAAGGCAAACATTCAGCGAGTAATTGATATTATTACAGCAGCAGATAATGCTGAAGATGCACGCATTAAGTTAATGGCTGAAGCTTGGGATTCTTCTGTAATTTCACCTCTTATCCAAAGAGCTGAAGACGGTTCTAATATTTCTTTACCTCAGGGTATTCCTGCTGATAAGGGGATCATTGGCGATAAGTACTACTTATCAGATCCTCAGGCAAGAGCAATTCTTGAGTTAAGATTATCTAAATTAACTCACCTAGCTCAAGATGAGATCCGTGATAAGTACAATGAATTAGTTGCTGCAATTCGTGATTACTTAGAGATCTTAAATAATCCTGAAAGAATGAAGCAGGAAATCAGGACTGAGTTACAGGAAGTTAAAGAGACTTATGGCAACAAGCGCAAGACTGCATTCACTGTAGACTTAGGTAAGATTGACAAGGGTGATTTAATTGCACGTCGTGACGTAATTGTTACTCTGTCAGCTCAAGGCTATATCAAGTATCAGGATATCTCTACTTATGAGAGTCAAGCTCGTGGTGGTAAGGGTAAACTTGCAACTAAGTTAAAGGATGAGGATTACATCACCAAGGTAGTTGTAGCCTCTACTCACGATAAGATGATGTTCTTTACTAACAAGGGTCGTGCCTTTGTTAGCGTGGTTTATGACTTACCAACCTCAGAGAACCGCACATCAAAGGGCTTGCCAGTACAGAACTTCTTTAATATTGATAAAGAAAATGGAGAGGTTGTAACCGCCTTACTGCCAATTTCAGAGTTTAACTCAGAGCAGTACTTCTTCATGGCAACTAAGAACGGCTTAATTAAGAAGACCTCACTTAGTGCTTATGCATCATTCGTTAACAGAATGGGCACAAACGGTTTAATTGCTCTTAAGTTAAATGCAGGTGATGAGTTAATCGGTGTTGAATTATCATCAGGCGATGATGATGTATTCTTATTTACATCCAATGGTTATGCTCAGCACTTCTGTGAATACTATAAGCGCTCTGCTGTCGCAGATGAGGATTCTTCTGATGATGCTGACAGCTCTGATAACTCTCAAGAATCATCAGATGAGAATGATGATAGCTCAATTGATAGACATTCAGGTGCAGGCGTACGTCCATCAGGTCGTGGTTCTGGCTGTATCCGTGGTATCAAGCTAAGAGAGAACGGTAAAGTTGTATCCTTGATGGTAATTCCTCCATCAGAGGTCGACAAGCAGTTCTTAATTGCTTGTGCTAATGGCTATGGTAAGAGAACCCGTCTGTCAGACATTTCATTACGCAATAGAGGCGGTATGGGCGTCATCGTTATCAAGAATCTTGATAGAAACGGTGAGGTTGTTGGTGCCGTTCTTGCTGATGACAATTCAGACTATATGTTAATTACTAACCAGGGGCAGTTAATTAGATCATCAATGTCTGATACTCCACTTGTAAGTCGTTCTGCTGCTGGTAACATCTTAATGCGTATGTATGAAGGTGATTCTGTAATGGCAATTCAGTCAATTCCTGAAGATGTTGTACAAAACTCTAAGAAAATGGCCGAAGCTAGGCAGAAGGAACGTGAAGAGTTAAAGGCGGAGCAAGAGGCTCAAAACTCATCACCAAGCCTTGAAACAGCATTAAACGAAAAGCCTGATGAATCCGCACCTGAAAATAGCACTGATACTCAGACAGTTGACAGTGGCGATAACAATTCAGATAATCAATAATATATAAGGCATGGAGAATACACTCCATGTCTTTTTTACTTGATCTTAAACAATAAATTTTCATTTGTTTTAATTTTTAACCGATTTTCTTAATACTTTTGTTGGAGAACAAAATGAGTAAAGTTTGGAATTACTATGCAGGTCCTTGTATGCTTCCTGTTGAAGTTATGGAAAAGGCTCAAAAGGAATTCAGAGATTTTGAAGGCACTGGTATGGGTGTAGTAGAACTTTCTCATCGTTCTGCTGAGTTCATGAAGGTTGCTAAAGAGGCTGAAGCTTTATTAAGAGAGCTTTTAGATATTCCTTCTAACTACAGAGTATTATTCGAGCAAGGTGGCGGTCGTGGCCAGTTTGCTGCTATTCCACTAAACTTATTACCTGAAAATGGTCATGCTGATTACTTTGTAACAGGTCACTGGTCTCGCTGTGCTTTTAAAGAGTGTGATGAGCACTACGGTAAGGCAATTTTGCACGAGTGCACCTTCGAGAACAAAGATGGTCTGTATGAAGTTGATTACTCAAAGATGAAGGTTACAGATGGTGCTGCATATGCTTATATGTGTATCAATGAAACCGTAAATGGCATTGAGTCATTTGAGTTACCAGATACAGGAGATGTTCCTTTAATTGCTGATATGTCATCAGACATCTTAACTAGACCTATTGATGTTTCAAAGTTTGGTGCCATCATCTTTGGTGTTCAGAAGAACGTAGCTCCAGCTGGTATGACAGTTACCATCGTTCGTGAAGATCTATTAGGTAAGGCAAGAAAATACTGCCCATCAATCATGAATTGGTCTGTACTTGATAAGTTTGAGTCTATGTACAATACACCATGCACTTTCTCGTGGTATATGGCTTGTCTGAACTTAAAGTGGATAAAAAGTTTGGGCGGTGTTAAAGAAATGGAAAGAAGAAACATCGCTAAGTCAAAAATGGTCTATGATTATCTAGAAAGCTCAGACTTCTATCGTGTAAGAATTGCTGTTAAGGACAGATCACGTGTTAACTGCGTATTCAATCTAAAAGATGAATCTTTAAATGATGAGTTTGTAGCTGAAGGTAAGAAGAACGGCCTTGTAGGTATTAAAGGTCATAAAGTATTAGGTGGCATGAGAGCAAGTTTATACAACGCTATGCCAATTGAAGGTGCAAAAGTGTTAGTAGACTTCTTAAAGAAGTTTGCTGCCGCTCATCAGTAATTACCTCAATAAATTATAAAAAGGACGTAGGTTATGGAGTTACATCGTACCCCTTGGTTTGAAAGTTATCCACAAGATGTGCCACATACAATCAATCCAAAACTGTACGATAATCTTCCAGCACTCTTTGACGATTGCTGTCAAAAGTATGGAAATAGAAAGGCCTTTATCAGCCTAAACAGCTCTGTAACCTATAATGAAGTCTATGAAAAGACCTGTGCTTTAGCTACATATCTTCAGAAAGTCCTTAAAGCTAAAAAAGGTGACAGATTGGCTGTAATTCTGCCTAATGTCATTCAATACCCAATTTCAGTGTTTGCAGCCTTAAAATGTGGTATGCAGGTTGTAAACATTAATCCTTTATATACATCTCATGAGATTTTAGGAGTGCTACGTGACAGTGGTGCCCGAATTGTAGTCTGTCTTGAAAGCATTACCTCAGAAGTATTAAAGATACATGATCAGACTTATCTTGATTACATCATCTCCTGTTCTGTAGGTGATTGCCTGTCACCAATGAAAGGAGCATTTGTTAACTTCTATTTACGTCACTTTACCAATATGGTTCCTAAATATGATAAAGATAAAGTTATCATGTTTAATAACTGCCTTAAGGAAGCAGCTGGTAGAGACTTTGATAAAGTAGAGATAGATTTTGATGATATTGCATTCTTACAGTACACAGGTGGTACAACAGGTAAGCCAAAAGGCGCAATGCTAAGTCATGGCAATATCATTTCAAATGTTGCTCAAGCAGATGGCATGTACGGACCCAGACTGCATAAAGGTGAGGAAGCTATTCTTACTGCGCTGCCTCTATACCATGTCTTTGCAATGACTATCAATTTGATGTTTGCCTTCTATTTAGGTTGCACCAATCTTTTAATCATTGATCCTAGAAAGTTTGATGATCTTATCAATCAGTTAAAGAAGAATTCAGATATCTCAATTATTACAGGTGTTAATACTCTCTTTAACGCTTTTGTTAACTGTAACCTTTTTGAAAAAGTAAAACTTAAGCACTTACGTTTAGTTGTAGGTGGTGGTACGGCAGTTCAGTCAGGTGTTGCTCAAAGGTTTTTAAAGGCATCAGGCGGTATTCCTATTTTAGAAGGTTATGGATTAACAGAATGTTCTCCATTGTGCTGTGTAGTACCTTATACTCAGACAGAGTATAACGGTACTATCGGTCTTCCTACTCCTTCAACATTAGCCAGAATCGTCAATATCGAAACTGGGGAAGAAATTTGGAACAAAGGTGTTGCTGGCGAACTTGAGTTTAAAGGTCCTCAAGTCATGAAAGGTTACTTTGAAAACTCAAAAGAAACAGAAAATGTCTTTGATGATGGATGGCTTCGAACCGGTGATATTGCTCAGTGGTGTGATGGCGGTTATTTAAAGATCATTGACAGAATTAAAGATATGATCTTAGTTTCTGGTTTTAATGTCTTCCCTACAGAAATTGAGAATGTGGTAAGTCGCTTTGATAAAGTTTTAGAGTGTGCTGTAATTGGTGTTCCATCAAAAACTACAGGTGAGTCAATTAAGCTTTATATAATAAGACGTGATCCTACTTTAACCAGAGAAGAAGTTTTAGCTTACTGTAAGAAATATCTAACAGGATATAAACTTCCAAAACATATAGAGTTCGTCGAGACTTTACCTAAATCTCCTGTTGGTAAAGTATTACGTCGATATTTAAAACAGAATCGTCTTAAAGTTTAATTTAGGTGTTTCTTATTTTATAATGTGCTCGCAATTGAGGAGAGCACATGAGCACTAACAATATTGTCTTAGTTGATAATGAGACTTCATTAAATGTTCTAAACACATTTTTGTCATCACTATGCGAGGATAAAAATGTAAGTGTGGATACTGAATTTACAAGAACTAAGACATATTATCCTATATTAGATCTTGTACAAATATGCATTGATGACACAGTCTATATAGTTGACCCTCATGCTTTAAAGCTTTTATCATTTTTCAAAGCCTTTGTTAATACCAAGGCAAATTGTCTGTTCTTTTCGGCTCGTGAAGATCTTGAGATACTGTCTTTTGAAGCTCATAAGTTAGGTCTTGAAAAGACTCTTCCAGAAAAATGCATTGATTTACAGCTAATGATGGCCTTTTTAGGATTAGGTTATTCAAAAGGGCTACAAGCTACATTAGAAGAAGAGCTTAATGTCATATTACCTAAAGACCAAACTCGTTCAGACTGGTCATTGCGACCATTGACAGATGAGCAGATTGTCTATGCTGCTAATGATGTTCTCTATTTAGATAAGCTCTATCAGTCTCTTATTAGTAAGTTTAAGCATGCAGATCCTCGCTTAACATGGTTCTATGAGGAAATGGACAATCTAAAGGATAACTGTACGATTATTCCTGATCCTGAAACTGCTTACATAAATGCCAAAGGTGCAGGAACTGTTAGTCTGGCAGAACTTACTGTTTTAAAATTTCTATGTCAAAAGCGTATGGAATTTGCAATGGAAAATGATGTAGCTCAAAACAGGATCATCACAGGGTGTGCCTTATCTCCAATTGCTAGGTTAAAAAATCTCTCTAATGCATCTTTAGCTAAAGCAGGTGTAAAACCTGGAGCCATAAGACAGTATGGAAAACTTGTGATCTCATGGTTTAACGAAGCCCAAAAAGTTCCTGTAGAGCAAGATCTTGAGTACCCAATTGAACACATCCTATCAGACAGAAATGTTGGTAAAGCTGTAAAAAAATTAAAGCATGTATTATCACTTATAGCAAAAGAGCGGGGGATAAACGAAGAGCTTATAAGCTCAAAACAGCTTTGCTATGATTATTTTAAAGCTCTAAAAGAAAATAGCAGACCAAGGCTTTTTACCTCATGGTATCAAGAGTGTATTGGTAAAGAGCATCAACTTCCTCCTTTCCCTGAAGAGTAATCTTATACTTTATAAGAGCTTGAGAAAAGTTACCTTATTTTCTACCTTGAGGACATACCTTTTTTGTATTCTCAAAAAATTTTTTACAAATAAGAAAAGCTCTGCAAAGCAGAGCTTTAAGGTTAGTTAATATGAATTGTTATGTATGAGGTTTGCTTTATAGAGCCCAGCCTAACTGAACGTTCCAGAAAGCAGTGTAGATTACAGCTACGATAATTAAGATTGCATAGCTTGCTATAGCGAAACCGCCAGTTGTCTTGAAGGTCTTAGCTGTGGTTATGATTGCCTTAGGATCGTCATCGCCATTGTTAGTTGATAATGAAACGAATGCGATGATTGCAGTGGTTAGGATCCAGTTGTAGAACATCTGGTCTAAGAAGCCCATCTGTAAAGGTAAGAACTTCAGTAAGAATGCGATTACGATTGAGCATAATACACCAACTACTGCACCCTTTGAGTTTGCCTTCTTGTAGAACAGACCGCATAAGAATACTGATAAGATACCAGGTGAAACAACACCGGTGTACTCTTGGATGAACTGGAATGCCTGACCTAGAGAGCTTAATAGAGGAGCAATGAAGATTGCGATTGCTAAAGCTACAATAGCAGTTAAACGACCAACTCTCACTAAAGATACATCTGATGCTGACTTGTTGATGTACTCTTTGTAGATATCCATGGTGAAGATGGTTGCAGTTGAGTTTAGCATTGATGCTAAGGATGAAACAATAGCTGCTGCAAGAGCTGCGAATACAACACCTTTTAGACCTGTAGGCAGTAACTGAGCAACCCAAGGATATGACTTATCAGGATGATCAGCTGTAGGAATGTTGTTAGCAACAATGTTACCATACTGTTCTTTTAATGAGTCTAATAGAGCAGGATTGTGAACTGTGATGTAGTAAGCAGCAATACCTGGAATTACGCAGATTAAAGGAATGATTAACTTTAAGAAGCCTGCGAATACAAGACCAGTCTGAGCTTCGTGAATTGACTTAGCAGCGAATGTACGCTGAATAATGTACTGGTTGAAGCCCCAGTAGTACAAGTTAGTAACCCATAGACCACCGATTAGAACAGAGATACCTGGTAACTGTGAGAAGTTAGGATTTGATCTGTCTAAGATCATTTCAAAGTGCTCAGGAATATCCTGAACTAAAGTTGACCAGCCAGCCATGAAGCCTTCACCCTGACCAATCCACTTTAAGGCTACATATGATGTTGCAAAACCACCGATTACTAAAACAGCAACCTGGATAACGTCAGTCCAAACAACTGCTGACAGACCACCGTATACTGAGTATAGAAGAGCGAAAGCTGCTAATCCTAAGATTGAGTACATCAGAGGAATACCTAAAATGGTCTCTAATGCTAAACCGCCTAGGTAGAGAACAGAGGTTAAGTTTACTAAGATGTATAAGCTGATCCAGAATATTGCAAGAATGGTTTTTAAAGTTTTATTAAAACGTTTCTCAACGAACTCAGGAATAGTGTAAATACCTTTTTCGATAAAGATAGGAATGAAGTATTTACCAACTAAGATTAAGGTCACAGCTGCCATAATTTCGTAAGCTGCAATGCCCATACCGATAGCATAGCCAGAACCTGACATACCGATGAACTGTTCTGCTGAAATATTAGCAGCAATTAGTGAGGCACCAACAGCCCACCAAGGAATAGATTTACCTGCTAAGAAATACCCCTCAGCGCTCTTGTGATTTTTACGAGAAGCTGAAAGGGCTATAACTAAGACTACGATAGCGTATATACCAAAGATAACGTAATCAATGGTAGATAAACCAGAAGTTACTGTTTTCATGTGTTTTTCCCTTAATTTATTTGACTATATTGAAACGAAGTAAACGTTTACGGAAATAATAACAGTATTTTAAAACAATGCAACTTAAGGGATTTTGGTTGGTTTTGTCTTAAAGATTGAAAAAATTGAAAGTATTTTACAATGAACAATTTAATTTCTATTGATGATAAAAAACTTAAAAATCAATTAAATAGAATAATTAAAAAATTTAGATTATCAGATATATCAAATTTTTTCTTGAGAAAATTAAAATATCGTAAACGTTTTAGATTTATTTAACTGTTTGATAACTAAAGAAAATATTAAACGCGATTAAAATTCAATTTTGTGATCTTGTGCTAGATTTTTTTGCACGTTTGCAACCTTTTGGTCGAGAAAACGGTTTTAGCTAAATAAGCTTTGTATGTTGATTTTATATTTTGGTAACTTGAACTGTTCTTTTATGATAGGGGATAGCGTTGACTATAGCAATTAATAAGACTAGCTTTTGGTGATTTTAAGATAGCTGTCCTTGTAATACACAGTGTTAATCCGAAAAAAGTTTTTTCCTTTTATTTCGTGTCAGATCTGATGACTTTAACTTATCAAGACGTAAGTTTCAGGATATTAAAAAGCCCTGCATATAGCAGGGCTAGTGTTAACAATTAACTGTTAATTAGAATGCAAAGCCTAGGCTTGGATTCCAAAATGCTGCATAGATTACAGCAACAATTAACAGAATTGCGTATGAAGCGATAGCAAAGCCACCAGAGGTCTTGAAGGTCTCTGAAGTAGTCTTGATTGCCTTAGAATCGTCATCGCCTTCGTTAGTTGATAATGATACGAATACGATGATAGCGATGGTTAGAATGCAGGTGTACAACATCTGATCCATGAATGGCATCTTGATAGGTAAGAACTTCAATAATAGAGCGATTACGATTGATGATAGAACACCAATTACAGCACCCTTTGAGTTTGCCTTCTTGTAGAATAGACCGCATAAGAATACAGCTAAGATACCAGGTGAAACAACACCGGTGTATTCCTGGATGTACTGGAATGCCTGACCTAATGAGCTTAACATTGGAGCTAAGAAGATAGCGATTACTAAAGCTACGACAGCAGTGATACGACCTACAGTTACTAATGTGATATCAGAAGCGTTCTTGTTGATGTACTCCTTGTAGATATCCATTGTGAAGATAGTAGCTGTTGAGTTTAACATTGAAGCTAAAGATGAAACGATAGCTGCTGCTAAAGCTGCGAATACTAAGCCCTTAACACCTACAGGTAGTAACTGTGCAACCCATGGATAAGCACGGTCAGTCTGTGTTGCTGTAGGAATGTTGTTAGCTACGATATCACCATAGGTTGCCTGTAACTGCTCTAATAGTGCAGGGTTCTGAACAGTGATGTAGTAAGCTGCGATACCAGGAATTACAACAATGATAGGAGTAATGCACTTTAAGAAAGCAGCAAATGCTAAACCCTTCTGAGCCTCATCTACAGACTTAGCTGCGAATGTACGCTGAATGATGTACTGGTTGAAGCCCCAGTAGTACAGGTTAGCAACCCACATACCACCGATTAGAACTGCAATACCAGGTAAGTTGCTGAACTGTGGATTTGACTGATCTAAGATCATGGTGAAGTGATCTGGGATCTCGTCGATTAGAGTACCTAAACCAGAGAATGCACCTGCGTCACCACCGATTAACTTTAATGCTAAGTATGATGTTGCAAAGCCACCGATTACTAGAACAGCAACCTGGATAACGTCAGTCCATACAACAGCTGATAGACCACCGTATACTGAGTAGATTAGAGCGAATGCAGCTAAACCTAAGATTGTGTACATCATAGGAATACCTAAAATTGTCTCTAATGCTAAACCACCTAAGTAAAGAACTGATGACAGATTTACGAAGATGTATAGGCAGATCCAGAATACTGCAAGAATTGTCTTTAAGGTCTTGTTGAAACGCTTCTCAACGAACTCAGGAATTGTATAAATACCTTTTTCGATGAAGATAGGTAAGAAGTACTTACCAACAAGAATTAAGGTGATAGCTGCCATGAACTCATAAGCTGCGATACCGAAACCGATAGCGTAACCAGAACCTGACATGCCGATGAACTGCTCAGCAGAAATGTTTGCTGCAATCAATGATGCACCAACGGCCCACCATGGAATTGACTTACCTGCTAAGAAGTAACCTTCTGCGCTCTTGGTGTTCTTTTTAGAAGCGAACAGACCAATTGCAATTACAACAATGGCATAAATTCCAAAGATTACATAATCAATGGCACTTAAACCTGCAACTACATTTTCCATATTAACTAACCTTGTGTTTGAAAATTGAAATTTTAGAGACTTAAAAAAGCCTATAAAACCGATCGACGTGATTATACAAAAATTTTTCTGATGAACCACCTGTTACTTTAGTGATAAAATATGCATAAAACCGTATCGTTAAGATTTTATATTCAGTTAACTTAATCTCAATATTAGTTGAAAAAACTTTTTAGAAAAATCTGTTTGTAAATCAAAATGATAATTAATAATCTGCTTCATTTTATGCAAAAAATTAATTAGTAAAATTTAGGATAATTTTGAAATTTATTTATAAATAATGTAATCGGTTTCATATATATAACTTATTGATATATAAAATAAAAAAATATCTACAATTTTTGCTAAAATGTGAGATGACTATCAATTTTTTGTATAACACAAAATTCCACTGACATTTTTGTAGGCTCAATTTTCGCACAATGTAATCTTAATTTAAACATATAGACTTACTAAGGAAAGGCGATAATCAGCTGTTTTTCTCCTTTTATTGTGTTGATTCATCAATATTTGAAACTTATGTGTGTCAGAACTTGCAATTTCTTAATATATGTATGGAAATTTTTAAAGAACACTTTTAAACTCTAGATATCGGGTAAGGAGTTTGATATGGATAACTACGTAGATTCTAAAATCCTTATATGTAAGGTTTCTTATAACTGGTATCAGGTTATTAAGTCAAACTTCATTTCAAATGGATCTTCAGTTACTAACTGCTGGTACACTCCTTTTGAAGAATTTGCTCATGACAAAGATGATGAGGAATTACCTCCAACAGGTTCTTTAGTTCTTTTCTTAGTCGAGAAGGATGGAGAGCAGATTATCTGTGGTGGGGGATTTTTTTTGAAACATCTTAATATGGACATAACCTCCTGCTGGAATCAGTATGGCGTGTTATCTGGTTATATGAACTTGAACGACTTCTTAAGAAGAGCAAAAGAGTTCAAAGCTGATATGAATGATCCATTAAGTTGCTACATTGCAGATGGCTCCTTTATATTCATTAGAAAGAACATGGTTTATGTACCAGAAATGTTCAAAATCAACTTTGAGGAAAGATCTCGCGTAACTATTCCTAGTGATGAACCTTTTGGTATGTACTTAAAAAAGGTTTGTTTAGAAAGGCGCAAGGCTCAAATCGATCAGTCATCCTGCACCTGGCCCGGTATCTATTATGTAGCTTCTATTCACAAGAGTGCAGAACATGCATCTCAATATAGAACCGAGCTTTTAAGTGCCTATGGTTTTAAGTGTGCAGTTACAGGTTGCACCTTAATGCCAGCCTTATCTGTAGCTCATATCAAGACTATATATGATGATAGATATCTTGATCTTAACAATGGCGTGGTTTTACGCTCTGATATTCACCATCTGTTCTCAAAAGGTTATTTGACGTTCTATTACGACACTGATGGTTCTGTAAAAGTTAAGATTTCAAAGAATATGAAGTTAAACCTCGATCCTGAGTATTCAGAATTGGATGGTAAAAAGTTGTCTTTACCTGAGAATAAAGACTATTGGCCTGATCCTGAATACCTAAAGTGGCATAACGATATCAGATTTGAGAATTGGTTAAAGTACGGAGAGTTTTCTTTAATCGATTCTTTACCAATGCATCCTAGAGAAGGTTAATTATGAAGATCGCTGTATTAGGTGCAAATAACTCCATTGGCAGCAAGATTGTTCTAAAAGCTGAAGAACAGGGCATAGGTTCAGTTTGTGTTGTTGACAGTTTCTCTAATGTTCCAGGTAACGGCAAGGTTTTAATTAAGCCTTGCCTTGAACTTACAAAAGACGATGTTAAAGATTGTCACTATGTAATTGATACCATATCTTTTCTTTCTATTTCTAAGTTCTCATCTGACGATCTGCCATTATGGCATTTACTTGAAATCTTAAAAGACAGTGAGGTAAAGCTCTTAGAGTTAGGCAGTTGTACCTTCCTGTATTCAGATAACACCAGACAGCGTTATGTAGGATCTGGTGACAACGAGATCTTAGATGACAGTGAACTAAAACATGAAAGACTCTGCATCAATGCATACAAGAGACTGTCATTATGCAGAAATGTAAAGTGGTCAGTTCTCTGCCCACCATTGCTCTTAGATAAAGAAGGATATGCCTCTGGAAAATTCGAGTTTCATGATGATGTGTTGCCTGTAGGATTAGAAGGCGACAGCTTTATCAGTGAAGCTGATTTTTCAAGTTCAGTGATTGAACTTTTAAAGAGAATACCAAAGCTTCATACCTGTACTTCGGTTAGAGGTTTGAGAGCTTAACTATCTTTCAAAGCAAATAATAAACCACAGTAGCGCTGTGTTTTTTTTGTTTAGATTTTGCCTTCTTTTACCTTTTCGATAATGTCTTTAAGCTCTTTAATGAATTTCTGAGTATCTAAGAAGTAGTTTGGATATTCGCTCTTAATATTGATAGATTTATCTGATCTAATCATAAGAACTGATACATTTTTTAGGTTTTGAGTTTCCTGTTCTCTAAATCTATAGAAATCCTCAGCTAAACTATCTGTACCGACTTTAAATGACATGATTTTGATATTACTTTTGCCATCATCTTTAACAGTAAGCTCTAATACATAGTAGTAATCATCAGGATTTACTTTTTTCTCTATGATACTTACAACTACGCCTTGCAACTTTCTTGTGATATTAAGTTCGTTATCAAGGTCCTCAATTTCTTTTGCTATTTCAAGAGGTGATACTTTTGCTAGTGCATCAGGTATCTTTGTCTTTTCTTTTAAAGCAAAAAGAGCACTTACAAGAAGTAAGAAACGTTTTGTTTTGAACTCTCCTTTACCTGTCTTGTATGATTCCTTATCAATCATACATAATGTTTCTACTGTTGTTCCCCAACAGTGCTGAAGCTGAGTTCTTATTTGAATTTCGATATTGTATTGAGCAAGTTCAGGATGATTTTTACTTTTGTACTTGAAGATCATGTGGACACTTCTGTAACCATCAGTCTTTGGTCCATCTGTGTTTATGTAGTCTTTTTCGTTTGACAAAGACAAAGTAGAAGTTTTTCTAAGTAATCTGTCATGGACTTTTTTAACATCATCTATTGTAGGTACTACTATTCTAAGACCACCTATATCCTGCATTCTTGATAGTTCTATTCCACCTAATCTATTCAGTTTTTCAATGATAGATGGCATACGTTTTAAACGTTGACCAATGATTAACTTTTTGAAGCCAAGTCTGTTTAATCTAATTTTTATTAAAGCGCGAACTTCATTTAAAGGTTGAGAATGAAGATTTCTCCAATCAGAGATTACTTTAAATGCATTTTGATATTCAAAGGTTTCAATGTTGCCTTTTCTAATTATGTCACCGCATTTGTTGACATAAGTCTTGCTTGGTATAGGAAAATCACTTCATTTTGAAGCCTTGAATTTATTTTGCGGATTGGATGCAAACCACTACTAATGATACAGATACATCCTTATCTAAGACTATTATGTTATTTTGAATTGTAAAGTATGCATCTGTATAAGCTTAATTGCCTAATACGGCAAACAAATCGATCCGATCAACATCACATAATTTTTTTGGTCAATTGAAGCCAAACAAGTTAATACAAACTTGTTGCTTAACGTTATAAGTTAACTACAGTATATGATTAACTAACAATTTTTGTGATAACGATCGGCTTCATTTGGTAGCCGTAAAAAAATTTATTAAGAAAGAGCAAATATAAGATTTTTTTTGCTCTATTTCAATTGTTATGGTTATTGAGAAAAGTATCTAGTGCTGAAAGATGATTCATATATTAAGTTGTGATTGTTGAAGGTGATAAAACTTCGATTTCGTCTAGAAAGTTAACTCTGTTTAGTTAAAAATACATTAAAAAAATTTAGAGTAGAGATTCAAAAGCAATTTGTAACAAATTAACTTATAAGCAACAGCATAAATATCAAGCCCCATTCTCTGTAAAACTAATTTTACTACAGGTGTTCAATAATTTGATTTAAAAAAATCTCTACTATTCATCACAAAATTGGCATATCATGTGCGCACTTATTTTTAATTTTGTGACATGGAGCAAAAATGAGCTTTTTAGACACACTGACCCAGATGGGGGCTCTGTTTCTGCTTGTTATCATTGGTTTTTGCTGTAACAAGCTAAGATACATGGATGTCGACTTTAATCGTAAGTTCTCATCTCTGATTTTAAATATTACTGCACCTTTCTTAATTTTATCTTCAGTAATGGGTGAGGTATTACCTAAGCCAGAGGATATTCCTCCTGTATTAACTGCAGGTCTTTTGTCTTATGTTTTTCTTTTTATCATTGCTTTTACTGTATCAAAGTTAATCTGTAAAAATCCTAATGATCTTGGTTCATACAGATTCATGCTGATCTTTGGAAACATCAACTATATTGGTTTCCCTGTATTAGATGCTTTATTTGGTTCAACCGCAATTTTCTATGCTGCGGTTGTAACTATTCCATTTAACATCCTAATCTTTATGTTTGGTGTGCCTATTATTACCTCAGGTAAAGGTAAGTTTGAGTTCAAGTGGAGAACTCTATTCTCTCCATGTCTGTGTGCAACTTACATCACTATCGTGATTGTATGTCTGCAGGCTAAGATGCCAAAAGAAATATCAGAAGCTTGCTCTTTAGTTGGAAGCATGACTGTACCTGGTTCATTACTAATTATTGGTTCTACTCTTGCAGGTATCCCTGTATTGAGAATGTTAGGCAATGTAAGAATGTATATTCTTACTGCAATTAAGCTTTTAGCAATTCCTGTTGTTCTATACGGTTTATTCAGATTAAGCCCATTAGATTACAAATACACTCAGGTATTAGTAGTTCTATTTGGTATGCCTGTAGCTTCAATTGGTACAATGCTGTGCTTAAAGAATAATATTGATGGTAGCACCATGTCAGAAGGTACTTTCTTAACCACTCTGTTATCAGTACTTTCAATTCCTCTTTTGGCTCTGATCTTATAACAGAGCTTAAAATGGCAGTCACACCTGAATGCGACTGCCTTAAACCTAGATTTTATCTATTAAATCAAAGAACTCTAGTCCATCATTAGAAGTGCAATTTTCTTTTAGCAGCTTCAATGATGCAATCTGCTATCTCGTCTTGAGACATAGTAGATGAATCAATTAACATGTCTCTGTACTTAATGGTATCTAACTTCTCATCTGTAAAGAACTTATGATATGAGTCTCTTGCTCTATCAATTTCCTTTACATAGTCAGTTACCTCATACTCTGGAATTCTAAGTTCGTTGACAGAGTTTTTAATACGCTCTTCTAAGGGAGCGTAGATCATGACCGAGAATCTGCGTTTATAGTCTTTTAATATGTAGTCAGCGCAACGTCCTACAATTAGGCAGTTGCTCTTTGCTACACACTCACGGATAAGACTTTCTTGAACTTTAAATAAACGTCTGTGTGATGAACCAGTGCCTAAACCTAAAGGAAACAGGGCATTTGCAAAAGGAAGCTTGATGCTCTCATCTAATGGAGATACGTTTCTCATATCCTCGTTCATGATAGAAGCTGCCTTTTCAATCAGATCTCTGTCGTAATACTCAATATTGAGTTTATGAGCGATCTTTTGGGCAATAGGTCTACCTAAACTGCCAAACTGCCTTGAAACAGTGATTACAAAGTTATCCATGTTGCCTCCTAGACGTTAAACTCATCTTTAAAGATCTTTAAAAAGCCTTCGATTGCCTTATCCACAATGAGCTTGCCTTTTTCTGCTGATGAGCCTTTAGACGGTGCTAATGCACCACACTCAGGTACCATCTCTTTGCGAGCTGGATATACAGAGTAAGGTAGAGCTTTTGCTTTAACATCCTCAGGAATTAGGTTCTTTCTTACCAATTCTGGTTTTAAAAAGAGCATGAGAGAGGTCTCTGTAATTGCAGCATGTTCAAAAGCCCAACCTGGGAAAGGTACATCTGAAAAGACCTTATTTACAGTGTCATTATCTAGAACATCCCACCAGTTAGATTGAACTACTTTTAATTTAGGAAATGCCTGACATGCTAAATCCATAGCTTCTTCAATAAAAGCCTGGTTTTCAAAGTGAGCATTGTTAATAAAGATCTTGTTATAACCGTCACGGGCAAACTCACAGAGAATGTCATATACAAGGTTGATTAAAGTCTTACCGTTCAGATCAATGGTACCTTTAAATAAAGGACCACCACCTGATAGAGGTTTTGATTTATAACCATAAGTAAGAGTAGGGGCTACGATTGCACCGGTACGCTCTGATAAGATCTCACTGATGCCACGAGCAATATAAGAGTCAACACCTAAAGGTAAGTGTGGACCGTGCTGTTCTGTAGAACCTACTGGTAGAACTACTATATTATCCTGAGCCTTTTCAAAATCAGCTCTGGTCATATGATGCATGATCTTCATATACGCTCCTAAAAGTTGTAGGTTGTAAGCATTTTTTCAGGTTGTTTTTCCATAATAACCTTACCGTTTCTTACACTTAAAATGGTTGAAGCTGTGTTTCTTACAGCATCAAATACGTTCTTCTCATCTAAGACTACAAAGTTGGCACTATTTCCTTCTTTAATACCGTAGTCTTTAATGCACATGGTCTTTGCGCCGTTTTCGGTTACAAACTTTAATGAGTTTTTTATCTCATCAACACTCATCATGTGGGATAAATGCAAACCAAAATCTAACTGATGCATTAAGTTGCCATTGCCAAGTGGATACCATGGATCTGAAATTGAGTCTTGAGCAAAAGAGACGTTAAGCCCATTCTGGGTTAACTCATCTACACGTGAAATACCACGACGCTTTGGATAAGAGTCATAACGACCCTGTAAATAGCAGTTCTCAGTTGGGCAGACAATGAAGTTTAATTGAGCTTTCTTGAACTTACTCATCATCTTGAAAGCATAAGCATTGTTGTATGATCCCATAGCACAGGTATGAGAGGCAGCAGTACGACCCTGCATTGAGTTAAAGTAAGTAAAGGCAGCAATAGACTCTACAAAACGTGATTGATCGTCATCAGTCTCATCACAGTGGAAGTCTAGTAACTTGTCATATTTCATTGCAAGTTCAAAGCCCTTTTCAACAGAGCGCACACCATCTTCACGGGTAAACTCAAAGTGAGGAATACCACCAACAACGTCAGCTCCCATCTTTAACGCTTCTTCAACTAACTCAGCACCGCCTTTGTAGGCAAAGTAACCTTCTTGTGGGAATGCTACTATCTGTAAGTCAATGTAGTCTTTAAGCTCCTCTTTTAGCTCTAACAGTGCTTTTAGGGCAGTAAGTTTTGGATCTGTTACATCCACATGTGAACGAACATACTGTACACCGTGGCTTATCTGCATCTTTACACCTTTTAAAGCTCTCTCTTTGATGATTTCAGCTGTAAGTGATGCTTTTGAATCAGACCAGTTATCAATAGCCTCAAATAAGGTACCAGAGGTAGTCTCATGGGTTGGCAGAGATGCTGTATAGATATAATCTAAATGAATATGAGCATCAGCAAAAGGCGGTATCACAAGATTACCTTTTAAATCTACAGTGTTACCATTTTTCTCATAATCTGATAAATCACCGCCAATCTTTGAAAATTTACCGTCAACTACAGCAATGTCAGTGGTGGTATCACAGCCCTGTAATTGAGCATTTTTATAAACTGTAACTGTCATTTTTAATCCTTAGATCTTGATTCTATAAACTCTTTAATTACATACATGCCAAGTGTCAAAATGATTAAGAAGGTTGCAGCAACTGCGATGGTAGGATCGATAGTTGCTCTTAAGTTCTCCCACATCATCATAGGCAGAGTCTTAGTATTAGCACCTGATACGAAAATGGTTACGACAACCTCATCAAGTGAGGTTACAAATGATAGCAATGCACCTGTTACTACTGAGTTATTTACTCCAGGCAAGGTAACCTTAAAGAAGGCTCCTACAGGAGTAGACCCCATAGACATGGCAGCTAGCTCTAGGTTTGCATCAAATCTAGCAAAGGCAGCTGACATGGTTAGAAATACCATAGGGATAGCAAGTAAGGAGTGGGCCATGATAAGACCTAGAATGGTGTTATTAAGACCGACTTTAGCAAAGCTTGCATACAAAGCAACACCTGTGATAACTACAGGTACAATCATTGGGGTTAGCATCAGGTTTAAAAACAGGTTCTTGCCTTTGAACTTTAGCTTGTTAACTGCTAATGCAGCTAAAGTTCCAATGATAGTTGCAAAAACTGCAACGCAAATTGCGATGAACAAACTTCTCTCTAATGAAGTTATCCATTGCTCGTTCATAAAGAACTTGTCATACCACTTTAAAGAGAAGCTCTTAATAGGGTAGATGAAGTAGTTCAATGAGGTAAATGACTGAGGAATAATTACCAGAGCAGGAGCGATAATTATCACCAGCAATAAGAATACGAAAAAGTACAGCATGATTTACTCCTGACTAGATATCTTTAATAAAGATGTTTCCGGTGAATTTAAATGCAACTGCAATGATGAGATATACAAGCACCAACAGTTCGACTGACAGAGCAGAAGCAAGACCCCAGTTGAAGTTATTCATACTTATTTCAATTAAGTTTGATAACATCATGTTGTCTGGACCGCCCAATAAAGCCGGAGCGATATAGAAGCCTAGGGATAACACGAAAACCATGATTGAGCCTGATAGCATACCGGCTTTTGACAGTGGTAAGAACACATGGATAAAGCCATAGAACTTGGTGCCCCCCATGATGTTTGAAGCTAACAGTAAGTTAGGATCAATCTGTTTCATGGAGTTTTGCAGGCTCAAAAACATGAAAGGGATCAGGATGTGTACTAGAGAAATGGTAACAGCAAGATCTGTATACAAAAGTTTAGCCGGTTCCTTTACAAAACCTATGAACATCAGAGCCTGATTTACGATACCGTTGTTTTGTAAAATAATCTGCCAAGCAAAAATTCTAACTAACATACTTACCCAGTAAGGAATAAGTACACCTGCTGTAATTAAAGTTCTTACCTTACGGCTTTTAGCACTTACACTTAGATATGCCATTGGATAAGCTAATACCAGGCAAACTATGGTTACGATAAGCGCAATCTTTACGGTGCTAATTAGAACTGAGATATACAGAGGATCGGTAAAAGCTTTTAAATAGAAATCAAAGGTAAAACCGTCTTTTCCTCTAAAGCTCTTTAAAATGATATCCACCAATGGATATCCCATGGTCAACACTACATACAAAAGAGGAATGGCAAGTAGTAGCCACTTGGCACTTTCATATGAGCTGAACTTAAATTGAGTTTTGGCAGTCATATAAAAATCCTTATATAGAGGGGAGAGAGCCCCCTCTTAAATGTCATGTTTAGATTAAGGTTATATTGAGAGTTTGGTTATGTTCAGAATTCAATTACTTCTTTAATAACCATGCGTTGAAACGCTCAACCACTTCAGTTAAGTGATCTGCCCAATAATCGTTATCGATATAAAATTCGTGAGCTACCTGCTCAGGTGTCTGACCGATACGCTCAATCTGTTCAGCACTTAAAAGCTTTACAGCTTCAGGATTGGTTGAACCGTAAGGGATCTGTGAGGAGAATGCTGCCTGCTGCTCTGCTGATGAAATGAAGTTAATAAACTTCATAGCGTTTTCTTTGTTAGGAGCTCCCTTTGGAACTACCCAGCCTGCAGCAATACGCATACCTTCGTTATAGGTAAGACCTAAAGGTGCCCCCTCGTCTTTAGCATTCATGATACGACCAGACCAGGCAAGCGCAATATCGGCTTCACCGGTTGAGAGCATCTGAGCTGGCTGTGCGCCTTTTGTCCACCATACTATTGAGTCTTTGATGGTATCAAGTTTTGCAAAAGCTCTATCAAGATCTAATGGATAGAGTTTATCCATTGGTACACCATCTGCTAATAAAGCTGATTCTAAAACTGTTACAGGGTACTGCCAGACAGCTCTTTTACCTGGGAACTTCTGTAAATCATAAAAGTCAGTCCATGATTTAGGAGCGCTGTCAGTTGTATACTTGTCTGAGTTATAAGAGATTACTGAGTCATATACCTCAGCACCTACTACGTGCTCAAGCTCTACAGCCTTATCCAGTTTCTCAGTTACTGCCTTGTAATCAATTGGTTCTAAATAACCTTTCTTACCAGCATAAACACCCCAGTAAGCATCGCAGTTCATCACGTCCCACTCGGTGGTGCCGTTTTCAACCATAGCAATTAACTTGGCATAATCTGATGGAGTAACCACAGTAACTTTAATACCGGTCTTTTCTTCAAATGGTTTGATGTTCTTTTCAATACGAGCATCAGTATTAGTTCCACCCCAGTCAACAAAAACTAAAGATCCTGCGTCTTTTGCCTGAGTATCTGCTGATTTATTATTGTCCTTGTCATCACCGCAACCAGTGGCTATAGCAACAACTAAAGATGAAACGAGTAAAGTTTTAACAAATTTGCTTTTCATAATGAAACTCCTAGTTATAGATAATGGCTGTGTGTTCTGGTGAAAATGAGAATTCACAGGACATATCAGGATTTAAATTTCTAAATTCACGAACATCGAGTGTTACGTTCAAAGATAGGTTTCCAGCCAGAGCTTTAGCTTTTACATACTGACCTAAATAGATGCTCTCAACTAACTTTGCCTTAAAAGTGTTTTCATGAGCATTGCTGTCAGTCTTTAAGTGGATATCTTCAGGACGTAATGCAAAGAATGGATTTTTATCAGTAGCTTTAACAGCATTAGAATCACTACATAAAACGCACTTGCCTTGGGTTAAAGGAGAAGTACCGGTAACGGTGGTCTTGTCTCCATTTGCCTCATATGTAACATCGTTCATTGGGATGATGTTAGTAGTACCCATAAACTCTGCTACAAAGCGGTTAGCAGGTTTCTCATAGATTTTCTCAGGAGTATCAAACTGCTGGATCTGACCGCCTGAAACAATACAAATCTTGTCAGACATTGAGAAAGCTTCTTCCTGATCGTGGGTAACAGAGATGGTTGTCATGCCTAGCTTATGAGTAATTCTTTTGATCTCAAACTGCATGTCATGGCGCAGGTTTTTATCCAATGCGCCTAAAGGCTCATCTAAAAGCAGCAATGGAGGGTTATAGATAATGGCACGAGCTAAAGCTACACGCTGCTGCTGACCACCTGAGAGCTGACGCGGATATCTGTCCTCAAGACCTGTTAACTTGATAAGCTCAATCATGTGTTTTACTTTCTTATCAATATCATCTTTCTTGAGCTTACGAAGTTTTAAAGGATAAGCAATATTCTGAGCGACAGTTAAATGAGGAAATAATGCGTAGTTCTGGAAGAGCATGCCGATGTTACGTTTAAAACAAGGAACGGTAGCAACATCTTTACCGTTAATAAAGATCTTACCATCGGAGCAACGCTCGAAACCGGCAATGACTTTTAAAAGGGTTGTTTTACCAGATCCTGATGAACCCAGAATTGAGACAAATTCACCTGGCTTACAGACAAGGTTAATATCAGTCAAAGCTCTGAATGTGCCGTAATACTTAGATACGTTTACAACTGATAGCTCCTGACCGATGTCTTTTTGTTCAGTCTCCATATTATTTCTCCGTGATCCTTTCTGACTATATTTATGTCTGACATCTATTTGTGAAAATTTCTGTTTGACAGAACGTTTTGACGAAACGTTTGTAAAAACACTTTCACTACTATAAGGAGAAAAATATGACCAAACTTATGCTGGTAAATATTGGATCATGTGTTTATACAAGATGTTAAAAATAGTGCAAAAGCTTAAAAATTTACGAAAAATCAGAATGTTATAAAAATAAATCCGTATATATTCTTTAAAATAAAAGCTTAAATTTTACTTGTTTAATAAAATAACAATGGCTTATAAAAGCTGTCTGTATAAGGTTATGAAAGGTAATTAAAGGAACATTTACTCTTTTGAAGATAACTTTACGATAGTTTATTTTTATGAAATTTCTTAAAGAGCACAATAATGGTTCTATTAACACTTAATTAAACTTAAGAATTGTTTAGTAATCTTAGATTTATCTAATTTAATTAAAACAACTCCGCAAAATTGCGCAATGTTATTTATTAATCCTGAATTTACAAAAATATCTTTATGAAAAATAATAAAAAAATCAAATATTTTTAAAAACTGCTTGTATAGTTAATTATTTTGAGTTTTAATACCTACATAACATATAGGTTATGTAAATAATGAAATGTAACTAACACTAATGTAGTAAAAGGTGCTTATGTTTAATCTTCTTTTGTACTGTTGTAGATAGTTTAAAGGCGCTCTTTAAAGATAAGAGCTTTGAATTGAGGGTATAGAGATTTATGCCCATTCTAATATCTCAACCAAAGGAAAGATAAAAGTGAAAATTTACGACAGCATAACTGACTTGATAGGCAGTACACCATTACTAAGATTAAATGGTTATTCAAATTTTTTAGGCTTAAATAACACCATTATTGCCAAGTTAGAGTCTTTTAATCCAGGAGGATCTGTAAAAGACAGAATTGCTCTTGCAATGCTAAAGGCTGCAATTGCACAGCATAAGGTAAATAAAGATACTCTGATTATTGAGCCTACCTCAGGTAATACCGGTATCGGTTTGGCTGTAGTTGCAGCTTCATATGGTTTAAAACTTGTGATTGTAATGCCTGACAGTATGTCTCTTGAAAGACGTAATCTGTTGCGAGCTTATGGTGTGACATTAGAACTTACACAAGGCTCTTTAGGTATGAAAGGCGCCATTAAAAGAGCTCAGGAATTGCATTTAGCTAATGAGAATTCTTTTATTCCTTCACAGTTTGATAATCAGGAGAATAAGAACATTCACTATCTAACTACAGGTCCTGAAATATACGAGGACACAGATGGCAAGGTTGATGTTCTGGTAGCTGGTGTTGGTACCGGAGGCACTATCTCAGGTATAGGTAAATACTTAAAAGAACAGAATAAAGATTTAAAGGTAATAGCTGTAGAGCCAGCACGCTCACCTTTCTTATCAAAAGGATATACAGGAGCTCATAAAATTCAGGGCATTGGCTCAGAGTTTATCTCTAACAATCTGGATATAAAGCTCATCGATGAAATTATCGATGTAGATGATACTGATGCTTTTAAGACAGCACAGGATTTAGCCAAATTTGATGGAGTACTAGCAGGAGCTTCATCAGGAGCTGCGGTATTCGCTGCTGCATCTATTGCTAAAAGAAGAGAGTTTCAAGACAAAAATATAGTGGTCCTGCTCCCAGATACTGGTGAGCGTTATCTATCAACTCCGGTTTTTCTAAAGTAGAGCAAGAGCAACAAAAATGATAGATAAACACGAATCAATTACTGCAAAGATTTGCTCATTTGTAAGAGCCTATCATTCAATCTATTCGCATGAAAAGATATTTGATGACTCACTTGCATATGACCTGTTAAGTCAGCATGAGTATTTGAAAGTAGGTCAGTTAATTGAGCATAATTTTGATGTAAATAAGTATGACGATGACTATGTGTTCAATCGCGCTCAAATTGATGTCACCGTAAACAGGTTTTTAAGTCCAATACCATTGTCACGCATTAGATACACTGAAGACAGTCTTTATGAATATGCAAAGAAAGGTCCTGTTCAGTATGTGTTATTAGGCGCAGGACTTGATACCTTTGCTTTTAGAAATACCAATTTGAATATTGAGATCTATGAATTAGATCATCCAGATACTGGTTATTACAAGAAAGACAAAATTAAATCACTTGAGTGGGTAGTACCAGAGAACGTGCATTTTGTGCCAATTGATTTTAATACCCAAAGTATTGAAGAGGTGCTTGCAAACTCAAGTTTTGATCCACGTAAAAGGACATTCTTTTCAATCTTAGGTGTTACCTATTATTTAAGTTTAGAGATCTTCTCTAAGACTATTGAGACCTTGTCATCAATTACCAAAAACGAATCAGTAATCGTTTTTGATTATCCTGATGACACAACATTTACCTCTGATGAGAACTCTGATGTAACTAAGCTTCACCAAATGACGGAGCTTTTAGGTGAAAAGATGGCTCATGGTTACAAATTTTTAGAAATTGAAAAGTGTTTTAAAAACTATAAAGGCAGGGTTTTGGAGCATTTGACACCAGTGGATATCAACAAAAAGTATTTTCAAAATCGACATGATGGCATGCAAGCTTATACAAACGTGCATTTAGTCAAAGGAATAATAGAAAAATAGAGGAAGTTTTAACTATGGCAGATTACAAATTTATCGATTCAGCAGTAATTCACGGTGGTATCAGCACTGATCCTTATACTCAATCAGTAAACGTGCCAATTTATCAGACCTCAACTTTCAGACAGGAAGGTATCGGTTTAAATCCAAAGTGGGAGTATGCTCGTACCGGTAATCCAACCCGTGCTGCTTTAGAGGCTTTAATTGCTGAGTTAGAAGCTGGTATAGCTGGTTTTGCTTTTGCCTCAGGAATGGCAGCTGTATCAACTGTGTTAAGCCTCTTTAAATCAGGTGACAAGATCTTAATCTCATCAAATGTTTATGGTGGTACTTACAGAGTTTTAGATAAAGTATTTAAGAACTTTAACATTAACTTTGAGAGTATTGATACTAGTGATTTAGCTTTAATTGAAAGCAAGATCACTCCTGATGTAAAAGCTCTTTATATTGAGACTCCATCAAATCCATTACTTGACATTACTGATCTTGAAGCGGTAGCTAAATTAGGTAAGAAATACAATCTGCTTACCATTGCAGATAACACCTTCATGAGCCCATATTTACAGCAACCAATCAAGTTTGGTGTTGATATTGTTATTCACTCAGCTACCAAGTATTTAGGGGGACACTCTGATTTAGTTGCAGGTTTGGTTGTCGTAAACTCTGAAGATCTAGCTAAAAAGATTGCTTTCTTACAAAACTCTGTAGGTGCCGTATTAGGACCATTCGATTCATTCTTACTCATTAGAGGCATTAAGACCTTATCTGTAAGATTGGACAGACATACAGATAATGCTCTAAAGCTAGCTCAATTCTTAAATTCACACAGTGAAGTTTCAAAGGTTTACTATCCTGGCCTTGAAGATCACAAAGGTTATGAGATCAACAAAAAGCAAGCTCGTAACGGTGGGGCCATGATTTCTTTTGAGTTAAAGGCAAATCATGATGTAAACAGGTTCTTTAAGTCATTACACCTGATTTCATTAGCTGAAAGTTTAGGTGGTGTAGAGAGCCTTGTATGCCATCCAGCTACCATGACTCATGCTGCAATTCCAGCGGAGGTCAGAGCAAAAGTAGGTATTACAGATAATCTCATCAGATTATCAGTTGGCATTGAGAACTTTGAAGATCTTAAAAATGATCTTGATGCTGCAATTAAGGCTTCGGAGAAATAATCATGCATTACTATAATTCCATGCGCGACCTTATCGGTCATACTCCATTAGTTAAGATTAACTATGCTTTTGAACAGGTAGAAGGCGTAAACCTGTTTGCAAAATTAGAGTATTACAATCCATCTGGATCTGTAAAAGACAGAACAGGTCTTTATATGGTTGAAGATGCCATTAAAGATGGTAGATTAAAGCGTGGTTCTACCATTGTAGAAGCTACAGCAGGTAACACCGGTTTAGGTGTAGCCTTTGCAGCCTTAAATCAGGGCTTTCATGTGATTTTTGTAGTACCTGAAAAGTTCTCTGAGGAAAAACAGATCCTAATGAAAGCCTTAGGTGCGGACATTATCCATACCAAACGTGAAGACGGTATGTTAGGGGCAGCAGCTAAAGCTCAAGAGTTACTGTCTGAAATTAAAGACTCAATTTCACTGCAGCAGTTTAAAAACATGTCAAATCCTAAAGCTCATTATGAGACTACAGGACCTGAGATTTATCAGGATCTTGATGGAAAAATTGACTATCTGGTTGCTGGCGCAGGCTCTGGTGGTACCTACTCAGGTGTTGTAAAGTTCTTAAAAGAGCAGAATCGCAATATTAAAGGTATCTTAGCTGATCCTGTAGGTTCAACTATGGGCGGTGGAGAGCATGCTGATTATGACATTGAAGGCATTGGTAATGACTTTATTGCAGAAACCATGGATATGTCATTAGTCGATAAGGTCATCAAGATCAATGACACCCAAGCCTTTGATGGTGCCAGATCCTTAGCTCGGCATGAAGGTATCTTAGGTGGTTCATCTACTGGTGCTGCTTTTAGTGCAGCTTTAAAGCTAATCTATGAACATCATGTAAAGGGCAATATTGTCTTTATCGCACCAGACAGTGGCGACAGATACTTCTCAAAGCATCTGTATGCTTAAGCTTTATTTTTATCTACCTCAATTTAATATTTACAGTACAGCCGATTACAATATGTGCCTTTGCCTGCAAAGCTGTTTTGCAGGCTCTTTTTTAGCAAGTTCTTAAGTCATCTCTTTATTTTCCGCATATAAAGATAAATGAGTGGTTAAACGTTCATGGAACTTTGATGCTGTCGTGAGGATCATTTACAGAAGGTACAAAAGATATCTTTAATGAACCTATCTTAGTAGAGATAGCGTAAAAGTATCATAAGAGCTGTGCTCAAATTGCTTTAAGATATCAGTAGCAAAACGTCATTGTGGTAATTCCCAAATCATCAATTGTAACGAGAATGAAATAGAACCTTGAGAGCTTTGACTTTAGTTTAGATGAGAGTGATCTTAAAAAGATAGAGTCACTTGATACAGGCAAATCACTTTTTAACTGGTACTCATATTTTGATATGCGTTGAAAATCTCACTTAATCATGCTGAATTTAAGTCTTTTTAGTTTGTTTTAAAAAGTTATAGCTATATACTGTGAATGGTTTTATTAAGACAAAGCAATTATGAACAGACAGAAAAAGCTCGTTATTTTAGTATTAAGGTACGTATCTATATTCTTAAATTTATTTAAGGATAGTGGATACCATAAGATCCTGTCTCCATTTGATGGCAATGTTGTACCTTCTGATATGATTGCAGAGTCTAACATATCACGAGATGTCTTTGGTAATTCTTTAGGTATCCAACCTGTTGAGAATGAAGTTCTTTCTCCATGTGCCTGTATCGTTGAGAGAATTTCTCCTGTAGGCAATGCTATGCTTTTAAAAGTTGGCAATGCGCATCTCATCATCAACGTAGGGTTGGAGTTTGAGAAGTACAAAAAAGAATTCTTTAAATTAAATGTAGTTGAAGGTCAGAGAATTTCAAAAGGACAAAAGCTGATGTCCTTTGATATCGAAAAGATCTACAAAGTGGATACCAACTTTGTATGTACAATTACGGTAAAACAAAATCGTACTTCCAGACATGTAAGCTTTATCAATGCAAGACACGTATCATTTGATACCATCTTATGTACTCTTAACGTGCTGTAGTTAAGAGTAAGTATCTTAAGTTTTATCTTAAGCTATTAAGTTAAGCTTTAAACATCTTTTAAATCATGTAGTCGTTTGAGTACATCTCAATCTGTTTGTCTAAAAGATCCTGTAGGGTGATTGAATCTAAATAATCAGTGATGATTTTGTATAAGCCCTGCCATACAGGTAGAGTTACACAGTTTGCACTTCTTTCACAATTAACAGGATCACACTCTAAACAGGCTACAGGAGCTAAATTACCTTCGGTTAAACGTAAAATTGCACCTAAGCTATATTCAGATGGTTCTTTTGCTAACTGGTAGCCACCCTGATAACCGCGAGAGGTTTTTAAAAAGTTAGATCTGTTTAATACAGGAATGATCTGCTCTAAATATTTTTTTGAAATGTTCTGTCTTTGAGCGATATCTTTTAAAGTAATAAATCCGTTGTTACGGTGTTCTGCCAAATCAAGCATCATGCGAATGGCATATCTTCCTTTGGTCGAAATTTTCATGTGATCTTTCCTTTAACACTTAATACTTATCATTTTACTAGGATTTATGGTGTTTTTAAAGAGTGAAAAAAATATTACAATGTGAATAACGTATCAGAACCGGCAAATTTAGAGGCAATTATGACCTTAACCCAACTTCATTATGCAATAACAATTTCAGAAACCGGATCATTTAATAAGGCAGCTCAGATCTTATATGTTTCTCAGCCAAGTCTTTCAAATGCTATTCATGATCTAGAAGATGAATTTTCAATCTCCATCTTTCACAGATCCGGTCGTGGTGTCAGCCTCACCAATGAAGGTGTTGAGTTCATTACCTACGCAAGACAGGTTTATCATCAGTACGAGTCTTTATTAGATAAGTTTGGTAAGAACGGTACTTTAAAAAAGAAGTTTGGTGTTTCAACTCAGCACTATTCTTTTGCAACCAAGTCTTTCGTGGAGATGGTTAAGAAATTTAATACTGCTGAGTATGACTTTGCTATCCGTGAGACCAAGACTCGTGAAGTTATCGATGACGTAAGCTCATTAAAGAGTGAAATTGGTATTTTATATTTATCAAACTTTAACCGTAACATGATCTTAAAGCTCTTAAACTCAGCTGAGCTTGAATTCCATCATCTGATTAACTGTCAGGTTTATGTGTACCTGTACAAAGAGCATCCTTTAGCAACATATAAAGAAATTCATTTCTCAGATCTAGCTGATTACCCAAGCTTATCTTTTGAACAGGGCGATAACAGCTCTTTCTATTTTGCTGAAGAAATATATTCTACTAAAGAGTACTTACGAACTGTAAAAGTAAATGATAGAGCCTCAATGCTGAACCTAATGCGTGGTCTTAATGGCTTTACCTTGTGTTCTGGTATTATCTGTCAGGAGTTAAATGGTGACGATTATGTAGCTGTGCCATTTAAACCTGATGAGGGCGATGAAGATGACAATATGAGCATTGGCTATATTGTGAAAAAGAATCAGATCTTAAGTCAGATGGGTACTTTATACATTGAAGAGATCAAAAACTACTTCCGCCGTTACGGGCTTTCTGATTAAGCTAAATTGCTCCGTTCTAGAACAATTTTACGGCATAACCATGGTTTAGACAGAATAATTTCAATCCTATGACATTTAAAGGAGTAACTTTTTATTGCTCCTTTATCATTTATCCTCGTTTCACTCTATTCTCAATTTTAAATTTTAACTTCTACTTACTTCTTTAAAATCGCCTAAATAAGCCGTTCTATCTTTTTTTATTCGTTTTTATCTTAAGAATTGACAATATGTTATACAAAATAGCTATAGCTGACTATTTGTAATTAGTATTAGACAATATTATGGAAAATTTGGGATACTTTATTCACAAAATTTAATAACAATTTTCTAAATTTTAAGAATAGATCACATACAAAAAGGTAAGAATAATGTACGAGTTTCTATGGCATGGTCGAGGCGGTCAAGGCGCATTTACAGCTGCCCGTCTTTTAGGCGCAGCCTATTCTTTAAAGAAAGACGGCAATTATGCTTTAGCATTTCCATCTTTCGGTCCTGAGCGCAGAGGCGCACCAATTAGAGCTTTCACCAAACTTGATACTAAAAAGGTTGGTAACAGAGCTGAGATTGAGAAAGCTGACTTTGCTGTATATCTTGATGATACCTTATTCAATGATGATGCATTTTCAGAATTAAAAGAGAATGGCAAAATCATTCTTTGTACCAAGAAAATATTCACAAATTCAAAAATTATCACCATCGACGGTGTGTCTATTGCAGAGAAAATTCTGCACTTACCCATTACCAATACTGTAATTTTAGGCGCGATTGCTGCTGTCTTTGATGAGGTTACAGTAGATGATCTTAAGTTTGCTATCGAGCAGAACATGCCTCCTAAACTTCAACAAAGAAATATTGAAGTAGTTAAAGCAGCATTTGATGCTGTTAAGTCTTAGGAGGCAGTCATGAAAGTTGAATTAAAAGAGAACATTAAGTTTACAACTTCAAATATTCCATTTGCTCCAAGCTATAAGCCAGGCTTAGTTACAAAAAACTCAGGCTGGAGAAATGAAAAGCCAGTATGCGACAAAGAAAAGTGCAATGGCTGTTTCCTTTGCTACCTGTATTGCCCAGATGGCGTAATTTCAAAACACGGTGACAAAGTAGAAATCGATTATGACTTTTGTAAAGGATGTGGCATCTGCCAGAAGATCTGTAAACACGGCGCAATTACTATGGAGTCTGAAAAATAATGACTAAGAAATTTTTATCAGGCAATGAAGCATTTGCGTTAGGTGTATGTCTTGCAAAGCCTCATGTGATTTCAGCATACCCAATTACACCTCAGACTACTGTTGTAGAAAAGTTATCTGAGTTAGTCGAGTCAGGTGAGCTAAAGTCTGAGTTTATTCATGTGGAGTCAGAGCATTCAGCGCTATCTGCTGCTATCGGCGCATCAGCTGTTGGAGCCAGAACCTTTACGGCAACATCATCACAAGGTCTTTTATATATGGCTGAGTGTTTGACTTACGCATCCGGCGGACGCTTTCCAATCGTAATGATGAATGCTAACCGATCAACAGCGTTACCTTGGAATATCTATGGTGATCAGAGAGATTCATTATCTTTACTAGATCATGGCTGGATCCAGGCTTATGCAGAGGATGCACAAGAGGCTTTAGATTTAGCTTTAATGAGTTTTTACGTTGCTGAGCATAAAGATGTAGCAACTCCATTTATGGCTAATTTAGATGGCTTTACTCTAACTCATACCTATGAGGTTGTAGATGTACCTGATGCAGAGCAGGCAGATGAGTTTTTACCTCCATATGAGACTGATAATAAGATCTCGTTTGATGATCCTAAAAACTTAGGTTTCTCAGCAGGCCCTGATACAAATACTGAGTTTAAGTACAAAGAGCATTTGGGAATTTTAAATGCCCGCAAGGTTATTAAAGAGTGTGAGGATAAGTTCTTTAAGATCTTTAACCGTAAGTATTCAGGCTTAATTGAGACTTACAAGACAGAAGACGCTGATTTTGTGATTGTAACCTTAGGTACTATCTCAGGTTTGGTAAAAGAAGTTGTCGATGACTTAAGAGACAAAGGCCAAAAGGTAGGTTTGTTAAGAATTCGCTATCTAAGACCATTCCCTAATGATGAAATTGTAGAAGCTCTTAAAAACGTCAAAGCCATTGGTGTTTTAGAAAAAGATATTTCCTTTGGTAATGAAGGCACTGTGTATACCAATGTAAATTCAGCTCTACACAAAGCAAAACTTGATGTGGTTTCATCAAATTATATAGCAGGATTAGGTGGCAGAAATATCGAAAAACATCAGATTGAAGACATCTTTACAAGACTTCAGTCGCTAAATCACGAAATTGTATTTGTAGGTTTGAAGGAGGAATAGTCATGCCAGTTAACGTAAAAACACTAACAGATGATGAATTCTTCTACGGTCACAAAGCTTGCGCAGGCTGTGGCGGATCACTAGCTGTTCGTATTGCTCTAAAAGTTTTAGGCAAAAGATCTGTTGCGGTAATTCCTGCAGGCTGTATGTCAGCTGTAGGTTTTAACTTCCCACAGCTGTGCTTTGCAAATAATGCAATTATTTCAACCTTTGCCGGTACTGCATCCATGATGACAGGTATTCAGGCTGGTTTAAAGGCTTTAGGCAAAACTGATTTTAATGTAGTAGGTTTTGCCGGTGACGGTGGTACCGCTGATATCGGTATTCAGGCGCTTTCAGGTGCCATAGACAGAAATGATGATGTTTTATACATCTGCTATGACAACGAAGCTTACATGAATACAGGTATTCAGAAAAGTTCGCTGACACCATTTGGAGCTAGAACAACCACTACTCCTGCAGGAAAAAATCTGCATGGAAATCTTTCAAACAAGAAAAACATGTTTGAAATTGTTGCAGCTCACGGGATCTCTTATGCAGCTACAGCAAGTGTAGGTTACCTTCCAGACTTTATGAAAAAAGTTGAAAAGGCAGCCTCCATTAGAGGTACCAAATACATCCATGTTATCGCTCCATGTCCAACCGGTTGGGGAATTAAAACAGAGGATTGTATCGAAGTTGCAAAAGAGGTTGTCGATTGTGGTTTATGGTACTTAGCTGAATTTGAAAACGGAGAGTTCCATATCAACCGCAAACCAAAAGAGTTTACTGATGTAGCAACCTACATCAAACGTCAGGGCCGTTTTAAGCACTTAGATGAGAGCGATATTCAAGCCATCATCGCAGGTCGTGACGCTAAATGGAATTTTATTAACAAGCATTTTAATTAGAGGTTTACATGGCTATAAATAAATCAAAATTCTGGGATGAGGCATTAGAAACAGCTCCTCGTGAAGTCTTAGAAGCAAATCAGTTAAAAGATCTTCAGGAGATCGTAAAGTTTGCGTACGATAATTCTCCTTATTACAAGAGATCTTTTGATGAGGCAGGCGTAAAGCCATCAGATATTAAAACATTAAAAGATATCGAGAAGTTCCCATTCATCAATAAAAAGACCCAACGTGATACTCAGGGCGTAGGTTCATTCTTAGGTGAGTTATGTGCAGTACCTGAAGATGATGTTGTATTTATTTCAACCTCATCAGGTTCAACTGGTGTTCCTACCATCAGCCCATTTACTCAGAAGGATTTCGATGAGTTCCAGGATACTGAGGCTCGCTGGTTCTGGCAGGTTGGTGTAAGACCAAATGATCGTTACGTTCATGCTTTAAACTTCTCACTGTATGTAGGTGGTCCTGACGTAATCGGTGCTCAGAGAACCGGAGCTCTATGTATCTGGGGCGGTACCTTACCATCAGAGCGTTTATTATGGGTTCTAAAGACCTATCAGCCAACCGTAATCTGGACATCACCATCATACGCATGGCAGTTAGGTGAGAAGGCTCTAAAGAGCGGTATTGATCCTAAGAAGGATTTAAACATCAAGACCATTATCGTAGCAGGTGAGCTAGGTGGTTCTATCGATGCAACTCGTAAGGCAATCGAAGACTTATGGGGCGCTCAAGTTTATGACTTTTACGGTCTGTCTGATATCTTCGGTGCTTGTGCTGCAATGTGTGAGTACAAAGATGGTCTTCACATCGCTGAGAACCATATCCTAGTTGAGACTGTTGATCCTAATACCGGTAAGGTTTTATCTCCAGGTGAAAAGGGTGAGTTCGTATTTACTACCTTAAGAAAACATGCTCGTCCATTGATCCGCTTCCGTACAGGTGATATCGGCTGGATTGATAACACAAAGTGCAAGTGCGGTCGTACCCATGGTCGTATCCACGTTTTAGGTAGAAAGGATGATATGTTCATCGTATCTGCAGTTAACGTATTCCCAAGTGACGTTGAAGCTGGTATTCGTTCAATTTCAGGTATCACCGGTGAATACTTAATCAGAATCTTTGAGAAAGACTTTACCTGCAAGTACTCAGTTGAAGTTGAGAAGAAGTTTGATAACAAGGATTCAGACGAGGAAGTAGCTGAGCTTGTAAGCAAGTCCTTAAAGGCGCGTATCGGTGTTAAACCATACACTGTAGTAGTTCATAAGGATGGTGGTCTGAATACACGTTCAGAGCACAAGTCAAAGCGTATCATCGATGAGCGTACTAAGAAAGACTAGTACTTAAAAGTCTATTTAAACTGAAACACACAGTAAAAAGGCTCTACACCAAAATGTAGAGCCTTAATTGTCTCTAGTGTCTGATAACTAGAGCATGGAAAAGAGATTAATCTGCAGTTTGTGCTTTTGCTAACTTTAACTGTCGTTTGTGCATAAATGTAACTAATAATACCATGACAATTACAGCGGCAGCCAAACTTAATGGTAAGCTTCTGGTTACACCTGCAATTGCATAACCAATTAAGGCACTTACAGCTACAGTTAAAGAGTAAGGCAACTGAGTGTAAACGTGCTCGATGTGAACACAGCCAGAACCTGCTGATGATAAAACAGTTGTATCTGAAATAGGTGAACAGTGATCACCAAATACAGAACCTGCTAAAGTTGCTGATAGGGCAATGATGGTTAATTCCATTGAATTTGGATCAACAGCCTGAGCTACAATCACCACAATAGGAATTAAGATACCAAAAGTACCCCAAGCAGTACCGGTTGAGAATGATAAGAAACCTGCAATCACAAAGATCACAGCAGGTAGCACTACACCTACGAAGCCGATATCGTTCTGAACGATAGATGATATGAATTCTGGTGCCTGTAAAAGATCACGGGTAACACCTGAAATGGTCCAGGCAAAAGTTAAGATCATGTTAGCAGGGATCATAGCCTGAACACCGCGCAGTACACCATCCATATACTCTTTTAATGATAGGAGTTTTCTTGGAACCATCATTAAGAAAGCAACAACTAATGCTCCAAATGAGCTTAACACTAAAGACTGTGATGAATCAGTGTTACCAAAAGCAGCACCTAGTGTGTGATATTTTTCATCCTCACCCCAGTAACCGCCTAAATACAGCATTGCAAGCACAGCAAAGATAATTAAAGAAATGATTGGTATTACCATGTCTAAAACAGTACCGTTGCCCTTTACTTCGATGCTCTCATCAGTATCTTTTACATCTGCTTTAGCAGCTTTTGTGGACTCATAAGCTTCTTTTTCAGCTTTGTACATTGGTCCAAAATCAACATTAAAGCAACAAACTAAAACGACTAACAGAATGCAGAGCAGTGCATAGAAGTTCCATGGAATGGTTGCACAGAAAGCTGCAATATCTGAATCAAAAGTATTGGTAGCTTTTAAGTTTGAACCAACTGCAGCTGCCCACGATGAAACAGGTGCGATAATGCAGATTGGAGCTGCGGTAGAATCGATAATATAGGCTAACTTTTCTCTTGAGATCTTATACTTGTCGGTAATAGGTCTCATCACAGTACCTACGGTTAAGCAGTTAAAGTAATCGTCGATAAAGATAAAAGCGCCTAAAGCTGATGTAGATAGAAGTGCTGAACGTCTGCCTTTGATTTTAGCAGTAGCCCAATTTCCATAAGCTTTTGAAGCTCCGGCCATATAGATAACATAAACTAGAGCGCCTAAAAGTGAACAGAAGAGCACAATGTTCAGATCGAACTTATTGCCCATAACTGATAAGGCACTTTCAACTGGTCCTAGAATGATATTGCCATCAGTTTTTAAAGTGTAAATCAGGGTTCCTGATAAGATACCCACGATTAGTGATGAAAATACTTCCTTAGTAATTAACGCTAATACAACGGCAATTACAGGAGGGAGAATGGATAAAACTCCAACTGATACTGGATCCATAAGTACTCCAAAAATAGTAGAAATTATGCACTGTAATTATACAACTAAATTGGAGTTAAACTGAATATGCTCTTTAATGGTGAAATTGTGTGTTTATGGAAGAAATTTAGGCACTCTCAGAGATAGTTTTAGTGTCCAGAGAAGTGGCATTATTTGAACTGTTTGAATTTGTACTGTTTTTGTCAGATGTAGCAGATGACTCATGCTTATTTAGCTTTTGATTGTTCTCTTTGGTGTTTTCTTCAGAGAGCTCCTGCTGAGCTTCAGACATCTTTTGCTGAGCTTCAGCTGCAACTTTCAGATCCTGACCTGATGGTTGTGCTGGTGCATGAGCAGCACTGATCACAGTACGCATCTTTTCGATGGTTTTTTCAGGTGTTGATTCTTTACCAATATCAATATTCACATGACCGTCAGTTATGTACTTATTACCATCAGGTCCTGTCTTATATTCATACTGTGGGGATCCTGCGTATGAACCTCCTGCCGACTGATGTGCCTGCTCATGAGTTCTTACCTCGGTATCACGTGCTTTTAGTTGCTCAACCTCGGATTGCTCTTCATCAGTTAAATACTCTCCGTTTTGCTTTTTGCCATTGTGATTTTGAGCAGCTTCCTTTTGCTCTTTCTCTTTTGCTTTGTCAGCTGATGACTTCTTTACAATGCTCTTGTCATGATTGTCAGTATCATCAACAGGATCTGAATTTTTATCTGATCCTGTTAAAGCAAAAGTGTTCTCATAGCTGTTATCATCCTGCGTATCGTCATTTACAAGAGGATCTTTTTCACCTAGAGCTTCTCTTATTGAGGATACAGTATCTGACAGAGATTGATTTTGACTTTGATAAGATTGAGCAAATGAATTAGATAAGTAAGCTTTTAAAGCTTTGCTACGATTGTGTGAGTAAGAATCTTTATTATAAGACTGTGCTCCTTGAGAGATGGTAACGCAGTCATCCTGCAGAGTATTCTGTTTCTTTTTGTCATCCTGTCTGTTGCCAACAGCAGATACAGCAATATTGTGGTTCTGAAATGATTGAACTTCAGATCCTTCAACAAAGCTATAGTTTGTGTTAACTAAAGACATAAGATACTCCACTAAGTTATCTTAGTTAACGGTAAGTATAGATCTGAACTTTAGGAATTTTTAAAGAAATTTATTCCGTACTAAAACAAATTTTTTCAAAGTGTCGTAAACAATGAATTAGCTTCTTTGGTAGATTACTGATATGTCAATGGTGAATTGATATCAATTCCTTTATATTTTAGCGCTACAAATGGTTTATCTTGAGACTCACAAAAGAGATCGTTAATAATCTTCGTTTGCAGCAGATAACACTAAGCTCTGACAGCAGTCTTGAATAAAAGAACGGCAAACTTAAGATGGCATTGAGAACTCTTTGTGTTAAATATAGGAAAATTCTTTTTTGAATCCTCTCTAATTTGTCAATAATTATCCCAAATTAGGGCAAAACAAGAGCTTTTTAGCTATAATCTAATAAGATGAATGGAGATAAACACATATGAAAGATATCAGCTCAACGGGCTCATTTGTGGACTTTACTTTAGAGAATTTTATCTATGTTGATAAAACTGTATATATTCCACAACTTGTAAAATTAAAGCGAGTTTTTATCTCCCGTCCACGTCGTTTTGGTAAATCTCTTACCTTAGATACCATAGCAACTTTATTTGAAACAGGTGTAGAGCCTTACTTTAAAGGTACCTGGATTTATGACAAGTGGACTGAACCTACCTATCCTGTATTAAGACTGAACTTTTTAAATTTTGATAAAAACTCATTAGAGAAATTTAATAACAAACTTAATTCAAAAATTACCGAATTTGCAGAACTTAATCAAGTTACCACCTATAAAGAGAAGGAAGAAGCAGAAGACTCCATTGACCATCTTTTGGAGCAATTAAGATTAGAAGGAAGACAGATAGTCATCTTAATTGATGAATATGACTGTCAGATGACAGCAAACATCAATAATGAAACTCTATATAAGCAATTTCAGGAAAAAATCAAAAGCTTTTATGCCAACATCAAAGATAAGTTTGCCATTAAGTTTTTAGGAATAACAGGAGTTACCAGATTAAAAGACGTATCAATCTTTTCTGTAGGCTCCGACATCAATGATATTACTAATGCTAGTGCCTATTCTCAGATGATAGGCTTTACACGTGATGAGATAAAAAAGTACTACATCGATTATTTAAAACTGGCATCATCCTATGAGAATAACTGCAGTGTTGATGATGTAACCGACACTCAGCTTGAGTCAATGTTGGATATGATGGCTCAAAACTACGATGGCTATTGTTTTGATGAAGACTATGAAAAGAAGGTCTTCAGTACATGGTCTGTAAATAAATTTTTCCAAACAATGATAGAAAAGAAAAAAGTTCAGTTTGGAGAGTACTGGTACGACAATGGTGGCTTACCATCAATCCTAGTTAACTATTTAAAAACACATGAACTTAATATTTTTGAATACTTAGACAAAGATAAGTTCTTAAAAGTATCCAGTGATGATTTTAAAAATCCTACAGCATTAACCACAATCAATCAGAACGTACTGATGTGTCAGACAGGATATTTAACTTTAAGATCAGATCTTAATAAAACCTCTACAGTAGCATTAGGTATTCCAAACGGTGAAATCTATAAAGCCTTAAACAGGTTGCTTGCAAACAACATCTTTAAAGGCAACACCGATATCACTGATGACTATGGTAGAAGCCTGTTAGAAGTAGGCACTGTTGATGACATCATCAACCTCTTTAACAGTGCTTTAAACTCTGTGTCCTATGACAATTATCCAATCGTGTCAGAATCATCAGTACAGAATATGTTAAAGCTTTACCTGTTAGGTGCACATCAGGAAGTATTATCTGAGGTTCATGAAGCAAAGGGCAGAGCTGATTTAGTTGTTAATACAGATAACAGAAGAATCGTCTTTGAATTTAAGTATGCAAAAAATGAGGCAGAAGCTAAGTCAAAATTAAGTGAAGCTGTAGAGCAGATAAAGACACGAGACTAGTGAAGCTGTAGAGCAGATAAAGACACGAGACTATGGCAACATCTTACCTAAAAAGAATGAGCTTATAAGAATTGCTGCAGTCTTTAATGCAGATCCTAAGGTAAGAGCTTTTACAGAGAATCAGATTGTTCCTTAACATAATTTCTCTTAACTAATTTTAACCATCTTTGTTAACAGCGTTATTAAATGATTTTCTTAGCCAGCGGTGAGAATAGGAAAGAGCCTCTATGTGATCCCTCATTTTTCTGTACTGAACCGAATTTATTTAGATATTTGCCAGTTATTTTATTAATGGGCTAAGTAAATTTGAAAGTTATTGATTTATCTCTTTTACAGGAACCCAAATCTCTGATCTGTAATCTGTGTTTTGAATATCTCCACAGCTGTACCATTCAATATAAATGGCTTTTGTAAGTACATTGAAGATACGCCAACTTCTTTTTGCAAGATCAATGTTTGCAATATCGATACTATCAATATCACATGAGTTTGCAGAATTGTCAGCGCTTTGTTGAAGTTTATCTTCAATCAAAGTAAGAGAAATTGTTAATGCATCTTAACCAATCTATAAGATCCTCTAATATCTGCCAATGACTGAATTCTAAAAATTGCTATAGAAGTGTTCATGTCATTTTATGACAAAATCTGTCTGTTTTATTGTGCAAGGTTTTGTTCTTGAAACAGAATGGAGTAAAAATTGAAAACGAAGGAATGCTAAAGTGCTGTTCTTAAGATTTGACAGCACTTTTAATAACAATCAGTCAGCAACTGCCTTTAGTCTTGGAAGCAGTTTTATGTACAGGTAGATCCCTGCAACAAAGAGGAAGACACAACCTACAAAACCAGTATAGGCAATTGAGATGTTATCAATTACAAGACCACCTACCATAGCACCACCACCGATGCCTAAATTGTAGATGCCTGAATATATTGACATCGCAATAGCAGTGGTATTTGGTGCAAACTTGATGATCTCATACTGATATACAAGGTTGTATGCAGTGATTGCAAGACCCCAGCCAATCAGTACTATGTATAAGGTTACTAGATTGCCTGAAGCAAACTTTAATAAGAAGATGAACAGGGCAATACCAAAGACTGCAAAGAGGTTGAAGAAGGAGTGATACTTACTAAAGAGCTTTGAAAAGATAAAGCTTCCGATAATACCAATACCACCAAAGACTGTTAAGGCAATGGTTACAGCATCAGGTGAGAGCTTTGCTACCTGACCTAAATAAGGCTCAATATAGCTGTAGGCTGAATAGTGACCGATGATAGCTATTGCGGTCATCAGGAAAATTGGTTCTTCCCTAAAAATGGGGGTATACATTTTTATCATAATGTGCAAGCCTTCAATGCAGATTCACGATCAACACTTAAGGCTTGATGTAATTTTAGAATGTAATATTCTAAATCTCTAAAGCCGTAAGCAACTCTTTTAATCACTTTAAATTTGTTGTTACAACCTTCTAAAATGCTCGTATTTAAGCCTGTTGTAGCTGCATGAATGATATACTCAGTCCAGCTTTTAAGCTTCTCACTAAACTTAATAATTTGCTCAATTCCGCTTTCTTTTGCTTGAGTACAATAGTTCTCTATAGCTATTCTCACCATTTCTGGTGATTTTACATGCTTCCACAGCTCTCTAATACCATCACTAAAGATTTCTACCTGAAGCAACGGTAAGTTGTTCATTATTAGCTCTTTTAGATTTACATTAGACTCTTTAGCTGCTTCTAATCTAGTCCTTCCATCATAGGATAGCCATTTACTTTGCCTTAGATCAGAAATCTGTTTTAAGAGTCTTTCTTTGCCTTCTTTATCATCGTCATCTAGGTTAGCGAGATCTTGGCGAAGCTTTTTAATCTGAGCCAATCTTACAGCATCAGCTACTTCTCTGTTATATAACTGAATGCAATGGAATAAATCCAATACAATCTTGGCTTTTGGGCATAACTCCTTTACTAAGTTTTGATAGCCACAATTGCCATCCATTACTGCGCCTAGGATATTGTCTATTAAACCTAATTGTTTCAATTTCTCAAAGAACGGTTTTAAATCATCCTTCTTTCGTCCATGAGTGGCAAACAACAACCTTCTTGTTTGAGCATCTATGATTACAGTCATATAGTCATGATGCTTCCTAACACTGATTTCATCTATTGCTATGTATTTTACGTTTTCTAATGGAATACTCTTAAACCAGAGCTTTAGCCTTGCCTTATCAATAGCCCTTACGATATCAGCCTCTACACCTAGGATTTGACCTATCTTCTTAAGATCAATATGACTTACACCTAGATCTAGTAAGTTTAATATCTGCCCATACAGTCTCATAGTGATCCTATGGTGTGGATGCTTAAATGGTGGATTTAACCATTTGGTTTTACCACACCAAGGGCAATACACCTTAGGGATTTTAATCTTTAGGCTCACTTTGAATGCTCCTAGAGGTACATCCTTAATGGTTCTTTCTCCCCACTCCCTTAGCTGAAAACGATGTTGCTCACAACCATGGCAATCTTTATCAAAATGCGTATAGTCTAACTTAACAATTAGCCTCATATTCTCAGCATCTAAGACAGGATCTTCTGTAACTACACATCCAGGGTAAAGCTCAAGTACAGTTTCTTTTCTTCTTATGTGTAGCAACTCCTCTGGAGTTGCTTGTACTAAATTTTCTGTTTCTGGATTATTGGCAGCAGTGTAAGAATTAGTTACAATATCTGAAGGCTTCATCTGTTTCCTTTTTTGTGGTTATTAAAGATAAACGGTGGAGCCTTTATTTTAACTTATCTGTTCCTATCTACAAAATTCACTGCTCTAGTCAACCCCCAAATTTAGGGATGATCCGGAAAATTCCACCTAAAACAGGATCGGTCATGAGTTTTGGCAACTCTGTGATCTTTAAAGATCCTGAAGCTGGTAACTTAGGGAAGACAATAGTTAAGAGAATGAAAAGAATTGCAGAGATCACTGCTATACATAAGAAGGTAGTTCTCCAACCTACATATAAACCTACGACACGACCTAATGGCAAACCTACTACCATCGCAACAGAGGTAGCAGCTACCATCATACTTAAACCTAATGATTTCTTACCGTCAGGTGCTATCTTTACTGCTAAAGGTGAAGCTATAGACCAAAAGATCGCATGTGCACAGGCAACACCAATTCTTGAGGTCATTAAAGTTGCAAAGGTTGTAGATACAGTTGATAAGACATGGCTTAAGACAAAGAGACCTACAACTGTTAACAATAACTTCTTTAAGGCAAACTTTGATGCAATCATCATCAAAGGCAGCGATGCAATCATAACTACCCAAGCGTACACAGTGATAAGCATGCCGGCCAGAGGCTCTGAAATTGAAAAGTCATGAGCAATATCAGAGAGTAGTCCAATTGGAATGAACTCAGAGGTATTAAAGGTAAAACCACAAACAGAGAGTATGATTAGAGGAAAGTACTTGTAGATGTTAGCTAAAGTACTTGCATGAGTAACTGTATTAGGTGAAATTTGCTTGCTCATTTTATTATTCATCTGAAAAACAAAAGAATTTTCGTGAATAATAGCACTTTGGATTTTGAAATAAGAAGTGATCTGAAAAAATATTTTGTAAGAAACGACTTACTTTTGAAAGGGTAGAAAGACTTTGAATGAAAAAGCTCAGACTGAGCTGAGCTTTTTACAATATTTGATTGTTCAGTTTTGATTAAACAGCATCGTTGAACATAACTGAAATTGATTCATCGTTGTTGATACGACGAATTGCTTCAGCTAAGGTAGGTGCTAATGATACATATCTGAACTTACCTGTAGCTTTGAACTGCTCGGTTGCAGGAATTGAGTTGGTTACAACGATAGTATCGATCACGCTGTTCTTGATGTTCTCGTAAGCTGAACCAGATAGAACAGGGTGTGTACCGTAAGCGATAACCTTCTTAGCACCACGTGCTTTTAGAGCTGCAGCTGCTTTACATAAAGTACCACCTGTATCAATCATATCATCAACGATGATACACTCTCTGTCCTTAACTTCGCCGATTAGGTTCATAACCTCGGATACGTTAGGACGAGGACGACGCTTATCGATAATAGCGATATCTGCATCATTTAATAATTTTGAGATTGCTCTTGCGCGAACCACACCACCCATATCAGGTGATACGATGCAAGGATTCTTTAAGTCTAATGACTTCATATCTTCAACGAATAACTTTGAAGAATAGCAGTTATCAACAGGAACATCAAAGAAGCCTTGGATCTGCTCAGCATGAAGATCAACTGTTAAAACTCTATCTACACCAACAGATGATAATAAGTCAGCTACAACCTTTGCTGTGATAGGTACACGAGCAGAACGAACACGTCTGTCCTGACGAGCATAACCAAAGTAAGGAATGACAGCCGTGATTCTTCCTGCTGAAGCACGACGTAATGCATCAATCATTACTAAAAGCTCCATCAAATTATCATTTGTTGGAGCACAAGTTGACTGAATTACGAAGGTATCACAACCACGAACACATTCATTGATCTGAACATGTACTTCACCATCAGAGAAGGTGTCTACGGTTGCATCAGATAGGTTAGTGTATAGACATTTTGCAATTTCAGTTGCAAGTTCTGGTGTTGCATTACCAGAGAAGAGTTTTAAATCAGACATAAAAATCCCGATTAGTGATTGAAGAACGTGTGCGTATTATATACAAAAATTCGACTGTGGTCAGAAAAAAATCGATATTGATTGGTTTTACTGAATCTCAAAATTGAAAGGACCTCAAATGAGGTCCTTAAAATCAAATTAAGCTGTGTGACGAGCTGTTTCTTTACGAAGTGCAGCCTCAATTAAAGCCTGGTTCTTTTCTTTGCGCTTCTGTTTTCTTACAGTAAGTACCCATGAGCCAAAAGCAAAGCAGGAAACAACCAAGACAATTACAGAGGCTAGTGCATTAATCTCAGGTGACAGACCACGTCTTACACTTGAGAAGATAAGCATAGGCAGTGTCGTTGAGTTAGGTCCAGCTACGAAACTTGTGATAACCAAGTCATCCATTGACATGGTAAATGAAAGCAAGAATGCAGCAACCTCAGCTGGCATAATAGCTGGCAGAATGATTACAAAGAACACTTTCAAAGGACCTGCTCCAAGATCTTTTGCTGCCTCTTCAATAGAAACATCAAGTTCAACAAATCTTGAGCGGATAACCACAGTTGCATAAGCAGAGCAGAAAGTTACGTGTGCAATCCAAATAGTGATCATGCCTCTGTCAGAGAAGACAGGAATGATGTCTCCTAATGTTACGAACAACAACAGCAGTGCAAGACCTGAGATAACCTCAGGTAAAATCATAGGTGCTGTCATAAATAATAAGAATGCACTTTCGCCGTGGAACTTATGAACTCTTACCATAACAAAAGCAGCTAAAGTACCAATAATAACAGAGGCTATTGCTGACATAAAAGCAATGGTAAGTGAAATACCAACAGCGGTAATAATAGCTGAGTTATTAAATAATGCCTTGTACCACTTTAAAGAGAACTGTGTCCATACAGTTACCATCTTTGACTCATTGAATGAATATACAATCAGGGTCATGATTGGCAAGTATAAGAATGTCAGCGCTAAAGCTAGGATGATTACTCTGATAATAAGACTCTTAGTCTGTTTTTTTAATATCATTTTAGTAGTCTCCCTTCTTACGCTGAGCTTTAAAGAACCAAATAATAGGTATAGCCATGATTGTTAACATGGTGATAGCTACAGCTGAAGCTAAAGGCCAATCTCTGTTATTAAAGAACTCTTGCCATAGAATTCTACCGATAAGAATTGAATCCTTTCCGCCTAATAATTCAGGAATTACGTACTCACCGATGGCTGGAATAAATACTAGCATAGAGCCTGCTATAATACCGCTCTTAGTTTGAGGTACTAAAGCCTGGAAGAATGTCTTTACTGGTTTGCAACCTAAGTCCTGAGCAGCTTCAATTAAGCTGTAGTCAACCTTCATTAAAGCTGAGAATAAAGGTAAAACCATATAAGGTAAGTAACAGTACACAATACCAACATATACAGCAAAGTCTGTCTGTAACATGTGCATTGGGTGATCGATGATACCTAGGGTCATTAAGATATCATTGATAAGACCATCTCTCTTTAAAATGGTCATCCATGCATAAATACGAACCACAAAAGAAGTCCAGCTTGGCATGATAATTAAGATAAAGAGAATGTTTCTTGTAGTACTCTTTGCTGAGGATAAAGCCCAGGCAATAGGGTAACCGATGATTAGACAGAACAAAGTTGAGAAAGCAGCAACCTGAATTGACTTTAGGTATGATCTCAAATAGGTACCGTCAGGATCTGTAAAGATATTGGTGTAATTTTCAAGATGCAGAATGATCTGCATTGCACCTTCTTCAAAAGTAATAATCGGAGAATATGGAGGAATAGAGATCTCTGTAATTGAAAAAGAAATCTTGAAAATAATTAAAAATGGTATCAAGAAGAACAGGATCATCCATACATATGGTACGAAGATAATCGCTCTTTCTCTACATGAAATCTTTTTACCAGGGACAAATCTAGGTGGTGGTCTGTGTCCCTTAGAGCTTGGTCTCTTTGAAGAACCAATGCTTACAACTGCCATAATTTGCCTCTTAGAATGTTAATGCAATGCAGGACTCAGGATCCCAGCTTAGGTAAACCTTATCATCCCAGGTTGGTAGACCAACTTTGAATCTGTCAACGTTAGGCAGTGTTGAGGTAATAATTCTTCCAGAAGGTAGTCTTACGTAGTAAATAGAAATATCACCTAAATAAGCAATATTCTCTACGATACCAGAACACCAGTTGGTTTCCTCTTGAGGCTCTTCATGAGAGATGTAGATCTTCTCTGGGCGCATTGCAATTGATAGAGGCATGCCGTCAGCAATATCAATATCGTGCTGTAACTCGATAGGACGAGGGAAGTCATTGCAGGCAATGAATGAACCGTTTGCATTAGATGTAGTTAAAGTACAGTCAAACATGTTTACAGAGCCGATGAACTCAGCTGAAAAACGGCAGTTAGGGTTCTCGTAAATTTCACGAGGACCACCAATCTGAACGAACTCACCTCTATCCATGATGGCAATTCTGTCAGCCATAGTCATGGCTTCTTCCTGGTCATGGGTAACCATGAGGCAAGTAACACCAACAGAGTTAATGATGTCTACTAACTCAAGTCTCATCTGCTCACGCAGTTTTTTATCTAAAGCTCCCATTGGCTCATCAAGAAGCAGTAAACGAGGCTCTTTAGCAAGTGATCTTGCCAAAGCTACACGCTGTCTTTGACCACCAGATAACTGGTATGGCTTTCTATCGACGTAATCTTCCATGTGAACAAGCTTTAACATCTTGTCTACACGCTCATTGATAACATCTTTTGGTAATTTTTCCTGCTTTAGACCAAAAGCGATATTCTGTCTTACAGTCATATATGGGAATAGTGCATATGACTGGAACATCATGTTTAAGGTTCTCTTGTATGGTGGAAGATCAACAATATCTTCACCATCTAGGATGATGTGACCTGCGCTAGGATGCTCAAAACCAGCTAGCATTCTTAAAAGAGTAGATTTACCACAACCAGATGAACCTAAAAGAGCAAAAATTTCACCCTCATAGATGGTCAAGTCAACATTGTTAACTGCAGTAAAATTACTAAAATTCTTTGTAAGCGACTTTATCTCAAGAATTGGTTTCTTATTCTGTTCTACAGGAGAAGCTTTCTGACCTGGTAATTCACCTGGTCTGTGCTGCTGTTTGAAAGTTGCTTCAACAGGTTTTACCTGATTATTTGCTGAGTTTGCGTTTTGAGCGCTAATATTTTTCACGCGCGTAAATCTCCATCTAGAGAAAAACAAAAAGGTTGTTTTTTTTCGCTGATCTTAAATGAAAAGTGATAACAGTCAACATTTATTTTCAGTTACGTAGACATTTATTCTTTTTTTATCTTAAACTACGTCAAGATAATCGTTTAATTATCTGATCTATATATGAAATATTTTTTACGATTTTGTTAAAAAAAATGTAATTTTTTCAAAGGTTACTATGCAAAATTACAATAATCTTACTAGAACTCAATTACTCTACGGTTCTAATGAAGAAAATGAGGTAGGAAGACAGATAAAGTACCTAGGTGGTACCAGAGTTCTTCTGCATTACTCAAAGAATATTAATAATCTGAATAATCTTTTAGATAAAATTAAACGATCATTAAGATTAACCGGTCTTGATTTTGTTGAGTTATCAGAGGATGACGCAAAGACTCCAAAAATTGATACTATTTTTAAAGGTATCAAAATATGCCGAGAGGAGAATGTAGATTTTGTTCTCGCTGTAGGTGGCATCAATGAATTTACAATTGCCAAACTTATAGCAGTAGCCTCTCCTTATGATGACAATTTTTACAATATCTTCAAGAAAGAATATGACATTGAGCAAGCTATTCCGCTTGGAATTGTAAGCACTACCATATGTACTGGTGTGGCAATTTCTGACAGTGCCTCTGTTGCTCACAGACTTTCAGATGGATCACTAACATTTTATAGTTGTTCTTCAGAGTTCTTATATCCAAAGTTCATTATCTATTCACCTGAATTGTGTCTATATGATGATATGTCTTTAGAGAGCAATGTTGTCTCTATCATCTCTTTATTGCTGCACCGTTACTTTGCTAAAAACAAAGTATCTTTACTATCTGATAACATAACAGAAGCAGCCCTAAAGACAGTTCTTTTAATGTATAACAAGTTAAAAGATAAGCCTGGTGATTTAGAAGGTATCAACAATCTGATGTGGGCTAGTATTACCGCTTATGTAGTTCCTTTCTACTCATATAGTGATGATGTATCTGTAGATATACTCTCAAGGGCTATTGTGGGGGTTTTTGACTGTTCTAGAGAACAAGCTGAAAGTATCATACTTCCTGCCTGGTTTGAGTTTGTACAAAAGAAACATGCCAAGAAGGTAGCTAAATTAGGATCTTGTGTATTAAATGTAGCTTTAGATTACCAGAATCTTGAGACAACATCTAAAAATACTGTAAAGCTAATTAAAGAAATGTTTACAAAGTTTGGTCTTCCAACCACTTTATCTCAGATCAACGGGGATGCTGCAGATATTGAGAGAATTCTTTATAAGGCTGGTTTCCCTGAGATTGGTAACATTGGTAACTATGAAAAGTTAGATAAAACTGACTGTGAGGTCATTTTGTCATTAGCTCTTTAAAAGTCTCGTTTAGAATAGATATCAATAGATACAAAAAGAGAGCTGTAAAGCTCTCTTGAAACAGTAGGATTAAATCTTCTCAACAGACTTTTCAGAATTTTCTGACTTATCAGTTCCTTTTTCTGCATCATCATCTTTGTTATCTGAAGGAGACTCTACCTTATCTTCGTCTTCATTATTCTTTTTAATGATCTTGTCAATCTTCAATGCTGACATAGCATCATCTTCAGTTTTCTTTTCAAAGCTAGATGAATCATCAGGACCAATTTCAATCATTAGGTTATGAACAAAACTCAGCATATCAGTAAAGATGCTCATTTCAACGTGCTCGCAGGCCCTGTACAGTTCACCACCTTTATAAGTAAAGGTAATGCCAGGAGCATTTAAGTTATAGAAAGTAGAAACTGGAATAGGGCATTCATCTTTCATTGCCTTAAGAGCAACATCAATACCAACAGGTCTAATAAAGCAGTTATCGTTAGCAGGACACTCATTTTCAATATTGATCTGATGATCATGATCTTTATTAAACTCTTCAACAGCGCGATTGATCTTAATATAGAGCTCTCTGTCTAAAGCAAAGTTTTTACGCAGTTGTTGCTGAGGAATAAAGTCATTACCAAAGAAGATCACCACAGATGGTCTTGGTAAATGAGCTAATTCATTCAAACGTTCGATGATGGTCTTAATGATGTCATGACTTCCAAGATCTTCATTAGTACACTTCTGAATTAAGCCTTCAATAGCTGACTTTAAGTTTCCTTTGTAATGCAGACTTGCTCTGTAGAAAAGATCAGAGAAGGATAAAACCTCTGCTTCTCGTGTTGGATTTAATGGCTCGGTGTCATTTATCTTACAGAAGAAGTTCTCTCTGTCTTCCATGAATCCTGCTGTCTTCTCAATAGCTGTAGCTGCAATCTGTTTTAAGTTCTCAACTAAATCTAAAAGATTTAAGTTAATAAATGGAAAATTGAAACTTAAATGTACCGCATCAGGTGTATTTGGAGAGCGGTTGTTATATGAATGCAGATAGTTAAAAGTAGGAGCTATTGCTGAATGAGAAATATCTTTGGTGATCTTTGGATTTAACTCAATATCTTCAATGATTTTTGAAGCAATTAAAGTAGGAGAGAAACCTTTAAAAGGTAACTCTGTATCTGTACCTTCGCCAAAGATGTAGAAACCAGCTTCTACCTTACCCATATTGGCAGTGTAAAGGTTAATGGTGTTTTCGGTTACACCAACAGATTCTGGTTTGAAGCTCAAAGCTAAAGATAACTCAATATCATAATCGTTAATTAGATTATGAATGTAAGGCAGACATGTTCTAATACCTTCATGTCCATTTAAAGATTCAGAGGTACATACAAATAAAAGGTTAGCAGGCAATTCCCACAATCTTTCAGTGTAGTACTTTAATAGAATTAACATACCAGCAATAGGGGCTTTGTTTTCAAAGCTACCCAAGCCATAGATGTTCTTGTCATTCTCAAGGTCTTTTAACTGCTTTTCACTTAAAGACAAGTTCTTTAACTTGTTCTTTAAATCATCAGCCTTAAAAGCATATGACTTAATCGTACCGTATACTTCATTTGATGAAGTATCAGTATTACATAAGACCACCAATGTAGGTTTGGTGATTAAGTCACGTCTTACAAAAGCTGTAAAAGAATGGTTCTTCTGATCATCATGAGTGATAAAGTTTAGATACTCAGGATGACTCTTAAAATAGGTGAATTCAGAGACAGTGTTGTAGATAGTCTGATTTATAATCTCATCACCAGCGGTTCTAGTGATGCTAGGAATGGCAATCAACCATTTTAATACGGCTAGGGCTTCTTCACAAAACTCTTTTTCACTTAGCATGATTGATCCTTACTTTTTTGCTTGTCTTACTTTGTCTTATTTTTATTTGTTCTCAGCTAGAGCATTCTTATACAGCTCTGTCTTTAAAATATATACCGTATTTTTAAAAGATTCACGTAATCTCTGTGCAGTTGCAGGACTTCCTGAAGGCAGATCAACTTTTAGAGGATCAACTGCTCTTCCGTTGATGTGAACCTCATAATGCAAGTGTGAACCGGTTGAATAGCCTGTATTACCTGATTTAGCAATAACCTGACCGATTCTGACCTGTTGCCCTTTTCTTACATCAAACTTAGACAGGTGCATATAGACAGTGGTATAACCGCCTTTATGGTTGATAATTACGGTATATCCGCCTCCACGCATATAACCTGCGTAAGTTACAGTGCCTTCTGCTGGAGCATATACAGGAGAACCAATAGGTAATTTAAAGTCCACACCATAATGAGGTCTTCTGCGTTTCTTAATAGGGTGATAACGGTTTAAGTTAAATGGAGAATTAACCTTTACCTGTCCCATAAATGGGAAACGTCTGAAGGTACCAGTTGATGGATGATAACCATTCTCTTCATAGAAGATATGGTTCTGTGGATGACGGTAGAGGTTAATTTGGCCATATCTGGCTGAATCAACTGAAATAGCAGTCATGCTTGAACCTGAACCTACACCATTGAATAAAACTCTAAAGTTGTCTCCAGGACCTACACGTTTAAAGTTAATCTTGCCTGAGTACTGATTTTTAATACTTACAATCTCAGAACGGGTTAAGCCCAGTCTCTTAGCTGCTTTATCAAAGTTCTCACCAGCTCTGATTGAACCTATTAGCAGACGAGGTCTGTTTGCAAGGTTAACCTTTTGCTCTTTTTCTTCAGCTAAAGCTTCTTTCTTATCTAAAGCAGCTGCCATAGCATCAAGCTTTGCTTTTTCTTTCTCAGCTTTTTCTTTAGCTAACAAAAGTTCTTTTTCTTTAGCTTCTTTTTCTTTTTGTGCCTCTACGTAACCTGGCATCTTGGTAGCTTGCTCCATCTTTGATTTTTTATTATTTTCAAATTGAGCAAATCTGTCTTCTTTAGACATGGCAAAACTGCCATCATCTAGATCACGAGAGAATCTTAGCTGTTTCTTTCCTGCTAAAGGAATGGCAATTTCCTGTAAGACGTTCTTGTTATTAACTAAGAACTGAATCTTATCTCCTACAGCTAAGTTCAGATTATCATCTCCAGATGCTGCCTTTATCTTCTTTAAATCTTTCACATCAAGATTTAAGTAAGTGAAAATCTTAAAGAGAGAATCACCTTTCTTAACGGTCTGTTCATACCACTTACCGTCATACTTGAACTCTTTCTTAACAGCGGTATTCTTAAGATCAGTTACAGCATCTGATTCTTTTTTACTTTCAGCTTTGCGCTCATCAGTTATGTTTTTAGGCTCCATAATGTTGGCAATGAACTTTTCAGAGTTTTCAACTTCTTTCTTTAACTTATCGTCTGTAGTTGAGAACTTCTGACGCTCAATATCCTGATCTGTACCAGCTGATTGAGTTGTATATGAATCATCCTTTGAATCATTAGCAAGCAGAGCTTCAGGAATAACTTCATCATCGTAGTTTTCTTCAGAACCTGCTGTTGATGAGATCTCAAGATTCTTTTCTGCAACCGATTCATCATTTCTAAGATAAGCTTGTTCGTATCTTCTGTTCTGTTCCTGACGACCGGCACTTAATGCTGAGAATGGGGAATAATCTTCAGGAATTAACTGTCCAAATGGGAGTGCTAAAAGGACAGAGATGATTCCAACAGAAAAAATTGCAAAGACATGTTTGCTAGGTAAAGCAATAGCGCCCGTCTCTCTTTCAACGGCCACATAATCTTCTTTTTCAGTTCTGTTAGTAATCTTAACATTAATCATAGTTCTCAATAATAGCATATACAAAGGCCCAGTTTTTAGATTTTTAGCTAACTTTTAGAACTTCGTGTCATCTTGTTTAATCTATTGTTAAAGCCATTTCATTGTATTTTCGCATGATTAGCTTTTACTTAGTGTATTGATAAAGTGATAGATTTTTGATGCTTGTAACAATTTGCGTTGTCAAGGTTTGCACAAATCACAGTTTGATATTGAGGCAATAGCGATGAAACTTCATAAATGATTAAATCAAAAAAAATTTTGAGGAAAGTAAAATGGATCAGGCTCTAATAACACTTATTATTCTAGTTATAGTAGCTCTGTTATTTTTAACAGAAATAATACCTGTTGCTGTCTCTGCTCTAAGCGCGACAGTAGCCTTAGTCTTCTTTGGAATCTTAACACCTCAAGAAGCTTTTTCTGGATTTTCAAACAGCAATGTAATCTTGTTCTCTGGCATGTTTGTAGTAGGTGTAGCCATGCTTGAGTCTGGACTTGCCCAGACAATAGGTAACTTTATTGTGCGCAAAGTTGGCGGTACGCAGCATGCTTTAATCCCTGCTTTTATGGTTTTAACCATTGTGCTGTCAGCATTTGCTTCTAATACCGGCACTGTAGCCTGTCTGTTGCCTGTAATTATTGGTGTATGCCTTTCAGCTAAAATTCCTTCAGCTCCAATTTTAATGTCAGTTGCTGTTGCTGCTAATGTTGGCTGTAACTTAACCATGGTAGGTACACCTCCTAATATGTTAGCTGTAGCTGAAGTCTCTAGTGCCGGTTTAGAACCATATGGATTTTTTGAATTTGCTTTAATAGGTGGTCCTATTGCTTTAGTTACCTCTTTGTTTATGTTCTTTATAGGTCGTCATATCTTGCCAAAAAAGTCAGCAGATACAGGTTTACTTACAAGACAGATTGGCAATGTTGGTACTAACAGACAGAGAATTTTATCTTTGGTAATACTAATTTATGTAGTTATAGGTTTAATTGTAGGTATACCTGGACTGTCTCCTGCGATGGTAAGCTTAACTGCAGCCTTATTTTGTGTGATCACAGGCTGTATTACTGAAAAACAGGCTTATAAAGGTATTGATTGGGTAACTGTGTTCTTATTTGCTGGTATGTTGCCATTTGCTATTGCCATGCAAAAATCTGGAGCTGGAGAGTTTATAGCTAATTCTGTAGTTTCAATTCTTGGTGATACACCATCTGAGCATGCTATTGTAGCTGTACTATTCCTTATTGCATGTTTTTTAACACAATTTATGCCAAATACTGCAACAGCTGCTCTTATAATTCCAATTGCTTTGAGTATTGCCAATAAATTACAGGTATCTCCTTATGGAGTAATTATGTCAGTTACAATCGGAGCTTCATGCTCATTTGCAACTCCAATTGCAACTCCTTGCAATACCATGATTTTAGGACCATCCGGTCTTCATTTTAAAGATTACTTAAAAGTTGGTATTCCAATGTGCATAATGAGTTTAATCTTATGCGTATTGTTAATTCCAATTTTCTGGCCTTTTGTAGAAAACTAGTTAATCAATCTTTGATAGCTAGGTATCAAAATGAGCCTACAACACTAATAAGATGTAACAATAAAATATTCATAAAATAGCAATAATTAAAAATTTTGATATAATTCATTCGCTATTTTGGATGAGGAGTCAATAATGAATTCCATTGAGCTTGTAAAAAATTTTGATAAAGATTTATATGCATACTTTGTAAAAGAAATTGAGCGTCAGCACGCAAGTATTTCTTTCATTCCTGATGAGAACAGCACTTCTCCAATTTGTGCTGCAATCATGGGTAGTGTGCTTGTAAATTCAGCAAGTGCTTTAACTTTAGGTAGAACTGATAACTTAGAGCAACTTACTGTTTCACGCTTATGTGAATTATTTGATGCTCCTTTTGCAACTGTAAAAACTATTACTATTGAAGCTGCTTCTCGTGTTGTATTTAAAGCATTAACCCAACGTGGTGATGTGGTGATGTCTTTAGACTTACGTAAGAAAGAGCACTGCAACAGTGAGAATTTAGCTTACAGATTCGTAAACTTTGGTATTGAGCCAGATACACAAGAATTAAACATGGATGAGATTGAGTCTTTAGCTAAGAAGAACAAGCCTAAGATGATCATCTTCTCACCAGTTAACTATTCATTACATGTAGACTTTGAGCGTCTGTCAAAGATTGCTAAAGAAAATGGCGCTCTATTATGGTGTGACTTATCACAGACAGCTGGTTTAACTGCAGCAGGTGTTTTAGATAACCCAATGAAGTATGCTGATGTAGTAACCTTCTCAACTCACGGTGCTATGCAGGGGCCTCAGGCTGCAGTAATTTTATGCCGTCAGGAGTTATCTGGTTTAATCAAGCGTTCTGAGAACTTAGCAGGTCACAACGGTTTATTATCTCCTCAGTTATCAGCACTAGCAGCTCGCTTACATGAGATGACAACTGAAGGCTTTAAGAACTACTGCAAAGCTGTAGTTTCAAACGCTCAGGCTTTAGCAGAAGGCTTAGTTGAGGGTGGTATGAAGATCATCTCATCAAAGACTGAGTCTCACTTGGTTATGATTGATGCTAAGAACTGTGCAATTTCAGCTCGTGGCGCTCAGGAGTTATTAGCAGACTTGGGGATTCATGTAAGAATTGCTCAGGTTTTAACTAACAATCCAAACATCAAGTTTGATGCTGTTCGTTTCTCATCATTACCAGCAACAACTCGTGGCATTGAGCAAGAACAGATGAAAGAGTTAGGTAAAGCAATCGGTATTTACTTATCAAAACCAGATGATGAGAATGCAAGAAAGGTAAATAAGATTGTGGTTTCATTAACCTCAACTCTGCCAAATCTTGATCAGAAGTACATGGATCCTGCTGTACGTTCTTTATTTGCTAAAGAATACTAATTTTTAATAAGTATGGCGGGCATTAGCCCGCCTTTTTCATTTATAAATATGGGCAACCCTTCAAAATTCACCGAAGCTGACAGATTCTCTGTAGCTCCAATGATTGATGTTACCAATCGTACCTTCAGACGTATGGCAAGACTCTTAACTAAAAGAGCAATGCTGTACACCGAAATGATCGCAGCTCAGGCTATTACTCATGGCAAAGAGCATCTTATAGAACAAGATCCTAATAATGAAAATCCTTGTACCTTACAGTTAGGAGGATCTGATCCTAAAGTATTGGCACAAGCCTGTAAGATTGCCTTAAAATTTGGCTATAGTGCTATTAACCTAAATGCAGGATGCCCATCTGATAAAGTACAGTCTGGATCTTTTGGTGCAATCTTAATGAAAACACCTGAGGTGATTACAGATTGTTTAAAAGCAATGCAGGATGCTGTAGACATTCCGGTAACTGTAAAAACTCGTATTGGTGTAGACGATTTAGATGATTTTGAATACACCAAAAAGATTGTGCAATCTGTCTATGTAACAGGCTCAAGACACATCATTTTGCATGCTAGAAAAGCTTGGTTAAACGGTTTGTCACCTAAAGAGAACAGAACTGTACCTCCATTAGATTATGCAAGGGTGTATGCTCTAAAAGAGGTATTTCCAGATTTAGCTATAACCATCAATGGTGGCATCTTAACTATTGATGGCTGTTTAGAGCAGTTACAACATGTTGAAGGTGTGATGTTAGGTCGCGCTATTATGGACAATCCTTATCTATTAGCTTCTGTTGATAGTAAGATATATGGAGTAGATGAGGAAGTTAAATCTCGTGATGAGATTTTTGAAACTCTCATGGAATTTGCGCAGAAGTTCGTATCAGAGGGTAATAAACTTCATTATCTTGGGAATCACATCATCAACTTCTTTAACGGTTGCAAAGGTGCTAGACGTTTTAGAAATTACCTCTCATGTCATATGCATGAGTTAGGTGCAGGATCTGAAGTCTTTAGAGAAGCTTATAAACGCATGAAAGAAGCTTAGGAGTATCTGTATGGAACTTAGCTTAAAGTCAACAATTAATTTGAATAATGACGTTAAGATGCCTCTTTTAGGCTTACGTGTTTATAAGATGAAAGGCGGAGAGGAAACCTATAAGACTGTAAGAGACGCCTTAGATGTAGGTTACCGTCTTATTGATACTGCTCGTATTTACTGTAATGAAAAAGCTGTTGGCAAAGCGGTTCGAGACTCAGGTATTCCTCGCAATGAGATTTTTGTAACAACTAAGCTTTGGGTTACAGATTTTGATAATCCAAGACAGGCTCTTTTAGATTCTCTAAAAAGATTAGGTCTTGATTATGTTGACTTATACCTTATTCACTGGCCTGTAAAAGGTTACGAAAAGGTTTATCTTGAGCTTGAAAAGTTACAGCAGGAAGGTCTTTGCAGAGCTATTGGTGTAAGTAACTTTAAGATTCATCATATCGAGAGTTTATTTGAGCATGGTGCTACAGTAATTCCTCAGGTAAACCAAACTGAGATCCATCCTTTGAACACTGAAGAAGAGTTAATGGGATGGTGCCGTCGTAAGAAGATAGCTGTTGAAGCATACTCTCCATTAGGATCTGAAGGCAGACTGATCCTTGATGATCCAAGACTTATCTGTATGCGTGATTACTATAAGGCAGCACCATCACAGATCTTATTGCGCTGGTGCATTCAAAGGGGAATCGTTGCAATTCCAAAGGCTAATACCAAAGAGAAGCTTATTCAAAATAGTGAGCTTTATAACTTTGATATTTCAAATTCAGATCTTGAGACAATCTCAGATATGAACTGCAATGATAGACGTAACTACGATCCTGACAAGATAGATGACAGACCAAAGGTTATGTACCCTAAGATCGTTGAAGAACTTGATCTGTAATTCCATTCTAAATTAGACCTGACATTGGGCAGGTCTATTTGTTAGAAATTCTCTCAAACTTACCTCTTAATCACTCTTTTTTTGTCACTTCTTACTTCTTCTATAAATTTATCGTCGTATCTGCATATTTTGATAGACAATGCGTATTTTTTTTTTATCATCGTATTGATGCTAGGCGAAAAATAATAATGTCAAAATATTGCGTAAAGAGGCTGGATGAGGTATGTTCTTTTGTGTTGAAACCGAATTGTTTTCAACAATCTAGCAATTTATTGCATCGTTTTGAATATTTTTCTTCTAACGTGTCCTCATTTATATAAAACACGGAATTCATAATGATAAAACAAACTCGCGGTGCATTAAATTTCTTAATTGCATCTTATAAAGCTATCTTAAAGCATGCAGTACTCGCTACAGCATTATCTTCAGTTGCAATGGTGTTTACAGCAAATGCAAAGACTTATGATCTAAGTGATGATAATGGTTATTATTCATTATCATTAGGTGGCAAAAAGCAGATAATTGATGATGCAAATGACACTGATGTAACCATAAATAAGATTGCTAATCCAAATTTTAATGATTATAGAGACTTAGATTTACTCCAAAATAATAATAGTTACATGTCATTTGTAAATGGGGGCAAACTTAATGTAAGTAAGATCTATTTATTTGGTGGTAATTTTGATGCTAGCGGAACTGAAATTAACGCACCTATGATAACAATTGCAGATAAGTATCATAACAGTTCTGCTAAATTTGGTGATTTGACGGTTTCAAGAGGCCTAGATGCTAGAGATGCATCAATTCAAGCTAACAATGTGTATCTAGATAAGTCTGCTATAGCTAGTATATATAGTTTAACTGCAGAAAAATTACAAATTGATAATTTCAGCACAAAAAACTCAGATCTCCAATATACTGGAACTATTAACATAGAAAATTTAAATGTTAAAAATTCATTCTTTTCTTCATCTTTTGATGCTGCACCAACCGTTGTAACAGTTAATAAAATGAATGGTAACTATTTTATGAATAGTATGGCCATTGGTTCTAATACTTTTGTAATGCTGAGGGCAGGTACAACTTCAGACTACTCATTAGAGTCTATTTTCAGTACTATTCGAAGAGTTGGTGACCTGTCCAATGTTCCTAGTCGTGGTTATAAAGCAATATTATATTTAAATGATAATGTTTGCTTGAAAGGTGGATATGGATTAACTGTTGACGGAAATACTAGTTCTCCTACAATAGAAGAAAATACTATTAGAATTGGAGAAAATAGTGCAATTGCTCTTTCTAAAACAGCAACCGAGCAGTCTCTACAAAACGGAAGAAATTTAGCAGCTATTAGTTTTTCTGGTAGAGGAGGTTCCTATCAGGATGATGGAACAATTAAGTTTACATCTACTTCTAGAATTATCTTAGATTCTAATGTAATAAAAGCAGGATCCATATTTAGAATTTTTAGTGATTATTCAACATATATTAATGAATCAGATAGTACTAAGAATTACATCATTGTTCAGTCAATAAATGGTAACTTTAAGACCACTGTTAATAGAATGGGAAATTTATTGGGAAAAGGTTGGACAGATTACTCTTATGGTGACGGAAGTGATTTAGATACACCTGGTTCAAATAATCCAGGTACAACAACCCCAAGTAATCCTGATTCTGGTAATCAAGGTACAACACCCCCAAGCAATCCTGATTCTGGTAACACAAATCCTGGTACAGGTGACAATGGCAATGCAGGTAATGCTGGTGCTAACACACCAAGCACACCTGACAACGGCAATGCAGGTAATGCAGGTACCACCACTCCAAGCACACCTGATAACGGTAACAAGCCAGGTAATTCAGGCAATACTACCAAGCCAAGCTTACCAGGTCTACCAGGCACAGGTACTATCTATGAGACCTTCACAAGAGGTGATTACACTAACTTAGGTAATACCTTATATGGTCTGTTACACAATACCATCAATGATGCTAATGCAAAGGGCACAGGTTCAGAGTTTTTATCAGCAGTAGCAGGTGAAACCTTCACAGGTGGTAAAGAAGCAGAGCAGGTTGCACGTTTAGGTCAGTTAGGTGGTGTATATCAGTCAGCATTTACTGTAAGCAGTATTACAGATGACATCGTATCATCACGTAACGGTGTAGGCAGTTCAACAGGTTCACTGATTGTATCTGATAACAACAACGGCTTTGGTATCTGGTTATCACCAATGGTAAAGGTAGCAAGCTCAGATGGCTTTGATTCAGATGGTTTATCCTATGGTACAAGAGTAAGATTAACTGACTTTGCAATTGGTGCAGATTACACTTTAAATAACGGTTCACGTTTAGGAGCATACTTCCATACCGGTAATGGTAAGAGCACAGGTAAAGGCTTAGCATCACATACAGATGGTGACTTAAAGTACTACGGTGCAGGTTTATATGGTAAGTACAGCTACAATAACTTCTCATTATTAGCAGATGTATCTTATAACAAGATAACCGATGATGTAGATACTGATTTAGGCTTACAGTCATATTCAAGAGCATCAGCAAGTGTTGATACTTATATGGTAAAGGCAGGTCTAACCGGTCAGTACAACTTCAACGTAAACACTGTATCAGTAATTCCACATGCAGGAGTTCGTTACACCACCTTAAAGAGTGATGATTACTCAGTACAGGCAAATGGTCTATACATTGCTAATGTAAAGAGTGACCGCACAAAGGTAGTATCATTCCCAGTAGGTGTAACCGTAGAGAAGGCATTTAACGTAGGTCAGACAGACTGGAAGGTAAAGCCAGCTGTTGACTTAGGAGTAAACTTCAACACCGGTGACACTGATGCAAGCTACAAGACCACCTTCATTGGAGCAAACGAAGCATCACTAAATGCTGAGATTGCAGACAGTGTTGTATACACAGCAGGTGCAGGTCTTAAGTTCTCACATCAGAAGAATGCAGATATCGAAGCAGGCGTAGTATACACTGCATCAGAGAACACCAACGATGTAACCTTCCATGTAAACGGTTCATATCAGTTCTAATGTAAGGTAACTGAATGTAGCCTTTAAAACGGCTACTTTTTAAAAGGATCTTCAACACAAGATGGCGAAGATCCTTTTTCACATTTATGCATCTCATATTTCATTTTCACTTAACCTAACTATACTATAATTGAGTAAAGAGGTAGCAGTATGGTTAATTCAAACAATCAAGATCCTTTTATAAAACGACTATTCTTAATCGGCGCAGGTATTCTGTGTTTACCTTTTCATTGGTTGTATTCACTGCTGTTTTTATCTGAAAGGCTAGGTAGTAGTGATGGATCAGAGCTATCTAACAATCCCATCAATTCAAATCAAAATCGCAAGGATGATGTTACTTCAAGCGCAAAGAATAGTGAAACTGATGAGAATAATGACGATGTGTTTGAGCCTGTTCAACCTATGAATTTTGATGATCCTTTTGATCCTATAAATCCTAATAGCATCAATAATCCTTTTAATCCACTGAATCCTAACAGCATCAATAGTCCATTGAATCCATTAAATCCATTGAACCAGACAGATCCTACAAGTCCCTATTATCATGGAGATGATTTATTGGATCCATCTAATCCTCTCAACTATAACAATCCAGCAAGTCCTTTTTGTCAGGATGACTGTAGTATTGATCTTTTTTCTGACAGCTCTTCACAAGATCTATTTTCAGGAGATTCTTTTGGTGACGGTTTAGGATCTGTTTTTGATGACAGCTTTTCAAGTGGTTTGGGCAGTGGCTTTGATGATCACTTCTAATAAAATTCGTTTTATCAAAGCAAAGATAGCTTATAACGAAAAACTTTGCTTTGACTTTTAACTATCATTATTTGACTTTTTCCTAAAGCTAAAATCTAATCTAAACAGTAAGATCAGCTAACCAACGAACTTTCTTATAACTCATGTATAAGAGAATAAAGCCTAAGATCTCTCCGCTATATAGGAATGGATAAGCGGTATAGAAGGAACATCCAAGATATACAGCAATGGCTGTAAATGGAAGATCACAGCTCCAGGATGTAATGATGTTGCAGCACAGGTGGTAACTATTCTGACCACCTGCTCTTAAAATACCGTTTACAAGCATCATATTGAGCATGTACAGAACACAGTAGATACTTGCAACATTAAGTGAATAAGAAGCAAGTTCCAATTGATTGTCATTAAAGTTTAGACACTGAATAATTACAGGTTTTAGTAAGTAGAGTAAAACACCTGTTATTAAGCGAAATATACCAATCCACTTTAAAAAGCTTTTAGCTGTGGCCTTAACTTCTGTGAAATCTTTCTTACCTAAAAGATCGCATCTGGTTACAGATGAATCCACTGACAGACCAAAATACAGAGCGTACATAAGATAAAAAAAATGGCACCAGAATACAGTAGGTAGCAAGTTCTATAGTACCTATCTTACCTACTAAGATCTGGCTTATCATGGCTCCTACAGCAAAGACAACAGAGCTTGCTGTACATGACACACTAATTCTTTAATCGGGAGATAACTGATGATGGTAAAGGATTAGAGATACTTTTATAGATCCCGAGGCCTTTTACTACAAAGAAACCCATGAGGATTACAAATTGAATTACTCTAGCCAAAGTTGTAGCTACTGCTGCACCTTTTACTTCCATTGGTGAGAATCCAAAAAGACCACCGATAAAGCAGAAGTTAAAAAAGATGTTTAAAAGAATGGTGATAGTACCAATTACGAGAGGTGTAAAGCCATCTCCTGTTGATCTCATATTTGATTCACATAAGATCACAAAGAAAGTCAGTAACTGAACAAATGAACTCCAAACAAGGAAAGTTGAACCTTGAGCAATAAAATTCTTATTATCAGTCTGACATAAAATGAAATATGAAGGTCATAAAGGTCATTAAGATTACAGGGATTGTAATGATAGTAAGCCCTGGGACGGGGACTTATTAAAGATACTCTTAGCACTTTTAAAATCACTTTTGCCTGCAAATTGAGCAAATAAGATACCTGTTGCCAGAGAAATACCAGACATGATCATAATGATTAAAAAAGCCATTTTGAGGCTGTCCTACAGCTGCATCAGACTCGGTTCCATAGGAGCTTACCATTACCACATCAGTTAGTGATAATAGATCTACGAGCATACTCTGTAGAGCAACAGGCAGACCTATTCTTACAATATTTCTTGCAATTGTACGGTTGATGTTGATTTAGGACTATTGTTAAGTTCTTTGTCTTCACTGTTAATTAGGGCAGATGTCCCCCATAATTTTTCCTTAAATTTATTTTGAGCAAAAAACACCACAACGTTATGATTTTGTAAGACAAAACAGCAAAAATTAAAGTTGAGAGTTGAGACTAAAAGCCACATAAGAAGATAACTTATATGGCTTATAGTTGATTTTGTAAATAGAGTTGAGTCTAACTAAGGAGAGTCTGTTATCTCTTTATAAAGAGTGCCCTAATTCTTTTGCTATTCTCTCAGGTAAATCGTCTTCCCAGGTTAATGGATCCGAGTACACTAGATTTCCATCAACATCTCTCATTACAACTTTGGCAATTTGAGCATTTAAAATTAGTCTCTGGCACATAGAGCAAGGGCGCATTTGTTTGGTTCTACTGTTAGTTGCAACATCTGTACCGGCCAGATATAAAGTACCGCCAACAATATCTAATGGATTGCCATTGATAATAGCATTTGCCTCAGCATGAACTGCTCTACATAACTCATAGTGTGTACCAGGTTTAATTTTGCACTTTTCTCTTAAGCACTCTTTTAAATCAACACAGTTAGCTCTGTGTCTTGGAGCTCCGTTATATCCTGTTGAGACAATTCTTCCGTCTTTTGAAACTATAACTGCTCCGTAGCGACGACGCAGACAGGTTGAACGCATGGAAACAGCCACTGCAATTTCCATAAATGATTGATCTTTTGATGGACGGATATAATCGGTCATATGATTCTCTTTGTGTTCTTAATATTTAATTGTAATCTATGAACCTTTGTCAAAGGCATGTGTTATGAGGTTAAAGCATAACTTGCTTGAAACCAAAAGGCTTAAATAAGATACAATAACTTATATTGCATAACATTGTGATGTTTCACAATTACAGATAAAACTGCTTTATGTGTAGAAAATCTTATAGAAAGAAACATCATCACTCAACCACTTTAGCGAGATTTTTTGTTTGTTGAGCCTTTTATTCAACTGAAAAACTGCAATTTTGCATTTAGAAAGTTCAATATTTGGCTTAAATATCTGATAGAGCCAAATCTTGCCTTGAATTTTATGGAAATTCATGTATACTATCGCTCGCTGTGTTTATGGTCGCATTACACAGTTATCTTTTAATATTTTATAGGAAACATGAAAATGGCAATTACTTTAGATGCTACTTCACGTACTGACTTAGGAAGAGGTGCGAGCCGCCGCCTACGTCGTGAGTTCAAAACTCCAGCTATCATCATCGGTGAAGGCAAAGACGCTTTATCAATTACCTTAGATGAGAAGAAAGTTATTACTGCTTCTTTAAAGGATGAGTTCTACAAAGAAGTAGAACTCAATTTAGACGGCAAGTCAATCAAGGTTAAGCCTGTTGACATTCAGCGTCACCCAGTTTCAGAGCGTATCTTACACATCGATTTTCAGCGTATCTAATAATTTTTGATACCTAAGTAAGATATATGAAAGCCATTCTTGCAAAGAGAGTGGCTTTTTTCATATATTGTATATAGATATTTTGTTTTGTCCTTGTTGTGATTTAGCATAATTGTGAATGTTCTTATTGAATTATCACTTAAAAGTCACCATTTACTAAAGAACACAAGTTTAAAGACAGAACTTAACTTTATTCATTAAGTATTGTCTAAAGTAGTTTTGTCAAAGCCTAGAGCTAACATTCTTATAACACTAAAGCTTGTAGCACACTAGCAGTCTTTGTAGGGAAAAGTTTCATGTCAGATAATCTTTGTTTAGGTCATATGATTGAGCGTAAGGTCGTTGATATTACAGATCAGGGCGCTTTTGTCGATGCTGGTGTATTTGGTGATCTTTTCGTTCCTCATAAGCAATTACCTAAAGATCTAAAAATAGGTGACATGTTAAGAGTGTTCCTTTACAAGGATGGTGGTCGTGTTTTAGCTACTGCAAGACATCCATATCTTGAGGTGGGAATGGTAGGTCGTCTTACTGTTACCTCAATTGATTGCGGCACTGTATACATGGATCTTGGTATTCCAAAAGAACTCGTAGTTCCTGTATCAGAACAGCGTTCTGCTTTTGAAGTAGGTATGTCTGTTTTAATTTTGGTTACCATGGATGAACAAGGCAGACTTTTTGGTACACAGCGTTATAACTCATATATTCGAGATGCTTCTAATAAAGGAGAGTTTAAAGTAGGTCAGAGAGTAACAGCTGTTGCTGTATCTCATACACCATTAGGCTACAGAATGGTGGTAAATGACTCTGTTTATGGTCTTTTATATAAGTCTGACGTAAAGACACCAATTAGAATTGGTAAGAGACTAGATGGCTATATCATTAAGATTAGAGAAGATGGCAAATTAGATGTATCTTTGCAGGAACCTGGTCTTTTAGGCATTGAGCATGCTGCAAGTCTTTTATTGAGAATTTTAAAGACCTCAAATGGTTTCTTAGCTTTTAATGATAAGTCAGATCCTCAGGATATTGAGGATTACCTGCATATGTCAAAAGGCAAGTTTAAAAAAGCTATTGGCAATCTCTATAAATTAAGATTGATTGAGATGGTTGATGATGGCATTAAGTTAACTAAAGAAGGCACTGACTATGTAAACAAAAACAGTCAGCAAAACGGTTAACTGTTAAGTATTGGTAGTAAAGAGTAGTCAACTTATAGTTTTGGCATTTTAAGTTACTCAAAAGAGATTTTAGATAAGGATAATGATGGAATTTCTATATTCTTTAGCACTATATTCAAGCAAGCTGGTAGTTACAGTTGCTTTAATTCTTTTTGGTCTTATAACTCTTTTAATGGCAGTTAAAGGTCTTAAATCAGCTAAAAAAGATAACGAAGATAAGTTAAAGTTCACTGATCTTAAAAAAGAGTTCAAAGAGCGTAAACAGGAGCTTGAGAATGCTATCTTTGAAGCTGATAGCTCAAAGACTGAAAAAGAAAAGAAAGCTTTCTTAAAGCAAAAAGCAAAAGACGAGAAAAAAGAACCTAATAAAAATGAAAAAGCCTTAAAAGAAAAGATTGATAAGGCAGAAAAAGAAGGTAAGTTCTGCCCAGAGAAAGTCTTTGTAATCGAGTTCTATGGTGATCCTAAGGCAAGCTCTCAGGATGACTTTATCAAAGAGATTAACGCTGTTCTTGATGTGGCAACAGATAAAGATGAGTTAATTTTAAATCTTGAGTCACCAGGAGGAGTTGTAAACGGCTATGGTCTACTTGCTTCTCAATTGGAAAGAGTAAGAGAGAAAGACATTCATCTTACAGTCTGTGTCGATAATGTAGCAGCTTCAGGTGGCTATTTAATGTCATGCGTTGCTAACAAGATTGTAGCCGCACCATTCTCTTATGTAGGTTCAATCGGTGTTGTAGCTCAAATTCCTAACTTTAATAAAGTGTTAAAGAATCACGATGTTGATTATGAGCTGGTAACAGCTGGTAAATACAAGCGTACACTTACCATGTTCGGTGAGAATACTGAGGAAGGTCGAGAGAAATTCCGTCAGGAACTTGTAATGATCCATGATAGATTTAAAGCTATTGTTGCAAAATATCGTCCAAATATGGATGTTGAGCAGTTTGCAACTGGCGAGTTCTGGTTAGCAACTGATGCTAAAGAGCGTGGTTTAGTTGACCAAATTGACACTTTTGATGCATATTTACAAAAAACAGTAGAATTTACAAAAGTTTGTGTTATAAAGATTAGCATTGAACATGAAGAAAAGAAGTCATTTGTAGATATCATTAAAAAGTTTTTTATGGCTAAAACTTGGACAAAAGCAATTAAAAACGAAGTCCAGGATACTATTATTGAACAAGATACAGGCCGTTTTTAAGAGAAAAAGGATTTTACAATGGGCAAATCGCTGGTAATCGTGGAGTCTCCATCTAAGGCAACTATCATCAATCGCTACTTAGGCGATGATTATGTAGTTCGCGCTAGTGTTGGCCATATCAGAGATTTGGCTAACGGTTCATCCTCAAAGGCAGAAACTGCAGATGGCAAAAAAGTCAAGCTTACTAAAGAAGAAACTTTGGTCAAGAACATGGGTATTGATCCAAATAATCATTGGAAAGCTAACTATGCGATCATGCCTGACAAACAAAAGGTTGTAGCTGAACTTAAAAAACTCTCAAAAGATGCTGACAAAGTATATCTGGCAACCGATTTGGATAGAGAGGGAGAAGCTATTGCATGGCACTTAAGAGAAGTCTTAGGTGGCAAGGATGACAAGTATTTAAGAGTTAAATATCCTGAAATTACCAAAGCTGCAATTGCTAAAGCTTTTGAAAATCCTGGCCGTATCAACATGGATTTAGTTAACGCTCAGCAGACACGCAGATTCTTAGACAGAGTTGTGGGCTTTATGGTTTCACCTCTATTATGGAAGAAAGTAGCTCGTGGTCTTTCAGCAGGTCGTGTACAGTCTGTAGCAGTTGAGTTAATTGTTGATAGAGAACGTGAGATCAAAGCATTTATTCCTGAAGAATACTGGAATATTGATGCTATTACCTTAAATCATGATGGGGAGAGCTTAAAGTTAGCTTTAACCTCTAAGAATGGCAAGAAAGTTGAGATCCACAATAAGGATGAAGCAAATTCAATCTTAGATTATCTAAAGTCAGTTCCATTTGTTGTCTCCAAGATTGAAACTAAAAAAGGTAAGCAGTCAGCTCTGCCTCCATTTACCACCTCAACCTTACAGCAGGTGGCCAATCAGAAATTAGGTTTTTCAGTACGCAGAACCATGACTGTAGCTCAGCACTTATATGAGCAGGGCTTAATTACCTATATGCGTACTGACAGTGTTAATCTGTCTGCTGAAGCCATCGCTGCAGCTCGTGACATTATCCAGAGAAACTTTGGTGATAAGTACGTACCTGAAAAGCCAAATTACTATAAGTCAAAAGAATCAGCTCAGGAAGCTCACGAAGCTATTCGTCCTTCACATCCATTAGATCCTCTTCCAGCTCATATTGATAGAGATGGTCAGAGATTATTTGATCTTATCAAAGCAAGATATTTAGCTTCTCAGATGACTCCTCAAGAGTATGAGACCACTAATGTCTCAGTTGATGCTGGTGGTTATACCTTTAGGGTATCAGGTAAGCATGTAACCTTTGATGGTTTTAAACGTGTTTACAATTTCAACAAGAACGAAGAAGTACTGTTACCTGAATTAAAAGAAGGTGAAACACTTAAGGTTGAAGAGTTATTACCATCTCAGCACTTTACACAGCCACCTGCTCGTTTCTCAGAGGCAAGCTTGGTTAAAGAGTTAGAAAAAGATGGTATCGGCAGACCATCTACATATGCTTCAATTATTTCAACTATTCAGGAACGAGGTTATGTAACTATTAACCATGGGCGTTTCTATGCTGAAAGAATGGGCGAGATTGTAACTGACAGATTACGTTTTAGCTTTAAAGATCTTATGGATAAGAACTTTACAGCATCAATGGAAAACAATCTTGATGAAATCGCTGAAGGTAAAAAGAACTGGTTAAACAGCCTAGACAACTTCTACAAATCTTTTGAAGTTGAATTAGAAAAGGCCACAAAGCCTGCATCTGATGGTGGTATGCCAGAGAATAAACCTTTAGAGATTAATGAGTTTACTTGTCCAGAGTGTGGCAAATACCATATGGCAGTACAGTCTGGTAAGACAGGTATGTTCTTAAGCTGTTTAGGCTATTATGATAAGAGTGTAAAGACAGCTGACAGATGCCATAAGACCTTAAATTTAAGAGCTTTAGACATTGGTGCTTTAAACTCTAAGAATCTGACTGATGAGGAAGAGGCTAATATCTTACGCTCTCGTCCTCGTTGTAACAAGTGCCATTCTGTAATGGACACTTACATCATTGACGAAACTCATAAGCTCCATCTGTGCTCAACTCCAAACTGTGGCGGTTATCTGTTAGAGACAGGTAAGTTTGACTCTGAGATAGAAAAAGGACCAGAGATCCCTTGTGAGAAGTGTGGTCATACCATGGTGCTAAAAGAAGGTCGCTTTGGTAAGTACATGGCCTGCACCAATAAAGAATGTGGCAACACCAGAAAGATCTTAAAGAACGGTCAGGTCGCACCTCCACGAGAAGATCCTGTAGATATGCCTGATTTATTATGTAAGACAGAAGGCTCACATTACGTGTTACGTGATGGTGCAGCAGGTCTGTTCTTAGCGGCTCACAACTTTCCTAAGGTACGTGAGACACGTCCTCCTAAGGTAATAGAGCTGTTAAATCACCGAGATAAGCTCTCACCTAAGTTTTATTATTTAGCTGATGCACCAGCTTATGACAATGACGGTAATGAAACTGAGATTAGATTCAGCCGTAAGTCTAAAAAGCAGTACATTATGTCTGTAGATAAAGAGGGTAAACCAACCTCATTTGTCGCTTTCTATAATGAAGATGACAAAAAGTGGGAAGTTCAAGAACCTGTAAAAGCTGTAGCTAAGAAAACAACTGCTAAAAAGACCACCAGAAAGTCTACAGCTAAAAAGACTACGGTAAGAAAAACAGCTAAGAAAGCTTAGATAAGTGTTGTAGGATTTTGAAGATGGGAGCTTAAGCTCCCATTATCGTAGACAGTGATTTTTATTAAAGATCCAGAGGATAGTTCTTAATCTTGCTGATGAGTTTTAGCTCTTCTTCAGAGTTCTCATTTACAGAGTTAGACAAGTACTTAAGTTCTGTTGCATAGTTAGGTAATTGTCTTTCTATCATAGAAGCACAAACCTTGTAATAAGCTGTAAGCTCACTATCTAAGAGTGTTCCTTTGTAGTTATTGCCTCTGAATAAAAAGACAATATTTCTGTAATTGCTACTAGTGGTAAGGGGAGCTGCTACTACAGATTCTTTGTTATTGTTAAATAAGATCTTTTGATACTCTTCATACTCTTTTTGAGAAAAGTCTTTAAAGAACTCTTTTGAGTAATTCTTGACCTCATCCCATTTAACACACTCAAGATTAGCGCTTGCTAATAAATTCGTAATCTGCGTTAATGGTATATTAACTAATGCTTGGCGTTCCTGAGTTAAGACAGTAGCAGGTGAGAGTACTCCAAAATCACCTAATCTGTAGTACTTTCGTCTTACCTCATTACCATCAAAGTACAGTGAATCAATGTCATTGCCATTGAGAGACAGTGGCTTTAAAACTTCAAGTGTTCTTTCTTTTACGTTGTAGTCAACTAAGAATTTACCTTGTCCAATAGCTTTACAGATTTGTTCTGCCTTTTGCTCATGAGGTCTTGACATGTAGTTTAAAAGAGCTGTTTGCTTAAGATTTAACTCTTTTACAATATGAATTAAAGCTCTCAATCGACCTAATCTGTCGTAGATTGATAACTTCTCTTTAAAGCCGTATTTAAATGCACATTTTAAAAGAGAATCGGTATTAAGACATTTGCCTTCAGTAAAGAGCTCTGAGAGTTTTAATACTTTGTTTACATCTGTAAGAGCATAAACATTATCTAAGATAGTAGGTTCCCTGAATTGTCTAAGACACATGCTCTCTAAGATTTTTAAATTACGAATAGACCAAGTAAAGATGATTACATTGGGATTATGTAAGATCTTTTCTGACTCATCTAAAAACTTTTCGACGCTAAGCCCATTTTTAATAGTGTAAGGATCGATACCCTGAGTGAAAAGATAACTTGGACTTGGTAGTCTGTAGTCATAGCCTTTACAGGTAATAAGCTCGTTTTTGTCGATAATATTAAAGTTCAAATCTGTTAATACATAGGATAATGAATACAGACTTGGGTATTTATCATCAGGTGAGGTTACTGGCTCTGGAAGTAAAAATAGTAACTTTCTATCGTAGTTTATCATTGTAAAACTGACTACATCTATTCAATTGTAAAATCAAAAAGTCTTTAAGCTCTTATCTAAACTGATTCTGTTCAGAATTGTATTCAAAGCCTGCTACTTTTAATTTTTCAGTAAGCTCATTCTTATCAATATCATTAGTAGCACACAGTTCATCTAATGATGAGTATTCATCACGTAACTGCATATTTACCGCTGATAACAGAATGAATGGATCCATGTTTTTAAAATTAGCTAAAGACATCATAATAAAATCCTCGCAAAGATCTAATTTAGTTTAGATACAGTATCGAAAATGTATTTGCCCACAATAATTCCACCTTCAGCGCTGTAGTGATTGTCATCTACAAACAACGGCACTCCATTATCGTCATAGGTCTTGTAATAGCCATTACCCAACTCTAAAGGAACGTTTCTATCAATATAAAAGACGTTTTCACGACTGTCAGCAAAGGCTTTTAAAGCATCATTGGTAAAAGTGAATTTTTCACCTAAGCGGTTAGGTGTGTTGTGGCATTTGTTCTTATCAATGATCTTTGATAAGAATGAATCTTTAAGATCAAGCTTTAAGCAATTAACTAAAGCTTTACTGGTGATGATGCCTTCTGATACAAGATAGAATTTAAGATCTTTACGTTTATCAATCTCGTAGGCAAGATCGTCAATTAAAAACTTTAAGAAAGCTTTGTAGTTCTCTGTTGTATCCTTTAAAGAGAACTCTTTCATATAGAGGTTATACTGTACATCCCAGCGGTTTGAGAGAATTACCTTATCACCACTGTGAAGCTTGTTTAAAATATCAATATAAGCATCATAATAGTCTTTTCTGATGGTCTTATCTGTAAAGAAAGTGTCTTTTAGACTGTTAAAGTTTGGACCATAAGCTAAAGTAGCATGTAAGACATAGAAATAAACAGGAAGCTTATTGATATTGTTTACATAATAGCGGTAGTGATCAGCATGACTGTCACCAATCATAAAGATATGAGGTGATTCCTTCTGGAAACCTGAATGGGTGACATAGCTTCTTTCGTTATATCTTTTAACAGATGGAAGGTAGTCAGGATCTTTAATATCAATCTTATAGAGATCTGTTTTACTCTCTGTTCTCATGTAGTTTGTAAGATAGTTATTCCCTTCATTGTGGTGAAAGTAACAGTAAGATATAAAGCAAAGTAAAAAGAGGGTAACAGTTACCTTATAGTCTATCTTTCTCTTCTCAGTTAAGATGTATGATAATGCTGTAAAGATAAGAATAACCAGAATAACTATAGAGCAGCTTAATACTGTATCTGTGTAACCACATCTTAGAGCAAAGACAAATAAAGGCCAGTGCCACAGATACAGAGAGTAAGAGCATCTTCCTAATAGGGTTAAAGGAGGAAGTCTTAATACAGAGTTCTTATTGTGAGACAAGATAACTAAAGCTGTACCTAACATAGTAGGTAGAGAGGTAGTTACAGTCCAGACACCATTTTGAAGTTCTACTGTAAAGATAGAGGCAATGATAATAACAATACCTAGTACTTCACCTAATAAAGGTAAATAGGTATTTAATGAGAATACTCTCTTATAGACAATATCTTTATAGAAGAATAATACAGAGCCAAAGAATAACTCAAAGATACGGCATTGAGTTAAAAGGTAACCTTTACCATTACGAGAAACGATTACAGATGTAACAGTAAGTAAGATAAAGACTACGGTTACAGCTAAAGGTAATCTCTTTAATGAAAAGACTTTCTTTAATAAAAGAACAATTAAAGGGAAGAGAATATAGAACTGAATAGTTACAGCTAGATACCAGGTATGTAAGAGTAACTTATCAGATGAATCTAAAGCAAAGTACCCACCTGAGTTTGTAAATCTGAAATTACCAATAAATAACAGGGCATTGGCTACTTCAATATTAAGTTCTTTATAAACTTCAGGAAAGAGCAGAAAGTAACCAATAATTAAGGTAAAGATACAAACAAAGAGCAGTGGTGGAACAATTCTTAAAAAACGTCTCTTATAGAAACTAAGTAATGAAAAGTCATTATTACTTAGCTTATAAAAAACAGAAGAGGTAATGAGAAATCCTGAGATTACAAAAAAGATATCTACACCTAAGAATCCACCATCAAATAGAGTTGATTCTGTAAAATGTGCTGACTTTAAAAGGTCAAAAAGGTGATAGAAAACTACTGCTAAAATTGCAATGGCTTTGATGCCATCAATATCAAGTCTTTGTTCTTTTGCCATTGTAGAAAAATAAAAGATCTCTAGAAATTAGTTCTAAGAGATCTTTTGTAAATACAATTATTCAATATCAAAAGAGATCTGTGATCTCATCTTTTTAACATTCTCTACTGCTTCGTCAATGGTCTTGCCACGAGCCAGGCAAACACCCATACGTCTTTCACCATTGATATCTGGTTTACCAAATATTCTTAACTGTGATGAAGGAGCAACAGCTAAAGCTTTGTCTAAATCCTTGTAGATAATGTCATCACCAGTACCTTCAGCTAATAATGCAGCTGACGCTGATGGACCATAGAAAGTGATCTTACCGATAGGCAGACCTAAAAGAGCTCTTACGTGCAGAGCAAACTCAGACATATCCTGAGAAATCATAGTTACCATACCGGTGTCATGAGGACGAGGTGATAACTCTGAGAAGATAACCTTATTACCACAGATAAATAACTCAACACCAAAGATACCAAAACCACCTAAAGCGCTAACAACGGCTGAAGCTATTCTCTTTGCTTCCATTAGTACTTCCTCAGATAGAGGTTCAGGTTGCCAAGACTCATGGTAATCGCCATTTACCTGGTGGTGACCTACAGCCTCACAGAAATGAATTCCATCAACAGCGTTTACGGTAAGCAATGTAATTTCTCTGTCAAACTGTACGAAACCTTCAACAATCACACGACCTAAACCGCCACGACCATGTTCAACTGCTTCTTTAAATGAGTCTTCAATATCAGCTTCAGACTTTAATACGCTCTGACCTTTACCTGATGAACTCATGATTGGTTTCATAATGCATGGAAAACCGATCTTATGGATGTTTTCTTTTACTTCTTCAACAGTTGAAGCAAAGAAGTATGGAGATGTAGGTAGAGACAGCTCTTCAGCAGCTAAGGTTCTGATAGCTTCTCTGTTCATGGTGATGTTAGCAGCTCTAGCTGATGGTACTACGTTAAAACCACGCTCTTCTAATGCTACTAAGGTCTCGGTTGAAATAGCTTCAATTTCAGGAATAATGTAGTCTGGATTTACTTTTAAAATCAGTTTCTCAAGTTCATTAGGATCACGCATATCAATGACTGCACGATGCTGAGCTACCTGCATTGCAGGTGCATTATCGTATCTGTCGCAAGCTGTTACATCAATGCCGTAACGCAAGAGTTCGATAGCTACTTCTTTTCCAAGTTCACCTGAACCTAACAGTAAAGCTTTAGTTGAATGTTTATGATAGTCAATGGTAATTGAGCAAGACATAAGATTACTCCTTTAAAATATGACCTCATTATAGCTTATAATTGACTTAATATTTTGATTTTTAAAATTTTTGGTGAATTTGTTCTATGAAAATTCTTTGCGATATAGCTTTACCAAACTCAGTTGAAGTTTTCTCTCAGTACGGAGAGGTTCATTTAAAAAAAGGTCGTGAAATCAATTGTGATGATCTTGAAGATGTGGATGTTCTAATTACGCGCTCAATCACTAAGGTAAACTCTGAACTCCTAAAGAAAGCTCATAAGCTAAAGTTTGTAGGTACTGCCACAGCTGGTATGGATCACTTTGATACCAAGCTTTTAGATTCATTGCACATTCCTTACACCAATGCTGAAGGTTCTAACTGTGAGAGTGTTGGTGATTATATTCTCTCTGTTTTACTTGTAATGGCTCAAAGGTACTCTCTTGATTTTAATGGTATGAGCATCGGTATCGTAGGTTGTGGTCATGTAGGTACCCAGGTTGAGAATAAAGCTAAAGCTCTAGGTCTTAAGATCTTTAAATGTGATCCCCCAAGATTTAGAAATGGAGACTCAACATGCAATGCTACTTTAAAAGATTGTCTTAATTGTGACATCGTGACCTTACATGTACCTTTAATTAAAGAAGGTACAGATAAGACCTTGTACATGATAGGTGAGAATGAGCTTAAATCTTTAAAGACTGGAGCTTTCTTCTTTAACGCTTCCCGTGGCAATGTAGTTGATAATGAAGCTTTATCAAAAGTTCTAGATGAGAGATCTGATCTTAAAGTCTGGCTTGATGTCTTTGAAGGTGAGCCTGAGATCAAGGTAAAGTCACTTTTATCAAAGGTGGATGGTGCTACTGCTCATATTGCAGGCTACTCTTATGAGTCAAAAAGAAGAGCAAATGTAATGCTCGCTCACTCAATGGCAAAAGCTTTAAATCTTGAAGAGCCAAAACCATATAGAATGCCAAAGGCAGAAATTGAAAATGTTGACTTAGGCAATGTAGAGACTCTTGATCTTGATTTAATCTCAAGACTTGTATTCTCTGTTTACGATGTAAGACGAGACAGCTTTAAATTTAAGAATGCCTTTACTGATGGTAAATCTTTCGATGCAATGCGTCAGAACTATCGTGAAAGACGAGAGATATCATCAGTTACCATAAAAAACGCTCCTGAAAAAATCAGAACCACCTTGTCTTTATTAGGCTTTACAGTTGCCTAAACTTTCTTAAGCAGTTTGTACTTAGCATCTTTGTGCAAACTGCTTTAAATCTCAGAGAGTTCTTTTTTCTGCTCTTTATTAAGAGTAATCAGTCCATCATGGTAAAGACTTGAGAGCAGGGCTTTGCAACCTACTAAAATCTCAGAATAAGCTTTTTCAAAATCTCTTGTATACCAAGGATCATCAATATCTTTTGGAGTATCTGTAAAGTCTAAAAGCAAATATACCTTGCTCTTATCTGTCTTAGGAAACAGCGCATACAGATTATCCAGATTAAACTGCTCCATGGCAATGATGTAGTCAAAGTCTTTTAGATCCTGTACTGTAACCTGTCTTGCTTTTTTAGCTGAGCAGTCAATACCTTTTTGACGCAGTAAAGCATTAACAGGAGGGTAGACACCGTTGCCAATTTCTTCTTGTGAAGTGGCAGCAGAGCAGACAATAAAATCGTCCTCAAGCTTAAGCTTCTTTACTAACTCTTTTAAGATAAATTCTGCCATAGGTGACCGACAAATATTTCCATGGCAAAGGAAAAGCACTTTAAACATACAAATCCTTAAATAAAGACTCTTGATCTAGTTAGATGATATTAACCTGTAATAATAGATCTTTTAATTGAAAAATAAAAGAAAATCGAAAAGATAAAGCTCTAAATGAAGTAATAAATTAGGTGTCAAGAGTTGATTGGCGTTACTTTTATAACGCCAATCATGGCGAGGTCTCGAGCTCTTAAGACTTACTTAACTCTCTTAATTACCATAGAAGTGTTAATACCACCAAAGGCAAAATTGTTAGACTGTATGAACTCAACTTCTTTTTTCAGAGGTTTGTCCATGATGTAGTCAAGATCACCGCATTGAGGATCTACTTCATGTAAGTTTAAGTTTGGATTAAACCAGCCTTCATTCATCATGTTTACAGCTGTAATAGCCTCAACAGCACCGCATGCGCCTAAGGTATGACCAAAATAACTCTTTAAAGTTGAAATTGGGGTCTTGTTACCATAGATATTAGCTGTAGCATTAGATTCAGCGACATCACCTCGAGCAGTACCTGTGCCATGAGCTGAAATGTAACCGATATCGCTAGGTGAAAGTCCAGCATCTTTAATTGAGTTTTCAATACAGAGCTGAATTGTCTTTGGATTTGGAGAAGTGATATGGGTAGCATCACAGTTTGTTGCAAAGCCAATTAACTCTCCTAAGATATTAGCTCCACGTGTTTTAGCGTGTTCATATTCTTCTAAAACTACAGTACCGGCACCTTCACCTATGACTAAACCGTCTCTTTCTTTGTCAAAAGGTGCAGGAGTTCGTTTGGGAGTATCGTTTTTAGATGAGGTTGAAAACATGGTATCAAAGACACCTGCATCACAAACAGACAGCTCTTCAGCACCACCTGCAACCATTGCATCCTGATAGCCATTTTTAATAGCTTCATAAGCATATCCAATAGCCATTGAGCCGGAAGTACAGGCAGTTGAGGTAGGGATAATTCTACCTGTAATGCCAAAGAATAAAGAGATATTTACAGCTGCAGTCTGTGGCATCATTTTTACATATGAGTTGGCAGTTAGATCTCCTGTGGTGTTCTCTGTTAACATGGTAGCAAAGTCTTTTACAGCATAAGTACTGCCAAAAGATGAACCGTAAGCTACACCGACTCGTCCTGATTTGATAAATGGATCATCTAGTAGACCTGCGTTTATTAAAGCAAGTTCTGATGCTCTTGTTGCCATGATAGATACACGGCTCATAGAACGGGTCTTTTTTCTTGTATAGTGCTCAGGTGCTACAAAGTTGTCGCAAGGAGCAGCAAGTTTAGTGATAAGCCCCTGTACAATCTCCCACTCCTGCATATGTCTTACTGCATTTTGACACTCTAAAATCTTGATTCTGTTCTCTTCCCAGGTTTCACCGAAAGCTGTAACTAGCCCCTGACCTACTATCGCTACTCTTCTACTCACAGTAAACCTCCGTTAACAGAAACAACCTGACGTGTTATATAGGATGCTTTATCTGACATTAAAAATGCAGTCAAGTCAGCTACATCCTGTGCTTTGCCCATTCTCTTTAAAGGGATCATTTTTAGAATTTCTTTTTTCACAGTCTCATCTAACTCAGCCATATGAGTATCGATTAAACCAGGAGCAATTGCATTAACGGTAATGTTGCGCTTTGCTACCTCTAAAGCTAAGGCTTTTACAGCACCAATAAGACCTGCCTTTGAGGCTGAGTAGTTTACCTGTCCACGGTTGCCCATAATGCCTGATACAGATGAAATAGCAATGATTCTGCCACCTTCGTGCGCTGCAATTAAAGGCATGATGCAAGGCTTTACTACATTGTAAAAGCCATCTAAATTGGTATGAATGACTCCATCCCAATCCTCATCTGTCATCATAGGAAAAGCTGCATCTGCTGTTAAACCTGCGTTACATACAATGCCATAGTAAAAGCCGTTTTCTTCAATGTCTTTTGTAAGTACTTCTTTAACCTGCTCTCGATTGGTTAAATCAAACTGAACAGTACTAGCCTTACCACCGTTCTCTTCAATGATGTGCTGTGCTTCTTTAGCTCCTTTAGCACTATTTCTATAGTGCAGGACCACTTCATACCCCTGTTTACCGAGCTCAATTGCAATTGCCTTGCCAAGCCCAGTTCCGGCTCCTGTAACTAACACTCTTCTCATATTTTTTTACTCAGTTTTTAGTTTCGTTTATATGTAATTGGTTGTATACAAGTTTTTTATAAAAATCTTTACTTTCGATTGAAGAGTTTATGTTTATCCTCATCACAAATAGAGATCACATTGACTCTACCTGAAGCAAAAGCTTCTTTGTTCTCATTATCAGTGGAAACTTTGTCGCTTACAAAAATCTTGCCTTCAAAATTAGCTAAAGTGCCATCTGACATATTCTTGTAAACTTCGATATTAAGTACATATCCAGCCTTAAAAAAAGGCTCTTTTACTTTCAGATCACGAGCACCTAAGACCATGCCCATCTTGTTTTTATTTCCTGTACCATGCTGATTATAGCCATTCCATATACCCACACTTTGAGCAAAAATTTCTAAGACAAAAAATGAGGGTAAATTACCATCTTCATTTAAGAAAGGAGAAAGTACTCCTTCATGATTAACATAGCACTTGGTTAGGGCTTTGTTTTCATCTACGTAAACTACCTCATCGACTAGAACCATAGGTGGCTCATGGGGAAGGTATTCACGAGGTGATAGATATCTATTCATGTTTTAACCTGAATTTTAATTATGCTTTAGCAATGATGATTGATGCGTTATTACCACCAAAGGCAAAAGAGTTAGACATCATAACTTTCTTTTTAGCTTTGATTTTCTCTTTAATTAAGCCACACTCATCTAAAGTATCATCAATTTCATCATGAGAAAAATCCTGAACAGGCAAGTCAAGATCATGCTTTAAAAGGTAACATAGAATAGCAGCCTCAACGATACCTGCAGCTCCTAGTGTATGACCTGTCATATATTTGGTTGAACTGCAAGGTACTTTCCCTTTAAATAAAGATGCCATAGCTTTACTTTCCATTGCATCATTTAACTTGGTAGCTGTACCGTGCAGATTTACATAGCCAATATCATTTGTTGTCAATGATGCGTCATTAAGTGCCATTTCCATAGCGCTTATAGCTCCTGCACCACTAGGATCAGGTGATGATACGTGATAGGCATCAGATGATTCTCCTACACCTAAAAGTTCAAGAGAATCCTTCTCTTTAGATAAGATCATCAAACCGCCACCTTCACCGATATTAATACCAGATCGATTTTTATTAAAAGGCAGGCATCTTTCCTGTGAGAGCACTCCCATGCTGTTAAAACCGTTAATTGGGACTTTGCATAAGGTATCAGCACCACCTGCTATCACAGCGTCAACAAGACCACTTTCTAACATTCTCTTGCCACAGATTAAAGCTCTAGCACTAGAGGAGCAGGCTGTAGAAATGGTATAGGCAGGGCCATCAATCTCTAGATAATCAGCTAAAAACATTGACGGATCACCAAACTCTTGAGTTTTATAGTAGAAATCTCGTGATGGAACACCAGTTTGCATGAATTTCTTGAGTTCATTCTCAGTTTCATCAAGTCCGGAGGTTGAGGTGCCTAAAATAATGGCAATTCTGTCTTTAGAGTATTTTTGTTTTAACTCATTGATACTGTCTTTAATAGAATCAGTAAGAAAAGCTAAAACAGCACTGTTACGACTCTTGTGCTCAGGGTAATCATCAAGTCTTGGAAGTTTTGCCTTAATTTGCCCAAAATATGAACCTTTATGTTCATTTAAAAGATCATCACGATATGTAAGGTAGCATCTGTCTGTATGCGATAAACTATCTACAATAGTTAATTCATTTGTTCCTAAAGAGCTTACTGAGGTAAGATCATTGATATAAATCATAAACTACACGTACTTAAAGTTAATTGTATAATTAAATTCAAAATTGATTATTTTATTAGGTAATCGTTTGCCATTCATTGATTTGTATTCAATTTTGTAAATCACCTTTCTCATTTTTGTGATATCTGCATATGAAATAGTTCTTTCATTACCTTTATCAATAATTCTAAATTCTTTTGGCAAGTCGTGATTTAAATTATTCTTATAACTTAGCATTATATCAAGTAATACCTGATTTATAGGTGGTAGCAT
>ERZ1024483.20-NODE-20-length-69330-cov-13.571115_pt1 | contig 69330 bp, 56 predicted proteins | sample MGYA00520799_ERZ1024483 | MGnify/ENA primary metagenome ERZ1024483 (study PRJEB33242, sample SAMEA3444315) | Homo sapiens | biome: Host associated; feature: Gastrointestinal tract; material: Stool | place: Uganda | collected 2011-01-01 ...
CGAAGGTATGCGAAAGAGACATGCTAGTCAATACGCCAATTTTGGAAGCTTACCAGATTTGTTTATGGTGCTGGCGCCCAATTATCTATGGAAGGATTCATTACGGACAATGTAGTGGTTCTTGCTAAAGCCAAAGGAACATTCCTTTTCGGAACAGACTTGGATTTATTCAGACCTTCAGTATTGATCGGAATCCGTATTATCATGTAGTATCAGTCAAACAAAATAAGAATCAATATAATAGCACATTATGAAAACTATAAAACATATACAGTCACTTCTTGTGATAATAATTGCCTGCATGACATTTGGTTCATGCAGCAATGAACTTGATGTCACAAAATCATTTTCTTTTAATGTAGAAACTATGCCTGTTCCTAAGGAGCTTAACCAAGGGGAAACGATTGAAATCCGCTGCACCTTAACCTGTCCGGCTGACTATTCCGGAATTCAATATACTATCAGATATTTTCAGTATGATGGTGATGGCATACTTCGTATGGGAAAAGATGGTGAACCATTCATCCCCAATGACAGATACCCAGTAGAAAAGGGGGACTTCCGTTTATATTACACCTCTCAATCTACAGAGCAGCAAAGTCTTGAGATTGTTTTTGAGGATAATATGGGGCATTCTCAGGTGGTGGAGTTTGATTTTAATGATGCAGGAAATAATTCAAACTAGTTAGGGATAACCCCTAACTAGTCTATTTTTTTTAGTAATATAGCATTGTTAATCTTACTTTTACGTAAAAGTAACAATGAATCAGAACATATTTTGATCAACTGACAAATATCATCATTAGAAAAAATGATACGTTTAAAATGATTCAATTGAATATTTTCAAAATTTATATTTACGTCATAATGCTCTACAACCCATTTACACAACCTATATTTAATCGGAAACGAATATTTTAGTGAATAATAAAAAGTATTTATTATGCATAGGGGTACATTAGGATTCTCTTTATATCTTATGTCCATAGCATGTGGTATTTTAAAAAACTCTAGAAAAGATTCATCATATATAAATCTTTCATTATTAAAATCATATACTATAGAAGAAAAATTAAAGAAAGCTGTTCTTATCAAACTATATGGAGTATTCTTTAAATTAAGTTTTTGTATCCCCCAAGTATTATTGAGTTCCCACATGTCAACAACAATTTTTCCTACTTTCAGTTTATATCCACCAAAACTATTTCTTTTATAATATATTTTATTTAGATATTTGTGTGGTATAGATATATCATCAATATTATCTATTACAATATCAAGATCCCTGTTTTCAAGATACCCCAACAGAAAATTCCTAATGACACCGCTAAAAATATACACGTTTGTCTGCTTGGATATTAATGTTAATAAATTCCAAGAATCACTATCCAGCAAAAAATCTTTCAAATAGTTTTTAAAAGATCTATTTTGTTTGGATATACTATCACCTATATTATCAAATCTTCTGTCCATTTAATTTTCGAAGATGATTAAGGGCAAATTTATCTGTCATACATGCTATAAAATCCCTAATAACTCTAAATCTTTCTTCAACACTAAAATCTCCAACATCAAATTTGTCGTATAGTTCTTCAATAGTGTCACATCTACCTTCTATAGATACATGTTTTCTATAATCATCCTTTAAATTATCATCCTCTTGATGCTTTTCTACATATTCATGCAAAACTGTCATAAAGATAGATTTTGAAATAAGAGCCTTTCCTCTTGTTCGGAATGATTTCTCTTTATGAAAAAAATACTTTATATATGCATTCAAAATTCCTGAAATAACAGCTTCACCTGTTACTTCCAATGACATAATATCCCTATTTGATAGTATCTTATCTCTTGACAATCCTTTGAGAAGTTGTGTCACTGCATCATTCTCTATAAGTTCGTTATCATATGTTCCTTTAATTATGCTATCTAGGTTGTTTATAAATTCTTTTGTAGCTAATTCCATTAAATAGGTTATTAATTTGGTTCTTAAATCAACCCATTTCTTTTTTGTATATTTAATATTGTCTTTTTTGGAAAAAAATCTATTATAAAGATCTTCATTATCTAGTTTTTGTATTCCTTTCTCTATATCTTCATATTTTATCCATTGCTTTTGAATTGCATCCTCTACATCCATTATATAATAACAAATAGAATCAGCGGCTTCCATTAAAAAGGCCAACGGATGACGACAAATACTTCCATTATCACTTATCAATTTACATTCTGTAATTATTTCATCTAATGCTTCTTTTTCTGTATAGAACACTCCATGTTTATGTACACCAATATATCCACCTTTATCTTTAGCCCCCCAATTAGGATATTTTAATGTTGCTGCTAAGGTTGCATATGTAAGATTCAAACCAAACAAGTCTCCCAAATATTGAAGTTTAGTCAATACTCTAAAACCCTCAGCATTACCATCAAACTGAGTATAGTCATATTTTAAACAATCATTTTGTAAAAAATCATTCAGCTCTGCTCTCTGTGAATCATTTAAACTATTATAAATAAATCTACTTATTTCGCTAGAATTTTTATCGCCTTTACATAATCCTTCTAAATTTGCGAACAAATCTTTAAAATACTCTTGTATAACGACTTCACCAAAATGACCAAATGGAGGATTTCCAATATCATGAACCAAACAAGAAGTTTTTAATATCGGAGATATTTTCCTTAATATATCAATTTCACTAAGTTCTGTTTTTGCTTTAAATTCATCATTACCACATAAATATATGGCAAATGACAACCCTATATTCATTACTTCCATAGAATGAGTTAAACGAGAGTGAATATTATCATCAGAAGTTAGTGGAAATACTTGTGTTTTATCATGCAACCTCCTACACGATGAGCTGAAAACGACCCTACCAAAGTCACTTTCAAAAGAATTTCTACTATCAGTATCACCTGATATTTTCAATCTATTTGGATCGACAGAAGATTCCCTTCTTCTTCGATAATTTAATAATTTTTCCCATTCCATTTTTATAACATTTAGCTTCAATCTACACAAAAGTACGAAAACTTATTATTACATCAAAGTTTATTTCTCGAATATCTAATTGATAAATATAAAAATAGAAATCATTACTCAATTTATGTTCTACTTATAAATGAAAACATAATATTGGATTTTTGCTACTTTTTGCGCCGCCTGAAGCTCACTGTAAAAAGTAGTGGGCGGAATTTCCGCCCACATTCATTCTATTAACTTGAGATATTTAAGAGGTCCGAATTCATCGGATTTTCTTCCCCATGTCCAATCGTGTTCATACATATCATCTCCCCACTGCTGTGGGGAGTCAAAGACTACTTTTACGTTCACTGAATATTTACAATCTTCAATTTTCGTGATGATACCTTTAACCATCATACCGGTGAACATACATTCACACCTTTTTCCGATTATACTCTGATTTATTTCTGTAGTTTTCATATCTCATATATCCGTTAAGCAACCAGACATTTCTGTATCATTCCCATATTCTGATTTACCAAGTTTATTATTTGCTCATGGTATTCGGTATTCTTATTACATACACCTCGACTTTGTACGACCTTTAAAGTTTTCAATGAAACTTCAATAGTTTCAATGCGTTTACCTTCAATGGTAGCCGATAGTATCAAAGAATTTTCTTTCAGATAGTAGGAATTTGAAAATACACAATGGTGCATTATCTCAGCTTCCTCAATAAAATCATGGACACTACTCAAAACATGTACTTGAATTATTCCGTCTGTAAATGAAATACCGAAGAACTTACTCTTTTGCTCTTTATATATCCTTTCATTCTCAATAGCTTGAGCCTTTTTGCGTTCATTGTCTTCCCATCTGATTTCATCATTCCTTCTTTTAACCAACTTGTCATGTTCGGAAACTATATCTTTCGGACAAACATATTTGGAATTATGAATGTCCATTCCAAAGTGTTTCAGCAGTCTGATATAATCACACCATTCAGAAGCATTGGTGATTTCATAACCATTACGAATACATATTTTTAGGGCTGACCAATATTCATTTATAACTGCATTTGAACAACTCATTCCATAATACTTCTACAATTGTATCATACTTGGAAAAGTGAAGTCCATTGTACAGAACCTCATTTGCAGCTTCTTCAGCTTCAAGATCTGAAAGACCAATGGTCATGGCATTGGCATATACATTCAATGCTTCATCTGCACGGCTATTTAGGAAAGCTTTGTCATTGGACAATTCCGGATGATGCTCACTGATATACTTCCCCAATAAAGACTGGAAGTAAGAAAGTTCTCTTTTTTCGTTTGTTTTCATGTTACCTACTTTTTTATTTGGTTAATGGAATCATTGAAATTATCTAATTTACCTGCAAGTGCCAGCATATCTTCTTCTATCTTCTTGTTTGTTATACGGGCATATACTTGTGTAGTCCTTATATTGGTGTGACCAAGCATTTTTGACACAGATTCAATAGGAACACCTTTACTTAAAATCATTGTAGCAAATGTATGTCTTGCCAGGTGATAAGTCAAATTCTTCTTAATGCCACAAACATCACCGATTTCTTTTAAGTAACTGTTCATCTTCTGATTGGATAATATAGGAAGAAGTTTACCATCCTTAGTTCTTCCTCTATACTTTTCAATAATCATAGCTGGAATATCAAGCAACAAAATATTACTTGGTACTTTTGTCTTCTGACGTGTAGTCATTATCCATTGTTTACCATTAAGTGTGACTATATTATCTTGTGTGAGATTTGCGACATCTATGTATGCCAAACCACAGAAGCACGAAAAAATAAAAATGTCCCTTACAGCTTCAAGTCGTGCTGTCGGAAATTCCTTTTCCATGATACATTTTATTTCTTCATCTGTAAGGAAACCTCGGTCAACATATTCCAATTGGAAATGATGATTCATAAACGGATCATGAGTAATCAAGTCTTTCTTTTGGGCATCCCTAACAACAGTCTTAAAGAACTTTAATATTTTGGTTGCAGTGTTGATTTTAAGATTAGCTACAGAACGCAGGTATGTTTCAAAATCATTGATAACCTGATGTGTCAGTTCTTTTGGCATCAAGTCTTTACGTCTATACTTATATCGCAAAAAATTCTCAAAATGACGTTTGGTCCCTGAATATTTGTGATAGGTAGCTTTTGCTTTGATTGTTCCTACCTGAGCCTGCAGTTCTTTTAAATAATCATCATAGAATTCAAGAAAGGTAATTTTTGCCTTATCCTTCCCTAGAAAAAAATTCTTTATTTTTTCAAGAGTAAGGTCTGCATCACTCTCATGGCGTTTAAAGATTTCCTGGAAAGATGTAGATATTTCATCCAATTGAGCATTGACAACCAATGCCTCCTGAGTACGCCCTTTCATTCGGCTTGTTGAATTACACCACAATTTTTTATCCACATAGATACCGGATGAACCTACATTAAGCATTTCTTTGTTTAAATAGATTCTGATCATCAAAGGAGATTTACCACTTTTGTTCTCGTAATTGGAGCGTACATAGAACGACACTTTAAAAATCATTCTCATAATAACTAATCATTTTTTAGTGTAGCAATTTTGCCACAAAGTTCGACATAATTTATTATGAATGAGTGATTTATAAGGCGTCAATTTGGCTATCTTTTGACCGTCACTGCTACATTTTTTTGCCAAAAATGCGAGGTCATTTTCTGTAGCAGAGAATTCAAGATGGTATTCATCTCAAATTTTCTGCTACATTTTTGTGACAGGAAAATTTCTGTAGCAGAAATTGTAGCAGAAATTGAATAAGATATGACTGCCAACCGATGCTGGATGGCCTTCACCTTGAAACAAAAATATACGAAAAAAGCACCGTAATCAATTGATATACGGTGCTTTGACTCCTTGAGTGAAGGTTTAATTGAATACCTTCCTTTAGTCTCGTTGCGGAAGCTGGGGGATTCGAACCCCCGGTACGGTTACCCGTACGGCAGTTTAGCAAACTGCTGGTTTCAGCCACTCACCCAAACTTCCAAAAAGTAGCGCATACGGGAATCGAACCCGTGTTTCAGCCGTGAGAGGGCCGCGTCCTAGGCCACTAGACGAAAGCGCCCTGTTTCACAAAAGTAATGCGGAAGCTGGGGGATTCGAACCCCCGGTACGGTTACCCGTACGGCAGTTTAGCAAACTGCTGGTTTCAGCCACTCACCCAAACTTCCAATACTTTCTTTGTGGAAGCGTTTTCTCTCAAACGCGGTGCAAAGATAAACGGAGTTTTCGACCTGTGCAAGCATTTGAAGCTTTTTTTTCATACCTTTTTCTCACTCCCGGATATATCTTTCTGATAATCTTCATCCTATCTGTCTTTTCAAATTTTCTTTCCTCTTTCCTGTTTTCTATCAAAAGGAATGATTAAATTTGCAGGGAATTTAAAAACCTATACGAAGCAGAAATAACAGAATGATAGAAAAGCATATCGTACTGGAGGACGTAGATCCTGTAGTTTTTTATGGTGTAAACAACACCAACATGCAAATGATCAAGGCATTGTTCCCCAAACTGAGAATTGTGGCACGAGGAAATGTCATCAAGGTTATGGGAGACGAAGAGGAGTTATGCGCTTTTGAGGAAGCTGTCCTCTCGCTGGAAAAACATTGCGTGAAATACAATTCCCTGAACGAAGAAACCCTTCTGGACATTATTAAAGGAAAGAAACCGAGAGTAGAAAATGCAGGCGATGTCATTGTTTTCAGCGTAACCGGCAAGCCCATCATGCCAAGAAGTGAAAACCAGCAGAAGCTCGTCAAAGAGTTTGAAAAGAACGATATGATCTTCGCTATCGGTCCGGCCGGTTCAGGAAAGACTTATACCGCCATCGCACTGGCTGTAAGAGCTCTCAAAAACAAGGAAATCAAAAAAATCATCCTCAGCCGTCCTGCAGTGGAAGCAGGTGAAAAACTCGGCTTCCTGCCGGGAGATATGAAAGAAAAAATCGATCCGTACCTGCAACCTCTTTACGACGCCCTGGAAGACATGATCCCGGCAGCCAAGCTGAAAGAATACATGGAACTGAATGTCATCCAGATTGCTCCACTCGCCTTCATGCGCGGCCGCACACTGAACGACGCTGTCGTTATTCTGGATGAAGCGCAAAACACCACTCCCCAACAGATCAAAATGTTCCTTACACGTATGGGTATGAACACCAAAATGATCGTTACCGGAGATATGACACAAATCGACCTGCCGGCCTCACAGACTTCCGGTCTGGTACAGGCCATCAAGATTCTGAAGAATGTAAAAGGAATCAGTTTCATCGAACTGAACAAAAAAGACATAGTCCGTCACAAGCTCGTGACACAGATAGTCGAAGCATACGAGAAATTTGAAAAAGAGAATCATTCATCTAAATAAAGAAAAAATGAGCAAAGCTTTAACAAAAACAGATTATCACTTTCCGGGACAGAAAAGTGTGTACCATGGTAAAGTTCGTGATGTTTACAACATCGGTGATGAAAAGTTAGTAATGGTTGCTACCGACCGTATCTCGGCATTCGACGTTGTTCTGCCGGAAGGAATTCCATACAAAGGACAGATGCTGAACCAGATCGCAGCCAAATTCCTGGATGCAACTACTGACATTTGTCCGAACTGGAAACTGGCTACTCCCGACCCGATGGTTACTGTCGGCGTAATGTGCCAGGGATTCCCGGTAGAAATGATTGTTCGCGGATACCTCTGCGGAAGTGCATGGCGTGCTTATAAAAGCGGCGTTCGCGAAATCTGCGGTGTCCGTCTGCCCGAAGGTATGCGTGAAAACGAAAAGTTCCCTCACCCCATTATCACTCCGACGACCAAAGCCGAAATGGGTATGCACGATGAGGATATCTCCAAAGAAGAAATCCTGGCTAAGGGACTCGCTACTCCGGAAGAATACGAAACGCTGGAAAAATACACTCTGGCATTGTTCGAACGCGGAACACAAATGGCTGCAGAACGTGGCCTGATTCTGGTAGATACCAAGTATGAATTCGGTAAGCACAATGGAGAAATCTACCTCATGGACGAAATCCATACACCAGACTCAAGCCGTTACTTCTATCTGGAAGGCTATCAGGAACGCTTCGAAAAAGAAGAACCTCAGAAACAGCTGTCCAAAGAGTTCGTACGTGAATGGTTGATGGCCAACGGATTCCAGGGAAAAGAAGGACAGCAGGTTCCTGAAATGACTCCGGAAATCGTTTCTTCCATCAGCGACAGATACATTGAACTGTATGAGCATATCACAGGCGAAACCTTTGTGAAAGCTGACACAGCAAACATCGCTGAACGCATCGAAAAGAATGTAACAGACTATTTGACTAAATAAATAAGCCAAGACAAGGATAAGACCCGGGAATCACTTTCCCGGCCTCATCCTTCTTTTTCCAATTGTTCCATCACAATGAATTATCCCCAAGAAGAAATAAAGCCTTACGACGGAAACGAAAGCAAAGCTGAACAGGTAGAAAAAATGTTCAACAACATCGCTCCTGCCTACGACAAACTCAACCATGCCCTTTCATGGAACATCGACAAGAGCTGGCGCAAGAAAGCCATTGCCCTGCTCAAGCCCTTCGCACCACAGCATATCATGGACGTCGCCACAGGAACCGGAGATTTCGCCATACAGGCTTGCCGGACGCTACAGCCAGAAGAACTGATCGGCACGGATATTTCGGAAGGAATGATGAACGTGGGACGCGAGAAGGTGAAACGAGAAGGACTGGAGAAAAGCATCTCTTTTCAGAGGGAAGACTGCACAAAACTCTCATTCCCCGAAAACCGCTTTGATGCCATAACCGTAGCTTTCGGCATCCGAAACTTCGAAGATCTCGACCGGGGACTGCAGGAAATGTACCGCGTCCTGACGCCGGGAGGGCATCTGGTCATTCTGGAACTTTCTGAACCGGACTACTTCCCGATGAAACAGCTTTATGCCGTCTATTCCAAAGCCGTCATCCCGACATTGGGTAAATTGTTATCCAAAGACCGGAGTGCATATACCTATTTGCCCCAATCCATCAAGGCTTTCCCGCAAGGAGAAGTCATGCAGAAGATCATCCGCAAAGCAGGTTTCAGCCAGGTGTCTTTCAAACGACTCACACTGGGTATCTGTACCCTTTATTTCGCAACAAAATAAAAAATCTTATTATGAAAAAATTCGGTTTAATCGGTTTTCCGCTCGGACATTCGTTTTCCAAGAACTTTTTCAACGAAAAGTTTCATTCTGAAAACATTGACGCAGAATATGTCAATTTTGAAATTCCTACCATTGAAGACTTTCCCAAAGTACTGGCAGCCAACCCGAATCTGGCAGGACTGAATGTCACCATTCCTTATAAGGAGAAGGTCATTCCTTACCTGGACGAACTGGACAAGGATGCTGAAGCCATCGGAGCGGTTAACGTGATTAAACTGGTTCAGACAAAAGGCAAGCGGAAACTGATCGGCTATAATTCCGATCTTCTCGGCTTTACCCAATCCATCGAACCGCTGCTGGAACCGTTTCATAAGAAAGCGCTGATCCTGGGAACCGGAGGAGCGTCGAAAGCCATCAATCACGGACTTCAACAGCTGGGACTGGAAACGCTGTTTGTTTCACGAAGCCGCCACGATGCCAATACAGTGACCTACGAAGAACTGACTCCGGAAATCATGGCAGAATATAAGGTTATCGTCAACTGTACTCCGGTAGGTATGTATCCTCAGGCGGACAAGTGCCCGGAAATCCCGTATGAATGCCTGACTCCGCAACATTTGCTTTATGACCTGCTTTATAATCCCGATACCACTCTCTTCATGAAGAAAGGTTCCGATCAGGGAGCCGTCGTGAAAAACGGGCTTGAAATGTTATTGCTGCAAGCCTTCGGTTCATGGGATATCTGGAACCGCCAGCTATGAAAAAGAAAGTTCTCACCATCTCCTGCATTGTATTGCTCGCCCTGATCGGTACGCTTACGGGGGGAAGTCTCTACATGCTGAATTATTCCCTGCGGCCTGAAAACCGGGGAAAGGATCTGCAAGGATCCATGGAATACATGATGCAGAATTATCCGCAGCTGAAACCCTGGGTGGACAGCCTGCAACAGCATCATGCACTGAAGGATACGTTCATTACGGCTCCCGACGGAATTCGTCTGCATGCCTATTATGCTTACGCTTCACGTCCTTCGCGCCGGACGGCAGTCATTGTACATGGCTACACGGACAATGCCATCCGGATCTTTCAGATTGGTTATCTCTACAATCACTCTCTGGATTATAACGTCCTCATTCCGGATCTCCGGTACAGCGGACTGAGCGAGGGTGAAGATTTTCAGATGGGATGGCTTGACCGGAAAGACGTCATCCAATGGATTGATACGGCCCCTGCCCTGTTTGGCGATTCCCTGCAAATGGTCGTCCACGGCATTTCAATGGGGGCAGCAACGACCATGATGGTATCCGGAGAAAAGCTGCCAGCCTATGTGGACTGTTTCGTCGAAGACTGTGGCTATACCAGCGTATGGGATCAGTTCAAAAAGGAATTGAAAGAACAGTTTCACCTTCCGGCTTTCCCGCTGCTTTATACAGCCAGCTGGCTGTGTGATCTCACACGGGGATGGAATTTCCAGGAAGCTTCGGCACTGGAACAGGTACGGAAGTGCCGTCAGCCTATGCTCTTTATCCACGGCGAAGACGATGACTTCGTGCCCACACAAATGGTTTATAAGGTATATGAGGCCAAACCCGCACCCAAAGATTTATGGATCGTCCCCCAGACAGCACATGCTGTCTCTTACCTGAACTATCCCGAAGAATATACCCTTCGGGTTAAAGCCTTCGTTGAGAAAGCCTTTTCCAACTGAAGCATCTTTCCAGAGCGGACGAAATCCCGCAAAAAGATTGTATCATTCTTGTAACAGCTTTGTAACATCCTTTTCGGCTGCAAAGCCGTAACTTTGCCGTTCCAAAAAGGTTTTTAAACAAGAAGATACCATCGAAACATGAAAAAGAAAGATTTTCGGTTCCTGATTTCACTGCTTCTGTTCTGCACCCCGGCCATATTGTCTGCCCAGCGCATCAAAGGAAGCGATACGGTGTTACCGCTGACACAGGAGCTGGCTGAAATGTATATGAAACTAAATCCGCAGGCCACCATAACCGTAACGGGAGGAGGAAGCGGTGTAGGAATCTCCGCACTCATGGACGGAACCACCGATCTGGCCATGGCTTCACGACGCATCAAGTTCAGTGAAAAACTGAAGATGAAACAGTCGCATCACGAACCCTGTGAGGCCATCGTAGCCTATGATGCACTGGCTATTATCGTACATCCGGACAATCCGGTGAAGCAACTGACCCGCGAACAGCTCGAAGCGATCTTCCGCGGAAAGATCACCAACTGGAAAGAGGTGGGAGGTTCTGACGCAAAAATTGTAGTCTATTCCCGGGAGACGTCCTCGGGCACGTACGAATTCTTCAAGGAAAGTGTTCTCGGCAACAAAAATTACATGAGCAGCATTCTGTCCATGCCTGCTACCGGTGCCATCATCCAGTCAGTCCGCCAGACCAAAGGAGCAATCGGTTACGTGGGACTTGCTTATCTGAATCCGTATGTCAAGGCTCTGGCCGTATCCTACGACCAGGGACGTACCTATGTATATCCTTCGGTAGAGAACGCTGTCCGCAAGACTTATCCGGTGGTGCGCCCCCTGTATTATTATTATGACAAGGCCAACGAAGCCCGCGTCCGTCCGTTCATCGACTTTATCCAGTCGGCTGCCGGTCAGGACAAGACCTTGAATATCGGTTTCATTCCCATCACGAATTCTGTTCAACAATAATTCCTCTGCCCATGAAAAAATGGATTGATATATTGGTTCGCCGCATCCTCACGGTCAGCGGCTTCACGACAAGCGCCGCCATACTGCTCATCATCGGATTTCTCTTCAAGGAAGCAGTCGGACTGTTCGGCAACCCGATCGTAGACAAAGGTTATGTGCTGGCGCTGAATCCTCAGAATCCGGTCAGTTCCCTGAGTGCACAGGAAATCAAGAACCTGTTTGATGAAGAAATTACCAACTGGAAGGAAGTGGGAGGCCCGGATCTTCCGGTCAAGGTGTTCCGTCTGGAAGATCTGGACAAGCTATATACCGAAGCAGAACTGGGCGCGGAATACGAACGTGCCGGAGAAAAGATCACGGAACAGGTAGAACAAAACCCGGGTATCATCGCTTTCATCCCGGAAGTACTGGTCAAGCCCTACACAAACAAACTTCATCTGATTAAGGACGAAACGATTCCGGTCAAGGATGTCCTGCTGGGTACCGAATGGTTTCCTACGGCCACCCCCTCTCCTATCTTCGGTATTCTTCCGCTGATCGGAGGAACGCTTTGGGTCAGTTTCTTTGCCATTCTGATCGCATTGCCCTTCGGACTGGCAGTTTCCATTTATCTGGCAGAGGTTGCCTCGCCGGAAATGAGAAAGTTTCTGAAGCCTGTCATCGAACTGCTGAACGGCATTCCGTCGGTAGTCTACGGATTTTTCGGGCTGGCAGTCATTGTTCCCTTCCTGCAACACACTTTTCACCTGCCCGTCGGGGAATCCGGACTGGCAGGCAGCCTTGTACTGGCCATCATGGCCTTGCCTACCATTATTACCGTAGCCGAAGACGCCATGCGAAGCTGTCCGCGCTCCATGCGGGAAGCCAGTCTGGCTCTGGGAGCAACACAATGGCAGACCATTTATAAAGTAGTCATCCCGTTTTCCATTTCGGGAATCACTTCGGGAGTTGTGCTAGGCATCGGACGTGCTATTGGCGAAACCATGGCTGTACTGATGGTGACGGGCAATGCCGCCGTAATGCCTGCCAGCCTCCTGGAACCTCTGCGAACCATTCCGGCTACCATTGCGGCCGAACTCGGGGAAGCTCCTGCCGGCGGTGCCCACTATCAGGCGCTCTTCCTGCTGGGAGTCATCCTGTTTTTCATTACCCTGATCATTAATTCCTGCGTGGAACTGGTTTCCGCACGCAATAAAAACAAGCATTAAAGTCATGGCTATTCAACCCAATTCATCCTACAACCGGCGAAAGCATATCATCCAGCAGACAGCATTCGGCTGCTTCCGGCTGCTCAGCTACGGAGTGGCAGCCCTTCTGTTCTTCATCCTGGGATTTATCATCGTGAAGGGAATCGGAGTCATCAACTGGGAGTTCCTTTCCCAGGCACCTTCTGACGGAATGACTAAAGGAGGAATCTGGCCCGCCATATTCGGAACATGCTGCCTGATGGCAGGAAGTGCTCTTTTCGCTTTCCCGACAGGCGTGATGAGCGGCATCTACATGAACGAATATGCAAAGGATGGAAAACTGGTACGCTTCATCCGAATGATGACGAACAACCTGTCCGGCATCCCGTCCATCGTATTCGGACTGTTCGGAATGGCTTTCTTTGTCAACTGGCTGGATTTCGGAGACAGTATTCTGGCAGGCTCCCTCACACTGGGGCTGCTGGCCCTCCCCATCGTGATCCGTACCACGGAAGAAGCCTTCAAAGACCTTCCCGACAGCTTCCGCGAAGGAAGTCTCGCTTTGGGAGCAACCAAAGCCCAGACCATCTGGAACGTATTGCTCCCGATGGCGATGCCCCGCATCATCACAGGACTGATTCTGTCACTGGGCCGCGTTTCCGGCGAAACAGCACCGATCCTTTTTACCTGTGCCGCCTACTTTCTGCCGAAACTGCCCGACAGTATCTTCGACCAGTGTATGGCTCTCCCCTACCACCTTTACGTGGTGGCAACCAGCGGAACGGACATCGAAGCACAGATGCCCATTGCCTACGGAACCGCTTTCGTGCTGATTCTGATCGTACTGCTGATGAACCTGGCAGCCAACAGCATCCGGAAATTCTTTGAAAACAAACTAAAACAAAAATAATACGCACCTCTGATATGAACAAGATAGAAGCCATCAACGTAGATTTCCATTACGGCGACTTTCATGCACTGAAGCATGTCAATATCGCGATTCCGAACAATGAAGTTGTCGCCTTCATCGGTCCTTCCGGATGTGGAAAATCCACCTTCCTGCGCCTGTTCAACCGCATGAACGATCTGATTCCGGGAACACGGCTCACAGGCGAAATCCGGATTGACGGAAAAAACATTTACGACAAGTCGGTCGACGTAGATGCCTTGCGTAAGGATGTCGGCATGGTATTCCAGCGTCCGAATCCGTTTCCGAAGAGTATTTTCGAAAACGTGGCCTACGGTCTGCGGGTCAACGGTGTAAAAGACAGAGAGTTTATCTGCCACCGGGTAGAAGAAGCCCTGAAGGGAGCTGCACTCTGGAACGAAGTGAAACACAAGCTGAAGGAATCAGCCTATGCACTCTCCGGCGGACAACAGCAAAGACTGTGTATTGCCCGTGCCATGGCCGTCGAGCCATCTGTCCTGCTGATGGACGAACCGGCGTCTGCCCTGGATCCGATTTCTACGGCCAAGATCGAGGAACTGATCTGCGAACTCAGCCAGCAGACGACCATCATTATCGTCACGCACAGCATGCAGCAGGCAGCCCGCGTCAGCAACAAAACAGCCTTCTTCTATCTGGGCGAAATGGTGGAATACGGAGATACCAAGAAAATCTTTACCCATCCGGACAAGGAGGCTACCCAGAACTATATTACAGGACGTTTCGGATAAACGTCCGGAAACATTCAACTTTATTAGAAGCAATTATGGTGAAATTTGTAGAAAACGAACTTCAGAATATCCAGCGGGAAGTCAAGGAAATGTGGAAGCTGGTCTACCAGCAACTGGATAATGCATATAATGCCGTATTAAACGCCGACCAGGAACTGGCCGACAAAGTGATTTCGCGTGAAAAACGCGTCAATGCCTTCGAACTGAAAATCGACAGTGACATCGAGGACTTCATCGCCCTCTATAATCCGGTAGCCGTCGATCTCCGTTTTGCCCTGGCTATGCTGAAGATCAACAACAATCTGGAACGCATCGGCGATTATGCCGAAAGTATTGCCCGCTTTGTGATCCGGACTGAACTGAAACCGGAGAACAAAATCCTGTTTGCCGACCTTCAGCTGGAAGATATGTACGACACAGTGCTCTCCATGCTGAACACCACTTATGAAGCCTTGCAGCGGCAGGACATCGGACTGGCGAAATCCGTCTTCGACAAAGACGAAACGCTTGATCAGATCAATCAGAAGGCCCTGGACCGGCTGACGGCTTATGCCACCGAACACCCGGAATCCATCCGTCTGTGTCTGGAAGTGTCCGGCATCTTCCGCAAGCTTGAAAGAGCCGGAGACCACATCAACAACCTGGCTGAAGAAACCGTATTCTACATCGATGCCGAGGTGTTAAAGCACCGCAAAACCATTCTTCCGGAAAAAGAATAAAGCCATGAATGAAAAACTGCACTTTCCCTGTCAGATCCGGTCGGGGAAAGTGTTACCTTTGCAAGGATCTATTTTCCAATAACCCGCAAAGATTTTATTTCATCATGAAAAGAATTATTCTGCTGCTCGTCAGTCTGCTGCCTGTTCTGTCCGCTTTCTCACAAAAGGAAAAAGACCTTACACTGCTAAAGGAACAGATTCAGGCAATCATTCATTCCTGTAAAGCTCAGGTGGGCGTTGCCTTCATCTGGAACGGACAGGATACCCTGAGCATCAACAACGACCGTCCCTACCCTTTGATGAGTGTCTTCAAGTTTCATCAGGCGCTGGCTGTTACCCACTGGCTGGAAAACCGTCACCTGTCATTGGACACTGTCCTTTACATTACTCCGGAGGATTTAAAGCCTGATACCTACAGCCCGTTACGCGACCGCTATCCGCAGGGAAACTGTTCCCTGTCCGTCCGCGAGCTGCTGAAATACACGCTCCAGCAAAGCGACAACAATGCCTGTGACATCCTGTTCCGGCTTACCGGAGGACCACAGGAAACAGACCGGTACATCCGTTCGCTGGGATGCAGCCATTTCTCCATTACGGCTACTGAAGATGACATGCATGTCGATCTGAACCGTTCCTACGACAACTGGACAACCCCGCTCGAAGCTGCCCGGCTGCTTGAAATTTTTCTGACCCGGGAACTTTTCCGGCCATCTGACCGGCAATTCATCCGACAGACACTGACCGAATGTGAAACAGGAAAAGACAGACTGGTGAAACCGATTCCTTCCGGAAAGGCAGTCATCGGGCATAAGACCGGTACAGGAGACTGCAATGCACAAGGACAAATCATCGGAATCAATGACATCGGTTTCTTCCTTCTTCCTGACGGCAGCCGGTACAGTCTGGCGGTGTTCGTCAAAAACTCCGAAGAGGATGCTCCGGCAACAGCCGGAGTGATTGCAGCCATTTCAGAAGCAGTCTGGAATTTCGTCCAATAAGCCCGCGGGCTTTTTTTAAAACGTTTCGATATTTTTAAAAAACGCTTCGGCATTCAAACCCAAACGCCGAAGCGTTTTTTTCAGCACTCAGGAATTCAAAAAAAGGCCGCCCGGAACTTTCCGGACGGCCTTCTGTCAGTTTATCTTCATCTGTCCTCTCAGATACCCAGAGACTTCTTGATAGCTTCAACCTTTTCCATGGCATCAGCGTTTGCTCCGGCATAGCATTTCGGACAATGCATTTCACCTTTAATTTCCATATAGAACTTGATCTTCGGTTCTGTACCTGACGGACGAACAGAAATCTTGGTTCCGTCTTCCGTGAAGAACTGAAGTACATTCGACGGTTCCGGCATATCCAGCGGAGTAGCCTTTCCTTCTCCATCGGTAGCAGTCAGTGTCTTGTAATCTTTTACCAGAACAACCTTTGAACCGCCCAGTTCTTTCGGAGGACAAGCACGGAAGTTATCCATCATGGCCTTGATTTCGTCAGCACCGCTCTTACCCGGTTTAACTACATTGACGGTCACTTCTTTGGAGAATCCGTATTCTACATAGATATCCATCAGCACGTCATACAATGTCTTGCCCTGATCCTTGGCCCAGGCACAGATTTCTGCCAGCAAAGAACAAGCAGAAACAGCATCTTTATCGCGAACGAAATCTTCAGCCAGGAAGCCGTAGCTTTCTTCACCGCCGCCAATATACTGTTCCTTACCTTCACGCAGACGGATTTCACGTGCGATCCATTTGAAACCGGTATAGCAGTCCAGCATCTTGATATGGTTCTTGTCGGCAACGGCTTTGATCAGTTCAGTAGTTACAATTGTCTTCACGATAAACTCATTGCCTTTCATCTTACCCATTGCGATGCGGTTCTTGATGATATAGTACAGGAAAAGCAGACAGGTCTGGTTACCGTTGATCAATACCCATTCGCCTTTGCTGTCCTTACAAGCCATACCCACACGGTCAGCATCCGGGTCGGAAGCCATCACGATATCAGCATCGATTTCCTTCGCCAGCTTGATAGCCAGAGTCAATGCTTCGGCATTTTCCGGATTCGGTGAAACTACAGTTGGGAAATCTCCACTCTTCACCATCTGTTCGGGTACACAATGAACATTTTCAAAGCCCCACAGTTTCAGAGACTGCGGAATCAGCATCATACCTGTTCCGTGGATCGGAGTATAGACGATCTTCAGATCTTTCTGACGCTTGATCACTTCCGGATCAATTGAGATGGAATGTACCTGACGCAAGTATTCGTCATCCACTTCCTTACCGATAATCTGAATCAGATCCTTGTTTCCTTCAAACTTGATATCCTTGGCAGAAGCAACTTTATTCACTTCGTCAATGATACCCTTGTCATGCGGAGCCAATACCTGTGCGCCATCATCCCAATAAGCCTTGTAGCCGTTGTATTCTTTCGGGTTGTGAGAAGCTGTCAGGATAATACCGCTCTGGCATCCCAGATGACGGATGGCAAACGACATTTCAGGTGTCGGACGCATGTCTTCAAACAAATATACTTTAATGCCGTTGGCAGAGAAAATGTTTGCAGAGATTTCAGCAAACAGGCGGCTGTTGTTACGGCAGTCATGACCCACAACAACAGAAATATCTTTCTTTCCGGCAAAACATTTGTTCAGATAATTGGACAAACCCTGTGTGGCTGCACCTACGGTATAGATATTCATGCGGTTGGAACCTACGCCCATAATACCGCGCAAACCACCTGTTCCAAATTCCAGATCCTTATAGAATGCTTCTATCAGTTCGGTCTTGTCCGGATTTTCCAACATACGTTTTACTTCTGCCTGTGTTTCGGCATCGTATGCAGGAGTCAGCCAGTTCATGGCTTTCTCGGTACACTGCTTGATCAATTCTTCATTTCCCATATTGATAGTATTTTAAAATTTAATTTGTTTACGCAAATGTAGGATAATCTGTTTATAAATCCTAGCTTTTCGACGGAATAAATTTAAAAAGCCCGTTCTGTCAGAAGACCGTATTACAAGGAAAATAAAAAGCAAGGCTACCTGCCCTCCAGGGGGCCGGCAGCCTTTTTCTCTGAGACTCAAGAAAGTCTTAATTGAAGAACTTGATGCCTACAAAATAAGTACGCGGCTGAGTCGGTCCGTAGAAATATTTGGAGTCGCGGCTTCCTCCTTTATCCAGATCTTTCTGGAAAGCATTGAAGATATTCTGCACGCCACCGTTGAGCTGTAGTTTCAGATGATCATTCAGAACAAACGTATAGTTCAGCTTCACGTTTACATCCATGAAATCGGGTGTTTTCTCCAGACGGTCCTTCTCGATATACCCGGCAAAGTGAGGAACAATCATCTTTCCTGTATAGACTCCCGACACCGAGAAATCAAAGTTTTTCAATGGTGCCGAAGTGAAAGTCACATATCCGTAATAGTCCGGTGTACGAGGCATACGCTTAATAGGAGCCACATCAGGATCATCACTCCAGCTGACAGCCTCCGTGTAGCGGCTGCGCTGAAGGGTAAATCCCAGCTGAAGGGCAGCTTCCCGGCCATGAGCGATCTTGTAGTCAATGTTTGCTCCATACACTCTTGCACCGTTTCCGTTGCGGCGTTCCTGGATCTGCGTTCCGGTCTGCGGATCTTTGCCTAGCGCTTCCAGATAAAACACATCGTTCAGGGCGGTATAGAAACCTTCTACCAGCAGGTTCGACTGGAAATGTCCGAAATTGAAGCTCCAGTCAATCGAACCGCTGAAGCTGTTGGATTTCTCCGGTTTCAATCCGTCTGCCAGCTTGATCAGCATAGCTTCTCCACCCACAGCTGCCACATGAAGATCTTCATCATAAGCCTGCGGAGCACGGAAGCCGGTAGACCAGGTCAGACGTCCCTGCAGGCGGTCGGATGGTTTCCAGAGTGCATTGACACGGGGACTGAAAATCACGTTGTCCACCAGGTTATGCTTGTCCAGACGGAAGCCGGCCAGCAAGGTGAAATATTCCATCTTCCATTCATTCTGTGCAAATCCGCTGGCAATCTTCACGTCCTGTTTCAGATCACGCTTATAACCCGTCATCACATCATGCAGGGAATTATACTGATATTCGATTCCTCCCGTAAAAGTAGCCGGCGAAAAGAAACAGTTGTCCATATTCCCCACATACATGGCTCCGCCTACGACGGTCAGGTCCTTCGTTCTTCCGTAAGCATTCGGATCCATACCGGCACCATAGTAACTGTTGCGGTCCGTATGCTGTGCCGAACCGTAGATAGAGAGCTTATGTTTATACTCCCGGAAGAAGACATCGTATGTCAGTCCTCCGCTGTTGATGATATGCTTGGTCTGTTCGGTAATATCCGTTTCATGCGGCTGAAGATCAAACTTGTTTCCGCCGCGACGAAACTCATTCGTCGTGTGATATTCCAGACTGATGCGGCTGAACTGCGTAGGGCGATAATAGGCACGCAAACCGAAAGTATTCATATTCAGTTTTCCCAGCTCGGAAAATCCGTCTCCGTCTGCATCATACGGATTGCGGTTACGATAGGACTGGTAAAGAGCAATCCCGTAAGAATTGTCAGAAGATACCAGCGAAGCATTGGCTCCCACATACTGCTCCCAGGATTTGGAATTCATATTCGACATCGTTGATGATACCTGGAATGAATTATTGATGGGGTCTTTCGTGATAATATTAATGGTTCCACCTACCGCATTGGCTCCGAACAAAGCAGAACCGCCGCCGCGAACAACTTCCACACGCTCAATCATATTCACCGGAATCTGCTCCAGTCCGTATACACCCGACAAGGCGCTCATCACCGGACGGCTGTTGATAAGGATCTGCGAATAAGGGCCTTCCAGACCATTGATGCGGACTTGCGGGAAACCACAGTTCTGACAATTGTTTTCCACGCGCAGACCTGACTGGTAATTGAGCGATTTGGCCAGATCAGTAGAATTCACAATCTCAAACAGACGGTTATTCATGACATTCACCACCACAGGCGCCAGCTTGCGGCTGGTTTCATTCCGGTTGGCAGAAACAACCACCTCATCCACCTGAATGACATCTTCTTCCATCACAAAATGCATGTCAACCGTAAACTCCTTGCTGACGGTCACCCTCTTTGTCTGAGTAGCATAACCCATCATCTGTACTTTCAGGGTATATTCTCCCGCAGGAATATCCTTGAAACGGAAATAACCTTCATCATTGGTCACCGTTCCCTTTCCGGTTTCTACGATTAATACTGTGGCATAAGCGATACCCGCTTCTGATCCTTTCTCAATCACATGTCCGGTAATAACGTTTCCTTCCTTTACCGGATTGCTGGCATAAGCCCATGATAAATTCATAAAAGTGCACAGCACACCTACTATATATAATAAGGTATATCTTTTCATTGAAATAAGTTCTTTAAAGCATAAAATAAGACAGGCCGGACTAAGAATGCAACCGGCGGTTCAGAAACATGCGAACACACTCCGGGCTAACAGCAGAACGCTGTCCGGTTGCGGGCTGGCATAGGCTTCTGAAGGCTTTTCAGTACATTCCTGGCCTGATAATTGACAGAATCTTAAATGAAAAGACTGGAAGGAGGAGCGCGAAGATGGATACACGCCACATGAGGTGAAACGGCATGCCACAAATCCATGTCGCCGGACAATACATACAAAACCGGACAGACAGGAGTGACCCAATGAGCCATTTCAGGCTCTATTGTGGAGAAGGTTGACAGGAAGTGCAGGGTCAGTGCCTGCCCTCCTGCATGAGTATGTTGCTTATTGAAAGGATGCGAGTGTACCAGCATCACGCCGTTCACCACGTGCACGTGGGCAAAGAGCATGACTGCCCCATAATAGGTGGCAAACACGCTCAACAGGCAGATCGCCCAGATACGTACGTGACGGGAAATATACTTCATCCTTTCAACTTACCGGATCAACCGGTTTCTTTATTTATTGCCAAATAATAACTGATAATCTCGTTCTATGGCCGGGCGCGTCCATTCTTCGGGAACAAACCGCCACTGGTTCAACGGCTTCGGATCGAGTGTCTTTACTTCTTCAATGCGTTTCATCAGGTAGTAACGCAGATCCTTATCCGTAGAAAAAACGATACGTTTGGACAGTTCCGACTTGGGGATGCCTGCCCCTTTGGTCAGCAAGTCTCCCCCACCGTTTCCGCGATAGGAATTGACTGCCACCTTATATATCTTTTGCAGACTGAAGGGAGTTCCGTCAGCCATGCTCTCAATCCGGATCTTCTCACCCTGAGGCTTGGTTACGTCAACCGTATAAATGATGCCGGCAGCCGAATCGAAGTTGAAGCTTGGATTCTTGAAACGTCCAAAGCCCTTGTCTTCCTCATTCAGCAACAGGATATGATCATCTGCCGATTTCATCTGATTGGTCCAGATGGCATACGACATTTCCAGAAAGTCCTTGATTTCCTGCCCGGAAAGTTGCATGACGTAAAGCATGTTCTCGTATTTATAGAGATTGAACATATCACTCATATAAATATCTCCCTCCCTGATTTCCGCATTAAACGAAAGAGGAGCACAGAAAGAGATGTCCGCACCACTGATATCCAGCTGCAGCTGATGAATCAGATCAATAAAGGCTGAAGGACCAAAGTAGGCATCTTTCGTGGAAATAGTCTGATTGATACGTCCGATCTTACGTGACACAAAATCAATGGTGGACTGGTATTGAGGCTGGAATTTACGGACAAAAGCCTCATCGGCCGGATAATCACGGACATTGGTCAGTGTACCCTCCACCGACTTACGGAGAACTTTGCCATCCTTCTTGCTGACACGGATGGTCACATCCGAAACAAAGCCTGCCCGATTGGCAGGATCTACAATCAGTACGGAATCACCCGCCACATTGACAATCTTGCGGCAATGGCGTGCATGATCATGTCCCATAAACACGACATCGAATCCCGGCACCTTCTGTGCTACGTCCGCCGAAGCATTTTCCACCACATTGTCAAGCCTGTTCCCCTCCGGACCGGCATGGAAAAGGCCGACCAGTACATCCGGATGCTCTGTCTCCCGAATGGTCCTGACCCATTTGGCTGCACAGGTTTCCATATCTTCAAAATGAAGTCCCGGCCACAATTGCTCAGGCAACCATGACGGAACGGCAGGTGTAATCATACCCAGCACCACTACCTTGACGCCGTCCCGCTCAATCACCTCATAAGGTTTCAGATAAGGACGCCCGGTTGCTTTCTCAATGATATTGGCTCCCAGAACAGGAAAGTCGCACTGTTTCACCCAACGATTATATACAGAAGGGCCTGCTTCCACATCATGATTACCCATGTTGCCGACATCATAACGCATGAAATTCAGGATATCGGCACACACATGTACCGAAACCGTATCCATAAAGTTATAATAATAAGCAATCGGCTGTCCCTGCAGAATGTCTCCGTTATCCATAAGTATCAGGTTGTCACCATGTACCTTACGCTGTTCGTTCACAAACGAACTGACCTGCGCCAGGCTCCCTTTCACCGGGCGGCGACCGATAAAGTCATAAGGGAAATAACATCCGTGTACGTCACTGGTTTCTATCAATCTCAGGGTTACTTCCTGGTCTTCGGCTGCACGCATCTGCAGGCAACCCAGACCGATCAAAGCCATCAGGCAAACAAGATGTTTCATGTTGAAGTCTGTTTTGTTTTTGCAAAGATAGAAGAAGTTCTTGTTTTACTCAAACATTCAAGGATAAAATACTGTGAAAGAAGATTCAATTATGCTTTAACCGTCCGGTGTGGCACACAGTTTGTAATATTTCCGTAAACAAAACAAACAGACGATATGGCTTATATAGACTATTACAAAGTACTTGGGGTTGACAAAAATGCCACTCAGGATGACATCAAGAAAGCATACCGTAAGCTGGCCCGGAAATATCACCCGGACTTGAATCCGAACGATCCTTCGGCCAAGGACAAGTTCCAGGAGATCAACGAAGCCAACGAGGTATTGAGCGATCCGGAAAAGCGTAAGAAATATGACGCATACGGAGAGCACTGGAAACATGCAGATGAATTTGAAGCACAACAGCAGGCTTACCGTGCACAGCAAGGAGGCGGAGGTCAGGGTGAATACTGGTATTCTACAGATGGTGAACACTTCACTGGCGGATTCGGACATGGATTCGGAGGAGGTAATGCAAGCGGATTCTCTGACTTCTTTGAGGAACTGTTCGGACATCACGGCACCGGAGGCAGACGCTCACAGGCAGGATTCCGCGGACAGGACATCGAAGCAGAACTGCAACTCAGTCTGCGTGAGGCTGCCACGACTCACAAACAAACCTTTACCATCAATGGTGAGACCTTACGGATCACTGTTCCGGCCGGTGTTGCCAACGGACAGGTCATCAAGCTGAAAGGTCATGGAGGCAAAGGTGCCAACGGAGGACCGGACGGAGATTTGTATATCACTTTTGTGATAGGCGATGATCCGAACTTCCGCCGGAAAGGTGACGACCTGTTTACTGACGTGACCATTGATTTATATACGGCCGTTTTGGGTGGCGAAGTAACCGTCAACACCCTGGACGGACAAGTAAAACTGAAAGTACGGCCGGGCACTCAGAACGATGCCATGGTACGGCTGAAAGGAAAAGGATTTCCGGTCTACAAACAGGAAGGAAGTTTCGGAGATTTGATTGTGACTTATCATATAACCATCCCCACCAATCTGACAGAAAAGCAGAAGGAACTGTTCCGCCAGATTCAACAAGGATAAACAGAAAAACGAACGATTATGCAAAACGATTTGATCATCATCAGCGAATATTGCAACCATTGCAACATCGAACCGTCGTTCATCCTGATGTTGGGTGAGGACGGCCTGATAGACATTGAGGAAATTGACAACCGAAGTTGTTTCCCGGCGGCTCAGTTAAGAGAACTGGAACGTTATGCCCACCTTTATTATGACCTTTCCATCAACGTGGAAGGTATTGATGCCATCCGCCATCTGCTGACACGGGTAGAAAGTTTACAGGAACGTGTCCGTACTCTGGAAAACGAACTGCGGTTCTACCGGCGCTGACAATACATCTGGAATCCAATGAGAGGCTATCACTTCAAAATTTATTTGAGCCTCTTTTCATCCATGCAATTTTTTGCATGGATGCTTGTCTGTTAAAGTAAAAACACATATCTTCGCAAAAAATAACTTAAATCATTAAAACAAAAACACTATGCGATCATCGGTCATTTGTCTATTCCTATGTTACCATCTCTGTGCGATGTCACAGACTGCTGTTAAAAAGGTTATCGTTGATACTCAAAAGACTCCATTGGTCGGTGCGGTAGTTGCTTGCTTGGATGCTGATGGAAAACTTCTGCGTGGTTCCATTACAAATCCGGCAGGTGAATTTTCTGTCACAGCTGATTTTTCAGCAAAAGAATGGCTGCAGGTTTCATATCTGGGATATGAAACCCAAAATTTCAGAAGCCTTTCGGCACTCCCTGATACCATCGTGATGAAAGGAATGAGTAAAGAATTGGAAGAAGTAGTCGTGCAAGGGAAGTCCATCGTAACGCAAAAGTCTGACCGCCTGATCTTTCACATTGCCAATTCGAACCTGACAAAAGGAAACAATACAATGCAGTTGCTACGTTTCACTCCTTTGATGCAAATGAACAACGAAAATATTACGATGCTGGGGAAAAGCAGCATACAATTGTATATCAATGGAAAGAAAAGTAATATGAACGAGAGTTCATTGCAGAACTATTTGCGTAGCCTTCCTGCAGAAAAGGTGGAACGTATTGAGTTGATCACTGATCCGGGAAGCGAATATCGTGTAGACAACAATGAAGGAATCGTCAATCTGATTTTGAAAAAAGATGAAAGCCAAGGCTGGAAAGGAACATTCAGCCTGTTCGATCAAATCGGATACTACAACAATTATGGTGGAAGTCTGTATCTGGACTATCAGAAAAATAAGCTCAATTTCTCTTTGAGTGGTTACGGCCTTAGATATCATGAAAACTATCAGAGAAACATGCGGTATGACTACATGCTTGACCAAGTGAGCAACAAGATCAATCAGACACAGGTCTTTGATTTACGCAATGGAGGAGTTAACCTGAATATGGACTATAATCTATCGAAGGACCACCGGATCGGTATGATTGTCAATGCTGGCTATTTTCACAAATACAACAATAAAGACAGCCGGACTGACTATACTCCTTTATATAGTGCTTCCATTGACTCTACTGTTTACTCAGAATACAGAAGCAATAATAAAGTCTTTACCCTGACCGCAAATTTAAATTACCGCTGGTTGACAGACTCCAAGGGAAGCAGCATGACTTTTGACGTAGATTATGTGAAGGTATCTAATGAAGAGAAAAACCCATTAACCTATACCTACACCACAGGACAGGAAAACACTCGATTCACGCAAAACATGGATATTCCCAGCAATAGTTATTCTGCTAAATGGGAATATACACATATATTCAACCAAGAGAACAGTCTGAAGATTGGTATGGAAGGTTATCACACCAAAAACCAGCAGGATTTTTTCTATGGCGATTTCGTGGATGGAAACTATATAAGCGATGTGCAGAAGACTAATTCATTTGAGTTGAAAGATTACTATGGAGCTACTTATGCGATATTTAACCGTACATGGAGTTCCAAGTTTATGACAACACTGGGAGTAAGAATGGCTTATCTGAATCGAAAAGGAATATCGCACACCAGTAATGAAAAAATCAAGAATAATGACCTTTCTTTCATTCCATCCATTGCTCTGTCATACAATGTAAACGAAAATCATCAATTATCTTACACCTTGACTTCGAATGTGATCTATCCCTATTATACATTGCTAAATCCTTTCAGATTTTATGAAAGCCCCACTATATACAGAGAAAATGATCCTGAAATTGAGAAAACACAGTATTTCAGCCATGCATTCAGATATGTCATGAAACAACATTATATATTTATTTTAAGCTATTTGTCTTCTCCGGTAAGTGGAGAATTCCACACTCCTGCCGGAAACGGATATACCAAAATTTCCACAAAATCTTTTGGAAACAGTCATATTCTGCAAGGTATGTTCAATTGGAATGATTCCTTTTGGGACAACCGACTGTTTTTAAACACCTCATTGACAGGACAATTCTACAGATCTTACGGACATCTGGACGAATACAAAATTGATGTTAGTGATTTCTCATATACAGCAACAATAAACTGGGGAGTTCTTCTATCCAAACGATATGACTGGCATCTGGATGGTTCGGTACTTTATCGGAGCAAAAATCAAAGCGCTTCGTTATGCTCTGAAGCCGATTATTGGATAAGTTTCTCTCTGCGCAAGAATTTTAAAAATGACATATCCGTAAAACTAGGTCTCAGAAATCTGTTTTATAAGAAACACAGTATGTCATATTTTGTAACTGAAAACTACACCCGTTATTATGTTTCAGATTCTCATCCCCAAAAATTTACAATTGATGTATCCATACCTTTCGGACGCAAAAAGGTACAAGGGGCAGCATGGAAATCCGGAGCATCATCTACGGCCAAAAGTCAAATACAATAATATCAACTTTAAACAAAATGTGTTATGGATTCAAAATTTCAAGAAATTTCTCGGTTCTTAGATGGATTAGAGAAAAGCAATTTAATCAATGACGAAGAGCAGGCCTTATTATTGATTGGAGGGAATTCCCCTGCTGTAAAAACAAATTCACCTTGCACGAATAATTTATGTTCGAATTCTCCGTGTATGAATCCTGATGGCTGTACAAATACGTCATGTAGTAATGTAGGATGTACCAATGAGGGATGCAATTGATTAGACCTTAGAGTTTATACAGAATAAGGGACAGGGTTATTGGTTATCAATACCCTAAAACCTTATTCGATATAATGTCTCTTAAACAATGGAATTATATGAGGGTGTGTAGTAATTTTCATCATAAGCATCCCCCTTGCTACAGATAGCCGCAGCAGGAGTAGATTTCTTTAATTTAAATGAAAATTTTGACACATCCTCTTTAATATTTATAAGTTACGTATGAAATATAGCATTTTCAACAATACACTGACAATTTCCTCAGCATATGGCTTAATATATAATGCATACACCAATATATATGTATTACTAAAAATAGACCAATATCATACTTTTTTAAATAGTACACCCAACCAATTAAAAGAACACTCCTTTTTGTTATATAAACAGTTGTTGAAAGCAGGATGCATCATAGATAATAATATTAATGAAAGTCAATTGTTGTGTGAACGTATCAAGCAGGTAGACAATCAACAAGGAAGCTATATATTGACAATCAACCCAACAATGAGTTGTAATTTCAAATGCTGGTATTGTTACGAGACTCATTTAAAACGATCCGAAATGTCACCTGAGATGCTTGAATATACAAAAAAATTTATAACTAAAAGATTGTCAAAATATAATTGTGATATGTTTCATTTGAGCTTTTTTGGAGGTGAGCCTTTATTATATTATCAAAACATTGTGCGCCCTTTGATTCAGCATTTAATTCAAGAATCAGTAGTATACAATATACCCTACTCTATAGGATTTACCTCTAATGGTTATTTACTAAATGACAAAATTGTAGAAGAACTAAAAAAATATAGGGTCTCTTCTTTTCAAATAACGTTAGATGGAGGGAAAAAAGCTCATAACAAAGTACGTTACACTCATGAAGGGAATGATTCATACACGAAAATTGTAGAAAATGTAAAGAAATTACTTCACGTTGGTATATCAGTGGTTCTTCGCATCAATTATACTATAGATAATTTATCCACAGTGGGAACTATTATAAATGACTTTCGCAACCTGACAGCAGATGAAAAGAAGTTTTTACAAGTGGATTTACAAAGAGTTTGGCAAGATAGCAACAGTAACAATACGATTCTTAATGAAGATTTGTTGGAAAAGTATATGCTTTCTTTTAAAGATATTGGCATTCCAGTTTCTGCACCTATTATGGATCAAGTTTGGAATCCATGTTATGCAGACAAAACAAATCAAGCCGTAATAAATTATAACGGAGATGTGTTTAAATGTACTGCCAGAGATTTTACCAGAGAAAACCGTCTAGGTGTACTGAATGAAGACGGTACGATAAAATGGGATGAAAAAAAAATGAAGCAACGTGAAGGAGTACGTTTATCAAAAGATGTATGCAAGCAATGCAGAATAGCTCCCATTTGCGGTGGAACTTGCACCCAAAGAGGTTTAGACAGCGGAAATTCAAATCAATGCATCAGAGGTTTGGATGAATCCGGAAAAGATAAAATAGTATTGAATCAATTCTATTATAACATTGTTAAAAATGGTGTTTCCATTTAGAAGTCAGATGGAAAGTTCGGATTGTGGTCCGGCATGTATCCAGATGGTAGCCGCTTACTTTGGCAAACGACTATCACTCTCCGCTTTGAAAGAATATTGTAATGTAACCCGTTTGGGGGTTTCTCTGAAAGATGTTTTGAACGGATGCGAGCGAATAGGTTTGCGAGCGGTTCCACTTCAATTAGCCATAGACCAACTGAAAGAAATGCCACTACCTGCCATTTTATATTGGAAACAGGAGCATTTCGTTGTGCTATATAATTTATCTCATAAAAAAAATAAAACATATTATCATATAGCAGACCCAGCCTATGGAAAAATAAGGCTGAATGAGAATCAATTTATGGATTCATGGGCTTCCAACGAGACAGGGATTGCGGTGGCATTGGAACCTCTTCCGGCTTTCTTTAACTTAAAGGAAGATGAATGGACTTTAAAAAAATGGTTCTTTTCTTTACTCAGCACATTTGCATATCTAAAGAAACACAAACAGACCCTATACGGAACCCTATTGCTATCCATTCTTACTTTCAGCATCGGTTTCTTGATTCCTTTCTTCCTACAGAAAGTTATGGATGAAGGAATCGGACAAAAAAATATGCATTGGGTCATCGTTCTACTGGCCGGACAACTGGCATTATATATAGGTAAACAGATCTCTACTGCCTCCAACAATTATCTGTTATATCACACTGGTTTAAAAATCGGACTTGATATTTCCACACGTTATGTGTGGAAATTAGTAAAATTGCCGGTGAGATTGTTTGACACAAAGCTGGGAACGGACTTTCTACAACGTTTATCCGATGAACAGACCATACGAAGTTTCCTAACCTATACTGCTAGTTCTTTACTTTTTGTAGTCTTGAATCTGTTAGTCTATTCTTCAGTCCTTTGTTATTACAACATTTGTATCTTTTTTGTTTTCTTGTTCTTCAGTATCTTGACATTTGGAGCAATGCGCTGGTTGATGCATGTGCGAAAACAATTGAATTATATTATATTCTTAGGATTAGGCCAAAAAAGAAATTTAGAAAATGAACTGGTGTATGGTATGATGGAACTGAAAATCAATGTAGCCCATCATCCGTTTCTTTCCAAATGGGAAAAACTACAGAAAGAACTTAACAGGCAATCCATAAAATCTTTATTCAATGAATCGAGTGTCAGTGCCGGAAATTTTACTCTGGCAACTCTAAGAGACACACTGATAACCGGCATCTGTGCATGGCTTGTGATACAAAACTCCATGAGTATCGGTGTGATGATGACCATTACCTATATTCTTGGGCAGTTATCCTCTGCCTTCAGCCAAATGACAACTTTCGGAAATACGGCACAAGATGCAGCACTGGCATACAAACGTCTGGAGGATATTTTGAATGTGACAGACGAAAACAACGACAAACCTTGCCACTTATCCTCAACGATAAACAAGGGGTTCACCTTAGAACATGTCAGTTTCAAATATGACGGTTCTATTAATCCTTATGTTTTAAAGGATTTGACTATTGATATTCCATTAAAAAAAGTTACGGCTGTTGTCGGTGCCAGTGGAAGCGGTAAAACTACATTAATGAAATTATTATTATCTTTCTATTCACCCCAACAAGGGAATATCTATATAGATGGAAAACCTTTAAAGCAAGTAAATGTAGATTCATGGCGGAAAAGATGTGGAGTAGTTATGCAGGATGGATATATATTCAGCGGTTCTGTTGCTTATAACGTGGCATTAGATGACAATATAAATACTGAAAGGCTAAAAAGAGCAGCACAAATTGCCTGTATAGATCAATTTGTAGAGCGACTTCCAATGAAATATCATACCAAAATAGGTAAGGCCGGTATGGATTTAAGTGGTGGGCAGAAACAACGTATCTTGATAGCAAGAGCTATATATAAGAATCCTGATTTCATCTTTTTCGATGAAGCTACCTCTTCCCTGGATGCGGAAAATGAAAAGGTCATCATGAACAATCTGAAACAATTCTATCAAAACCGTACAGTCGTTATCATTGCCCACCGACTGAGTACGGTGAAAGATGCCGATAACATCATAGTCCTGGATAATGGAAGTGTAGTAGAACAAGGAACTCATACGGCACTAACAGAAAAACAAGGGCTCTATTATCATTTAGTGAAAAACCAATTGGAATTAGGATTATGACAGGGATATTGAACACTTTTCCTTTAGTAAGTATTGTCATGCCAGCCTACAACATGGCGACATTTCTACTTGAGTGCATTCCAAGTATTTTGGAACAGGATTATAATAATTTCGAACTAATCATAGTGGATGATGGATCTACAGACAAAACAAACGATATCGTACAATCATTTTCAGACAATCGGATAGTTTATGTACAACACGAGCATGACTATATGGCTTCAATGAATATCGGTATCCAATTGACTAAAGGGAAATACATCATGCGCATGGATGCAGATGATTTGATGTTACAAGGCAGAATAAAGAAACAAGTAGAATATATGGAATTACACCCAGAAGTGGATGTATGCGGAAGCGGCATGAAAAATTTCGGAGAGGATGACCGTTGTTTGTATGGCTTAACGGGACATATAGCTATCATTTCTTCATTACTACTTTACAATACAATGGCCCATCCCACCATAATCATGCGAAAAGACAGCGTGAAACGTTATATAGACAAGCATGGTACTCTTTATAATAAAAATTATATTTATGCAGAGGATTATCATTTATGGACGTGTATGGCAATGGAGGGCTTTCGCTTTGACAACATAAAAGACATACTAATCCAACATCGGGTTTCTCCACAGGCAGTGACATCGGTTTATGCTGAAGAGTCCCGGCATACAGCTGAAAAAATAAAAGCGGAGTATTTAAAATATGCCATTCAAGAAATCTGTCAAAAAGGAACCATGTTCGAACGGATAATAGATGACATCATGGAATTATCCAGTGAAAACCTATTGAAATTGCAAGACATCAGCCAATTAGTTTATGTAATTTATAAACGAATATTAAAATGATTTACATCTCTGCGCAACCGGATGAAGTATATTTCCTTTGGCAATTGGAACTACAACTTTATAATTTCCATTCAGTAGGCATTGGAAATGAATCTATTCACATTCTTGTTGGGTATAGTCCAGAAAAAGGGATTCATCCTTTTTTTAAAGAATTTGCAGATAAACATAAAGAAACACATATTTATTTCTATCCGGATAATAGGAAAAAGAAGAAATATCTTCCTTCCATACGTCCCCATTTGTTGTCTCAACATTTTAAGAATCATCAGGAATTGGAAAAAGAAACTATTTTTTACCATGATTCCGACATTCTTTTTACAGATACACCCAATTGGGACAGTCTTTGTAAAGATGAAGTATGGTATGTTTCAGACACACATTCCTATCTGGATAGTAAATATTTCAGACGTTTTGTAGATGACAATGAGTTTGCAAAAATATGTGACATATTGTCATTGACTCCAGAAGATGTCATCAAGCAAGATGACAATGCTGGTGGAGCACAATATATTCTGAAGAAGTGTACAAGTGAATTTTGGAATAAGGTAGAAAATGACTGTGAACGTCTATTCACTTATTTACATAATGGACAGAAACATGGTACACGTATTCAAAAAGGGTTACAGATATGGTGTACGGACATGTGGGTGATTTGGTGGAATGCAATATTGCAGAGGCGTAGTTTCCGTATCCATCCGGCTTTGGATTTTTGTTGGGCAGATTCACCAAGTGACGACCTGAAAAAAAAGAAAATTCTTCATTACACAGGAAACAAGAGAAGCGATATTTGCATTTTTGAGAAAACACTTTATCAGACACACTCTCCTTTTTATTCTGACCTTTCCCCGATTATGCAGAATACTTGCAGCCAATTTGTTGTAAAAACGATACAAGCATACCGAGAAGAGTTGGACAAGAAACGCCCAAAAGAAGCAGATATACGGCTAGCACTAATGATCCCTGATGCCAGAAAAGCATTGGGAAAAGCAAGTATAGTGAAAAACTATTATGAAAGATATTGGAATATCGAAATCATTATTTGTGAAACTGAAGGAACAAGCACTCAATTAAAGCATGATAAAATCAATGTGTTGACTCCGTACAATCAGATTATTCCTATAGAAGAAATGAAGAGATTATTGGATTGTATCAAAAACAAAAAGGACGTATCTTACAAATTTAAGCTAAAAGTCCGGAAGATGGATTCTCTGGGTAGTTACATTTTTTCCAAAGTATTGGATGATAGGTATCTGGAAGAGAATAAAGGTAAAACAATGCCTGTCTCTTCTATGGAAGACTTATCTGTCATATATCGTTCAGAAAAGAAAAAAAGGAAAGTAGAACAACAAATAATTAATGTATATGAATTACAATAGCATTTTTCTGAAACACGAAAATAACGCATGCCTGGGATTAGAAGACGGCAGGTGTGGATTAGTATTGTTGGCATTTCTACTCTCCGAGAAGAATGAAAAATATAAGGAAACAGGTCTCCTGCATTTGAACTATTTATTAAAACATGTATATGAATCGTCATGTTTATCCTTTAAAAAAGGATTATTAGGTATTGGTTGGACTTTAGAATTCCTGAAACAAAATTCACTTACATTAAAATCTGGTAATGAGAGTTTATTGTCAGAAATAGATGATGTTATTTATAAATGGGTAAATTTCTGTGATATAAAAAACTTTTCGATCAATGATGGATATTTAGGTTGTTTACTCTATTTATGTTATCGCTTAAAAGGAAATCGGATTACAACTCCTTATAGAGAATTATCATTAAAAGAATGTACTGTCAGGGTTTTAGGACGAATATATTGTGAAATTACAAAGCAAGAACCTTTATTATCAGAAACCGAATGGATTCAGCTTCATGTTCTAATGGGATTATTTAAAAGAATGAATATTCAAAATCATATCTCAGACAATATCTTACATATAACCCGAAGCATGTTAAAAAAGAATAATTACACCCTCAAAGAACAGAAAAGTAATACTTTTACAACATATATCTATTCTCTTAGTAAAACAAGTACAAGATATAAGGTTATAAAAAATTTCTTTGTGTGACAAAAATGATCAGAAATGCCAGACCAGAAGATGCCGGTGCAATGGCTGACATCTATAACTTTTATATTCGGGAAAGTGTGGCTACCTTCGACACCGATCCCCTGCCGACAACTACCATGAGCCGACACATTGCTTCGGCTTCCGAAGGATATCCCTGTCTGATCTGCGAAGAAGAAGGACAAGTGGCCGGATTCTGCTACGCACATCCATGGAAGGAAAAGGCAGCCTACCGACATACACTGGAAACTACGGTTTATCTTCATCCGGAACATACCGGAAAAGGACTGGGAAGACAATTGATGGAACGCCTCATCGAAACATGCCGTACCAATGGCTCTCATGTCCTGATTGCGTGTATCACCGGAGGAAATGAAGCAAGCATCGCCCTGCATCAGTCACTCGGGTTCAAGCAGGTTTCACGGTTCGAAAAGGTCGGACTGAAATTCGGACGCCAGCTGGATGTCGTAGACTTCGAGCTTGAGCTTCAGCCCTGAGAGCAACCGTCCCCAGTTCATATCAATTCACTAAACTATTTTTTATCTTATATGGAACAATTCAGCCAGATGATTGCCGATGCACTCAAGCTGCCGGTTCATCGCGTAGAAAATACACTTAAACTACTTCAAGGTGGTGCCACAATCCCGTTCATCAGCCGTTACCGCAAGGAAGCTACAGGCGGACTGGACGAAGTGCAGATCAGCGAAATCAGTTCGCGTTACGAAAAACTCCTCGAACTCTCCAAACGCAAGGAAACCATACAGTCAACCATTGAAAGCCTGGGTAAACTGACCGATGACCTTCGCCGGCGTATCGACGGATGCTGGGACGCAACCGAACTGGAGGATATCTATCTGCCCTACAAGCCTAAACGAAAAACACGGGCTGAAGCAGCCCGTCAGAAAGGACTGGAACCGCTGGCTGCCTGGCTGATGTTACAACGAGGAAACGCCCTCGATGCATACGTAAAGAATTTCGTCAAAGGAGAGGTGAAGAATGAAGAGGATGCTCTGAAAGGAGCCCGCGATATCATTGCAGAACAGGTAAACGAGGACGAACAGGCCCGTAACCAGATCCGGCATCAGTTCAGCCGGCAGGCAGTCATTTCCGCGAAAGTGGTCAAAGGCAAGGAAACAGATGAAGCTGCTGCCAAATACCGCGACTATTTTGATTTCAGCGAACCGTTGAAACGTTGTTCTTCCCACCGTTTGCTGGCTATCCGGCGCGGAGAGGCTGAAGGAATTCTGAAAGTCAGCATCACCCCTTCTGATGAAACCGAATGTACCGACCGGCTGGAGCGCCGTTTTGTCAGAGGCAACAACGAATGTAGCCGCCAGGTATGCGAAGCAGTCAATGATGCTTACAAACGTCTGCTTAAGCCTGCCATCGAAACCGCATTTGCAGCTTTAAGCAAAGAGAAAGCCGACGATGAAGCCATCCGGGTCTTTGCAGGTAACCTTCGCCAGTTGCTCCTTGCCCCGCCGTTGGGACAGAAACGGGTACTGGGCATCGATCCGGGATTCCGTACCGGATGTAAGGTCGTATGTCTGGATGCACAGGGAACTCTGTTGCACAATGAAGCCATCTATCCGCATCCTCCAAAGTCTGAATACCAGCTGGCAGGTCGCAAGCTGGTGAAACTGGTAGAACAATACCGCATTGAAGCAATTGCTATCGGGAATGGTACGGCCAGTCGTGAAACGGAACAATTTGTTACCTCCCAGCGTTTTGACCGCGAAATACAGGTCTTTGTTGTCAGCGAAGACGGAGCATCCATCTATTCAGCTTCCAAAACAGCCCGTGATGAATTCCCGGATTATGACGTAACCGTACGGGGAGCTGTCTCTATCGGCCGCCGCCTGATGGATCCTCTGGCAGAACTCGTCAAGATTGATGCCAAGTCTATCGGCGTGGGACAATATCAGCACGATGTAGACCAGACAAAACTGAAAGAAGCGCTCGACCAGACGGTGGAAAGTTGTGTCAATCTGGTTGGAGTCAATGTCAACACCGCAAGCAGCCATCTGCTGACATACGTTTCCGGACTGGGACCGGTTCTTGCCAAAAATATCGTTGACTACCGCACGGCCAACGGTCCGTTCCGCTCCCGCCGGGAACTGTTGAAGGTTCCCCGTATGGGTGCCAAGGCCTTTGAACAATGTGCCGGATTCCTTCGCATACCACACGCCGAAAACCCGCTGGACAACTCAGCCGTACACCCGGAAAGTTACCCGATCGTAGAACGGATGGCAGCCGACCTGCACTGCTCCGTAAGTGATCTCATTGCCAACCGGGAGCTGAGAAGCCGCATCTCACCGGAGAAATATGTAACAGATACGGTCGGACTGCCGACTCTGACAGACATTCTTCAGGAACTGGAGAAACCGGGACGTGACCCGAGACAGAAAATTCAGGTTTTTGAATTTGACAAGAATGTACGGACTATCGATGATGTGCAGGAAGGAATGGAACTTCCCGGTATTGTGACCAACATCACAAATTTTGGCTGCTTCGTCGATCTGGGAATCAAGGAAAAAGGCCTCATTCACGTCTCGCAGCTGGCTGACAGATTCGTAAGCGATCCCACAACTGTGGTCAGCATTCATCAGCATGTACGAGTACGGGTTATTGGTGTAGACCGCGAACGGAAACGTATCGCACTGACCATGAAGGGCATGTAACGAACAGATATCATTTGCAGATACAGAGAATTATGGAAAAAGAGATTTGCGCCTGGTTCGTCTTCAACAGCGGCCAGGTATTGATTGAAAAAAAAGAAGACTGCTATCACATCCCGACAGGCACAGAACCTCCGGTATATGTTCCTGTCGGCAGCACCATTCATACCATCGGCCGGCTGGGTACGCTCACGGCCAAGACTTATGCCATCCATGTACCGGTAAGCGGAGATGAAGAAAGTCCCCGTATGATGAAAGACCTCCGGGCGTCATTCGATGTGCTTCCACGGGAGGAATATGATATGGCCGGAAAAGCATCCCAGATTCTGAACTGGGATAAAAACAGCCGTTATTGTCCGATGTGCGGCGTCCCTACCGTACAGGTCTCCCCTATTGCCAAACGATGTCCGGAATGCCGGCAGGAATTCTATCCGCGCATATCTCCGGCCGTTATCGTTCTGATCAAAAAGGAAGACAGCATTCTGCTGGTACATGCACGCAACTTCCGCGGTACGTTCAAAGGACTTGTAGCCGGTTTTCTGGAACCGGGAGAAACACTGGAAGAATGTGTACACCGGGAAGTCATGGAGGAAACAGGCCTGCGTATCCGCAACCTGAAATACTTCGGAAGCCAGCCCTGGCCTTACCCGAGCGGAATCATGGTAGGCTATACGGCAGAATATGAAAGCGGAAGCATCAAACTGCAGGACGAAGAACTGAGTGCAGGTGCCTTCTATACACGAGACAACCTGCCCGAGATACCCAAAAAACTGAGTATCGCGCGCAGGTTGATTGACGCCTGGCTGGAAGGAGAAGTCTGATTACAGCTCCTCGCACTCTTTAAGCCACAAAGCGGCACTGGCATCACTCGGCATACGCCAGTCGCCGCGCGGACTCAGCGAAACTGAGCCGACTTTCGGACCGTCCGGCAGACAGGAACGCTTAAACTGCTGGGCAAAGAAGCGGCGATAGAAACTGATCAGCCATTTCTTGATTGTCGTACTGTCGTATGTTCCGCGGAAGGCATTCTCAGCCAGCCAGTAGATTTTAGCCGGACGAAAGCCGAAGCGCAGGAAATAATAGATGAAAAAGTCATGTAATTCATACGGACCTACCAGGTCTTCTGTCTTCTGACGGATGTTTCCATGTTCATCAGCCGGTATCAGTTCCGGACTAATCGGCGTATCAATGATATCCAGCAATGTGTTGCGGGACAGAACATCTACCCCAGTCTGAGCAACCCAGTTAACCAGGTAGCGGACCAGCGTCTTGGGAATGCTGGCATTGACTCCATACATAGACATGTGATCACCATTGTATGTAGCCCATCCCAAAGCCAGTTCCGACAGGTCACCAGTACCAATAACCAGTCCTCCTACTTTATTGGCATAATCCATCAGAATCTGCGTACGTTCACGCGCCTGTGAATTTTCATAGGTAACATCATGGATAGACATATCATGACCAATATCCTGAAAATGCTGGATACAGGCATCCTTGATACTGATTTCTTTCGTAGTTACCTGCAGGGAACTCATCAGTGTTAAGGCATTGTTATACGTACGGTCTGTCGTTCCGAAACCAGGCATCGTAATACCGATAATACCTTTGCGCGAAAGTCCCAGCTTATCAAATGTCTTGACGCAGACCAGCAAAGCCAGAGTGGAATCAAGCCCTCCCGAAATACCGACCACTACGGTCTTGCATCCCGTATGTACCAGACGTTTCGCCAGACCAGCCACCTGAATGGAGAATATTTCCTCGCAACGTTCATCCAATAATGCTCCTCCTGCCGGAACAAACGGATGCGGCTCTACATAACGGGTCAGCATCAGATCGCGGCCGGTTACCATTTCTGCCGTCACACGACGGGCCGGCTGCTGGGCATGCATACGCACGCTGGCAGCAAATGTAGTATTGGTCAGACGTTCTCCGCGCAGGCGTTCCACATCTATTTCCGTCACTACCAGTTGATCCTTAAAGGAGAAACGTTCAGACTCGGCCAGCAAGGTTCCGTTTTCATAAATCAGTCCGTTGCCTGCAAAGACCACATCAGTTGTCGATTCTCCAAATCCGCTGGAGGCGAAAACATAACCGGCCAGACACCGGGCTGACTGCTGGGCAAGCAAGGAACGGAGGTACTGATGCTTGCATATGTTCTCTGTATCGGCCGACATATTAAATATGATTTCAGCCCCTTTCAGTGCCAGAAGGGAACTGGGCGGAACAGGAGCCCACACATCTTCACAGATTTCTACACCGAAGCAGACATCTGACGTTTCAAAGAGCATGTTACTGCTCACCGGTACCAGCTGGCCACATAACCGGACCATAGTATCCTCTGGATGAGCCGTAGACGGAGCAAACCAGCGCTGTTCATAAAACTCTTTATAGTTTGGAAGATATGTTTTCGGAACGACACCAAGAATCTTTCCTTTCTGGAACACAACTGCACAATTCAATAGTGTAGAATTGACAATGACAGGCATACCCACGATGGAAATGACATCCAGCTGACGGGTATTGTTCATAATCTGCATCAATGCCAGTTCTGCCTGTTCCAGCAACAACTGCTGTCCGAACAGGTCACCACACGAGTATCCGGTAAGATTCAATTCCGGAAAGACTACGATCTGTACACCCTTGCCATCAGCTATTGCAATCTGAGTTTCTGCCTGTTGGGCATTAAATTTGCAATCAGCCACTTTCACTGTCGGAATAGCAGCTGCAACTTTTACAAAACCAAATTTCATATTGTCTATATAATAAGGTATAGAATCCTGCCGACCGTTGTCTCCGGGACACAGCCCGGTCTGGCAAAGATCCGATCAATCTATCTGCAAAAATAATCATTTAATCCGGCATACGAAGATGAAAACTAAAAATATGTGAGAAACAAAAAAAGAGTTGCAAAAAAAGACTTCTGCACATGAAAAAAAGTTCACAGACTCTTGTCATTCAAAAAAAACTTTGTATCTTTGCCTTTGAAATAAAATTGTAATAGTTACAGAATTGAAAGAGAGTATGAATGTTTACGAATATTTGATTAGTTACAACATCAAGCCGTCCGTACAGCGCATTGCCATCATGGATTATCTCCTGAAGCATAAAACTCATCCCTGTATCGATGAGATCTATATGGCTCTGTGCAAAGAAATCCCTACCCTTTCAAAAACAACCGTATACAATACGCTGAAGTTGTTTATAGAACATGGAGCTGCCCGGATGCTGACCATTGATGAAAGGAATGCCTGTTTCGACGGAGATACATCGGTGCATGCACACTTCCAGTGCAAAGCATGCGGAAAAATCTACGATCTTCCCATGGAAATGAAAGATCCGGAAGTTGAAAAGCTGGCGCAGAACGGCTTCATAACTGAAGAAACACACCTTTATTATAAAGGTATCTGCCCCGAATGCTCAAAAGAAAACCAGAACTAATAACGTATTTAAAATAGAATATTAACTAACATCTAAAATTTTTATTGTCATGAAAAAATTTATCTGTACTGTTTGTGGTTACATTTACGAAGGTGAAACTGCTCCTGAAAAATGCCCGTTGTGTAAAGCTCCGGCTTCTAAGTTCAAAGAAATGGAAGAAGCAGAAGGTGGTCTTCAGTTTGTTGACGAACACGTAATCGGCGTAGCTAAAGGTTGCGACGACGAAATGATCAAAGACCTGAACAATCACTTTATGGGTGAATGTACAGAAGTTGGTATGTACCTGGCTATGAGCCGTCAGGCTGACCGTGAAGGCTATCCTGAAGTTGCAGAAGCTTTCAAACGCTATGCTTGGGAAGAAGCTGAACACGCAGCTAAGTTTGCAGAACTGCTGGGTGACTGTGTATGGGATACCAAAACTAACCTGGAAAAACGTATGAACGCTGAATGCGGTGCTTGCGAAGACAAGAAGCGTATCGCAACTCGTGCAAAACAGCTGAACCTGGATGCTATCCACGACACTGTTCACGAAATGGCTAAAGACGAAGCTCGTCACGGTAAAGGTTTCGAAGGTTTGTACAACAGATACTTCAAGAAGTAATTATCTTACCCAAACAGGTAATATCGATACTCCTGAAACGGAGGGTTGCCTCAAGGCAACTCTCCGTTTTCTTTTTTACCCATAAAGGTTTCTTCCTTTCCAGACAACAGATAGGCTGCATCACATCGAATACACAATACGGCAATATCGAGTAGCAGGATCCGCAGAATCGAGTAGTACGATGAGGCTGAATCGAATAGTCGATGAGGGCGCATCGAGTAGTACGATGGAGCCTAAACGACCGGTCGATTTTCCGCTAATGTAAGCACAATTTTCCGGCAGCCGGAGAAAAAAGAAACGCGGGTTTCCCTTCAAGTCATACGACTCCTGGGATAACCCGCGTTCCATATTATCGGATAGACTCCGAAATCAGAAATTAAACTTTTCCAGTTTCATTGCAGCCAGCTCCTGAATCTTCGGAACCAGTGTTGTGAAGTGAGTAGCCTGTTCATGGGCAGAAAGAGATTCTGCATCACGCCATGTTTCACAAATCATCAGTACATCAGGGCGGGTTGCGCTTTCAAACAAATCATACGCTACACATCCATTGTCCTTCAACGATGCTGCTACCAGTTCTTTAGACAGAGCCACTACTTCCTGACGTTTTTCTGCTCCAACCTGGATAAATACATTCAATCTAATCATAATTGTTTCTGTTTTAAAAGTCTATGTTGTTATTCTTTGCAAATGCTTTCCATTTACCATTCCACGAACTTGCCGCGAGCCTTACGTTCCTTCAGGATCTCAGCCAGACGTTTGTTCTTGGAAGAGGCAATATATTTTCGTCCGAAAATATTCGGTATGGCAACTCCCAAAGCAATACACATGATCACCAGTCCGGAGTTTACACCGCTTTCAATGGCCTTCATCAACGGAGTAACCTGATCGATGGACTGTACATTCATGTTGATCAGACCAAACAGCATGCGGTACATCAGAACTCCCGGGATCATCGGGATTACTGAAGGAATAGTCAGCACATGGTTAGGTACATGGAACCAGTGAACAGCCTTAATTGCAATCAGACTCACAAGAACAGAACCGCTGAAAGAACCGATAACCAATCCCATATCCAGACCTATATTATTTGTGCTCGGACCGAGGTTGACAAAGTTACGGGTACATACAGCGATGATACCTCCAATGGCCACAACCCAAAGCAGACGACGCTGGATGTTGAAGATCATGGAAAATCCCATCGCCGAAATGGCTGCCGCAATGGCATATTCCAGATAATTGTGATGAGGAACCATACTGATGGTCGGGAAGAAATCGCCGATGCTGCACAGTTTCACGGCAAAAGCAATACCGAAAGCCATTGCCGATACCATCAGCAACGTATTCACTGCCCGGACAATACCGACCTGAATATAATTGTCAAGCATATCGTCGACGAAGTTGATCAAAGGTACACCCGGAACGATAAACAGGGCACAAGCCAGCAGCGGGTGCCAGGGAGTAGAAGTCCATTCAGCAGGCAACAACGTAGAAGCCCATGCCAGCATGGTAGCTATAAAAGCAGAGATTGCAATTCCCATATAATGGTTCAGACCAGACTCGTTGCACTTCGCACGCACACGCATTCCAATGATGGCAGCGATTGATGCATACAGGAAAGCCATCCAGTCACATCCGAACTGAATACAGAATCCACCGCAGGCAAAACCGGCTCCAATGGCTACTTGCCACGGCGTGTAATTACGTTTGCGGGTACGGATCTTTTCAAGTTCTTCCTCATACTGGTCAAGCGTATAATCATTTTCAATGGCACGCCACGACAATTTGCTTACTTCAGAAATGGCTGTCATGTTCACTCCGTGTCCTTCAATACGCTGGAATTTCGTAAACGAATAGTCTCCATCGCTCACGTTCACCATCAGCATAGTGAAGCTGACATTGATGTGAAGTTTCTCTTCGGGAATACCCAGATACGCTGCCGTACGCTTCATGTTTCTCACAATGCGGTTCGTGTCCGCCAGACTTTCTACCAAAAGTTTGCCAGTACGCAACAATAAGTCTACTCTACGGTGCAGGAGCTGATCGTGCGCCTTCACGGTAGTTTCCAAGTGTTCGTCTATTACCATTAATTATAAGTTTTGTTTTTCAGGGTGCAAAAGTACAAAAAATTCTGTTTTTCTTTTTATCTTTGCACCCAGAAGTTTAATGAAATGCGCAAACTTTCAAGGATAGAAGAAGAAAGAAGAATCGTTGAACAAATGATACGGATCTATTGCCGCCACAAGGAGGGCAACAGAACGTTATGCAACAATTGCCAGTCTCTGTTGGCATATGCCACTGCAAGGCTGAACAACTGTCCGTTCAAAGATCACAAAAAAACTTGTCGTCTGTGCCCAAAACATTGTTACAAGCCCGACATGAGAGCACAGATCCGGAACGTTATGCGCTATGCAGGCCCCCGAATGCTCTTCTACCATCCAATAGCTGCCCTGCAACATATTTGGCGAGAGTATGGCGAACACCTGATCAGAAAAAAACATTATCCACAAAAACAAGTGTAGAATAAATCCACAATTCCCGACATTCCTTCCCCAACTTTTATCCCCTCCACCCTAACAATACACAGGAAATCAAGCATAAAAAAACGAGACAAAGGTTTGGCACAGGATTTGCAACATTCAAAGAAGCGCACAAAAATTAAAATTAACCAAAGGAATATGAAACGATTTTTGACAAGGAAAGATTTAAGAATGAAAAGAAAACAAGCCATCTATGCAGCAATCAGCGTAATCGTTGTCATTGCTCTGTACCTGGTTCTGACCCGCAAAGAAAAACCGGAACCTGAACTTCCCATCGTTTGCGTGACACCGGCTCAGCAACAAGATGTAGAAATTTATGGAGAATACGTGGGCCGAATCCGTGCTCAGCAGTTTGTAGAAGTTCGCGCCCGCGTAGAGGGTTTCCTCGAACAAATGCTTTTCGAGGAAGGAACTTATGTAAAAAGAAACCAGACACTCTTTGTCATTAATCAGGATAAATACCGTGCCAAAGCAGACAAGGCACGTGCTCAGCTAAAGAAGGACGAAGCAACAGCACGCAAGGCTCAACGTGACCTGGACCGTATCCGTCCGTTGTATGAAAAGAATGCAGCCAGCCAGCTGGACCTGGACAACGCCATTGCTGCTTATGAAACTGCAGTAGCCAGCGTAGGCATGAGCGAAGCTGATCTGGATCAGGCAGAACAGGAACTGGGATATACCATCGTACGTTCGCCGATATCCGGACAGATCAGTGAAAGATATGTCGACCTGGGAACGCTGGTAGGCAGCGGCAACCAGTCTCTTCTTGCCACCATCGTAAAAAGCGATACTGTACTGATTGATTTCAGCATGACTGCACTTGACTATCTGAAAAGTAAAGAGCGTAACGTAACTCTCGGCCAAAAGGACTCTACACGTTCCTGGCAACCGACCGTCAGCATTACGCTTGCCGACAACTCCGTATATCCACACAAAGGTCTCGTTGACTTTGCCGATCCACAGGTAAATCCGAAAACCGGAACGTTTTCCGTCCGTGCAGAAATGGCCAACCCCGACCATGCTCTTCTGCCGGGACAGTTCACCAAGGTAAAACTGTTGCTTGACGTACGCGAACAGGCCACGGTAGTTCCCCAGAAATCACTGATCATCGAAAAGGGAGGTGCCTACGTATTCGTGATGCGTAAAGACTCGACTGTAGAAAAACGTTTCATCGAACTCGGTCCGGAATTCCAGAACAACGTAGTGGTAGAACGTGGTCTTGCTGCCGGCGAAATGGTTGTTGACGAAGGTTATCACAAACTGACTCCGGGCATCAAAGTCCGCATTGGCGAAGCACCGGAAGCAAAGGAGGAAGACAAATAAGCAAACCCCATTAATCAGACAACCCCATGAAAGTGAATTTTTTCATTGACAGACCGGTATTCTCGGCTGTCATATCCATATTGATTGTGATCATCGGAATCATCGGACTGATGATGCTTCCGGTCGATCAATACCCCCAGATTACACCGCCGGTTGTAAAAATCAGCGCATCTTATCCGGGTGCAAGTGCCGTAACCGTATCACAAGCTGTAGCAACCCCTATTGAACAGGAACTGAACGGTACGCCGGGTATGCTCTACATGGAGTCCAACAGCTCCAATTCGGGAGGATTCTCAGCAACCGTCACTTTTGATATCTCAGCCGATCCGGATCTGGCCGCAGTAGAAATACAGAACCGTATCAAGCTGGCCGAATCCCGTCTGCCTGCCGAAGTCGTACAGAATGGTATCACAATCGAAAAACAGGCAGCCAGCCAGCTGATGACACTCTGTCTGACTTCTGATGACCCCAAGTTCGATGAAATCTATTTAAGTAATTTCGCTACCATCAACGTACTCGACCTTTTACGGCGTATTCCCGGCGTGGGCCGTGTATCAAATGTCGGTAGCCGTTACTATGCCATGCAGATCTGGGTAGACCCTGCCCGTCTGGCCAATTTCGGTCTGACCGTACAAGACGTACAGAATGCCTTGAAAGATCAGAACCGTGAGTCTGCAGCCGGAGTTCTGGGACAGCAGCCTGTTACCGGCCTTGACATTACGATTCCTATCACAGCTCAGGGACGTCTGTCAAGTGTATCTCAATTTGAAGAGATCGTACTGAGCACCAATGCCGACGGTTCACTGGTACGTATGCGTGACGTAGCCCGTGTTTCTCTCGAAGCACAGTCTTACAATACGGAAAGTGGTATCAATGCAGGCAATGCTGCCGTACTGGGAATCTATATGCTTCCGGGCGCCAATGCAATGGAAGTAGCCGAAAGCGTAAAAAAAGAGATGGCAGAGATTAGCAAGAACTTCCCTGAAGGACTGGAATATAACTTCCCGTTTGATATGACGAAGTACATCTCTGAATCTATCCACGAAGTATACAAGACTTTGTTTGAAGCGTTGTTCCTCGTTATTGTCGTTGTATTCCTTTCTTTGCAGAACTGGCGGGCTACTGTCATCCCGATCGTAGCAGTCCCCATCTCACTGATCGGAACCTTCGGATTCATGCTGATCTTCGGCTTCTCGCTCAACATTCTGACCCTGCTCGGTCTGGTATTGGCCATTGGTATTGTGGTCGACGACGCGATTGTCGTGGTTGAAAACGTAGAACGCATCATGGAAGAGGAGCATCTGCCTCCTTATGAAGCAACGAAAAAAGCAATGGACGGACTGGTGGGCGCCATCATTGCCACCTCTTTGGTACTGGCAGCCGTATTCGTACCTGTAAGTTTCCTTTCAGGTATCACCGGACAGCTGTATCGCCAGTTCAGTGTAACAATCGCTATTTCAGTATTGCTGTCTACGGTTGTTGCCCTAACCTTGAGCCCCGTGATGTGTTCGCTCATTCTGAAACCGGCTGATCCTAACAAACCGAAGAACCGCGTGTTCCGGGCTATCAACCGCTGGCTGGATGTGGGCAATCACCATTACATTGCAGAAATCCGCCGTGTCATCAGACACCCCAAACGCGTCATTTCATTCTTCGGTATTGTTCTGGTGTTTATTTTCACACTTTACCGACTGATCCCGACCAGCTTCCTCCCGACAGAAGACCAGGGATATTTCACAGTCGAGCTGGAACTTCCGGAAGGAACGACCCTGGAACGTACACGTATTGTGACCAACCGGGCCATCGATTTCCTGATGAAAGATCCTGCAGTGGAATATGTATTGAACGTTACGGGTAGCAGCCCTCGTATCGGTACGAGCCAGGCACGAAGCCAGCTGACCGTCATCCTGAAAGAATGGAAAGAACGTGACAACACGACGATCAATGAAATCATGGCCAATGTACAGGAAGAAATGAAAGAGTATCCGGAAAGCAAAGTCTATCTGTCTACTCCTCCCGTTATTCCGGGACTGGGTACATCAGGTGGTTTTGAAATGCAGCTGGAAGCTCGTGGTGATGCAACCTACGACGACCTGGTACGCGCTACGGACACTTTGATGTATTATGCCAAACAGCGGAAAGAAATCGCAGGACTGTCCTCATCCCTGCAGGCTGAAATCCCGCAACTGTATTTCGACGTAGACCGTGACAAGGTAAAACTGTCCGGTGTACCGATGGCGGATGTATTCTCAACAATGAAGGCCTATACCGGATCCGTATACGTGAACGACTTCAACCTGTTCAACCGTATCTACCGTGTATATATCCAGGCAGAAGCTCCTTATCGGGCTCACCGCGACAACATCGGACTGTTCTTCGTAAAAGGAAGTGACGGAAACATGATTCCGCTGACCTCACTGGGAACAACCGACTATACGACCGGACCGGGTAGCATCAAGCGTTTCAATATGTTCAACACCTCTGTCATCAACGGAACAACGGCCAACGGAGCCAGCTCCGGACAGGCCATGGAAATACTGGAACAGATTGCACGTGAGAAACTGCCAGAGAATATCGGAGTAGAATGGAGCGGACTCTCCTATCAGGAAAAGCAGGCAGGCGGACAGACAGGTCTGATTCTGTCACTGGTGTTCCTCTTCGTGTTCCTCTTCCTGGCAGCCCTTTACGAAAGCTGGAGTATTCCGGTAGCCGTATTGATCTCACTTCCGGTAGCCGTACTCGGTGCTTATGCCGGCGTTGCAATCTGCGGCCTGGAAAACGATACCTACTTCCAGATTGGTCTGGTAATGCTAATCGGTCTGGCAGCCAAGAATGCCATCCTGATCGTAGAGTTCGCCAAAGACGAAGTGGATAAAGGACGCGATGTCGTAGAAGCCGCCCTGTATGCAGCTCAGTTGCGCTTCCGTCCCATCTTGATGACCTCACTGGCTTTCATCCTCGGTATGCTTCCGATGGTTATTGCTTCAGGACCGGGTTCTGCCAGCCGTCAGGCTATCGGTACCGGTGTATTCTTCGGAATGCTTGTTGCCGTAACAGTCGGCATCGTATTGGTTCCGTTCTTCTTTGTGATGATCTACAAGACAACCCACAAGTTAAAACAACTCAAGAAATAAAACCCTGTATCCGTATGAAACAGACTAAACAGCTACCTAAAATATTCCTTTTCCTGGCAACCAGCTTCCTCCTGGGAAGCTGCCAGCTGGGGAAACACTATACACGCCCTCAACTGCAACTGCCGGAAACCCTCGACAGCACCAGTGTGGACAGCACCTCCCTGGGTGACTATCCGTGGGAACAGCTCTATACAGACACTACACTTCAGGCCCTGATCCGCAAGGCCCTTACCTACAACAAGGACATGCTGATTGCCGCATCCCGGGTCAAGGAACTGGCAGCCATGAAGCGGATTGACTATGCCAAACTGTTTCCGGAAGTCAACCTGAAAGTCTACGGAGAACGGGAACGGGAAAACTATGGTGGAGATCATCCCACAAACAGCGATGAGTTCGACCTGAAAGTAGGAGTTTCCTGGGAACTTGACCTGTGGGGGAACCTCCGCTGGGCACGCGACAAAAGCCTTGCTCAGTTCATGGGGTCCATCGAAAACCAGCGTGCAGTCCGTATGACTCTGGTCAGCCAGGTTGCCCAATCCTACTTCGAACTGGTAGCGCTCGACAACGAACTCTCCATTGTCCGCAAGACCGTAGAAGCACGACGTGAAGGTCTTCATCTGGCACGTATCCGCTATGAAGGCGGTCTTACCTCGGAAACAGCTTTCCGTCAGGCGCAGGTCGAGCTGGCACGTACCGCCACGCTGGTTCCGGATCTGGAACGAAAGATCTCCCTAAAAGAAAACGAACTGGCTTTCCTCACCGGAGACTATCCGCGTCACATCAACCGTGCCGTACTGCCCGAAGAAGTCATGTTCCCCATAAGCCTGCCTGTCGGACTCCCTTCCAGTCTGCTGGAGCGCCGTCCGGACGTACGTCAGGCTGAACAAGCCCTGATCGAAGCCAATGCGGCTGTTGGAATTGCCTACACCAATCTTTTCCCGCGCATTACCCTGACAGCAAGCTATGGTGCAGAAAGCAAATTGCTAAGCGATCTGCTGAAATCGCCTCATCATCTGATCGTGGGAAACCTGCTGCAACCGCTTTTCGCCATGGGAAAGAACCGTGCAATGCTGAAAGCCAAGAAGGCGGCCTACGAACAAGCAGCCTATGCTTATGAAAAAGCTGTCCTGAGTGCATTCAAGGATGCTTATAATGCCATTGTAGAATTCAACAAAATCAAGGAAATCTACGAAACCCGTCTGCGTCTGGAACAGTCGTCCAAAAGCGCCCTTGAACTGGCACAGCTGCAATACATGGAAGGAGTCATTGCTTACATGGACCTGCTCGATGCACAGCGTGGTTACCTTGAAGCACAGATCAGCCTGAGCAATGCCATCCGCGACAAGCAGATCACTCTCGTCAACCTGTACAAAGCATTGGGAGGAGGCTGGCAATAAGCCGCTCCTTCGCACCGGATAATGTCTGACCGGACAAATAAAAAGATAGCCGCCCAGGGAATTGGGCGGCTATCTTTTTATAGAGATTCTTTTATCTGTAAATCTAATTCTTCCGGCTTATTTCAGCTCTTTGCATTTATAGCGGTCACCTGTGGCTTTCACCAGTTCCTTCAGGAATTCCTGCGTATAGCCCGGACGATCCAGAGGGGCAGTATTTCCGGTTGCCGGACGAACCAGCTTTCCATTCTGAACCCGCTTCACGGCACCGTCATTGTAACGGACAACCAGAAACTCTCCCAGCTTCTTCCAGCTTTCCACCGCAGTCTGGGCAGTCATCGAAGTATAATCTGTCAGGAATGCCTTTGCTTTGGCCGGATCTTCCTGATACAGTTTCAAGGCTGTGCTTTCTACACCGCTCTGTGCGTTGGCATACATATCTTCCAGGCTGTTCTGTACCGTGCGCATATCGTTTATCATCAGGCTGTAACGCGGACGAATCATATCAGCCACCCAGTTATAGATCCAGAAAGCAGAGTTCCATGAGAATGTCACGCAGTCTCCTTCTCCTTGAGCATACGATGCCGGTACCTTGTCCGTATTGCAATAAACCGGAGTAAATACAGTCATATTCGCATCGTCCAGTCCGAACCACAGCACACCGCCGATGGCGTCAGGAAGGTTTGCACGCATCTGAGAAACGAAAACAAATGCACTCTGCTGCGTAGAAATCGGACGTTCGTTGAAATACTCCTGTCCGTCCACCTTAAAGGTCAGCGGAGAAAGACGGTAAGGCATCTTGAACACTCCGGCACCCGGATCATTGGTAATGTCAAGCGGCGTACCTTCATAATGATCGCGCATGGCATGCTGGATGTCGCGTACAGACACCTTTGCATCCGGTTTCACATACAGCGGCATCGGCTCGCTGCTCTCTCCCTGAATATACGGCAGATAAGCCTGTCCGGTCGTCTTGCTGAACATGTTGTAGAAACTCCATACCCGGGCTTCGCAGGCACGCAGGCCGGAGAAATCCAGAGGACAATAGGCATCCGCAAAACTGAAATCCTTATTCAATCCGTCGAAATAACCTTTTTCACGTGCAAAGGAAATGACATCCGGAGAATACAGGCAGTTTTCTTTGTCGTTCATGTCGAACTTATGGATACGGCTCTGGTTTGCATGAGCTGCAATGCAGTCATCCGGAATACGGACAGCTACCCACACTGCTCCTTTCACACCGGGACCCTTACCGATCATTTCCATGATCCAGGCTTCATTCGGATCGGCGATGGAGAACGATTCACCGCTGCTGTAATAACCATACTCCTTCACGAGATCTGTCATCACCTTGATGGCTTCCTTCGCAGTACGCGAACGCTGCAAAGCTACATAGATCAAGCTTCCGTAGTCCATGATACCGGTAGTATCCACCAGCTCCGGACGACCTCCGAAAGTAGTTTCACCGATGGTCACCTGATATTCGTTCATGTTTCCGATCACATTATACGTCTGCTTGGCCTCTTTGATCTTGCCCAGATACTTGCCGCTGTCCCAGTCAAAAATGTCACGCATGGTTCCAGCCGGATGCGTAGCTGCCGGGAAATGGCAAAGGAAGCCGAACATACCGTACGAGTCTGCCGAATAAGACACGATCACAGACCCGTCGGCCGAAGCCTTCTTGCCGACAATAAAGTTGGTACAGGCCCAACCGTTCACAAAGACGGCTGTCAGCATCATGACAGCCAGGATTAGTTTTCTTCTCATATTTATCTTGATTTTAGATTAAATAATCAACTTAAAAGCGATACTCTTTACGCGTCACATTACCGCACTCGTCGGTCACCGTCACTTCAGCCCGGTGAGGAACTCCCCGCTTCACCTTTTCAGGATCCTGAATCACCAGAATTCCTTTCTTCAGACCGAAAAGCACAAAATGTCCGTCGATATACACTTTATAACTGCGGATTCCCGTTTCACCGTCCTTCACCCGGAAACGAAGATTACGCGGATTGGCACGCCATGTTCCCTGTCCCAGCGGAGTAATCCGCGGACCGATGGTATCTACTGCCACCGTAAATGTTCCGAGTGTACGCACGCGGGTTCTGATCCATCCGTCCGCATACTCTCCTCCTACCGAAGCCTGCCATTTGCCGACCTTCTGCATGATGTAATACTTGGTGGTGTCTGCCAGCGGCTTGTGACGCAGGCCGATGGCCAGCGGACAATAACTGTGAAGCGGTGTATCTCCGGCATCCAGCACATAATCGAACGAGATTCCGGCACTGTCTCCCTTCACTTCGGTATTCAGTTCCGCATTCTCATACACATAGCCCCTCGGAACCACCAGTTCCATGCCCGGCTCATGAATCACATTCGTGCGGTCCCAGTATAAAATATGATTTGATTCCGGCACATATTCCGGTACTGACTGTTTCCGTCCCCGTACCGTAAAACGATACGTCCGCTTGTTTCCGAAGTTATCTTCCAGCACATAACGGAAACGATAATTGCGCTCCTCACTGATATTTACAATGCCTCCGTTCTCATCCGCATGCAGCAGACGAAGCCGGTTACCGGGCAAAACACGCGAACGCATCACCAGCCGGCGTGTCTTCATCAGCTCCTCGTAGTCCGTAAATCCGTTGATCATCCGGTTTTCATCGGGAAGTACCCGGTCGGTCACACTGCGAAATACCTCGACCGAATCCACGTACAAGGTCACGGAATGCACTCCATAAAAGTTTGACGTTCCGTCCATATAATCCTTTGCACTGATTCCCGTATAAATCTCGCCCCATGCTTCAACCGGCTGCGACAGATTGCCCACAGCCACCAGCTTCTTGCGCGTACGGCCTTCCACCACCCCTTTGCCGGCTACCGGATAAATACCCACCAGGCTGGCAACAGGTGCCTTGCTGTCCTTCAGCAAATGGCCGAAATAAGGCATCGGATCAATATATTCCTGGGTATCGGAATGACGCAGTTCCAGATGCAGATGCGGACCGGCCGATGCTCCTTCGTTTCCGCTCAGGGCAATCACGTCTCCCTTCTTCACCGGAAAACGTCCCGGCTCGGGAAACAGATTACAGACAAAAGTCTCGTTGGCATACTGATAGTCGCGCACATAGCGTTCCACCTCGGGCGAGAATGCCACGACGTGCCCGTAGACGGACGTCAGCCCGTTGGGATGCGTAATGTAAATCGCCTGTCCGTAACCTCCGTGCAGCACGGCCACACGCGACACATATCCGTCGGCAATACAGTGAATCGGCTTACCCGTCACTCCCTGTGTCTTGATGTCCAGTCCGTTGTGAAAATGATTCGGACGAGGTTCACCGAAATTTGCACTCAGCAATATAGGAAAATCAAAAGGCGAGCGAAAAACGTTGCGCAACGTATCTCCCGCCTGTCCTGCCCATGTCATGCCGCAGACACCTCCCAGCACGACAAGCATCAAAGCTCTCCGCATCATGATTGCTTCTTATCTTCCTTGTCAGCCTCGTCCAGACCGTTCATCCCGTCTCTGAAACTCTTCACACCTTTGCCCAGACCTTTCATCAGTTCCGGGATCTTCTTTCCCCCGAAAAGCAGCAATGCCACCAGAAGAATCAGCAGCAGTTCCTGCGTTCCCACTCCTAAAATCAGAAATGTACACATATTCTTATTGTTTTTTCATTCGTTTGACGCTACAAATATATCCAATAAAATGAGGATATGCAAAAATGTCGAAACGTTTTAAGGCAAAGCCCGAAGCGTTTGCATCAAAAGCCCGAAACGTTTTTAAAAAAGCCCGCGGGCTTTTTGCCGTATGCAGCCGGAGTAGCAGACCATAGGAAAAACTGTGCGGAAAAAGAAGCCGGAACGGGCTTCCGGCCTTGGCGGTCTCAAACAAAAGACATATCTTTGGACCTGATAAAATCAACCGATGTATAACAATCAGAATTCAAACAATACAATGAAAAAACTCAGAATCGGAGTTTCTCTGACCAGCCTGCTACTGAGTCTTTCTCTCCACGCTCAAAGTGAATATGTCAATCCGCTCATCGGAACACAGGGAATGGGCCATACATTTCCCGGCGCCTGCGTGCCGTTCAGTATGATCCAGCTCAGCCCTGATACGGACACACTGTCACACAACATCAACGGAGCATACGTTCCGGAAGTATATGCCTACTGTGCAGGATACCAGTATGACGACCCGACCATCGTGGGATTCAGTCACACACACCTCAACGGAACGGGACATTCGGATCTGGGAGACATCCTCATCATGCCTGCAACCGGCGAACTGAAACTGAATCCGGGACGTGCTTCACACCCGGACGAAGGTTACCGCTCCCGTTTCAGCCATCAGACAGAAAAGGCAGAACCGGGCTATTATGAAGTGGTGCTGGATGATTACCAGGTAAAGGCGCAGCTCACCGCCACACGCCATACGGGGATACATAAGTACACGTATCTCAACAAAGACCGGGACGGTAGAATCATCCTCGACCTGAATCACGGCATTTACAACTACGACGGGAAAACCCTGTGGGCTTCCATCCGTGTGGAAAACGATACACTGATCACCGGTTACCGGATTACCAACGGATGGGCACGTACCAATCAGGTCTATTTCGCCATGTCACTTTCCAAACCGATCCGGAAATACGGCTATAAAGACAAGGCACCCGTGACTTACAACGGCTTCTGGCGCCGGTTCAAACTGAACGAGAACTTTCCGGAAATGGCCGGACGAAAGGTCGTAGCCTACTTTGAGTTTGACACATCAGACGGCAATGAACTGGAGATCAAAGTCGGCCTGTCGGGTGTCAGCACGGAAGGAGCACTCCGGAACCTGCAGGAAGAAACCGGAGGAAAAGACTTCACGACACTGGCACAGGAAGCCCGGGATAGCTGGAACAAGGCACTGGGAAGCATCCGGATCGAAGGCAATGAGGATCAGAAAGCCATGTTCTATACCTCCTATTATCACACGATGATCAATCCGTCGGTATATACCGATGTGGACGGGAAGTACCGGGGACTCGACAACAACATCCATCAGGCAGAAGGATTTACCAACTACACGATCTTCTCGCTGTGGGATACCTACCGGGCCGAACACCCGCTGCTGGCGCTGATGAAACCGCAGGAAAACCGCGACATGGTGCAGTCCATGCTCCGCCATCAGCAGCAGAGCGTTCACGGCATGCTGCCAGTCTGGAGCCACATGGCCAACGAAAACTGGTGCATGAGCGGCTATCATTCGGTGTCAGTCGTGCTGGATGCCATTGCCAAAGGAGCTGACATCAACCCGCAGGAAGCACTGAAAGCCATGGTACGCACCTCTCAGGTTCCCTATTACGAAGGACTGGCTTCGTATCAGAAACTGGGCTATGTGCCTCTGGAAGAATCAGCTACGGCCGCATCCACTACGCTGGAATATGCTTACGACGACTGGTGCATCTATGAAATGGCACGGAGAAGCGGAGACACGGAACTTGCAGAGACATACCGCAAACGCGCATTGAACTACCGCCATATTTTCGACCGGGAAACAGGATTTGCCCGTCCCCGCTATGCCGACGGAAGATTCAAGACCAATTTTGATCCGCTCCAGACACACGGAGAAGGATTTATCGAAGGAAACTCCTGGAACTTTTCGTTCCATGCTCCGCACGATGTCAACGGACTGATCTCCCTGATGGGCGGCGACCGTCAGTTCATCAAGCGGCTGGACGACCTCTTCTCCATGGATCTGCCGGCCCAGTATTATGAGAAAAGCGAAGACATTACCCGCGACTGTCTGCTGGGCGGTTACGTACACGGAAATGAACCCAGCCACCATGTTCCCTACCTGTATGCCTGGACTTCAGAGCCCTGGAAAACACAGTATTGGGTACGGGAAATCATGAACCGCATGTATCGAAATCACCTGAACGGACTGAGCGGAAACGATGACTGCGGACAGATGTCGGCCTGGTATATCTTCACGTCGCTGGGACTCTATCCGGTTTGCCCGGGAAGTAACCAGTATGTACTGGGAGCGCCCTATCTGCCCAGCCAGGAATTACAGCTTCCCAACGGAAAAACATTCCGGATCAAAGCGCCGGGAGTCAGCGACAAGAAACGATATGTCAAGGAAGTTTATCTGAACGGACAGCGCTACGACAAGATGTATCTCACCCAGGAAGAGCTGATGAAAGGTGGAGAAATCACATTCGTCATGAGCGCATCTCCCAACAAGTCACGGGGACTCAAGAAGGCCGACAAACCTTATTCGCTCACCGACGGGAAGTAGTTCCTGCAACGACCGCACGATACCTTCGCATTGACTGGTCAATGCAAAAAAATCGACCGCACGATTGGGCTGCAACGACCGCACGATTCGCCTCAATCGACCGCATAATCTGGCCGCAACGACCGCACGATTCAGACGCAACGAACTGCCTGCTTCGGTACAGGCAGATGAACAATTCGCTGCAAAGATTTGGCAACTCCGGAAAATCGTCCTACCTTTGCAGCGACATAACGGAACTAGCGTTTTGTAATCCTCATCGGAGGGCCGGAAAAAGGCCGGATAAGATGACTGGGTAAAACCAATCACCTTATCCGGCTTTTCTTTTTATCAAAAACAGACAAAACAAACAGAAAAATGAAAAAACTTGATTTGACACAGGGAAATGTACCCGGCGTACTGTTTCAGTTCGCCCTCCCCTATCTGCTGGCCAATATGCTGCAAGCCCTTTACGGAGGCGCAGACCTCTTCGTAGTGGGACAGTTTGACGACGCAGCAAGCGTGGCCGGAGTCGCCATCGGCAGTCAGGTGATGCAGACTGTCACCGGTATCATTCTGGGACTGACCACAGGCATCACGGTACTTATCGGCATCGCCACCGGAGCACGCAATGACAAAGAAACTGCGTCCATCATCGGTTCTTCCATCTGGCTGTTTGCCCTGGTGGGAGGTTTTCTTACCCTGCTCATGACCTTGCTCCACAATCCGATAGCCGCACTGATGCATACTCCTGCCGAAGCCATGCGCGACACCTGCCATTATCTGCTGATCTGCTCGCTGGGGATTCCGTTCATTATCGGTTACAATGTCATTTGCGGAATCCTGCGCGGGCTGGGAGACTCGCGCACACCGCTCTATTTTGTAGCTCTGGCCTGTGCCATAAATATCACACTCGACTTCCTGCTGGTCGGAGGTTTTCATTTACGGGCAGCGGGAGCAGCCTTTGCCACCATCGCCTCACAAGGCATCAGTTTCCTGACCGCTCTGATATTCCTGCGCCGCCGCGGGTTCAGCTTCCGTTTTACCCGACAGGATATCCGGCTGAACGGTCTTCTGTCCCGACGCATCGTTCTGCTGGGAGCTCCCATTGCCCTGCAAGACGCTCTGATCAATATCTCCTTTCTGCTTATCACGGTCATCGTCAATCAGATGGGGGTCATTGCGTCAGCAGCCCTCGGTGTGGTTGAAAAAATCATCATCTTTGCCATGCTGCCTCCCGTGGCCATCTCGTCCGCCGTGGCAGCCATGACTGCACAAAACTTCGGTGCCGGACTGACAGAACGCATGAACCGCTGCCTCAAGGCAGGGATCGGCATGGCACTGGTCTTCGGCGTATCAATGTGCCTCTATTCCCAGTTTCTTCCCGACACCCTGCTGCGCATCTTTACAAGTGATCCCGCTGTCATCACGATGGGAGCCGGATACCTGCGGGGATACAGCATCGACTGCATTATGGTGAGTTTCGTGTTCTGCTTCAATTCCTATTTCAGCGGACAGGGAAACTCCTGGTTTCCCATGGTACACAGCCTCATCGCCACCCTGTTGTTCCGCATCCCTCTTTCGTGGGCCTTCAGTCACATTGACCCGACCACGCTGGTCTGGATGGGATATGCTCCCCCGCTCTCCACACTGGTATCACTCTTCATCTGTCTCTGGTATCTGCCCCGGTGGAAACGGAAAATATCTTTCTCTTCCCGCTAATATAAAGGAGACTCTGTACTTTAAAAACTAATCCATATCTTTGCGCCGCAATTGTTTAAAATATCACGAAACACAAAAGAAATTATCCATCAGACTATCCCAATGAAAGGAATCTATATATCCCTTGCTCTGATTGCCCTTGCCTGCCAGCCGGGAAGGAACCAGAAACAACTGCATGACACACTTTCAACAGAAACTTCCTACCAGATCGACGAAGTGGTTGTAACCGGTGCCCGTCAGAAAACAGATGTACGCCATCTCTCACAAACTGTCTCTATTGTCGGACGCGCTCAAATAGAAAATTCCCGGCAATCTTCGCTTCTCCCTGTTCTCACCGAACAGATCCCCGGTCTCTTCGTTACATCGCGGGGCATCATGGGTTACGGTGTGTCCAACGGGGCAGCAGGCAGTATCTCGCTCCGCGGACTGAGCGGAAGTTCTGTCCGGCTGATGGTCATGATCGACGGACATCCGCAATATGCCGGCATCTTCGGCCATCCGATCGCCGATGCCTACCAGTCGTTCCTGGCCGAACGGGTGGAAGTACTGAGAGGACCGGCTTCTGTGCTTTACGGATCAAACGCCATGGGTGGCGTGGTGAATATCGTTACCCGCAAGATGCAGGAGGACGGATTCAACACCAGCCTCCATACGGGATATGGTTCCTACAACACCCTGGAAACGGAACTGACTAACCGTATCCGCAAAGGAGGCTTTTCGAGTGTCCTCTCCGGTTCCTACAACCGCACCGACGGACATCGCCCGGATATGGGTTTTGAACAATATGGAGGTTATGCCAAACTCGGTTATGAAATCAGCGGCAACTGAAATCTGCAGGGAGATGTAAACGTAACGCATTTCAATGCATCTTATCCCGGTCCGGTCAGTGCGCCTCTCACAGACGGTGACCAGCGCATCACGCGGGGTATGACTTCACTGGCCCTGGAAAACCGGTATGAAAAGACTTCCGGAGCACTGAGTATTTTCTACAACTGGGGGAACCACTGGATCAATGACGGTTATACTCCCTCTGCCGGCGAAAGCCCTCAGGACAGCCGCTTCCTGTCACACGACAACATGACGGGTATCTCACTTTACCAGAGCACCCGTTTCTTTCAAGGGAACCGCATTACTCTGGGATTCGACTGGTTCCGTTACGGAGGCCATGCATGGAACGAATATGTCAGTGGCAGTCAGGCAGGGACGACTTCCGAGCTGGTAGACAAACACGAAGACGAACTGGCCGGGTATATTGACTTCCGTCAGGACTTCAACACCTGGCTCACCTTGAATGCGGGACTCCGGGTGGATCATCATTCCCGCATAGGAACAGAATGGGTACCTCAGGCCGGACTCGCTTTTCATCTGCCTCATACCATGGAACTGAAAGCTTCTGCCTCAAAAGGATTCCGCTATCCCATCCTTCGGGAAATGTATATGTTCCCTCCCCAGAATCCGGATCTTCAGCCTGAATCTATGTGGAATTACGAACTGGCTTTCTCACAACGGCTGCTGAACGGACGGCTGAATTACGGTATCAACCTGTTTTACATTGACGGAAAGAATCTGATTCTCACTCTCCCCAATCCCAACGGAAGCGGTATGCTGAACCAGAACTCCGGAGAAATAGAAAATACCGGTATTGAAGTGCAGGCGGCTTTCCGGATCAACCGCCACTGGTCTGTGGACGGAAACTACAGCTACCTCCACATGAAGGACCCCGTCGTTGCAGCTCCCGGACACAAGCTGTATGCCGGAACCAATTTCTCACATGGCCGATGGAGCCTGTCAACCGGTATGCAATATATCGCCGGACTCCGATATAACCACGACCCAAGTCTATGCCCGTGTCACTCCGAAAAAGCTGTTTGAGGACATGGACAGATACATCGAGGCGACCAAAGACTTGAAACTTGTTTTGTAACCAATTAAAATCAGAATTTCATTATGCGCAGTACATTTTCCATATTACCGTACATCAACCGTAACAAAGTAAAGGCTGACGGCACGACCGCCGCCCTCTGCCGCATCACCATAGACGGCAAGAGTTCCACGATAATCACCGGCATCTATTGCAGACCGGAGGACTGGAACAGCAGCAAGGGAACCATTCGCACCGTCCGCGAGAACAGCCGCTTGCAGGAGTTCAAGAAGTCCGTTGAACTTGCCTATGAGGATTCGTTGAAGAAACAGAACGTGGTGAGTGCCGAACTGCTCAAAAATGCGCTGGCAAGGAAAGCCGTCATCCCCACCAAGCTGTTGCAGATGGGCGAAAGGGAGCGTGAACGGCTGCTTGCCCGTTCAAAGGAGATAAACTCCACGTCCACCTACCGCCATTCGGGATATTACCAGAAATACCTGAAAGACTATCTCACATCGTTGGGCAAGGAGGACATCGAGTTCAGCGACATCACGGAAGATTTCGGCAGTTCCTACAAGGCTTTCATGAAGCGCAACAAGAATTTCAGCGCACAACAAATCAACAAGTGCCTGTGCTGGCTGAGCAAGCTGGTGTACCTCGCCGTGGACTACGAGATACTCCGTGCCAACCCGTTGGAGGACATGGAATACGAGAAGAAGCCCGCGCTGAAGCACATGCATATCAGCCGTGCGGAACTGAAAGCCATCCTTGAAACGCCCATGCTCGACCCGTTGCAGGAACTTGGGCGCAGGGCATTTTTGTTTTCAACGTTCACGGGGTTGACATATGTGGACATCATGCTGCTCCATCCGCACCATATCGGCACGACGGCGGACGGCAGGCGTTACATCCGCATCAACCGCAAGAAGACCAACGTGGAGGCGTTCATCCCCCTGCATCCGATAGCGGAGCAGATACTCGACCTCTACAACACGACCGACGACACGAAGCCCGTGTTTCCGCTTCCGAGCCGTGACGAGATGTGGTTCGAGATACACGAGTTGGGTGTGGCGATAGGACGGAAAGAAAACTTGTCCTACCATCAAAGCCGCCATTCGTTCGGAACTTTCTTGATTTCGGAGGGAATACCCATCGAGAGCATTGCCAAGATGATGGGTCACTCAGGTATAAGGACTACCCAGCGGTACGCGGAGGTTACTGACAAGAAGATTTCAAAGGACATGGACAACCTGATGGCGATCAGAATGATGTACGGAACGGGCAAATGGTACAAAAGACAAGAACTGCCAAAAGAAACAAACATTGATAATAAATAATATGAGGCATGACAATGGAACGGGGAATAATCACAATCACAGAAAACGGGGCGGTTGCCATGCCGACCGCTCCCGTTTGGATGACGCAGCAGGAAATGTCCGATGCGTTCAACGTGTTCGGCTGCGACATCCGCAAGGCTATACACTTTATCTACAAAAACATGGAATTGTTGGAAAGCGAAACGAAGCGGTACATCAAACAGGACAACGGGATAAACTACGATGTTTACAGTCTTGAAATGGTGATAGCCGTTTCCTTCAAGTTGAGAAGTAGGGAGAGCGTGGCTTTCCGGCGGTTCATCATGGGGAAACTATATGCCGCCAATCGGAAAGAACCGTTATATTTGTTCTTTTCGCCAGCGGCATATATACGAAAAGCCCCAAGTTGTTGATACGAAGGATATACGACCAGACAAGGTAAGGAATACGACCTGATGCCGTCTGGTCGTATTCCCTTTGTTCAAATTATGGATGCCGTCTGAACGCTTCCCTATAATTGGCGGCAAGCATCCGTTCGATGTCCGATTCCTTGTATAGAATCTTGCCGCCCAACTGGTAATAGGCGATTATGCCGTTGTTGCGGTAGTCCTGCAAGGTGCGTCGGCTCACTTTCAGCCGTGCCGACACCTCCTTGTCCGTCAGGAAGCGTTCACCGCCCAATGTCGGACGGCTGTTTGCCATAAAGTTCTCGATACCGTCCAGCAGACGGTCAAGGCTGTCGCCGAACTCGGCGACAAGCGCATGGTTCTTGGTAATCATTTCACTCATGCCATTGCAGATTTAGGTTTGTTCTCCACAGGCTTGACGATGCGCAATACATCCTCCGGTCGGTAAAACACCTTGTGGTTTATCTGCGAATAAGCCAGCGTGCCGTTGTCACGCAGCGTCTGCAAAGTGCGCGGACTGATGTTCAACTGTTGGCAGACCTCTTGGTTGTCCATCCAGCGGTTTAATGACTTGCCGCCTTGCTTGGCAAGGAGTTCGTTCACACGGTCTGAGAAACGGCTGAACTTTGCCGCCATTTCCTCAAACGCTTCTTTCTGAAAAATCAATACTTCCATTGTCGATACTGTTTTAATGTCGTTGATACTCGGTTTTGGACGCAAAGTAAATGGGCATTACGCATCAAACGATGGGTTGGCACTGTGGTGGCAGCTTGTGGCATTATTTTGTCCGTGTGGTGATAAAAGGACTAAAGGATGTTATGTTAAACGTCAAAATGGCATAACTATGCTTATTTGTAGCAAATAAACCCCATATTATTCTTTCAATTTGCTGAAGCAATAGATTGGTCAAACAAATTATTAGTCATTTTTTCTGTTTCAAAAGCACAGATATTAGTAAAAATGCTATTAACGTTCGTTAGTATATTTATCACCATACGAAGTAAAACTACCAATAGTTATGTCTTAAATATTCCCTTAACAGATTACAGCTATCTCCTTCTGTATAAAGATTCGCACGTTTCAAACGAACGATAACCGCTTCATAGGAAACATGAAACTTGGATGATAATGCTCCAACCACCAAATTGCAATCGCGTATATTGCATGGCTGATAATCGTGATAAAGCCTACCTGTTGTAATTCTATATTCTTTGAAGAGTTTTTGAACTTCTACATTGAATGAAATATCAGGCATAAGAAGGAACGATGCAAAGGTATTAGCTTGATATTCCATTCTGCCATAAGTGGATTTCCCAATAATTGCGTTCGTGTCACTTTTTCTGTCTTCAATTGAAAGTAAATTTTCCACAATGGACGAATGTAAAGCAATGTGTCCTAATTCGTGTGCAACAGTAAAATTCTGACGGTGTTCGCTCAAAGCGGAGTTGATGGAAATCACATGTTCTTTGAAATCACATTTACCCAAACAATCTTCTTGCATTTCAATGTGTTCAATTCTATAATCAGCGGCAATCAGCGCAAAACAACGCTCTATGAAGTTTGCGTTTATCAAGTAGTTAGTGTTTTGCAAAATCTCATTCACTTTTCTACAAATCTCGTCGTCCTCCATAAATGGTACGTGCAACGCTTTGGACATCGAAATACCGTATTCTTGCAATAAATCTGGAATAGTAATAAATGATTTTTCATAATATACTATTGGATAGTTAGTTGATGCCTCACCTGTTAAGACCCTATACTTGAATTGATTTTGTTCAAAGTTGTTTATTTGTCTCCAGACAATTGTTTCCCAGTCGCTTTCTTCTGACAAAATAGCAAGTGCGATATTATCATTTTGAGCCAAGGTAATTACTTGTTGCGTAAAGCCTGCAGATGAAATCATTATACCACGAACTCCAGAACGAGGATAATCAGTAAGATTTCCCACAAACTCACGATAGATAGAATTGTCTATTTTTCTTTTATGATTTTTGCACTCAACGACAAGAAGATTACTCCATGTCCTTTTGCTGGAGTCTGCATAGATTTCTATGGTTATGTCGGGATTTAACATAATATCAGGAGCACTCTTACTGGCATATTGCTTATGTAAAAAAATCTCATTGAACCGTGATACGCCAGGTATGCTTTGACATTGGATGAGTTCTTTTAATTTATTGAAAACCAATTCCTCAAAAGAGTCTCCTTTATATTGATTGCCTGATTTCTCCATCATAGATTATTCCTTGAAATATCGTTGTAATTAAGATTTCTGATAATCAAAAAATACTTTGTTACGCCCGCAAATGATAAAGTAAAGGTTTTATGTTTTATGTCTATTTGATTCTTTCACTTTGTATAAGCCTTCAACATAGCTATTTATGGCATTTTGGTCTTGCAACGAGAGCAAACCGGCACGCTGCTTGTCGCTTAGCATGGGGATTCCAAATCCTTTCACGTAGTTCTTCGCATAGGAATAATATCCGGTAGCATAGGGCTTGGCAGTGTGTCGCATGTAGTAGTCGAACACGGAGGATTCGAGGATGCGTTTCAGCACTAGGAGATCTTCTTCGCTTTCGCTGAAGATGGCATAGCCGCAATAAATGAGCATATTCTCGTTGTCGGTGTAAACAAAATGAGGGTGGTCGGTCATGTAAGGGAACAATAACTTACGACCACGGTCGCCTGTGGCTTGCGAACGTCCGAAGGCGTACCATGCTTCATAAGTTTTTTCACCCTTATCGCGCTGAGCCAGCTTCACCTTATTAAGCGAAAGATACTTGTATGCTTTTGGATATTTGCCCATGAACACGGCTTCGGCCAAAATTTTATTGCTCTCATCGTATGGGAAAATCACCTTTTCGATGATACTTGAAATCTCTTCTTCGGAGTGCAAAATGTTAGGCTTTATGATGTCTCGGCAGATTTCCTTCTCAATCGGAAACTCCATGCCGCCCATTTGCAGGTAGAAGTATCCTTCATCTTCGCGCACAGGACGGAAGATGTAAACATCATTGGCAAGCGTAGCAATGCCGTTCTTTATTTGGAACAATTCGCCGAGCGGCTGGCCTGCACGCTCTATCTTGCGGATGTTTTCCAAGGTTTCGGCATTGTTGAGGTTCCAGCCTTTGTGGTCATCAAGATCGCTGTATGGGATAGAGTTAAAATGCGAAGGCTTTTCGGTGAAGCCGCTTGCACTTATTTGTCCTTTTGCATAGTTGATGCCCGCTCCCATCTGCTTGTCTATCAGAACTATGCAAGTATATGCGAGCGTTTTTCCAAAAACAAGTTGGTCGCCGAAGTCAACGATTTCTATGGCTGCGTTTGAACGGCGGAAATAACTGCGCAGCAACCTAGCGTTCACACTCTTGAAAAAAGAATTGAGAGTGATGTAGCCCAACACTCCATCCTCACGAAGAATGTGGCAAGCTATTTCGAAGAACGGCAGATAGAGGTCTGCATTTCCGCAGCGAGCCACCTGCCAGCGAAGGAGCAACGCCCTTGAATCTTCGTCAATATGCTTTGCACGGACATACGGCGGATTGCCTACAACGATGTCAAATCCGCCGTTTTCAGCTACTCCCGACATTGCCGCAAAGTCAAAATCAAGCGAATTGCCTTGGCTAATGTGAAAATCCTCGTCTGCCAAAGTTTCGCCATTCTGCAAAGCAGCCAGCGAAAGGAGAATCTTGCACCGCTTCACACTCAACCCGCTTATATCCACTCCATAAAGATGCTGCACGGCTTCGCGGTACGACTGCCCACAATGGGCATGCAGGTAGTCGGCAAGTGAGAACAGGAACGCACCGCAGCCGCAAGAGATGTCGATGGCAAGACAATCTTGCAGGGGCTTTTTCTGTGTGGATACAACTCTCTCCAAAATGTAGTCGCGAATGTACTTCGGTGTGTAAACCGCACCGTTCTTCGTCTTTTCAGCCTTTGGAATGGCCAACTCGAACACGTTGATCACATCCTCAATCGACTTAATGCCAACAGTCGGCACATCATAGCAACAGTAATTGGCAAGCAAGCCGCCTTGTACAGTAAGCGCATTGTTTCTGAGAAAAGAAGATACGATAATGCAATCCAAGCAATCTTCTTGCTCGACATAGCGGGAGATTATATTTTGCAGTTCCTTATTCATAGTGGTGATCTGTGCGAGGGGTAGACATAATGTTTCTTCGTACATCTTCTGTTAAACCGTAAAGTTCACAACACAAGTTGTCAACCTCGTTCCAAAGGTCGTTTAACATCGGATAGAAGCGAGGCGCAAAAGAAGTGTTAGTCGTGATTGCCGTGTTTGTTTCTTCAATGCGCCGTGCCAAAGCCGCCAAACGCTGCATGCGGTCACTGAACGCAAGAAACTCTTTGCATGGAAATGGCACAGGGTCAAGGAACTGTTTGTTGAATTTATAGAATCCTCCCTGCTGCGGATTGGCTATTGACTTGGCAAAATAAGCAAACGGAGTGGAGTTAATGACCGCCGCCATTGCGTAAAGTTTTCCGCATGTCACTTCTGGAATCTGTACAAAGAACATATTGGCATTATCACAATATGCATCCTCCTGCATCACGACTGCCGCTTGAGGATTCTGTGCGGTCATCGGGATGCAAAGTTTCTTGTAAACTGCGTTATGGTTGTTGGCACGGGTGAACAAATGCCAGTTTTCATCTCGGTCTAGCGAAGGAAAACGGTCGGGTAAAGTTTGCACATTATCCTCAATTACTGCGCGGTTTTTACGCAGGTAACGACCGGCAAAAGGATAGCGGCTTTCGTAGTCGGAGAACAGGATTGGCTGAACATTGCCATCCACCACGTCATAAGGGAACAGAATGTAAGTAGTGTCTTTACGGACGGACAGCGGCACAAACCGCTCATTGCAGAGCAACACACGGCAAGCACCACGCTCCACTTTCAAATTCTCACAAATGGCAGTGTTTCCATAAATATAATCCTCGTCAATATGGTCAACGACAATATGGAAAGCACCATCCCACAACACCTGCACACCTACCTTAATGTTGCAAACTTCTCCTAATGTTCCAAGTTCGTTGGCTAATCGTGTACGTAGCGCATTGGTTTGGTAATTCTCAAATGCCCACGGCGTTTCGGTGATTGTGTTTTTCTTTATATCAACGCATTTGCCATTGGCACTGTTTACGTACTTGATGGATTCTCCACCAACCGTTGACTTGTCGCATACAACAATGGCAACGTATGTGATTCTGTCTTCAAACAAGTCTGTTTCCACATAGTCATAGACAGAGCGCAACAAACGACCATTGCTCAACAGTTTGCGGATTCCTTTACCGTATTCAGTCTTGAAAAATCGTTTCTGTACAATGTATCCGAGACTGCCGTGTTCGTTCAGCAGTTCTATTCCTCGTTCGATGAAAGGAATAGCAAGGTCTATCTTCCCATTTCTACTTGAACTGTAACGCTGCTTGATGTAAGCCGACATACAAGGCAAAGCTGCGTTGTAGTTTTTTACTTCAACGTATGGAGGGTTGCCGATGACGTAATCAAAACCGCCTCGACTGAATGCATCATAGAAAGCAGTTCTGTAGTCGAAAGCGTTTGTCGCTGCAAGTTCTTCAAAATTATTAGTTATGGTAGGAACGCGTTTTAGAATGTCTGGCTCAACAAGCGAGTTGCCACATTTAACATTTACGCCCACACCATGCAAAATCTGTGAGCCGTAAAGACCTGCGTTGCCGAAATCGATGGGTTCGTAACCATCTATAACTTTCAACGATAGAGAGAGCTTTGCGACCTCTACGCATTCTTGGTTAATGTCAACCCCGTGCAAGCATCGGTTTACTATCAACTTTCGACCTTCCAAATTCAAGCTTATCTTTCCATTCCTCTTGTAGAGATATTGGTCAGGTAAGGTGTCTTTTTGTTCTTTGATGTTGCTTTCTATCTGCGTCGCTAGATAGTCGTAAATGCTCACGAGGAACACGCCGCTTCCACAAGCAGGGTCAAGAATCTTCAAGTTTAAAATCTGCTCATTGGTAAGCGATTGCAGAAAGTCGGGCGTTATTGTGCAGTTTATCGTGTTTTGCACAATGTGTTCGGGTGTAGTTACTGCGCCGTTGCTCTTGCGGAACTCCGATTTCAGCACATTGCTGAGTGTCCCTTTTTCATCATATTCTAGGTGATAACCGAGGAAAAGGTCGTAAATATCACTGATACTTTTCAGTGGGATTACATCAAAGCAATAAGGTGATGGATAATAGAGGTAAGACAACAATTCCTCGAAAACGGTATTGTCAATGATTAAGTCCTGAATTTGTCTAATCCGGGCGAACATCGGACCATCATAATGTTCGTAGAAGTCTATGTAAGACGAATTCTTGAACTGCGTCCAAAAATCTGTTGCGGCAAAACCTTTCAGCAGCCCATCACGTTCCAGTCCACGAGCTTCGCAAACGCGGATAAATAATATTCGGTTAAGGATTATTTGTGTCCAAAGGTTGAGATTGGCAATGCTGATTGTGCCATGGTTTCCATCGATGATTGCTCGCGCAAGATTGAGCCGCACGTTACTCAACGCTTTTGAGAAATTTCTATCAATGGTATCCTTCCCGACAAATTTCACGTTCTGCTGATTGTTGATTGCTTCTTCGTGTCCTAAGAAGCTATTGAGGCGATCGAAATTGTCCACATAGTTTTCCACTTTCAAGTAAACAGTTCGAGCAAAGTCAGCATTGTCTGTGTGGCGAGGCATAGCGGTGCAGTCATAAATGGCCAGCTCATCCATGTTTGTCACCACGGAATATCTTGCACCGATTGACCATCCATATGAACGAATTTGGAAAGAAACGCTCTTGTCATCCCTTATGTTTACTGTCCGCCGTTTCGCATCAAGAAAGAATAAGCGAATCCGACCGTTCATCAACGTATAGTCTGGGCGTGTATTCGTTGACCCAATTTCATTCAATGTCGCCCGTTCCGCAATTTCAAGAGAAACTTCCTGCAACACATGGTTGGTATTCCTCACGTCCCAACCAAACACGGCAAGCATCTGGTTGATCCAAGCACGCATGGTCTCTTCCGAAGCCATTTCCAAATCTCCAGACTTGCAAGCCTCTTGATAGCTTGCCACAAATGCTCTGAATTCGTCAATTCTTGCCATATCTATTCTTTATATTTGTTTTTAGATTTGCCGTATTCTTCCATTTCTTCTGCCACCATGTGGAGGATACCATTCGCGTCCTCCTCTTCCCCCACTAGACTATAGACCTTCCCGGCAATCCAGTAACGGCGTAGTTCCTCGTATGGAATACCATAGAATAAAGCCAACATACGAACTTGTTCCTCGCGTGCTTGCCTGTCACCCTTTTCAATCTTGCAATACACAGCTGTATCCATATCAATCCCAGCCGCTACCTGTCGCTGTAACAGCTTGTGTGATTCCCGCAGTTCTTTCAATTTGTCATGGAAAAGCATAGCAGAATTTATTTGAGTGCAAACATACATAAAATCTGCCGTCCAACCAAAGCTTATTGATAAAATTTGTCAAGTCGTTTTATGTCTTGAATGAAAGGTCAGATGGTAATCTTTTTGGAAGGCTCCTTAAAGGAGGGTAAAAACAACCCAAAATCTCTTTTCATTTATTAATATTTCATATAGCAACGAATGTAAGAACCGTGTGCATCACAGGTAGGAAACAGGCTTATCGACTTCGGAGGATAAGCCCTCAGCAGCAAGGCTTTCGGGAGTAACCCTGCAAGTTTTGAGTAACTCAAAACATACCTTGCTGCTGCCACTTTTCGGCAGTAACCGAAAAGCCTTCGAGTAACTCGAAGGACACCTTGCTGATTTCTCGTGAAATCAATAATCCGTCAGCAAACGGATTGGAAAAAGCACTGTTATTCCTACTCTCAAAGCATCGTTTCCCGATGCCCAAGCTGCCCAAAAGAAGAAAGGGAATGAGGGCGGTGTGCAAGCCTGCACCTTATTGAGCTTACAGGGAACAAAGCCGGATTTTCATCCTTCTGAGAAACAAACAATAGTGTCAATTCGATGTCGATATGTGCCAATCACAACCAAAACTGACATTAGACTAATAAGGAAATGCTATTTTGAGCAAATACATCCTCGCTTGTTTACAAACTCGGCGAACCAATGGTTTGCTAAAACAATGAAGAACATAACCCGACAACCAAGAAAGTAATTCAATGCAGATAGGAAGCAACATAGTTTCAATGATATGCTGGTTTACTGTCGTACTGGTTTACAACAGCGAAACTTCAAATAAAAGCATCAGCAATGGAGTGCGGATTTAGAGAGGTGGAGTTTGGATGATATAAATCGGTGGTACAATACATCCATCTATCAACGTAGTAATATAATGTGGAAACGGTATGGAATTAAAAGCAGGACAGTGCTACTGATTTTCATCACCAAGATGTGCAACAAATGTACAATAATGATAAGATGTTTGATTTACTCTATTTTTCAGAGGAATAACTTTGGCGATAAGGAAGAAAAACACTACTTTTGCAAATGAGAGAAGCGTTCTTTTGATTAGTGCAGAACATTGCAGAATATAGAAGCCCGCTGGTTTCCAAATCGTTACCCATCAAGCTGATAATCTTTGTAAGTCCTTTATTTTCAACAAGTAAGAAGAAACGATATGTCTTGCCACATGAACGGTCAGCCGCTTGTTTACCCGACATAGGGTGGCTATCTCTTTCAGGAACTCGTTCATCTTCTGATTCGACGGAATCG
>ERZ1024483.24-NODE-24-length-64293-cov-15.638594_pt1 | contig 64293 bp, 78 predicted proteins | sample MGYA00520799_ERZ1024483 | MGnify/ENA primary metagenome ERZ1024483 (study PRJEB33242, sample SAMEA3444315) | Homo sapiens | biome: Host associated; feature: Gastrointestinal tract; material: Stool | place: Uganda | collected 2011-01-01 ...
TTTGAGCGTCTTTCAAAGAAAATGCGTATCTTTGCATTGTCATATCGCCTAAATCGGCTATATTGGCAGACATATTGAAGAAAGCGCATTTCGCTTATTCCTACTGCGTAAATTGGACACTTACAAAAGTAATATAGGAGTAAGAAGAAAGACGCTCACTTGGTGTGTATTCGTATTTCAAGCGAGATACAGCCAAGCGGAGTCGTAATTCTACTTATCTGTATTACAAGGAGTCCAACCTTACGCAGCGGATGAGAAGATGTTGGCTCCGCTTTTTCTTTTTTATGCCTTAACAACTTTTACAAACAGCACTTTCGAGTCAAGAGGGCTTAATTGGATAATTATGAGAAATCTGATTCAACAATGCTATTGCTTGGGAGGAAAACATCCTCTAGATGATGAAAAATTTTATGAACTTATTGTCAAGTCTTGCAACAAAAAATTAGATATGCAAGATTTTATAGATGCTTTGAAAGACAAAAAAGACGATTCTGAAATTGATGATATTTACCATCGTTATGAAGACTTATTGTGTTTTTATGTCTATCTTAAAGGTCATGATATAAGACTTTAATTTTTGTTCTTATGATTACTACTAACATAAAAAGGATGGCAATGGCTTTAGTCATTGCCATTGCATATTGCAGTTCGTTATACTCGCAAACTGTGGGTTATGCAATATTGAATAGCAAGATGTCTTCATCTTCCAACGTGATATTGAAATTGATAGTTTATGGAAAGTCTAAAAAAAACATAGATATTGATGCGCAATATGCAGCAGTGCGTACTGTTTTGTTTGATGGCTGTCCTAATACTCCATATTCAAAAGCCTTAATGGAAGAAGGTGAGTCAACTTCTATAGAAAAATATCCACAATATTTTGAAGGCTTATATGGAAGACGCTATTCTGATTTTATTGCTTCTTATGAGGCTACTTCCGCATTTAAAAAAGGAGACAAGAAAAAAGGCACAGAATATACTATTGAGGTAAAAGTGCTAAATTTAAGGAAGGATTTAGAGAAAAATGGAATAAAAAGAAAATTAGGAATATGAAAGCAAAAACTCTTTTACTGATTACACTCTTCTTTTTTGCAATTAGCTCTATTTTTGCTCAAAGTGTAGTTCAGCCTAAGATTATGGTTATTCCTTATACAAAAGAAGGTGAGGATATCCGTACTGTGTTGGAATCTGATGAAAACAAGCGAATTGTATTAACAAAAATCAAAGAAGCTTTTGATGAGCGTGGAGTAACAACCATCGATTTTATAGCAAAATTAAAGGCTATGGAAAGTGGAAACGTCTTTAATCTTGAAAACAAGCAAGATGCGAAGTCGCTTATCATTGATATGTCAGGTGCCGACATCTATGTAGAATCTGAGATAATTTGTTTACAAGGTGCTTCTTCTGGTAAAACCGAGAGCCGAGTAAAGATCGTCATAACAGCCTATGAGGCTGCGACTGGTGCATCATTAGCAAATAAAATAGGTGAAAGTGGAACATTCTACACTAATGATATTGGTAAATTGGGTATGAAAGCTATATCTTCTTGTGCAGATGATTTTCTCCGTATCATGCAAGAGAAATTTTCAAGTATTACTGAGAATGGTCGTTCATTGATGCTTCAGATCGGTTTTGACGAGAATTCGCAATATACGATGGAAAGCGAGGTCGGTACCCAAGGGTTTCAACTTCAAGATGAAATAGAATTATGGGTAGAAGAACATTCGTACAACGGCAACTATCATTTGCAAGGTGTTAGCCCTATGAAAATGGTTTTCGATGATGTCAAATTACCATTAACAGATGAAACAGGTAAAAATTATAGTACGAGCAAATTCGGAATGGAAATGTTAAGATTCTTTCGCTCATTGAATTTACCAATTTCTCGAAGTAATAAAGGCAATACATTGTATATTACAATAAAATGATAATATGAACAGAAACAACTCACTTTGCTTAATAATCTTTTTTTTAGCATTCCCGTTTGTTGTTTTAGCACAAACTGCAGATGATATGGGGAAGATTGTGGTTGGAGTTGATTTTCAAGATGGAATTTCTCAAGAAACCTTGAATCTCAAACCCCAATTAGAAGATCGACTTGTACATTTTGCTACTCAGGCAGGGTGCTCATCTTTTGATAATAAGGCGATTTTTATTTCTCCCAATATTGTAGTCAACTCTGTTGATATAGCAGAGGGGGGAATGAAGGATGTTTATATTGTTAAAGGAGAGTTATTCCTTACCATTCAAGACCGAAATAGCGGAACAGTTTTCTCGTCAAGATCATTCCCGTTCAAAGGTTCTTCTACAAAAAGAGATTTAGCGGTTAAAAATGGTATATTAAGCATTAAGTATGAAAATGTAAGTAACATTTTCTCTGAGGCAAAATCCAAAATTTTGTCATTCTATCAGAGTAGAAAGGATATTATTTTTGCAAGAGCCAATACGTTTGCAGCAAATGGCGACTATGACGGGGCAATTGCGTGTTTGATGATGATACCTGAAGATTTAACCGATTTGCATGAGCAGGCTTTGATAAAAGCTCAAACTTTTTTAGATATGAAGGCGGAGGCAAAAAGGTTAGAGTTGATTGTTGAACAAAAGAATTATAATGATTCACTATTGACAACAGCTAATAGTTATTTGGCTATGCACCAACCTGAAGAGGCTCTTGGAGTTTTAAGTGCTTATGTTCCAGGTAATACTCAACAAGATATTACTTATCGTAAGTATATATCCCATGCTGAGAGCCTTATGGCTAAAAGAGAAAGAGAGGTTAAACGGAAAGAAGAAAGAGCTTATCAAGAGTATTCAAGACAAAAAGCTCATCAACGTGAGATGGATAGACAAGATATGGCTTTGCGTAGGCAAGTCGTTTCTGCCTCTGAAAGATTGGAACATCATCGACTCAGAGTTAGTGAACAGAAAGTAAATGCACTTAAACAAGTCGCTTGTGATTATATAAGAAATAATCCCAACAGGGTTGATTATATCCGTGTCAGATTCTAGTAATTAACAATCAAAATCATATAAATATGAAACAAATCATTTTTTTTATCAGCACTTTGTTTGTAGTGCTTGGGCTTCATGCTCAAACTGCCGTTAATGAAGATGGCTCTATTAAGTTTAGGGGTAATGTTGCGATTGTAGTGGACAGCAAATGTTACACCTTTAATGATGGTGTAGCTGTAAAGACTGTTGACGATGGAACATCAGCTGCATTAAAGACTTCCTTACGTGCAATTGCGATGCAGAATTTAAGGATAGGTAGTAAACGTGTTGATAACCAATATAATAAGATGTGTATATTAATTTGCAAGTAACAAAGTGGTAACAAAAAATACCCTCTCTGCCATTTTGACATGGAGAGAGGGCTTTCAACGCAACTGATGAAAACAACATCAGTATGGGCGCAAAGATAAGCAAAAATATCGAGATTAGATAAACCTACGAATGAAATTTAACAAAGGTTTTCTAAATATCCACCCAATAGAGAGAATGAGCAATGAAAGAACAATCGGGAAGCCATCTTTGCAAGTCTTTTCCCATTTCGTCAACTCTCTCGCCACAGGATATGGAACTTTAACCAACTTATCTTTATAGACAATACTATCCTTATAATTAATAGGTATCTTTGTCGGGATTGGTTTCTCCTGCGGTTTCGTATTCAAGTTATGGAATAGAGAGCCATCTGGATTGATGCGAGCCAAAGATGATGCAAAGTCATTTTCGAGGAAACTTGTACTATCTTTGACGGTTCTCTCTGCCTTTTGCTCTGGCACGTTGAAAAACACGGTATCGGTTTTCCATTCCGTGCGATAAACCACTTTAATATTTGTACTATCATGTACGAAAGTTGGGGGGGCGGTCTGTTTGGTGGTCTTGCATCCAATCATAAAGAGGATGATGACCATCAATAATGATACGATTGAAAGATGTCTCATATTACAAAGATTTGATGTAAGTGATTATAGCATTAACGTGTAACTCTGTGATTTTCTGCTTACCCTCTTCTGACAAAAGGAAATCCACATCATCCTTATTGTCTTGGAATAGGTTTTCAGTCAGAACGGCTGCGCATAGAGTATCACGGCATATAGCGAGGTTTTGGGCTATATACTTGTCTTTTGGAACTGCACGATTACCTTTTAAGTCGAGGTCGATTGCTTCATCCCAAAGAAAAGCCGCCAAGTTCTTGCTACGAGTTGATGCGTTCAAACCAACATGAGCAGAGAAACCTCTTGCATCGTGCCATTTGCCATCACCTCCTGCCGCATTGTTGTGAATGGAAACTACCATCACATTCTTTGAACCGAGTTTACGGCAAATGTCATTCACTCTCTTGCAACGGATGGATAGAGAAATATCCTCTTCCTCAGTCACGAGACGCTCAGCATCATATCCACGACACTTCAAGCAGTTCTCCACTCTCTTTGCAATCTCTCTTGCATAGGCATATTCTCTGAGTCTGCCATCGGGGGATTGCTTTCCCGATGTGTTGACACCATGCCCATTGTCTATAAGAATTTTCATCATTATATATTTTGATTGATTTTTTGTATATAATTTTTCCGAAAAATTGTATTTTCGATTTTATGCGTTTAGTCTTTGATAGAAATCCGTCTTGATGTTGTCATAGGCGAGCTTTACGTTTGTGTATGCTCTGGCATTGTTTGCCCCATCCTCATTGTAGATTTCTCCCTCAACCACTTTCGCAACATCCTCAACCCATTCAGAGGGGCAAAAGTCCGAGAGAGGCTTTCCCCGAAACGTAAAGGGGTCAAATCTACTTTTGCGGTCATCATGGATGACTTGAAGAGACTTCCGTATCTTTGTTGCGGTCGCTTCATGGTCGATGATGTGGTTCTCTGTTCGGACTCTCTTAATCAATCGGCAAACTTGCTCGATGGAAAGGTCGAAAGCAAATCCTGTAAGGTTTCGGATGCGTAGCATAGTCTCTGTCTTCAACCCCTCTGATATGTCTTGTAGCATATCGTTTTGTAGATGGGTCTCTGCCATCAATGCTTTCAAGCCATCCTTGTTGTCCTGCATCATATCAGAGATTATCGACTTGAACCATTTGAATATTGCTACCATCATGGCAGCTGAGAGTAACAGGAAGAAAGCAGCGGTTATCGCCATCATTCCGTAATCACTAACACCCTTTACGATTGCGGTTACATTTTGCACGTCATTCATAGGGCAATTCTGATTATTCGTCCGATACCTACTCCTGCCATCGTAAGACCGAAGTCAATCCAATCCCATTCACCACCCCAAAGTTTATCTTTGAGTTCAAGGGATGCTGCTACACCCAATCCAGCATAAGCAGCGCAATAGTCATCATCTGCACCCAATCCGATGCAGGCTCCACCGATGAGATGTTTCCATCGGTTACTCAATTTGAGCCATTTTAATATCTTTTTCATACCTTATATATTTATAATTGGCTACAAAAATACAAATATTAGTGCGTAATAAGCACTAATATCTATATTTTTAAGCATTTTTCAAATTATATTCCCAATATGGAGCAAAAATCATAAAGTCAAAGCCACAATAATTAGGATAATCGGCTTGTAATGTCAGAACAAACGATGTTTGTTGAACATCGACCGCAGAAGCATAGCACCCTTTATGCCATCCGCCTTCATTGATGAAACCTCTGCCCGATACCATGACCCAATATCCGTTAGGTATATCACTTTGGCTGAATGTTACTTGAACCGTTCCGTCTCTGATATATTTTACAGACAATACATTATTGATAGAGCGTCCATCGTGGAAAGTACCACTCAATATGGCTTCACTACCTTTATCATAGGATAGTTGGATATATCCTTTTGCCACCAATCGAGGGAAACGACCTATCGCTGATTGGTTCTTGAATTGGTCAACTCCAAATCGTCCTGTTAAAGTCCATTCTGCACTTAGTTTTTCTTCTGTGCTTTCTGTTCTTTCAAAGCACGTTATTTCAATGGTCTCTTGTGGGTCTATCAATGCGTAGTAAGTGCTACTTATCTCTGTCAATGTATAGCCTTGGTCGTAGGATTGAGTCCAATTACACATTTTAATCATATAACGACCTCCACCTGCATTTGAACTATTGAAAAAGCGAATGACCTTACCTATATCTGTTTTGTCGTAAGTCAGTGATAATGTCTTTGTCGTGTTAGCATCGAGAGGCGGCAGATAGAAAACGTTTGCATCGGTAATCACACCTTTGTAGGCGGTCGATAACTGCAATGTACCTTGCAATCTAACCTTGCCATTCTGACCATCGAGATATATTCTTCCATCTTGCGACTCCAATCTACCATTACGGAATACCCATCCACCGATATTTGCTCCCTCAGTAAATAGAAAATCCAAATATAGGGTATCATCTACATAGTAGAACTTATCACCAAGTTTCATAGCACCTGTATTCAAGTCGAGCCAACTCTTACCATCAGCACTAATCACTTTGTCGGTAGTGATACGAGATGGAAGTATCTCAGTAAAACCGTATAGGTTCACATAACTACGTTCATCATCATAGGCACTATTAAGGATGCCGACCAACAGATAATAATATCCGTCCACCGCATCCATATCAATGGCAGTTTCAGAGAGGGTAAACTCGCCCTTTGCGTTGGTGTCTGTACGGCTCACCTTGGCATATAGATAGTATTTCTTACTATCATCATCCAATACAGGAGATAAATATTCAGCGACCTCCCACACCTTATATTCACTATCCGCATGAGTGCTTGATATAGTAGATATGCCGAGAGTCATGTGCTGCAAATAACCATGTGGGCAATGTAACTGCTTTGTCGTATTGTCGTATGTAATAAGGAACTCAATAGGAGAGAGTTTTGATTTACTCTCCACAAATCGAAATTGCAGACTCTCATCACCAACGAGCATCGCCATAGTCTGAACCGTGATAGGACTGACGGACTGAGAGAAATTCAAGAGGGAGTCATTGAGCATTGATATTGTCTCCTTGGCATCCCGAAATCGTCTCTTTGTGTATTGCATGATGTCCTTTTTCGTGTCATCAATCACTACTTCTGTTTTGTCTATCTTCGAGAGGTCAGAAGCAACGGAACTCCCCGATATTGAACTTGAAAGCTCAATCGTTGGAGAGTAAGGCGAACTCAAATAATCCTTGATGCCTGTGATACGGATAGACACACCATCCTTGGCGAATTGGGTATCAGAGAATAGAATATATCCACCGACTTTCAAACGACCGCCCACACGCAACCAATTACGCTTAGTCCAAAGACCTTGCAAAGTTCCTGTAAACGTGAATTTCTGTTCCTCATGCTCGTACATATACTTAACCGCCTCCCTAAACATATCCCAAGATGCGCCTGTTTTGGATGTGTTGTCGCAAATGTAGGAGTCTGGGAGCATAATGCCAAAGATGGCATAAGTATCATCAACTGATGGGGCAAAGGTCTCGTTAGGGAATGTCTGACCGTCCTCCTCCATAGGAACTAACTCAAACCTACGCTCAGCGTTCTTATACTTGAACTCAAATTCTCTTCCTGCAAGCATACCCGATTGAAATATGAGGGTAGCGGTTTCCCCTGCAATAACAAAGTCATTGTAGTTTAGGTATGATGGAATGGTATTATCTATGATGTCATAGAAATTCTTATCCTTGTTAGGGACTTCCACCTTTGTAACCTTGCCTACTCTTGACGGATAGAACTCATCGCAATCGAGGGAGTCTTCCTTGACCGCATCCGATACCTTATCAACACGCTCGATATATAGACCGTCCGCATCCGTCTTGTAAGTCCTGCCCTCATAGTCGAGAGTCTGGGACTTAGGCAAAAGCAGATACTGAGAGCCATATTTCGAGCGGTCGATATTATCCTCACCACCTTGCACATAGAGCCTTTTGATAGGCATTTCGTCACTCTGTGAGGTTCTTCCCAAGCCGGGTATAAATCCGTTACCTTTGCCGTAGGAGAGTGGCAGAGGGTCATCCTTGAAGTATTCCACCTTATGAAGAGAAATCTTCTTATCCACGATTTCCCATTCAGTCTCAAAGGTATCTGCCACAGACTGCAAGGCTTCATCTATGTAGGTATGGTTAAACTCGATGGTTTGCTCATTCGCCTCGATACACTCACCGACTGACCAATTATCCGCACCCTCTTTCTCATTGAGGTTTTTGACGATTTCCTCAATAAACTCATGCGGCTTGGCACACATAGACCATTTCAAGCGTTTATCGACTGAGTTACGAAGTTTGTAAAGCCCCATATACTCATCGTCTTGCCCGAAAGTGATAGTATATTCAATGTTGCGTGTTCCGCTCTTCTTGATGTTTTGAGGTGAGAACACCTTAAACCTCATATTCTGATACTCGCACCATGTACCCACAGGAAACTCGATATACTCTGGTAATGAGAATTTAAGAATGAGCTGAGGCTTCTGCATAAGCGCACGATAACGATACGAGTTATCATCCTCATGTATATCAAGAGTCGTATTATTATAGTGAAGTGTTACCATCTTACTCTTTTTTATAGTTGAAGTAGAACCGTCCGAACACTCGAACTGCCATATAATAGATGTATGCGATGATGGTCATCCAAACAAAGACGGTAGGATGCTCGTTTCTATCATCCGTGACTTTCCTCATCATTCGGAAGAAAAGCAGTCTGTCAGCATCCTTTCTGTCTGCCTTGTTACCGCCTCTGTCATAATCATCATCGTGCATACAGCAAGGAATATAGAATTTCCTTGCATAGGGTGGCTTAACGTATTTAAGCACACCCTTTTCGCAACCGCATCCGTTACTCATCGCCAATCAAAGCAGAATAATCGATACCATCTTTCTCAGTCCATCCCTCATTAAGGCATTTCGAGATGTATGCAAAAGCCTTTGTGTAGAAGTCTGTGAATGCTTCGAGTTTCTGGAATGTATGATATACAGGATTACCGTCATTATCCTCACCAAGTTTGAACTTGATAGGCAACGTTGCCCCATCGGTCTGAACCGCCAAATCATAAGCAGCCTTAAAGTTGATTTGGTTCTCTGTTGATAGGTACACCGATTTACCATTCCACACGAAACCACCGAGGATAATTGCATCCGTTTCCTTGTTGATAAGGATTTCAATGTCCTCTTTCAACTCTTCAATGGTTGGCTTATGGTCATAGTTCTTGCGGTAATTGTAACCATTATCACCATCTTTGCCGAAACCGAATATCAAGAGATAGTTGGTTTCGCTCAGTCTTACGATTTTGTCTTGTCGCTCATTTGCTCCATAGACTTTGTAAAAATCCTTATTCATCTATCTTTATATTTAGATTGTTAAACAATGCCTTTAACTCTTCATCGGATGGTATCTGATGACCGAAAGCAGTAGCGGAACAAAACGCATACTTAGGGAATGCGCCCGAGTAATCGGATGTTATGGAGCAGAAGAATGGCAGTTCACCATCTTTCTTACGTGCTTCCAATTCTTCCCAATTCTCTCTATCACCCGTCCAAAGTTTACGAAGTTGGTTTTGAAAGATGATACTGACCACGTATTTCTCTCTTGGTTTCTTTACGAGAGAAGTGTCTCCACCTTTCGCCAAGGTCGCATCGACCTCATCCTTGTATCTCTTTTCCTCAATGGCTGGTATCACGTTTGACTCGAAATCCACCACGATAAATGGCTTGTGGTCTAACTCCCTGCCGCTGATTTTACTACCTCTAAAACTTTTCTTTCCGTTCACCGTCATCGGGCTACTCTTCGGTTTACCAAAATCTTTCATTCTCTTTTTCTTTAGTTTGTTCAATTCTTTCGGGTATAGGAGCGTTTCAAGCAGATGCCAACATCTTGCATGCTTCGCCATACCCCAAAGTGAACCGATTATTTCTGTTCTTCTTTTTCTACTCTTTATGCGATGAAGTTTCCTTGCGTAATTCTTCTTTACTCTTTTTCTCAATCTACTATATCCATCGGGATAGGTGACATATCCGAGAAAGTCCAATCCCTCGTCAATGGGGAATACCCTTTCATTCGGCTTGATTTCCTGTTGTATGTAATCAATCTGTTCATTTACCAATCCCCTGCACTCCCAAAGATACAATTTACTTGAAGCACCGATAAGACCATCATCACAATACCGATAAAAGTGCTTTATTCCATATCTGTCCTTTAGATAATGGTCGAGGTAAACGGACAATAGGAGATTGCAGACTCCTTGCGATGCCCTTAGCCCCATACTCATCCCTAATCCATCGGGTAGCAGTCTCACAAACTGCTCCATGATACCGAGGAACTTCTTATCCTTGAATGTCTTTTCGAGTGCGTACATCGCAAAGTCTTGATGTACGGTGTCATAAAACTTCCTTATGTCGAACTTATACCAATACCTAATATCGGGATAGAGTTTCATGTCGTTCTCGATATAGATTTTCAAGTCGTGCATCCCTCTGTTCTTGATGGATGCCGATGTGGTACGGATATATCTCTTTTGGAGATGTCTATCGACCACCCTCATCACGGCATTAACCTTGATACGAGCAGCCATGCAAAATACTTGGATATGCCTTATCTTTCCTGCCTCCTTGATAATCTTTGTATAGTAGCCACCATTCTTTGCTTCATCCTCAGTTGGTGGGCGATGCACTGGCATAAGGCTTATATGTCCGCTTAGTATCTCTTCACGAACTGATTGCAGAAACTTCTCTCTGTGCCTGATGAGCCATTTGCCCTCAACCAAGATTTCTTTGCGAAGTTTACCCCTTATGACCTCATCGAAACTATCTTCAAGATTTTGTTGGTCGATGATTTCTTCTATAATATATCCGTCTCTTTTCATTCGATTTTAGAAGCCTTCAATTTCCGTAAGCCCGAGATGTTCGAGAATTAACCTACCAATCTCTACTTACCAATGATATGTTTCAGTTTTCCGACATTGTGCCGCTTTTACTGAGGGTTGGGTTTCTCGCTCGCAGATATTCACCATTCCATGATGATTTTCCGTAGGAGCGATTTTATTGAAATTCTTGTTTTTATTGTTTGCAAGCCGAGAGCCGATATTCGTATTCGAGTTCGCAGAACCGTTATTCGCATTCGCATAGACGAGACCGCCATTCGCATTCGCATTGTTATTCGAGCGACCGACAAAACGGCAACGTTGAAACCCTCCACCTTTTTCTGTTATTTCATTTGTGTGCGAGGCGGCGACCTCATTCTTCGGGTCGCTACGCACACGCATAAACGCATTTTCTTTTTCATATTTTATTCGTCTTTTATCTTTATTTTTCCTCTGAAGGCAAGCCGAGAGCCGATATTCGCATGCGAGTACGCAGAACCGTAATGCGCACCCGCAAAGACGAGACCGCCAACCGCATACGCATCGCAATTCGCGCGACCGACAAAACGGCAACGAGCGGCTGAGTACCATTGACAATCGGTATAGTTTGCAGCCCATACAGAGTTATCTGATGTAACCTTGGATGCTATCACATCGCAATATCTACCGTGCTTAACACGACCGATGCAGTAACCCGATACATTCAAACCTTGCACAATTCTCTCTGTCTTGGTGATAGGGTCGAATATGTGCCATTTATGGTCTATCGGGTATGAGCTGATTTCAGTCATCTTTGATTTGAGAGCATCGGCATAGTTACTGATGTTGATGGCTACATTATCCATAATCTCCCATGTGCAACCAAAGAACGACTCAAAGCCAAGGCATTTGTTACCGTTTAACTGCCCTCTGGTACTATCTGAGTTACCGAGAGCATCGGCATATCCTGTTGTACCTCCTGCACCTCTACCATAACCGCAAACCAACTGAGCATCACGATTTCCTACGAGAGAGAAGTAAAGAATTGCCATTAACTTACTCATCTCATAGTCGAACAACTGATAACCGTTACCTCTTCGGGCTGCAAGGTTTTGGAAGTCCTTAAAGGTATAGTTCATTGCTCCTGTTGGAGTGTTCGTAGGCTTACCCTCATCATCGTATTTCCATTCTGTCGATGTCGTTGATGTACCTGTGCCACAACGCACATTTGCACCCGATATGGAGCGTAATTGAGTCAAACCATCCACGGAAGCATGGTAAACACCTCCAAGCCACTCATCATTATGCACCCAATCTGGCTCAATGGCTTCAACCTCTGCACTATCTACCGATATGGCTTCAAGTGAATTGTTGTTCACCGATGATGCAAATACGAAACTCTTTGCTCCTGTTGGCACATCGGTAAAGATATAATCACCCTCCACGAAGTCAAACATGGAACTTGAAATCGCCATGTTGAATGTCTTGATGATGACTCCATCATCATTTAAGAACACGCCACCGATATTGCTATTATTCAAGCCTGGGTATCTCACTTGCTTCATACCGCTCACATCTATCATATAAGCGTTATAGTTCGGGGTATCTGAAAGAACTCCATCCGATGCAAGTGTAGAACTGCCTATTTCCACAGAATTAACCATCACCGCAGAGTTTGTCTTATAGATGATGTCTTTCAGTGTCTTGCGGATAATATTGTTTGCAGTCGATAACGGCTCAGATGTCAGACTACTCCATGCGATATACTTCTTTTGGTTCTTGAAGTCGTTGATACCCTTGTACCAAAGAGTAGGGCAGCGCATCATAACATCGAAGCCATCTCCCAAACTATCCTTGAAGTCGAAAGTCGAACCATCTGGAAGTTGCTGATAATTACTTTCGCTAATTCTCTCGCCCTCCCATATTCCTGTAGAAGTGTTTAGTTTGCCCTTTACAGGGATGAGTTTCTTTCTGATACGAGCAACATGACCACTTGCAGTAAATTTCTCTCCTGTCGTTCCGTTGTCGAGATTGGTGATATTCTTAGGGTCATCCACCGTATCATCGAACACGACCATCGTATATTGCGCATTGTGGATTGTGAGTAATGGGAAATAGTCTTGCAACGATTTCAACTCACTATCCTCTATCAGTTTCGACAATATCCACTTTCCGCTCAATCCGTCACAAGCATTATCGAGGTCTGAACCGATACCCTTTGCACCTGTGCTTTTGAGTGCCGTGAGGATGCTTGTATCTGCCGTAATGTCGATGTTTGGCACGGATATTTCACCGATGGCTGCACCTCCATTGATGGTATTTGATAGGAGCGTGAAAGTATCAATCTTGGCACATCCCGAAATCTGCAATCTCTTCACGTTGGAGAAACCTGCTATCGTAAGACCACCATTAGGATATGTCAGATTTGGCAAGTTCACGAATGATAGAGATGTCATCGTACTTGGCAATGTAAGCGTTGATATTGGCGATGTTTCAGCAGGAGTGAAACTCTGCAAGTTCGAGCCAACTGCAAGCACAGAAACCAATCGAGGGCAATATGTCGCATCAATCGCAGTAAGTGGGAAGTTACGCACATCCAACTCTTCGAGGAATGGCAACTGACCGAGATTAAGGTTCGTAAGTTCCTCTCCTGTCTTTGTGGCTGGCGAATAACTTGAACCACCGATGATGAGTTTCTTGATGAGAACCAACTGAGAAATATCCCATCCGCTTTGCTTTGGAGTCGCATTTCTGATGTCAAGTTCCCCGATACGGTCAGCACCATAGATGTAAAGCATCACACCGCTTGCAAGGTTTGTATTGCCCGAATTAAGTGTTGTGCTTTCTCCTGCTTTCAGATAAACGCTTTGTCTCATGCTCATAGTCTGGTCAACTCCGATACCAAAGAAACCATCCTTTGCAGCAGTTATCTTAACGCTCATGTTTCGTCCTGTGCATCGCATGGAGACTGCCGATGAGTAAATATCTCCACATTGATAGAAACCATCACGATAACGGAAACGAGTCTGAACGAAATCACGCAATCTTTGTATGCCCAATCCGTGCAAGGCATAGAAGTAGTTACTATCTGCCTTTGATGCTTCGATGTACTTTCTGATACCATCGAAAGATGATACCAACTTCGCCCACTTGCTCAATCGGTCAGTAATCCAATACTTCTCGATGCCATCCGTAGAGAATGGGCGTAAACCCGATGATAGTGTGGTTGTGCGCATCTTCTCACAGATGGATGCTACGGTAACGGTCTTTGTCGAGTCGTTCTTGTCATTGTCCGATGTGTAGTCATCTACCCAAATATAATCAGAGTTTGCAATCTGAGTAAACAGAACGCTGTCATGTCCTTGATACTTGCCCTCTGTGTCGTTGTTCGGGTCAAGTTCCGCATCAATGGTGAGACCGCAATCGTTATCAGAGCCGTTGATGGTATCGCCATCATAGAGGTGGTTCAAATACATTCGTGTCTGTCCGTCTGTATCGAGATAGAAACCTACCATCATATTCTTGCTTCTCTGGTCAACTGCCGCAATGTAATCCGTGAAAATGTGGTAACATATCATAGAATACACATTCGCCATGTTGTGCAACTCATGCTTGAACTTCAATAGACGATTTGCCTTTGTTCCTGCAACGGTCTTACCATCGAGAGTAATGTTTCCGTGCGAACTATCCAAGTTATGATTGCAGTCTTGACACCATTTCAGCCATCTATACAACTGATAAGGTACTTTTCGACCATCCCCATAGGCGGCATTGAGGTCATCGTTATCTGGGTAACGACTTTCAAAGTAAGTTAGCCATGTTGGTTTACCCTTGGAGTCTGGTGCAAGCATATCGTCAATACTATCCACACCTTGAAACCAATCTAAATAATCATAAGCACGAAGCTCGTAATTTTCCACAGGGTTCACCACATCGCCCGAAATGCGCCATCTGCCGCCCTCATAGGTCATTGTTCCTGTTGTCTCAGTCCATTTGTCAGACTGATAACGGAATACCTTATGTTTGTCACCACAGAACTCACTCAGTACATAGATTTGTTCCTTATCCCATCCCGATTTGTCGAGTGAGGACTCGTAATCATCGAGAGTTTGGTCTCTTGCTGCTATGAGTTCGATGAAATCACCATAATTCAAGCATCCGAGATTGTAACCGTCCACTTTCTCAAAACCGAAAACGACCGCATCGCCCTTGTCATGGTTCCAATTTCCCTTTGCGTGGAAATATCCGTAACTTGGAGATGTTGCATCCGATGAGTTCATATCAGTACGGAAGAACGCAATAGGTACACTATCAATGGATGTATTGAGAGTATATTTGCCCTTGTAGGCATTTTGCGCAGGTGTCATGTAGTTCTTGCCCAATGCTCTTTGAAGCTCATTGTATAGCTGACATGAAGCACCGTTATTCGCACCTCCCGACTCAGAGTAATCGACCTTTACCGTTATGATGTTGGTAGGGATGGAGTTCTCCATCGGTTGCACACGACTTTGAGCCGCATTTGCCGCACATTCATCGTACTTTGCCAAATCCTCAGCGGAAGTAAACTCGCTACGGTCATGCAAAAGTGTAACCGTGCATCCCTTAAACTTCATCTTTACGTTCTTGATAGGGCGCATAGATGATGTTGTACCTTGGTTTGTCGTAGGTACGTTGATAGCCTTGAAATCCTGCCAAGGTCTATCTGGGAAATACGCATATACATCAAAATATCTCTTTGTTTTCTTGTCTCCATCGAGACTTTCGAGATATGGGGGATATTGGTCTTCTGTGTCTCCTGTGTCCGCATTCTTGCAAAGCACGAAATATGGCATACCGAGATTGTAGAGGGCTGCTGCTTGTGGTCTGTTGATGGCTGGCTTTCCCTCTGCCGATTGGGATGCCATTACTCCCTTGTTAAAGTTGTATTCGGTAATCATCGTATCAGTATTGGATAACTTCAACAGATAATTGTCGAAACTCTGTTCAAACGAGTAATAGGTTTCCCATGCTCTGATATTATAGAGGTACAAATCGCCCTCAGTTCCATCGAATGTGATAGGTGTCGCATGACGGCTCAAAGAACCCTTATCATAGTAACAAGCACCAATTAACTCACCATCGAAATACATCTTTGCTACTCCGATATTTGCATAAGGGGCTTGTGAAGTAGGCTCTATCACGATGGCTACATCCGTAAGACTATCCTCTTTGATTGCCGATGTGATAGTATGGGCTACGGTTGCGGCATTGTCAGTAGTGAACACTACATCCTTTCCTGTAACGTAGAAACCGATACCATTTGAGATGCAAGAGATTAACCTTGCATCATCATTTGCGATGTGCTTTGCCTTGATACGGAATTGAATAGCGAGACCGTTTGACTCAATGGATGCTTGATTGAACAGCATATAATTGAGGGATGCGGTCACGTTCTCAGCGATACGAAGTGCCATGACTCCCTCATCGTTTTCCGTGCCGTATTGCTCTGTACCGTAACTATCCTTTACAAATCCGTTGGTGGAGTAGTTTGAGCCTTTCACACTTAAAGTATATCCATTGTCTGTAATGGTCTTGTCGGCATCCGAGTTACTTCTGCTCGCCATATCCATATCAAACATAAGTTGGGCAGAAACCGCCTCTATATCGAGGAGTGTTCCCAAAACCTTGAATGATGCTGATTGTGATATTTTCCCCGATACAGACACATACAAATCAAATCTTACAGAACCATCAATGATAGTGTCTGTGACCCTTTGCGTATAGGTATATGTCTTGTTTCTTTGTGCCGTTACCTTTTGTTTGTACTTGGTGGTATTGTTCTTGTACTCTACAACAATCGCTTCTATTGTAGATGATGATGGTGAATATACGGCAAAGTCCATCGAAACGGTCTCATATCGTTTCACCTCTGCCACTGCTTTCTCAGAGTACCATCTTGTTACGCTTATAGGGGTAGTGTTGTCTGCATCCACTACCATAATAGCGGTATGGAGATAATTACCCTCCACGCCCGATGCTATATCCACACCATGAATACGAAGAGGATAAGCGCCATGAGAAAGAACCTCTCCGACACAATTCTTAGGATTGATGGAGATACTATGTGAATAGGTGTCCGATATGGTTGCAGTTCCGAGCGTCTTCCACTCATTTTTGATGTAAATCTCAACGGTGCATAAGATGCCCTTATCGCTCGCATTATTGGCAAAACGATACATCGGGAGTGTCTTTGTCGCACCTCCCACATTTACAACGGTAGATGAGGTATAGTTAAGAGTCTGCTCGCTCTTGATGGTAACATCCACCGCAGTAACGTTGATGTTTCGGCTTCCTGTATGGTCGCTATCATCGTAGGCGATGAGTTTGAACTTTCGGGATGATGCCTGTGTGAAGTATGATGACAAGTCGAAAGAGAAATCATAACTCTCGCTATCTGCCGATGATGCTTGGTTCAATCGGTATGTTTCCAAGAGTTGATTTGTGTCTCTGTCGTATAGTTCGACCCTCTCAATCATATTCGAGATTTCTTGCCCTCCCTGCTTTGTCACACTGAGGATAGCAGCTTTGAGGATAACAGAACCTCCTGCCTTGGCATACAAAGGCGCACTCTCTGGGATGATGCTTACAATCGTTCCCGAACTCTCACCGCTGCCTGTGCCGACTGCAAACTGCTGCTCATCTCCCACGGTCTCACCTTTGGCATTGACCATAGAGATTTTGATTACTCCCTCTGTCTCTGTATCGACATGGAGATTAGCAGGAACGTACTTATACGCTCCACCTGTCGAGAAAGCATCCTTACCATCTTCTTGTGACTCTTCCTTGGTCTCAACCTTAGAACCTCCTGCACCTCCGAACTCATGCCACAAGGATGCTTCACCGAAATCGGATGCTTCACCCTTGAATTGTTTTGTTTCCCATGTGTTTTCTCCTATCTTATAGGTGATAACGAGTCCGCTCTTGGCATAGTTGATGCCGCTATCGGTCTGCAACTTGGTAATAGCAGAGATGGCATATTCGAGAGTGTAGAATGATGCGGATGTGCAAGCACCACAGAGGGCATCCACATTGATGAGGGTTTCCGCTCCTGCGCTCATTCCTGCAAGGTCGAGCCATAACTGGGTATTCTTGAAGTTCGTTGACTCTGTATCTGAACCTACATATTGATAGGTCTTCCAAGAGTTCTTTGCTATTGCAAATGTGATTTGCATACCAACGGATGAGAAACCTTTGTTATAGGTTGCGGTAATTGCGGTTTCGAGGTCATAATAACCCGAAATAGGTTGCTCGTTGGTCACGTTATAGCAGTTTCCGACCGTTGCGCTACCGCTTCCAAACTTAGACCAAGTTTCTGCATCCGTGAAATCAGCCTTATTATTACCGTTCCATTGGTAGGTTTCCATCTTGCCATCCGTGCCGAGGAATGTGATAACAACTCCTTGCGTTTTGTATTCTTTCGCTTCATCGTTGGCATAGAGCAATCCTAACACAACATCGAGAGACATTGCATTGTAATTGTCAAGCAACTTGTTAGCGTTGTAGAACTGACGAGGATAGACGGCTTCCTTGATTTTGTCATCAACCTCTGATGAGTCTGTTCCTGCAATAATAAGGTCGTTTAACTCATTATCCCATATATAGAGTTTGCCGTTACATATATAGGCTTTGTCCTTACGGATTTCCACACGAGAGTTATTTGGGTAGAATAAATCTGCATTTGGCTCTACCGCCCAATTATTATAATACTTTCCATCCACCTTGTACGCAAAGACCTTACTATAACGTACAAAGATGACCTCTCCAACCGTAGAACCTCCATACGATGCCAACATGATGGATGCCCTATCCACGAAACCATCAAATCGGGCGGTACTTCCCTCACTTGCAAATGTTTTTGCCTTTTCTGCAAGTTCGGTTGCAGTTTGGGCTCTACCCGAAGCATCAGTTGAAAGAGACTTGGCATTCTCTGCCGTTGTCTTTGCATCATTTGCGGTTGATGTGGCGATTGCCGCCTCCGACTTTGCGCTATTGGCAGTCGATACGGCTTGATTTACTTTCGGTGTAATACCGTCAAGTATCTCACCCAAAGGAACTTTCACACTCTCATTGCTGGCATTGACTCCGAGCGTGTAGAGACCTTTGGTAGATGAACTTTCGGGCAATTCCGATACTCTTTTCTTTTGGTCTGCCATATTGTTTAATTTTGATTATTGAAATATATCTTTGAGTCATCATCCTCTGTGACGATATACTCTCCATTCTCAGATATGAGCATAACGAGATGCCCTTTTGGTCTTATGCGTATTCGTGAAGGCTCAATTTTATCTTCTGTGATAATCCAATCGAAATCCTCAGTAGCAAGCAACAAGTAAGAACCAACAGGGCGGCATGATGTGAAAGTCAGCGTGAGAGTGAAGTCGCACCATATATGCCCATTGTGCAAAATCTTGAAAGTGTTGACCGTATTACTTTTGTAGTAACATTCATATTCATTACCAAGGGCGGCGAAGTAGAAAGACCTTGCTTCTGGTTGCAGTACCACGGAAAACAGACTATTCCATCTCTTCCAAAACTCATCTATTGTGTCGGCATTGATTAGTATCTTAACCGCTACATCCTTTGTTTTGAAAGTCACGTTGTCATCATCATAGACCACTCCTGCGAGTGTTGATGTGTCGATGGTGAGGTTAGAACGTACATTCGGGGCTTTCCTTATGGCTGCATCTGTGCCGTTAAGGACGTAAGAACCGAACTGAGAAAAGTCTATACCATCCAACTCATACCCATTTTGACGGATGCCCGATTTCCCATACACATAGTGATTTCCTGTTGGAATGGTAGGGAAGTCATCCGCAAAGGATAGGGTCATCTTTCCAAGTTTTACGAATTGGGAGAATGAGCCATTTGAAGTCATCCTCAGTTTGTATGTCTTCTTTATCTCCCGAAACTCAAATGTATGGTATGCGCCTGTTGCCAACTCATCAAACAAATCCTCTGCATAGTTTATGTTTGTGATACAGAAATTCATCGAGAAAGTTTTTGTATCAAGCACAGGGGATGACAAATCTATCTCTATTCCGTCAAACTCATCCCATTCGATAGAGTCGAGTTTCTTGAACGCAGGGAATTGGATGAGAGATTTATATCCCCCATCTTCCACGAATAAACCGTATTCGAGAAACGCATCACGGTTATCTATGAAAAGTTTTCCCTCTGCTCCCATTATGCCAATACTTTAGCGTGGTCGTTCTGAATGTAACTGATATGAGATTTCTTGTCTCCCTCAACTCGCACGATGGCAAATCCACTTGCTATGACCGAAACCGATGCACCGTGCATGAGGTAGATGCTATTGTTCTGAGTCTTGGCACATTTGACGGTGGCTTTTGTGTTACCCACAAGAAAGGCTCTCTTTGGGTCTGTGAGTTCTATCTCACCACAATCAATGTAAACACCATACTGTTTCACTTCCTCTTTGTCGAATTGTCTGAATACATCGAGGGTAGGGAAACGCAACTTTAAGCAGAACTCTACTCCTTGGGGAGTGAACAACTCATCCACGATTTCCTTAACGGATTTAGCCTCAGAGAATGCGCTGCACGCTCCGAGGGCTTTTCCGTCTTGGTAAATTCCTTTCAAAAGATTTTCTTTATCCATAATCTTCTATGTCTTTAGTTTGAGACCTCTTGATGATATGTCATCGACCGTATCTTTGAGAGTCTTGATATTCTTTCCCATTGTGTCGAGCTTGTCATTTGTCGAAGCGGTATTCTTCTCTATACCGCTCAACTTTTCAAGCATGGCATTACTTGTTTGGTTCAACTCGTTCATGCCCTGTACGAGGGTGTATGTGTGTCCTTGAATGGTCGTAAGTCTGGCATTGTTCTCATCGACACTCTCCTGCGATGCCGTGGCAATACCGCTACTCGTTCCACTTCTCGAAGCATCACCCAATATGATACTTTTCAGTTCATCGGGCAAAGTCTCCATACCCTCAATAAATCCTGTAACGAGGGAATTGAGTTCGTTTGCAAAGTCTGTCAAACTACCCTCAACGGCATTGAACCCCTTGAAGTTTCCATCTGTACCGAACCATTTAGTTTTGTACTTATTGAATATCTCACCGATTGGCTTCTCCAAAAGTTCCTGCACCATCATCTTTTTCAAGATGTCTGATACTATCTCGTTGACCTTATCGCCCCATGCTTGGGCGGCATCCTCACCGCTCTTGAAAGCATCCCAAAAGGCATCTCCGAGAGTTGAAGCCAAATCCTCAGCGGTATATCCGATAATGTCTTCCATCATCTCGTTAATGATGGTTGCCATCTCTTCCGCTAACTCTTCGATTTGGTTCTTCCAATCTTGGATTTTACTATTATCCGTTTTCTTCTTGGATGACTCCTTATCAATTTGTTGTTGGATGAGGATTTGCTGCTCTGCAAGGTTTTTGAGTTGACTTCTGGCACTCTCGTATTTCTCACTGCCGAGAGCCTTGTCAGCAGTATAGGAAACCTTTGCATAGGCATCTGCAATCTTTTCGACCGATTTCTCAAACACCTCATTCTTATATGTGAGGTTCATCACTGCTCTTCCCCAAAAGTTACCGTATCTTTCGGTTACTTGGTGCAAGTTCTTGACTTCTTCATAAGTCTCGTTATAGATGTTTCTGAGGTTATCGACCGCCTTACCGACCTTATTCTGTAATCGGACGGTATCAGCGTTATCAAGTTCCCATTGGAGTTGGTCGATACGTTCCTGCAACTTCTCAATCTCCTTTTGTTTCTCATCATCGTTGTTGAAGAGGTTGGCGATTGCGGTTGCAACTTGGAGAGCTGCCGAGATGACTGCAAGGATGACGGATGCTTTCTCGATTGTTGATATTGCCGTTGCACCTGTCGCCGCTGCTGCCGTTACGCCTGATGCGGCATTTTGCACGGTCTGTTCAACTCCCGATGCTACGTTCTTACCTACATCACCAATGGCATTGATGACGGTCTCAGTAGCATCAAGCACTTCTCCTGTAAAGTCGATGGCTTTTTTGATACTATTCCCTACATCAGAGCCAAAGGCATCAGCGAGATTTGCAGCCTTGCCGCCAACATCTTTAACGACACTGCCCACATTCTTTAAATGGGTCGAGAAATTCTTGTAAGCAGAGGTAATGTTATTTCGAGCCGTGAGGGTTCTTTGCTCTGCCTTGTTGTTCTTCTCTTGTGCCTTTGCAAGTTCGTTGGTGGCATTCTTCAATTTCTCATTTGCATCTGTCAGTTCTTGACTATCCTCTGCAAGTTTGCCATCTTCAATTTGTTGAATTACCTCATTTTTTTCTTTCAGAGCATCATTATAAGACTGCTGAGAGATATTAAGTTCATCCTGTTCCGTTTTCCATTCGCTCAGAGCGTTTATGTATTCCGTCTTGGATGTTGATATATCCTTGATGGATTTATGCAGCGAGACGAAAGGATTACGTGAAGCAATGGCATCCTCCATCTTTGTAATGACTTCTTGGAATGTCTTGATTTCCTCAACCCCCATATCCTTTGAATTGAGTTTGAAGTAACCTTTGACCTTATCAAGCGTATATTGGAGAGACGAAAGGGATTGATTGTCGAGATTACCGAAAACATCATCCCAATTAATTTGCATTTTGAACTGCTCACTATTCAGTTTTGCAAATTCCTCATCCATTTGCTTGTATGCGGCATCCTTGAAGTCTTCGGGGATAGTGTTGATTTTCTCCATCCACTGCCTTGTAAGGAGTTCGGTCTTTTGCTCCATCGTCCCATATTGCTCAATCATGGAGTCCATGTATTTTTGACGGATTTCTTGTCTTGCCTTTTCTCCATTTTCCTCTATCTGATTGAGCATATCTTGATTGAGTTTTGCATTCTGTTGGTCTGATAACAAATCCTTTGCATAATCATCAACAGACTTCTTTCCTGCATCACTCTCAAACCATCCGTTTTCAGTAGCACCCTTTTTCGACATATACGCCTTGTGATAGGCTTCTTTCTGGGCTGCTGCAAGTTCGAGGATTTTCTTGTTCCATTCCTCTTTCTTACGTTGGGTATCGACATTGATTTGATTGAGTTCCTTGACCATTCCATCCTTTTGAGAGGAAATGATAAGGTCTGTTATATCATCGTTGGCATCCTTGAAGAACTTTTTGACGGTCTCCTTGTAGTCATTGATGGCATCTTGGGCGGTTCTTGCCGCAGCCTTAGCATCAAAGGTATTCCCCGATGATTTATCCTTTTTCGTGGTCTTTGTATCTACATGAGGATTGAGGTCAAAATTATCCTTGATGGATTGTGCTTCTTTCATCTTCTCCTTATAGAGGTCTAACCACTTATTCAAATCGGCTTCAGCTTCACCGATGGCTTTCTTTCGGGATGCTTCATCTCCTGCCTTTGTGTTATACCAATGGTCATAGACTCCTGCTGCCGCCTTGTCTTTCACCACTTGGAGATTAACAAAGGCTTCCGTGTATTTATTGAGATATGCCTGTGCTTCTGCTTCTTTCAAAAGCATATTACAGTAAGCTTCACCTTTCTTAGTGAGTACATCTTTCCATTGTGCGAGACTATCATATTTGCCGAGTGCCGTTCCATACTTGGAGTTTAATTCATCGACAAGTGCTTTCTCTCGTTTTTTAGAACCGTTGAAAGTCTCTATCTTCTTTGTGTAATCCTCAATCTCTGCCGATGCCTTTGCATAGGTCTTTTGGCTATCTTCGAGGATTTTGTTTTGTTCTTCAACCGCCTTTTCTGCTTCCTCTGCCTTGCTAACAAAGTGGGAGATAACCCCGATGAGTACACCGATAGCTGCTGCAATCCATCCAAATACAGGAATGGATTTGATGGCAGCACCGACCATTCGGAATGCTCCTGCAAGGCTTATGTTTGCGATAGTTCCTGCCGTGGCTGCTGCCGTGTTTGCCCCTTGCCCAACGGTATTTGTGGCGGTTGCTACCGTTCCTGCTGCCGTGGCTGCATTGTTTGCAATCTGGGCTTCTGTGTCTGCCGTGGTGGCGGTTGCATGAGCGGTAGTGGCGGTTGTGTCTGCCACGGTTGCAGCAGCATCCTCTACTTCCTCACCGATACCAACCGCTAATAGGGAGTTCCACCATTCTTTGAGACCATTGAGGGTAACGAGGGAAAAAGCACTATCCTTATTGAGTGTCTGCTGAACTTGTTGCAATCCCATAGTGATAGCCATGAGGGATTGGAGTTTGGTCATTACCTTGTTCAATTCCTCATTCTCGCCAACAAAGAGAGACATTGCGCCCTGTACTGCCGTGAAACCTCCTGCCAAACCATTTAAGCCCGAGATAACACCTGCAATCTTCGCTTCATCGTTGGAGAATATACTTCCTTGTGCCTGTATATCGCCTTGTATATCTTGGAGATTACCGAGTTCGACCGCCATTTTCTTATACTCTTCGGTCTGGTCTCCGAATTGCATACGGTAATCTGCCATCTCAGCCTTTAACTCCTTGATACGTTGGCGAAGAGAAACGTGCTTGTTTGCGTTTTCCTGCAATGCCGCCGCCTCTTTCTTCAAGTTTTCCTCAACTTTCAGAAGTTCATCGGCTTGCTCTGCCGCTGCCTTGACAACTCTATTTCTCTCATTGATTACCGCCTTGATAGCCTTTTGTTGCTCTTGGAGTTGGACGAACTCCTTATCACCCTCTACCGTTCCTTTCTTGTAGGCTTCGGATGCGAGTTGTCCGAGACGATTGAACTCTGCTTCAAGTTCTTTGATTGCGGTCTTGTTTAGGTCTGTAATCCTATCTATTTCCGCATAGGCTTGGTCGATGGTATCAAGTGATTGCGAAGCATTTGTAACTACATCTATGTTAAGTGTAGGTACATTAGTAAGCAGTTGGGAAATCTTGGATGTTTCCTGCTCTACGGAATTACCAAGTTCGCCCACCTTACTCTCAATGGCATCAATACCCTCATCAAATCCTGTTGTGTCGATGACCGTGCCAAAACTTAACTTTCCACTATCTACCATGTTACACTACCCTCAGTAAATTTATCGAAATTGTCTGGATTGCAAGCATCCAAACTATCATCAAACAATGGCTTGTCATCCTCATCAGACTTATCATGCGGCATGGGAACAACACGACTATACATCAAAGCGTTTTGATAACTTATATCATATAGAGCGTATTGAGCATCAACACCGAATATCCTTGCAATCCCGAGGACGGTTGCCCATATACTATCATTTAAGGCTGTTCCACTTCCTTTGTCGGTTTCAGAATGTTTGCCTCGCTTAGGGAAGTGGTAATAGCGAAAAAACTACTTACCTCCATGTCTTTGAGTCTTTGGATGATTACATCAAACAAGACCGTAGGACGGACATTCTGCAAAATGATTTCTGCGAGTTCATCCTTTGTTGGTACATACTCATACCCAAAGAAATGACGGATGCGGTAAAAACGAGGTTTCTTCCCACTTCTCTTGCATTCCTTAGCACCGAGAATGAGGATTGCAGCCATCTCGCCCAAAGCCTTGAAATCCTTTGCATAGTGTAAGACGGAATAAACGATTTGCTTGTTATCCACTTTCTCCACGATGGGAAGTCCTGCCACAATCTCAGAAACGAGAATGAGGGTGGCGATAGATGGGGGAGCGATGTTGTATTGCTTTCCCTCTATCTCCAATGTGCCAACTTTCTTTTCAAGAATGGCATCAGCAACTTTTCTTTCTATGTAATTTTGTTCCATCTTACTTTATTATGATTAGTTACGGTGGTAGGACTCGAACCTACGACCTCCACGTTATGAGCGTGGCGAGCTACCATCTGCTCCACACCATGATATATGCAGTTCTCTCCTACCGAACTGCAAAGGGGTGTCTATTCCACACGTCAGTTATCAGAAACAATCTTCTACCATTATAAAAAGAAAACATTAACTCCCTTTAGATGGTAGCCCAATCGTCAGCCTTAACTCTGAACTTCTTATAAAGTTCACCGTCTGAACACAAGAGGATTTTGAATGTCAAATCAACATACGAACCCTCCTCCTCAGAAGAGCCTGGTCTAAACGATACGTGGGTACGGCGTGCCTTGATACCGATAGCACCGATATTCTTAGGAGTGACCTTTACGGCAAAGTCCTTGCCTACGACATTCGATTTCACGGTCAACTCATCTCCATCAGAGGAAATTTCAGCACCTGTGAACATCTTTTCTTTGTCGAAATCCATCTCCTTTACTCTGGTGGTAATGGTAACGGTAGGCTCGCCCTCTTCCTCTGCCACTACGACACCGCCCGATGCGGTTGCGGTCAGAGTCTCACCATCCTCAGTTGCAAGCGTTGTGGACTTATCATTGATAGTTCCTACACTCGTTAGAGACGATGGCATTGCTTCATCGTCTGGGGTCTCTGCAACTTCTACCTTGCACTTAGACCAAGACATGACGATTTTCTTATTGCTTGCGCTTCCTTGTACTGCCATAATTAAAACGTTGTACGGTTAAACTTAATTCTTACTTTAATCTCGTGTTGCTCTATCTCTTCGGATTTGATGGTGTATGGAGATAGTTCTGTTTCCATCAGATACTCCGTATTGTCATTGTTCTCGATGAAATCCAATATAAGCACCTGCAACTCTGCGATACGTGGGCTATTCTTGACCTTACGACCATCCTTATTTGTAATGTCTGGTACATATACATCAAGTATCACCGTGCCTGTTTGGACTTGCCCATCAACTCCTGTATAAAACTTGACGATTAAATCCTCTGTCTTTGCATCGGCTGGGCGCATTTCGTCTCGATAGACCTTGCCCTTGATAGCCTTACCAAGTGGGCTTTTATTCACGAATGAATAGAAGTCACGCTCGATTTGTTGTTCTGTCTTTGTTGCCATAACTTACTTTGCTATTCCATCCAACAATTCATTAACTAATTTCCCAGTTATTTGCTCTGCTGAGTGAAGTACATCCAAATCCTTGTGATACTCCACATAGGCAGCGTATTCCATTCCTGCGCAAAGAACGAGGGCGATACCCCAAGGAAACTTTGCTTTGAGTTTATCCAAGAAAGCCAATCCATCTTGGATGCCCTTGTCTCCATTCCCTTTCTTTCCGTTGGTAGGCTTGAAACCGCCTTGACTCATAACTTTCCCATCATACAAAATCACATATCCAATGGAAGAGCGCAAATTTCCTGTAATGTCATTGTATCTGCCGCTATCCCTTGCGGTCTTCACGGCTTCCTCACCAATTTGCTCAAAACGGAAAATGATGAAGTCTGATATTTCGGTCATCTTTGTCTGCAATTCCTTTCTGAGGTTTCTCATATTGGTTTTACTCACAATGATGCCCTTATATTTGCCGTGATATTCTGTTACGGTCTTTACCATGACTATACAAGTATTTGCGTTCTGTTTTGGCTTTCGAGATTTTCAGCGTTCATAACTCCAAACTCTCCAAGGTTCTCACCCTGCCTTTCAAGTCTCACACGATTAAATGAGAGATTATCAATCTGCTCTGCAAGAATGGTGAAAGATGCTTGACGGAACTCTCCATCCTCATACTTTCCCTTTCTGTTGTCGCTATTGGTCTTGATGTGGCATGGTGTCGGGTCACTCCATGATGAAGTGGTCTCAACCAACTCACCGAACTCGTTTTCAGTCGATGTGCTTTGTGTCAGATATTGAAAATGTCCGTTGTATCTCATACTTACCATAGATTAGAGCCATCCTCAACCACTCTCGAATATTCCGATAATTCCTCATCCGCATCGAGACCATAATAACCACACCAATAGATGATACTATTCTTGATGGCATCCTCGCTCATTACGGATGTTGAAACACCATTCTCCGAGCGGCTACTCTCCACATATCCCATAACAAGACGAAGAGCCGCCCGAAAGATTTGAGGGTCTTTCGGGGTGGCTTCCGCTTTGGCTTCGATGCCATCGTTGAAGAGCGAAAACTCTATTGTTGAATTATCGGGAAAGAATGTGCTGCACATGGCATTGCACAAACTTCTCGTTGCGTTCAAGTTATCCACGGATTACTGCTGAGTTTTGAGGGTGTAGATACCATTCATCTCAGTAATGACAGGGAGAGAGAGACTTTCAGCCTTGGTGAACTCTACACCGTTACTGCCTTGTGACTCGCCAACACCCCACTGAGATACACGAATACGACCATAGTTAGAGTATGCGACTCCCTGCTCTGGTTTCAACTCGTTATTGCTCCAAGCGTTCTTAACGAGTCCGAGTTTCCCATCTGGTATAAATACCATGTTCTTCTCGTTCCAAGGAGTATAAGGAATGCGCTGAGTACCCTTTTGGATGCGAACCTGTCTGCGGATTGGCTCAAAGATAGGGTAACTATTCTCTTCCATGTATGCGTTGATGTCCTTGAGCTGAACCATCTTTGATGATTTGTCAGTACCCCAAATCATCTGCTTCATCTTCTTGGAACGACACATATAGGAAATACGAGATGGGGAGCAAAGAACCTTTGAGAAAGTTACTTTGTCCTGTGCCGCATCAATGATGGCTTGAATATCCTCAAAGCAATCCACGGTCTCGATGTTTCCGTCAGTCCATTCGGTTTTGGATGATGCAATGTTCTCTGCTGGCTGATTGAAGTCGATAGTGCCACGCACACCGCCCTCTGGGTTGATGTTGTCATCAATCTCCACCTTGCCCTCATTGGAGAGTGGGCGCAAGAAGAGGATGTCGAGTTTTGCGAGAACCGCATTAACCACCGTAGTAACATCACCCCACATGAGTTTGATAAGCTGCTCATTCTTTGCGCTATCTGGCAGAGATTTGGAGTCCAAAATCTGCAAAATCTTACGATAGTTCTGAATGGTCATAGGGAGAGTAAGAGCGTGGTTAAGGATGCGTTCCTTAACGGTCTCCAATCCCTCAGAGCCGAGGATGGCTTCCTTAGACTCATCTCCGATGGTAGGTGCTGCCACCGTGATATTGTATTTGCCGATAAGTTCCTCAAAGTCGAGACCGATGGTAGGCACATCCCAATCGAGATACTTCTCAAAGATGACGTTATCAAACAATCTCTTGTGAAGTTCGGAAGCCTTATCGAAGCGAACTTGCACATTTCGTGTCAATTCGCCATAAAGTGAACTAAATAAAAATTGTGGCATTGTCTTTACTGCTTAATGAATATAATATTTGGGTTAGACTTCAAGCTACCGCAACCACCGCCCCAATCATTGAGCCATTCGGTAGGAATTGGATTGCTTGTGTTTTCAGAGAGTACCACACAATCATAAGCAACATCGAGGGTAGGGATGCCCTTGCCATCGAACTGCTTGACTGCACCGAGTACCATGTTAGGCACATAGAGAGGTGAAGCATCACCACTTTCTACCGCCTTTGACTCAACGATAATATCATCCTCAGCAAGTCCTGTATAGGCTTTGTCGAGAGTAATCTCATCATACTCAGTGTTTGATGTGTCGATACTCTTGATGGATGGAGTTGCCTTTCCATCCCCAAACTTGGTGATAACATCACCCACAACGAAATAATGTCCCTTGTTGACACGTGGTTTCGTTGTTGTACCTCCCTTGATTACTTTTGCGGTCTTGACTACCGCTGCGGTCAAACCGTCCTTGTAATCCACATGGATGAGGGTTGCACGTTGCAGAACCGTACCGATTGGGAATGTCTGCAATGGCTTGAAACCGCCTGGCAGTATCTTCGCCTCACCTCTCCAAATTTCGGGAGAATGACCGTTGATAACGGTCTTTTTGAAATCAATAGCCATGTCGATTTAATTAAATGAGTGAATAATGATGGAGCAATTAAGCATCTGGCAAGGACTTAGCCCAAGCGTCAGCCGCCGCTTTCATGGCTTCCTCCTTAGTTCCTTTCTCGTTCACCTGCTCCTTTGGCACGAGATTGTTAGAGACTAATTCCTGCTTGTATTCCTCCAACTCTTTATCAATGTCTGCATCATCCGCAAATGATACTCTCTTCATCAAATAGTCTGGAATACCGAGTTTCTTAGCCTTTTCTGAGATAAGGGATGCTCGCTCATTGGCTTTCTCCTTTGCTTTGAGGGCAGCGTTCTCAGTTTCGAGTGCTTCCATCTTTTCCTTGTAAGGAGCGAACCACTTAGGAGCTTTGTCATCATCACCCTCACCATTGCCCTCACCGTTGGATTGCGTGGTTGATTGTGGTTTCTTCGATGTCTTTCTTGTGATTTCCCCCTGCATCGCCTTTGCATAAGGCACAAGCAAATCCACCGCATTATTGATGTCCTCATCGGTTGCATCGTCTTTGATATCCTTAGAGCCGAGTTCTGCCAACTCATCGAGAGCCTTTTCTGTCAGTCCGAAGTCCTTGCATTTCAAAGACAATGCGGTTAAAAATTTCTTCTTCATATTAATAATGTTTTATGTAAATCCAATTCATCGGCTACAAAGATAAGCCAAATTTTTTGAGAAACGTGCGCAATAGGCACTATTTTAGCAAAAATAAACATATCTGATTATTAAGGCTTTATGAATACCGCAAGCATTTTTGGCTTTTGATTAACGCTTTTTAAGCAAGAAAATATTGCCAATATTAAATATAATCTATATCTTTGCAGCACAAAAGAGGGCCTAACAAGCACTCACAAAGAAAATATTAACAATTAAAACATATATCGCCATGTTACAAAAAGAGTTTGAAGAAAGAGTTGGAATGAAAGTTACACCATCCGAGTATGGAGTTATCGAGACATTGTATAATGATAGTGACCTCGAAAAAGATGAGTTCTGTGCAAAGTGGAAGAAAAACGACCGCATGGAGATGGGGGAACTCAACGCAAATACCATCACGACCCTCAATAAACGTATCTTCTCAAAGGATGCCAAGATTAAGGTACAGGATGAGACCATCAAGCAAACCGCATACTTCCTCATCGACAAGGCAGACGAAACCGATGATGTGGAACTCTACAAAAAAGCAATAGAACTTATCGGAAGAAGTGAAGCCGTTATCTACAAGTTGAAAAACGATTGCAAGTTGACCGATGCAGATAAAGATTTCATCGTTTCAGAAGTTCAAAAGTAAAAAAGGTAATGGGCGGACTAACCACCGCCCACAATTCAACGCAATTATGAAAACATATTCAGTAAGTTTCTCTGAGCCTATCGCAGTTACATATAACGGTATGCACTTCGATAAGGACAAAAGAAAGTGGGTCGATGGTGAATATACAGAAATGGAGCAACACGTTACACTCCATTCTCTTGCATCCGCAAAGAAACTCATCAAACAGAACCGAGACAAGTATGTTTCATCCTGCATCACTCAGACATGGAGCAATGGAGAATGGGAGAACTTGGGAGAAATCAAACTTAAAGGCTCAAACAAGACATTCGTAGCCAACACAAAACAAAAGATAGCAAATTATTAATCAATAAAATTTCAACGCAATGGAAGCAACAGAGACAATTCAGAAAGTAAACGAACTTGTATCAGTTCTTACAGATGACCAAAAGCAACTTCTCAAAGACACTATCAATATGGGATTTTGGGGAGATACGGATATGGAGTTCCGTAATGAGAATGATGAGGTAGAGACGGTATCTGCTTATGGGTATTGCACGAATGATGCAAAAAAGGCAGGAAACTTCAAAGGTCGCAAGATTTCAGCGAATTTCCGTGCTATCTATAAGAAACTTTGCCCCAATGAGGGTACAGGCAAGTTCCTCACTCAAATATCGGATTGGTGGGATGATGGTTCGGGCGATATGCTATTCATCCGCAAGGAATATGCCGAAATGTTTGAGGAATGGGCAAAACAGAAGTAATAATCATCGGTCTCTCATCTTTAAGGTGGGAGACATAATCCATAAATACGATATGAAAGCGTTTGATATGTTAAAAGCCTTGCATAGTATCGACATCCGCAAGGGAGAGGATTATATCAGAACCGCAAAGGAAAATGGGTATTGTCTGGATATTCTGCAAGGCAAATTAAAACCTAAACATTGGTATTTCGTGGATTTCCATGAAAAATCAATACTTGGGCATCCCGATGTTATACTTACAATGGGTAGTAACGAGAAACAATATTTTTATGAACTTGAAAAGTAACTATTATGGAAAAGAACAAGAAATCAAGAAGAGACCAACTTATCGAAGCGTACAAACTGACAAAAGAGGAAATCGCATACCTTGACCTCTGCCATACAAATACATGGTTCAACCACAAAGAACCTCAGATGTATATAATGACCGCAAGAAGAGCCTTGACCAAATACCATTGCTCAGAATGTGGATGCGAGATTTCAGAGAATGAGCATGAGGACTACGGTATGTGCAGCCGATGTCGTGAGTCATTTAATGATTAAATTATCAATATAGGCAATATTTTACGGTTTCCTGCGTTATTATTATAATGGATGATAATTTAATCTCCATCTTAATTTTTTCGCAGGAAAAGCCTTTTAATGAAAACAGAGACAGATGGAAACAAAAGTAATTCATTTGCATTTCAAAGACGATGGAGCGAGTATCATACATGATTGGTATTTTGGTTCACTCAAAGCCATATACGACTCCCGAACCGTGGAAGAGATAGGAATATCATACAAATCTCTCACGAATGCCCTACGTGGCAAGAACGTATATGAGAACAAGAAAGTAATCATCCGCATCGGGAAACTTGAAAGAAAAACGAAACAAATGATTAAAAAGTGATTGTTATGGATTTATACACAGAACAAACCGTATATAATGAGTTTCGGCATACATATAATTTCAAAGGGGATAATCAAGAGTTTGTTTCATTCTTGAATACTTACTATGATAAGGTTAAAAATACTCCTATTGAGACGATAAAGAGACTTTTGCCGATAAATCATCATGGATATTGTGGCACATACCTTGAACAATGGATGATTAAAGAAATTCTACCTACAAAAGACTATCCGTTTTCAATGGTAGGTCAAATATATAGTTGGTATGGAGACCGTTCCACATCGGACATACTTACATCCGTAGCCAATGCAATAGAAGAATTATATTATCGTATGATGGTTCAATATTTGTATTATCTATATTCGTACAAAGAATATGATGAAGCAAATAAGGAATTTAATGATATTGTCAATAATATTGAAACAACGTAATTATGACTGAGCAGGATTTATTAAAATATTGTTTCTTCTACAAAGGAGAGGCGATAATCCCCCCATCTTTCGATAAGAAGAATGTGGGTAAGTTATGGGTCGCAGAAAAATACGTTTGCGAGGAAATCCCTAATCTTATAGATAAGGAAAATCCACGCAAAAGTATAGCATCTTTTGTTTCTGCCTATGTAAGCAAGTGGTCTCCTTTCAATTTTTCAGAAGTAATGGAGACTTACTTACAGAAAGCCCCCGATTTGAAAGATTATATCAATGATACTTATAACTGATATAATGTACCACTTACTATATAGTAAATTTTAGCACCTGCCGCTTTCCATTTCTCTGCAACTTTGAGGAATTTAGAGCGGCTTGGTTCTTTAAGGTCATAAGGGAATGTTAAAGACTCCACACAATCAGTCGTCAAATCTCCATGATATTGCAATTCGAGATAACTACTTATATGGTCTCTCTTGAATTTTGCCAAGTCATGCGTTTGTATGCCATCATTATCTGGTGTGTTATACAAATTATCGAATGAGCATGATTTTGGGTCACTCACAAGAGATGGCTGAAATCTCTCTCCTAAAGAGTCTCCTGCCGTCCATGTGGCAATAACCTTATCTTTCTTAAATCGTATCTCAACATTACCATATTGTCTTGCGGTGTTATGGCTCATAGATGATACAATATCATGGTCAAGCAAATTACCATATTTCTCATATTCATGGCGAGATAATTGGTCATTTGCAAGGTCTTTCCCTAACCCGAACAATCTATGAGCAGCCCCCAATCGAGCATGACCTGTTTCAATCTTGCCCGATGTTTTACTACTACCCTTGTAACCACCCGAAGAGCCAGTTTCAAATGTATTCTTAAACCATGAATTTAGTACAGGTTCAAGCGTTGTATCGTCAATATTCATACCGAGGTCATGCTCATCAAAGAGTTTTCTCATCAGTCTCTCAATCTCATCCTTATGGTTCTTTGCAGTATCTCCATATTTGGAAGTCCTCTGGTATTTTGCAATAGCATCTTTCAGATGGTCAAGAGTTCTTGGCATAGAAGAACCGAGTCGCTTCTTCAAGTCATCCACGGTTTCACTCTTGATAGATGTTGATGATGTTGTCTTTGCTTTCTTAACTCCCTTTGATTTGAGTTGCTGATATTTGTCATTCAGTTCTTGTGCTTTCTTTTTAGCGAGAACCAAATCAACATCAGAAGCAGATAGTAACTTCCTCATGTCGTCTGCCAAAGTCTTGATAATCTTACTACGAGATGTAGAAGCAAAGGCAATCGCATCGTCAACACTATCAACAACCGCCTTAATGTCTATCTTTCTTTGAACGATGGCAAGTTCTTTCTTATACGCATTTTGCGCAACTTTCCATGTAGCATACTTCTTATGAGCTTCAACCCATCTAATTTCACTTTCGAGGAAACTCTTTCGTGCAAATAACTCTGTACTCTCTCTTGCAAGTCGAGACTCCACGGCTTTATTAACAGATATAGCATCAGTCATAGAGTAATCTCTTGCAACCTGCATAGGGTCATCAAGACGCTTGAGAGAAAGGATTTGTTTACCCAAACTCTTCAACTTATCAGCCTCTAATTTGATGAGGGCAAAGTCTCTCTGTTGGATAGCCTTAGATAATGATGAGGTATCAACATCTGAAATGCCATCCATATAACGCAAAATTCTATCTCCATAGTGAGAATAAGCCTTTTCTTTAGAAATACGTTTTTGTCTCTCTGCCGCCCTCTGTTGGATGTCCGCAATCTGTTCGGGAGTTCGGGCTGCATGGCGTTCCGCAGCCTTATCCAATATTGTTTGTTTCTTTCTACGTTCATCCCCCTCTGCCACTTTCTTAGCCCAATAGTCACGAAGTTCTTTCTCCCTCTCTGGTGTACGTTCCTCATGTCTCTTGGCTGCAATATCCTCAATAGATGGTGTTTGGTCAGGATTTTGTATCTTGTCAATCACCTTGGCATTGTTCTTGATGAAGTATGGTTCTGTTCCTCTCGCCTTGGATGCCGCTATCTTGTCGGCATTATCATTCACCCATTCCTTGAAATTATCGGGATAGGACTTAATTTCTCGCCCTCTGACAAGTCTTTTAAGTTCTGCCCTCCAATCCTCACCATTAAGCATCATCTTTGTAAGGTGGGCGGTTTCTTCTGGTGGGAGAGTGATAGGAGTGACATAACAGAAACATTGAGGATGCCATCCATCAAATACGAAATCCTTTGGATAGTCCCCTGCAAGTTTATCACAAATATCTTTTTGGGGATGACTACGAGACAAATTCACTCTCTGACCGAGAACGAAATCCATTTGAGACCATCTTTCATGGTCTGCCCTACGATAGGCAATATTGGTTTCTGTTCGAGTTACACGCATAGCATTTTTGGCAGAAGACTTATATACTCCTGCACCTACCTTGTAACTATCCTTATCGTAGTCTATCCATTTATATTTTCCTGTGGCTTCATCCTTGACTCGCTTCTTCCATTTTCTTTGCCATTCACCGTTTTCATCCTTGTATCGAAAACGTCTGAACATCAAATCGGGGTCATTCAGATATTGGCGAACCTTACGAGACATGGAGGCGGCTGAATTACCCTCACCGATGGCAACGGTCATAGCCACCTCCATCTCATCTCGAAGTTGCTGAACGTTCTGCCATATCCTTTGAGAGAGGTTCAAACCCTTTTCAGCACGATTGATAAAAGATTGTTGGGCGGTCTCGTTTCTGTTAGTCCATGCCGTGAAAGTTGATGATGATAGTACCTCCTTTCCAAAACATGATTGTACCAACTTATCGCATTCATCGTTTGCCTTATCCCATTCAAGTACTATCCCCCTCTTGATGGCAGTTGTTACGACTGAGTGAAGTTGTCTGAGTAGGGCTTCGACCTTTTTCTGCATACTCTCTTTTTGGGCATCGAAAGAATACATCTCGCCCTCATCGAGTATAGGCATGGTTTTATTGAGTGCAAGAATTGCATTTACTGTCTTGGCAAATGCTCTTCTCACACCCTCTGCATATACCTCTGTACGTTGTATTCGTGCAAGGGTAGCCGCCTTTGAGTCATTCTTGTTTGATGAAGCCATAGGCTATTATGCTGATTTCTTTTGTTTCTTATCGTCTTTTTTCTTTGGGTCTTTGTTCTTGTCTGGGTCATCGTCATCATCATCCCCACCTCCGAATGACTGCGCACCCATACCATCAAGACCTCCAAATATATCTTGTTGCTGTTTGAGCTTGTCTTCTTTCTCCTTGTCAAGTCTCTCGTTTTCTCTGTGAGAGTCCTTGATGAGGGGATTGAGCTCAACTCCTGTTTCAGTTGACAAAATGCCTGCATCAATAGCCTTTGTGATATTGTCGAGGTCATCGGCAACATCATCCCCGAATGGCTCTTGAAATTCGTGACCCACTTTCAACTCTTCGCATTGTGAGTGCAATCTCACTTCGAGAACGTTTCCGATGATGGCAGTGATAAGGGATGCCGTGCGGTCGAGTAGTTCCTCATGGCTCTCCTTGTGCTTAGATGCCTTGATGTCTGCCAATAGCATAACGGTACGTAAAGCCTTTGCCGATAGGTTGGATAATGATTTCAGCGTATCGAGAGAAATCTTTGGTGTAAATGTCATGGATAGGATTTTATCCTGCAACCATTCCACCTCATCCTTTTTTGATTGTGGTGCATTATCCCATGTGAGGTACTTAGCTGCCTTATCCACTCCGTCTTTGTCGTTTGTGATAAGGAGTTTTGCCGCCTCTTTTTTTTCGGGCATATTCTTGATGATGTCTGCCGACATAAGGGCGATAGGGTCTGCAAAATAATCGTTGGTGTCTGCCGTCTTGGATGCGATGTACTCCTCACGATGGATAAGGTGTTCCGCTCCGTGCCATTCCTTTTCTTGTTGGAAGAGGATGATAGGAATTTTACCGATGAAGTTAGTTTCTTCCACGACCTCCCATCCGATACTCTGCTTTGTGCATCGGTAGATTACATCCTTGGTATATACATCGAAATGATACGTCAACTTATCATCAATATCCTTGGTATAGTAGCCCCATGCCACGGATATGAGGTTTTCGTATTGGTCGAAACGAGTATATATCTCATCTCCCTTACTCTTGGCAAGTACCTTGATTTGCACATCGGGTCTTCCGTCATCATCTTTGAATACACGGAATAACATTGCGCTTTCGGTCTCTGACCCTGCAATGCGTTTGCATTGTCTGATTTTGGAGTTGAAACGAGTACGCTTTATCACATCTTGGAACTTTTCAAAGGCTTCATCCGTCCCCTCTGATAACTGAGTCCACTTTACAGGTCTTCCATAAAGGAAAACGAGTGCAATCTCATTGATGTAGATAGGGTATGGAATAGGTAATTTCCAAACCTCTTCTTTTCTTACGAAATTGCCTTTTTTATCTGTGATAATCTTAGGCTCTCGCTTCATAATCTCGTGCGAGAAAGTATCATACTCCTTGATGGCTGCAATGGCTCTTTCTTGGTTGTTGGTCATTTTCTCCTTGACCCTTGAAATGTCCTTTGCTGCCAGTAGTTGCTCAAACTCTTGGTTAGTTCCTGTGAGCTGATTGATGTAATTTCTGAATAAATCGAATAATACCATACTATTGCATTTTTAATTGTTACAAACCAAATGAAGCCTTGTTCAAGCTATCATAATCAATATCATCGTCATCTTCATAGAGGTCGTTAATGGCATATCCGAGAATATCCACGAACTCATCATGCGGTTGTGTAGGGAAACCGCACACCTCATCCAAAAAATCCTCATTCCAAGACCCCTCAACGAGAAAGACCCTACCGCACTCAATACGAGGGGAAACCGCCCTCAATCGTACTTCCTTATCATCGGTTGGTGTTGGTGTCTCCTTGACATTGAGGGTAGTTATTGCCCTCAACATCTGGACTACACTTATACCATTCGCCTTAGGCTCGATATTGAGTTTACTTTCCGGATTGCCCTCATGTGCATCCATGTAGTTAGGCAAGAAGCGCAGAAGTTCGGGCATCTCCTTATACATCTGTTGGGCATCATACAGATAGATGTAGTTCCTTATCCTGCAAGCCGCCAAAATGCCGCTTGGGTCGTTGTCTTGTCCCTTTTTCTTCTTGTTGTATGCCGTATCGAGGTAGAAGTGCATCGGCTCGTTATATCGCAAGGCTGTAAACTCTGCCATTGATATTCTTCTGAACCAATCTCGCTTAACGATATTACCTCCCTCAACGGTAGGATGCTGCTGATAGAGGGCATTAAATTCCCTTGGGGCTCTCGCTTTCTGTTTCAAGAGTTTTTCGATGGAGTGGTGGGAAGACCATAGGGCATCGCCTACGTGTCTCTTACTCAGTCCACCATCATGCTCTATCTCGCAAATGGCTGGAATTGCAAGCACCGTCCATTCATCGGGTTCAGCTTTCAGAATGCGCCCTGCCAAGTCATCCTCATGCCATCGGGTCATAATGAATAACTGCCGAGAATGGTTATGAAGTCGAGTTGTGAGAACGGTATTATACCAATCCCACACCTTTTGGCGGTACGTTACAGAGTTGGCTTCATTCGCATCCTTTACAGGGTCATCTATGATTGCAATGTCAACAGGAGTACCCGTAAGAGAACCGCCCACACCTACCGCCTTGTAAAAGCCACGGTGTCCCACGGTCTCAAACATATCCACGTTACGCAACACTCCCTTAACGCTATCCCTCTGACTTGTGCCATTGAGGTAAGTTTCGGGGAATATGGCTTGATATTCCTTGCTATCAATAGTCCTTTGTATGGAGCGAGAGAATTGTTCCGCAAGGTCTGACGAATAGGAACTACCCACGATTTTCATATCTGGGTTCTTGCCCAATACCCACGCAGGAAAGTTTCGAGAGATGATTTCCGACTTACCATGCTGAGGTGGCATGAATACCATCAAGTTCTTAATCTTACCCTCATATAGCATTTGGCAATGGTCAGCAACCAACTTATGAAACCACTCCAATTCATACTTCGGGTTTGAGTAACCGAGAAAATGCGAAAAAGAGATTGGAGCTTCAAGCCTTAGCTTTTCCTGCCTCAATCTCATCAATTTCATTCTATTCTCGATTACTGATGATTTCATGTCTCTTCTTGTTTATCCAACTTTTCAAGACGCTCGATTTCTGCATTGATTTCATCGAGTGTCATATCCTTATCGTCTTTCTTTAGAACGTTATCTATGCGTTGTCTTTGCTGATAATGCTCTGGGTCGAGGTTTGTGAGTAGGAAAATGGCTGCACCGACATTGGGCTGAAAATAGACCTTTTTCTTCTTCATCTTGGTGATGTGTGGCAAATTGGGATTTGTTGCGTTCGGTTTGTATTCCGTTTCTGTTTCCTCTCGCTCATATCCCTTAGCCACCATTGCGAGTGAAGCGGCGAGGTCGTGGGTTAGATTGGTCTTGAAGACTTCTCGCCCACGTTTGATAGTTTCCTTGAAATCGTCCTTTTTAAGCCAATTCCGATAGGTCTTATCGTTGATGCCCATTTCCTTGCAAAAGTCTTTCAACTTCGCACCTCCATACTCAATTAGACCATGTTCTGAAATCCATTCCTCAATCTCAGCCAATTTCGATGTACTATACTTACTCATTCTGCAAATCTATTAGTTTATAGAACTCATTACGCTTATCGGGGTCATCCTTGAAAACCCCTGTGAAGTGGGAAACGGTCATCTTTCCTTTGTTTCTCACACCTCTCATAGACTTGCAAAGATGCTGACCTCTCATAACGATGGCAAATCCGAGAGCCTTGCCGTTTAAGGCTGCATCCAACATTTTGATGATGTCGGTAGCAAGTCTTTCCTGCAACTGCAATCGGGCTGCACAATAACCGATGACCCTTGCAACCTTGGAGATGCCAAGTATGCGACCATCGGGAGATGGAATGTAGGCAAAGTAATACTTTCCAAAGAACGGCAATATATGATGCTCGCACATGGAATAGTAATCACCGCTATCAAATACGATGTCAGTACATTTGTCTTCATTCGGGAATGTCGTTATCCTTGGTATCTTGTCTTTGTCATATCCACGGAATATCTCATCCCACATTCTGATGATGCGGTCTGGTGTACCTTTCAGCCCCTCACGGTCAGGATTTTCTCCGATATATGATAATAGGGTCTTGATGGCTTTTTCCGCTTCATCCCTTGAAATATCTCTTTTCATGTTATCTCACATTTAGTATTTTCTGAGTCTGCAATGAGAGATGCCATTTCGGATGAGATAGGATGTAATCAATACATTTCTTGACTATCTCCTTGTTCTTGCCCTCATCGCCTGTATCACACGGTTGCAGACTATAATAATAGGCTTTGATGTCGAGATACTTGCTCACATCTATCTTTCCATCAAATACCACTTTCACCTCATCAATCTTCTCTTGCTTGATTTCAGCGTTCTTGCAGTAATCGGTCTTTGGGCTGCACGTCACCCAATCCACCACGTTATGAGGGAGTTTCCTTGTTCCATTGGTCTCTACTTGGATGGTGTAACCGTGAACCTTGAAGTAATGGCATATCTCAGCGGTCAGTTGCAAAGACGGCTCTCCACCTGTAAAGACAATATGCTTTGCCGTGAAATCTGCGATTTGAGCCATTATTTCCTCTTTTGTGAGGTCTTTGTAAGGCTCATGCTTGGTATCGCAAAACGGACACCTCAGATTGCACCCTGCCAAACGTATGAATATAGATGGTGTTCCTGTATATGCACCCTCACCTTGCAATGAGTAGAATATTTCGTTTACTCTCATGGTTTACTCCTTATCCTTGACATATACGGCAACATTGCCCTCTGACTCCTGCACCTTTGCCTTGTAACACTCTGGGATTTGCTCAGTACACCACTTTGCAATATTCTCAGCGGTTGGATTAAATGGCAGCAACTCGTTAAAATTGCCGTGGTCGAGATAACCGTGTATCTTTTCCTTTGCGTGTTTAAAGTCGAAGACCATACCATCCTTATTGAGTTTCTTAGCCTTGCAATAGACCGTGATAATCCAATTATGACCGTGCAAGCCCTTACACTTGCTATCATAGGAGAGTTCAAGTTTATGGCAACCTGCAACCTCCATCGTTTTTGCTACATAATACATACTATCTGAATTTATATAAGTGAATGAATAATATTATACTTCATATTCGGTAGGGTCTTCGATGCCTGCATCTCGCAAGGCTTCCTTTCTCTCTACACAAGTGCCACACTTGCCGCAATGTTTCTCACCGCCCTTATAGCAAGAGTAGGTCTTGGAATAGTCGATGCCGAGAGACTTGCCTATCTTTGCGATGTCTGTCTTTGTGATGTTGGTATATGGCGCATCAATAGTGATACCCTTGTATGTGCCATTCCTCATAGCCTCAGACATTGCATCAATGAAGCCCTTACGACAATCGGGATAGATGGCATGGTCTCCGAAATGATTTGCAATGAGTACCTTTTCAAGTTCACGGCTCTCAGCAATACCACAGGCAACAGATAACATGATGCCGTTTCGGAATGGTACGACCGTTGATTTCATGGTCTCATCCTCATAGTGACCATCTGGGATAGCCGATGCGCCCTCCAACAATGAAGACTTGAAATAATCGTGAATGAATGTGAGGGGGATGATGATATGCTCGATACCAAGTTTCTCGCAATGGTACTTCGCAAACTCTTCCTCTCGCTTGTTATGGTTACTGCCATAGTCGAAAGTAACCGCCACGGCAATCTCTTCTTTTCTGTCATAGAGTAGGGTAACGCTATCCATGCCCCCACTCAGAATAATCAATGACTTTTTCATGTTTCTTGCTTTTATATGTGAAAATACGAATAATCCGACTTTTAGAGTTTTATGTCAGCGTACATACTGAACTTAACCCACTCATTGAAATTGTTTACCGTTCCCTCCCTTGGTTTGAGTCTGCATCCCTCTTTTGTTATCTGTTCCATCTTTTCGGTCGATGGGTTGAACTTATAGAGATACCCCCCTCTATTACCACAAAGCCATGCGGTGCTATCCACAGAGTCGAAATGATACTTTTTCAAGTTGGCGATGTTTGTATATCCCAAACCATGAATTTTCGCCCCATGCTCATGTGCGGTATTGATGAACCAAGGGAAAGCCGACTCATACTTCTTTCGTGGTATCTCCTTTGTCACAATTCCACCAAGTGCCACGTATGGATATTCCTCACACATCTTGATGAAATATTCCTTTCCTCTGTTCTTGTGCCATACAGGAATGGGCTTCTTGTTGGTCATCGTTTCGAGTTTCGCCCTCAGTCTCTCCACATCTTGAAGACCTACCACGCTATCAATATCGAGTTCAAAAAATAGTTTGATGTCGTATTTGTTGATGAAGTTGGCATAACTCTCAACATACTCATCCCAATCAATAGCACCTTTATGAGACCCTGCCATGAATGTATATGCACCACTATCCAACAGGAATGAGCCGAAATGACTGACCAAATCCATGAATTTCTCATGTTTCCTCAGATAATAGAAACTTTCGAGGATGCTGAGATTACGCATATCACCATCGAAGAAATCTCTGGAAGTCTTTTCTCCATCAATGAATGACCTCATTACTTCCACGACCTCACCCCTTGACTTTGGGGATGCTTCATATACTTTCATAAGGCTACGATGTTATTTGATGGTGATACCCGAATAATCAGCGAGTGCGGACTCAATGATATGTTTAATCTCTTCCTTGTCGTTTTCGAGGTCAGAGGGAAGCTTGACGATGATTTTCGCCTTGTTGTCCTTGGTTTCGTCATCATCGAGGTTATCAAAGAACTCATCGACATTTATCTCACTCTCCATGATTGGTAGGTCTGTACCCCATGATGTGAGTTGTGCCTCATCCCATTCATTTGCGAGTGCCGCCCATTCGTAACGACCGAACGAGTTATTATCGAGGATGGTGTATGCCTTTAGTTCTTCGATTGTTGTGTCTGGAGAAATGATTGCGCAAGGAGCGGACTTGAAACCAAGTGACTTCATAGCCCTAAAACGCATATTTCCCCCAATTATAATATACTTATCGGTATTCTCTATATTATTATAATATTTATATACTTTAAGCATATTATATTGGAGGAACTGAGGATATTTTTTGATATTCTCTTTGAGCAGGTCGAATTTCTTATCCTCAATCTCACGAGGATTTGACGGCAACCCCTCTAACTGACCCTCATTGAGTTCCAGCATATCAAGTGCCAATACCGTAAAATTTACGATGTTGGGTTCTATTTGCGCAAGTTCTTTTTTCATCCTAATACGTACTAAAATTATAATTTCAGTCGCAAAGATAATAAAAGAAGTGCGTAATAAGCACTATTTTAATGATAATTAGCCTTTTTCGTGCAAATATTGCTCGATTTCTGCCTTAAAATCATCAAAACTACGACAAATCACGTATTTATATCCTGCCCATTCGGCTTTGCGCTGCCATATCTCTTGTGATGGTTGCTGTCTGCCTGTTGGTGTCTTCATTTCGATACAAAGACCGTGATAAGATTTCGATGGGAATAGGAGCAGCAAATCCGCCACTCCCTTTTGTGTTCCCTCTGCTTTCATAATCGCCCCCTCAACTCGCTTTCTCGCTCCACCGTTGGGAACGGCAAAGAGTAATATCGCAAGTTGGGGATAGGCGAGACGAAACCACTGAACACACCCGATTTGTATCTGACTTTCAAGATGTCTCATAGTCTTACTTTCTTTGTGTTAGAATGGCAAATCATCATCATTCTTTGGTTGTGGTGATGGTTGTTGCGGTTGTGGTGGGAATGGTGCGTTATTGTTGTAGTTCTGGGATTGATGCTGCTCATTCGGCTTTCGGTCGAGCATCTGCAACGTGTCCGCATCTATCTCCGTTATGTATTTCTTGACTCCGTTTCTGTCATCGTAGGCTCTTGTCCTTATCTTTCCTTGCACAAAGACCGAACTACCACGATGGAGATACTTCTCCGCTATCTCAGCGAGACTGCCCCAAATGACCACGTTATGCCATTCTGTTTTGTCTTGTATGACCGTGCCATCTCGTTTTTGATACCCCTTTTCGGTCGTGGCTACTGAAAAGCTCGCCATCTTCCTGCCGTTCTGAGTCGTGTTTATCTTGGGATTGTCACCAAGAAAACCGATGATTGTCGCTTGATTTAATGATGCCATATTGCGTACTACGTATTTTGTTATTATTACGTCTATATAATATATATACTATATCATTATATCGTTGAATATATTGATAGCATTAGGAGAGATGGCAGATTTCGCACAGAAACCGCCATCTCTCGCATTTTCAGCCGTTGGGCTTATAGTTTATCGTTCCATCTCATTTCGGTGCGTTGTCGAAGAGATTTCCTTGTGTCGGTTCACTCTTGGATGGATTGATGCCGATGATTTTGTTCACCCTCTCAATCTCATTGTCTATCTCCCTTTCGAGAGCCTTACTTGCTTCGAGTGCCGCCTTGCTTCTGGTCTTGAAATACTCCTTTTGCTTCATACGCATCAAAGAGACCTTATCGAAGAAAACTCTATGCTCCATGTCCTTGCATATCTTGTTTGTCGTTTTCCTCAATACGCTTGATACTCTCTGCAAGAACCTTTCTGAGGTCTTCTTTCTCTTCATCGGTCATACCTCTTCTTGCAAAGGCAATTCCCGACAAAAAGGCATTTGACACTGCCATCTTTATTGTAATCGGCTCATTTGGATTGATTACAGGCTCAAAGGACTTTGCTATTTCAAGAGATACCGCTCTTTCGAGTATGTTAGGCTGGAACTTGGATAAATCGACCTTGATATTCTTAGGCTTCTTTGTTTCCATCTTTCTTTTCCTCCTCTGTCTTTGGTTCGTACTTGAAAACATCCATTATCTTTGTCTCGTTAAGTCCTACGATGTCATAGTCTATCATGGTCTTTCCCATAAACTCATCGACATAACGCAAGGCTCTTGCAAGTGATTTCGCTTGTACGAGATAAGTAGTGTTTGAACGTTTCTCCTTTTCGGTCTTCTCATCAATGGTGATGAATTGGAGTTTTGCCTTATACCACTTGTCATCATCATCCACATCGCTAAACAGAACCTCAGAAGCGTTGCACTTCTTGACGGCATCCACTCTGAACTCTACCGAAATGTAAACAGACATTTCATCCGTTATACGGCTCTCTGCTTCTGTGAAGCTGAGGGCATCCACCAAGTATGACTCATTCACCATCTTCTCAGTTCCATCCTCCATCGTCTTCTGATAGCGGACTTTGCACTCAATGTAATGTTGCATAATAATTAATATTTAATCGTTTGTAATATTAAACTCTATCTCATTTACTCTACGTAATATGATATTCTTAGCGAGTTCTACGTTTTCATTCTTATAGTCGAATTGTCCGACCTCTCCTGCATAGGCATCGAGGATGGAACGCAAGGCATCAATCTTAGGGTCATGGATGCTTTGTCTCTTCTCTCCAAGTCTTTCTGCGATGACCTCATCCATGTGGGTGTTGTTTTGGTACAACAAATCCACCATCAACATTCCACAGATGGCATCCGTCCGCATATCGGAATACGGATAATCGGGCATCTTCTTCTTGAACTCTGAATTTACAGAGAACCAAAGGATAGTAAAGTCCTTTCGGTATTCTTCCTTGAAACGAGCCATCTCTTGCTCCACGTTCCTCTGATGGGTTCGGTCGAGGTCTTTGCTCACAGAGTCGAAGTAGTTACGCTTAACCTCATCATAGGCTCTGCCGAGTTTTTTGAGGATTTCGATGCGTTGGTCTGCCGCATATCTCCTGCACTTGTCGGCATAATTAAATGCGAGGTCAGCAAAGATGAGGGGGATGAAAGCCATCTGAATATGCTCCCTCTGGGTAAATGAGTTCATCATCTTCTCTGTGTCTTTCCTCACACCCTCACGAAACTCTCTCTCAAACTTCATCTCATCGGTCAATATCTGCCAATCGAAGCGAAGAGCATTCACTCTGAGAGTTTGTTTCTTCTTGGTAGGATGGACTACCTCTATAACGGTAGTACCATCCTTTAGACTTGACACACCCTTGCAAATGTAAGACTTTCCGACCTCAATCAATGGGGATTGCTTCTCGCTACATTTGCGAGCCGTTATCTCTATCACTTCCCCCTGCTTGGGTATCGGGTGATTTCTTTTCTTCCTGCTGCTCATTGTTCGTTGCGTTGATGTATGTGTTCTTGATTGTTATCTTATGGTCTTGCAAGAAATCTATCATTTCTCGCAAATCCTTATTCTTGATGTCTGCCTTATAAAGCAAATACCACAAAAGAGAGAATATCGCATAATGGAATATCTCTCGCTCCTCATGCTGCCATACCGATGTGATGGATGCAAACAGATTGTAACTGATGAGGACTATAAACCAATTTATCTTTTTCATTTGCCGTTAATCTTGTTAATCAAACTCATTATATCAGAGTCAAACTTTTGTTTGTCAAAGTCTTCACTCTTGGATTTGTCCGTTACTTCCTGCAAGGCAAGAAGCCCCATGATAAATAAACTCTTCTCTGTTGAACTCCATATCACTTGAATTTTATGATGAAATAATCCTTATCGAGAAAATCATCTGGGCAAAGCCCTTTCTTAGGTTTCCCGATGGTGATACTCTCGATTTCTCGCTCAATATGAGGGTCATTGTTCTTTGGATAACCCTTTACAATGATGGCATGAGTGAATGACTTTACATCAAGTTCTTTGCCCATTGCTCTTTTTAGATAGAAAGCGGATGGATTGTCTATTAGTCTTGCTATCCAATGTGGCTTTATTTCCCGATACTCTTCATCTTTCGTGCCGTTGGCTATCATTGAATACCAAGGCTCAGCAAGATGTAGGGTCAATGTTTTCTTTTCCATATTGCTCAAATATTACGTAACTTTACCGCCTTTTCTTTACAATACACAAAGTTTCTCGTTGCGAAAGATAGCCATTTGCGAGGTGACTGCACAAGTATCTTCTTGTCAATAACCTTTTGATAACACAAATCGACCGCCTCCATCAAGTAATCTTTTGCCAAAGATGGCATACACTTCGACTTTGTTACCCTTAGGATGTATGGTTCAATCTCGTTTGCAATGTCTGTCAGATAAACAAGTATCTCAGATTTCACATCCTCACCTTGCAGATGTTTCTTTTGAAGTTGTAACCATTCGATTTCTTTTTCAATTTTCTCAATGGATGATTTCTTGAACTTGGCGAGAGTCTTAGAACGTTTCTCGTTTCTTTCCGTTGGACTTCCCAATCTTATACTACCATCATCCTTGATGATAAACTGAATACCCCTTGGCACGGCTTCAAATGGTATGTGATGTATGGCACAAAATGCAATCTTAGGAACTGGGTACATCTTTGTTTTCCCATTGTTTCGCAAGTTCACATATTCAACGCTATAATGCACATACCCTTTCAGTGGTTTGTTTGTCTTGGTGTTCCAAACCTTACCATCCTCATAGCCATAGTTAGGGTAGCCGACTATCTCTTTCATATCCTTGCTATTTTAGATAGCCCCAACATCCCATAATGATGGGGCTATAATATTTACTATATAATAATCTTATACTCATCGGTTAGGGTCTATTACGATGTTATACTTTTCGAGGAATGGGATTAACCCTCTCAGCATCTTATCGCCCACAAGAGGAAGTTGGCGCAAACCTGACTCTGGCACAACTTTCTTGATAGGTGTCTTTGCTGCCTCCAACAATTCAGATAGTTGCTTCTCAACTTCATCGTTTCTCTCCATCTGTGCGTAGAGGTCTTGGTTTAGTTTCTCGTTGTTCTCTTTCAACTCTGAAACCTCATCATTTCGTTGTGCAACCAAATCCTGCAACCCCTTGATTTCCGTATCTTTGTCTTCGAGTGTCTTCTGCAATGCTTTAAGTTCATTCTCTACCTTGGTAGTATTGCATCGCATAACGATAAACTCATTGATGATGTCGAAGTTTCCGATGGCATCCGTCAATAACTTCTTGATGGTCTCAGATGCTTCAAACGCTTTCTCTGACAAATCACTCACCTCATCGGATGCCTTTACGTTATCGTCATCTTGCTTTGTGGCTTCTGCCGTTTCCTTTGTCTCATCCTTTGGTGGTTCGAGTTCCTTGACATACTCCGCTGCTGCGTGAATATCCTCAAATCCCTTGTAGTGGTTCGCTCCCTTGGTTTTGAGGGCGGTCTTACCATCGTAGGCATCCCACATCTTGTTTTCAATGAGGTATTGGATGGCTTTCTTTGTGATGGTAGCACCGTATTTCTCGATGTATGGAAGCAAAGCACCGCACCAACCGCCATCTACTACCAAACCGACCCATTCCAAATTTGCCTTATCCAACATGGAAACCTCTCTCTGGTTAGTGTAGCATGATTGAATGCGAGAGACCACATAGATAGGTTCTGCCAACTCCAAGAAACGATTGTAATTGAACTCTATCGCTCCTCTGACGATACTCTCTGCATTCTTGATGCCATACTTTTTGAGTATTCTCTTTAATTGTGAAATCTGTTGATTGTTCATAATAATTATATTTTGTTGTTGAAATCCTTTAACGCAAGATGATAAACATCATAGAACTTTCGAGTTACATAGACCGTGGCAATACCTACATCCAATGTCGGATAAGGCTTGCCATCAGTTATTTTCAGTTCTTCGGCTGGGCGAGAGAAAGAAACCCTCAATGCTTCCATCAGAGAGTTTAACCGCTCATCCCCGAAAGCCGACTTTATCTTTTCTTGCTTCCTTAGAGCAAACCTTGCCATTACACCGCAAACAATGATGGAGTGTTCACCTCAAACTCTATATTCTTGCAGTTCTTGATGGCTTCATTGAAGTAACTCTCTTTCAACTCGAACCCGATGCCGAAACGTCTCATCTTGATTGCTTGGTACACCTCAGAACCAATGCCGAGGAATGGAGTCAGAACCTTATCGCCCTCATTACTCCAAAGAGTGATGGCTCTCTCGATGGTTTCAAGTTGAAGAGGGCAAATGTGCTTCTCATCGTTTGCATCCCTGCCCTTGACACCGTTCAATGTCTTTGAGTAATCAATATCCATCCATACAGGCGATGCGTACTTCTGCCAAGTATCGACCGATATATCACAATGCACAGGATGCTCATGCTCGCCCTCCTTACGGAATACCATCAAGTAATCTGGAATACCAACACGACTCATGGCTGCGTCTTTCTTCACTTGCTTATGGAGCAATCCAAGTGCCTTTGTGCGCTGCATCTCTGTTACAGGGTTCTTCCAAATGGTCACTCTTGAATGATAAACAAAGCCAACCTCTTGGAACGCTTCAAGTATCATTCCCGAAAAGTCACGAAGACCGATATATCCCTCCTTGCCCTTTTGGATAGGCAAGTCCATACAATGTACTGCCACGTTTCGACCACTCCACATCACACGGTACAACTCCTTAACGAGGAACTTGAAAGCGGTGAAAAACTCCTTGTAATCCTTGGAATTTCCCATATCCTCCAACTTGTCCGAGTAGGTGTAAAGTTCTGCAAATGGTGGTGAGAATATAGAGAAACCGATGCTGTTGTCTGGTACGTTCTGAATGAGCTGCACACAATCGCCAAGGCGAATGTCGCAATTCTTGGACTGATAAATCTTATCTACTTCCATTTTCTTTAGTTTTATCTTGTTATTGATGTTTCTGTTCATTGCCTCCGTCATGGACTTCTGCATATTGAGGAATGACTTTTGCTTTTCCTCAAAGGATGATTTCACGTTCTGCATGGTGTCGAGCGTGATGAGATGGATATTCACCTCTTTCTGCTGACCGAAACGATACGAGCGGCGAATGCCTTGATATGTCGCCTCAAATGAGAAATCGAGGGATGCAAACATCTGGTTTCTGCAATTCTGATAGTTCAAACCGAATGATGCAATCTTCAACTTTGTAACAAGAACACGAAACTCTCCCTTTGCAAAACCAAGCAATTTGTCTTTCTTGTATTGCTTGTTATCGCTTCCCTTGACCTCCACGGCATCGGGGATGAGGTCTCGTAAAACCTTACCCTCTTCATCCTGCCCAATCCATATAAGCCAATTCTCCTTTGAGTTGTTCACGATTTCGGCAACCCTTGAAAGTCTCTGATTGATGGTTCTGCGTAGTTCCTTGTGGTAGTCAGTGGCAGACACCGCCATCTCGTTGAACAATGCGCCATTGTCTTTCTTCTCTGTCACGATGTAATCCTCAATCACATTCATCGGTGGCAGATTGTAACCGTCATCATCAAATCCGATGTCCGATGGCTTACTGAGCATTACCGCCCAAGTAGAGACGAAATCCCAAAAATCCTGCTGCGCATGACCTTTCAATCTCCAATCAGATGTAGAACCACCATCATGCACAAAGTACATTGCAAGCATTTCGTTTCGGGTCATTACGTTCAAAAACTCAGCATGGTTGCAAAGTTCCGTTGTGTCGTTAGGTGATGGGGTAGCGGTACAACACAACTTGTAAGGAGTATCTTTGAAATCCTCAATGAGGGCGGTTCTGGTCTTTCCTGCAAAGTTCTTTAGGATGGAACTCTCATCAAGCACGACCCCCCCGAAGAGATAAGCATCTATATTCTCCATGTTGTCGTAGTTCGTTATGTAAATGCCTGCTTTCAAATCTTGGTCGAAGACGGTAAGACCGATTTCCTTGACCTCATATCCGAAATGCTCACCCTCCTTGATGGTCTGCCCGATGACTCCCAAAGGAGCAAGTATCAAAACAGGGCGGTTGATGTGCTTCTGCACTTGGTAAGCCCATTCCAACTGCTGAAAGGTCTTTCCCAAACCGCAATCCTCAAACATGGCAAATCGACCTGTCTTCAATGCTCTCTTCACGCAATATCTCTGGAACGTGAACAACTTAGGATTGAGGTCTTCATCGGCAATCTCAAAACCGCTATCATGTACCGCTGTCTGCTTCTCAGCGAGGAACTTATAATATTCGTCTAACTTATCCATTTTGTATCTTATTTCTGTTCTAACATTTTGCAATATGATGTGTCTTCAACTTGATACATCAGTTTGGTAATTCTCGAAATTCTCTCCAAATCCTCCTTTGTCAGAGGTCTATCCTCATCGTCTGAATTGTCATCGCAATTATCCGATGTGATTTTGTGCTTTATGATGTAGGCTTCCGTAAAATCGTCTATCATCCTCTTCATCTCCTTGTTGAGTTGGGCTTTGTGCCACTCGTACAGGTTAGAGAGTTCTGCAAACACTCGTAGGCGGTCAGTTGATAGTATATTCCACCACTGCCTTTGCTATATTGGAGTTCATTCTTGTTGAGTGCCTTGAAATAACATTGATGGAGTAGTTTCTGCTCGTATTTCTTACGACAAGCGAACTTGTACCATTTTCTTTCCTCTGTCTTCTCAATGACCTCATCGAGGGTTATTCCGTATTGTCCGAGCAACTTATCAAGAAGTCTCTGGGCATTGATGGCTTCACCTTTCTCGCCACGTTCTGCAAGTGCTTTGAGTTTCAAAATCTTACTCTTGATACTCTCAAATTCCTTATCTGTTGTTTCCATCTCAAAATGCAATGTTATAGGGTTGATTTCTTAATGTCGGTCTCTTACTCAGAATAAACTTTGTGAGTTCATCGAGGTCGATAGGGAACAATGCGCAATACTCATATCGCAAAGTGCAAACAAATCGACCTTTGAGCATGATGTCAAAAACAAATATTTTCATCCTTGACCTCCTTTCTTGCACACTTCGATGAAGTTTCTCGCTGCCTTGATGGCTTTTGCAGCATAATTACGTTGAATGGCATCTATATCCATACTCGTATTTGGGAGTCTGCTATTATTCATTTGCGAGATGAAAAGTTCCTTGGCAGTGTCAAACTCTCTTTGTTCCCAATTCACGGATGATGTTACCATCTTGCCGTTCTTACGTTGTTCTCTCACTTGCTCAGCCACACAAACCTTGCATCGGTTTCTGTAACTCTTGGAGAAATCCGAGATAGGCAGCTCACGACCGCAAATCTCGCATTTCTTTGTTTGTTTTTGATTTCTTGTTTCCATTGTTGCGTTGAATTATTTGAAATTTGCCGCTTTTCGCGCGATTTCTCGCATTTTCTCCCAAAAGATGAAGAACTATTCATTTGAAAGAAAATAATGCGTGATAAGCACTTATTTTCGGTATGTTTCGTTTCTGAACACTATGCACTCCAGCATTTCATTGAAACGGTCTGCGACCCTCGCCCCATACTTGGCTCTTATTTCGTTCTTTGTGAGGTTGGTCGTTATGACCGTGAAGAGTTGGGCATCGTATCGGTATTCTATGAGGTCGATAACAGGATTTAGGATATTTCCGTAGTCAAGTACCTCAGTAGGCTCTCGCCCCATATCCTCGATGGCGAGCATATTCTTGTTTTTGAGGTTACGAAACTCCTTGATGTCCTTTGCCATCGCTGCAATCTCCTTTGCATCCACGATTTGAATACCGATTTGACTGCCATCCTCAAAGAGGTTTTTGCGATTGAGATAGTTGATGGACTGCTGAAAGGCATAGAGCATCGTTGTCTTCCCATTTCCACAGAGACCAAGGAATATCATCCCGAACTTCTGATTTCCACTTGTGAGGTAGTGGGCGATTTTCTTGATGTTGTCTCTTGTCGGCTCATCATCCTTGAAGTCTCTATGTCTAAATTCGACCTCTGCTTGATACGCTGCCATCAAAACATCCTCAGCCTGTTCCTCTGTGAGTGGAAACTTAAAACGTTCCCTCGTAGTCTTCTGGTGAAGTAGCATTTGTTTCAAAACGCTTACGTTGAACTTTTCCGTCTTGTTGATAAATTCCATCGTCTTGTTTTTTGTTTGAATGATTATCGTAATTCCCATCAAGTACCTTTTGGAAGTTGGTAGGAAGAAAGACCCAATCGAAGTTTGCAATCCATCCACGGTCATTATTGCCGTTTAGGAAATCACTCTGAGCCATCTTTCTGACCATTTCGGCAATAGCCTCTTTTCCGTGTTCCCTGCATCGGGCGAGTATATGATTTTTTCGTTTGCCCTGTATTGAGCGAATTTTCGGAATAGTAGATTTTTGTTTCTCGATTTCCGAGTTCCAAAAAACAACAAACTTAGACAAATCCATATCGCTCTTTTGAGAGTCCGACTTTTTGTCGGACAAATCTTCTGAACGTAGTGAAGAAGATATATTATTATATTCTTTACTTTCTTTATTTGTTGCTACTATGCTATACGCTATGCCGTCCGCTATGCTATACACTTTGTCTTTGTCTGTATGCCTTAATGTGTCTGATTTACAATCACTTGACCCCGATTTTTGCCTATACACTGTACTACCCCCACTTTTTTCATTTATGCTATACAGGGGGTTATCTACTATGCTATACACTCCATCGTTATCGCTTGTCTGATAACTCTCGTAATTACAGATAGTTATGATAGCCGTTTGCCTATACAATACTTTTCTGGTAATCATTCCCTCTGTTTCGAGGGTTTTGAGAAACTTCAAAATGGTTTGATGGTTCTTTCCCCAACGGTCTTTTAAGTACCCGATAGATGCGACCATCTGCCCCCTTTGCAAGGTGATGAGGTGGGCATCATGGGTAGTCTTTCTTTCCTCCCATGATGCCATGAAGAGCAAATCGAGCCACCATTTCAGCCGCTCAGCATCCTGCCAAAGCCAATGCTCTATGATTTTACGATTTATCTTTATCCACCCTGCCATAATGAAGTTTACTTAAACAAATAATTAATCCAAATATCTATGAATTGCTTACCGCAATAGATTGCCAAGTCACGAGACTTGAAGGCAAGCCGAGAGCCGATATACGTATACGAGCCCGCAGAACCGTAACTCGCATACGCAAAGACGAGACCGCCATTCGCATCCGCATAGTGAACCGAGCGACCGACAAAACGGCAACGTTTCTTATCGTCTTCATCCATTTCATCATACTCTTCTTTTGTATAGAGACCGAACCAAGGATAATAGCGGTATTCGTCTTCCGTGTATTCTGGTCTCCATCCCTCATTTAGTGCTTCCGCTATGATGGTAAGGCGAGTATATGCAAACAGATGGAGATTGTTGTCTTCTTCCTTGAAAGCATTGTTTATCGCCTTATATTGGGCAACGAGAGGATGGTCTTCACCGATAGCGTTTACAGCATCCTCAAAGGTCTTGATGCGTTCCTTGATGTCCTGTGGCTTCAAAGCTTCTTCACCGAAAGCCTTAGTCATCTCGTTTATCACTTGCTCCTTACTGATTTGTGGGTAGTTGGTAAGGGTTTTGAATAAGCCCTGCAAATCGGACTTCTTGATTTCAATAATATCTTTTTCCATTGTTATTCACTTTTATCTGTTTTGTTACATGGTGGTGTCTGGTGATACTCGATGTAATGTTTGAGTACGAGACAATAGCCACCGTTTACCAAATTGCGCTCATCATCGCATTTCTTGCAAATCTCATTCATAATCAAAAATCATTTAGAGACAAATCTAATTTCATCCCCGATTTAGCCACGTATGTGGGCTTTCCTGCGATTTTACGGATAGATTGGGAGAATTGCTCAGCGTTCGAGTTTCGTGCGCTCAGATGCAACAAAATTACTTCCTTTACATTCCGTAGGTCTGTTGATTTCAAAACATCCTCAGTAGTCTTGATTTCCATGTGCGAGTGTAACAATCTGTCTCGCATGGATAGCGGCATGATACCGTTGTCGATATTCTCCTGTAAGATGTCATCCGAGTAGTTGGCTTCTATCATTATGTGGTCGAGGTTTGGTACATTGTACTCTAACATCATAGTATCTGTGATGAATAGCAATCGCCCCATCTCTTCATGCTCGATGATGAAACCCACACAAGGCACATCGTGAACCACGCTCAGAACAAATACCTTGAAACCTCCGACCTTATATCCGTGCATCGGTTCAATCTCTTTGCAGAATGCCCGATTTTTGACTTTCTTTGCATCGAATACTTCTGGTATTGCAAGAACCTTGATGCCGTTCTTTGTCATTTCATAGAGAAACTTGGCATGGTCGTTATGCTCATGTGAAATCAAGCATCCGCAAACCTTGCTCATCTGCCAATCGAGAGCTTTCTTCACTTCTCTCATGTCAACTCCTGCTTCAATGATGAGAGTTTCTTTCTCTGCTTCCAACAGATAGCAGTTTCCCGATGATGAAGAACCTAAACATTTAAGTACCATGCCTTGTTTCCTTTCTGATTATGTGGTTAGAAATCGGGAGCATTGTTTGTATTCTGACCATCATTCTTTGACTCATCCGCTCCCTTTGGGATGATTTCGCCTGTTTCCTTATCGACTTCCTCATAAGAGGTTGCTTCGAGGTTGATGGTGGTCTTGTTGGCATTCTCTGAAATCATGTAATTTCTGTCCGCATATTCATCGCCCTCGTTATCTCCAGCCAAAGCACCCTGCATCTCTACTGAGAGATAACCATACTTGGATAGAAGTCTGCGGATAACGGTCTTCAATGCCATGTCGTTGAAATTTCCCATCCAACCAACGGACTTTGATACCTCGTTCTTCTTGGCGATTTCGATGAGTTGTGCCACGGTCGTATCTTTCGGGATGCTCTTTGAGTATCGCTTGGCATACGCTGCCATGTCTTCAAGTCCGATGTATAGGGTCTTGTTAAATCCGTTCAACAACTCGAAGTAACAGAAGTAACCAATGATTTTGTCTGATTTCTTCTCTCCGTTGAAGTCGATTGCGCCTGTGAGTTTGTCGGCTTTTCTGAGTTCACCCTCATAGACGAAATCAGCGTTAAGGGTCTTATACATACCTGTGCGCATGGCAAGTTGGATGTAACCCTTATAGCCTGGTATGAAAGTAGGTGTCGGTACTTTGTGCCAAACTCCTTTCTCATCCTTAACCGAATTGTTATATACCACGATGTAGGCGAAACCGAGTGCCTTGTTAATCGGCAAACGTAACACGGCTGCTTTGAGGGCTTCACAGATGATGGCATTTGGATTGCAACTCTGCAAAGACTTGTCACCATTGTAGAGGTCGATGATGGAAGAAACAAAGAGGTCTTTGTGGTCTGCCAATGCGTTCTTGAATTGCTCCTGTACCGATGGAGCGGCGAGAGTGGCTTTCAACTTTGCGATGCCTGTCTCTTGGTTTGTTGCTAATTGATTGCTCATAATTGTAATTTTATTGTTTTGATAACTTATTTCTTGATAGTGAGTTCGTCATCCTCAGATACCACCAATCGGATAATCTGTGATTGTGTTGGCAAGAGTTCATTGATACTCTCTGCATTATCCGTGAATATCGGTGCGGTGATGCCCTCGAACTTGCATATAGCGTTGATGATGTCGAGTCCTGCGTTAATCTTCATTGCGTGATTGAGGGAAGAGTAAGGAACACCGCTAACCATCGCCTCACAAGTCTCAACCTCTCCACCGTTGATTTGTTTCTCGAACATCTTGAATGATACGAGTTTGAACATACCGTTAATCTTACGCTCCACGGCTTCGATACGTGCCTTTGAGAAGTTTTGGATGGCAAACTCCATTTTCTCATAGTTGGCGAGTTCATCGGATAGAGTACGAAGTCTGGTCTCTAACTCGTTAATGCGTTCTTGGTTGCGCTTGGCAACCTCTCGATTATTGAGTTTCGCCTTGATACCGTCAATCTCTGCATTGATAGATGCTTTCTCATCTTTCAGTATCAGAGTGTTCGGGCGGTCGATAGGCTTTTCAAGTTCCTTTTCGATTTCGTTAATCTGTGAGGTGAGGGATATATATTTCTCATCTGCCTTGATGCGGTTAGTTGCATCTGGTTCGACCAATACGACATTGTAATCATCGGATGCCTTGATTTCCTCAATCTTTTTCTTGATGATGTCGAGGTCTTTCTTGTTCTGACCGATGGCAGCATCATAGGTTTCCATCTTTGCCTTGTTCTGCTTGCCCTTTCGGTTTATTTCCTCCAACTTGGATGCTTTCTGTGAGTTGAAGTTATCTGTCATTTCTTTCTGCTTGGCTTCGATGTCATCCACATCGAGAGGTCTCTTGCAAGTAGGGCAAATGAAATCCGCATCGTTAAATGTGATTTTCTGATTGTTCACCTCATGCCATTCTTTCAGAAGTTTCTCTCTCACCTCTTGGCACTTCTTCAAGTTTTCCTCATCGTTGGTGATGTTTACCGATAGAGAGGTTGCTGACTGCTCCAATCTCTTGATGTTGTCTTTGAGATTGTTCTGTGCTTCGAGTGCCTTGCGGTAGCCCTCTTGTACCTTACCCTTGATAGTATAGCCAAGAGACAATCTTTCTTGTCTGAGGTCTGCAAGTTTCTTGGCGAGGTCTAAACGCTTCTCGTTTGTAGCGGTGATGGCTTTGGATGCGTCTTCGATGGATGCTTCCACCTTTGCCAACTCAGACTGCTTATCTTGCAATTCCTTTTCGAGAGCATCATAGTCATAGGACTCTGGCATATCTCTCTTACGTTCATCAATACGCTCTGGGATACCGTCAATCTCATCCTTGATAGGTCTCTTCTTGGCTGCAACCTCTCGCTTGTACTCTTCGAGAGACTTGCCTGTAATGTGTTTGAGTAATTCCTTGAAATCCTCATTACCCTCTGCAATCTCTTCATCTGAGATACCTCCTGCCATACGGATGAGCATTGCACGCTGCGCATCGGTCTTCTGTGATGTGAAGTAGGATGGCGATGTGATAAACTTGAAAATCTGCTCAGAGCAAAGTCCTGCAATCTTCTCGTTCCATTCTTTCACGTTGCAAGGAACATCGTTATACAAGCGTTCCTCTTCATGTCCTGTAAACTCTTCCTCAGACTGACCACGTTTCTTTTGCCATTTCTCTTTGTAGCGGCGGCAAAGTGTCACTTCCTCACCATCTACCGATAGGATAACAGAAACCTCATGTGGCAAACGTGGAATGGCTATACCGTTAATGTCGAGGGTCTTGATGTCGAAAGTCTTGCGGTCGAAACTATCCTTACCGAACAAAACCCATGTGAAACCATCGAAGACCGTAGTCTTTCCCGAACCATTACGACCGTAGATGCTGGTCGATTTCTCATCAAACTCGATTTCGAGTTCTCGCAATCCCTTAAAATTAAGGAAGTGCATTTTCTTTAAGATGATTGTTTTCATCAGTTGCGTTTATTTATTGTTAATATTAAAATTTTCCTGTGGCTATATAGGTCGATGCCTTGCTCTCTATCTCTGCCTTAGTCTCATATCTGGTATGGAGCATCCAATCCTCAATCTCAGACTTCTTGAAATAGGTCTTTTTCCCTTGCTTGTAGTAGGGGATGGACTTTTCCATTATCAAGTGTCTCACTCTGCTTTCAGAAATATCAAGCATGATAGCGACCTCCTTTGTATTGAGAGCGTTCTTCGATGACATGATTATCATCCTCTCGATACGAGCCAATCTTTCATCCGTACTCATTGTTAATCCTCCATGTTTACGATGTTAGAGAACTCCGCTATCTCGTTACGGCTATCCCAATACTTGAATAGGCGAAAGTACCAATACCCAAATAGAAAGCCGATGCACTTAGATAGGATAAGGGCAACAAACCATGCGAACCCCTCATAATCCTTTGGGCATCCAATCAAACCCATTACTGAGACCGAACCGATGACGAGTAAAACGTAATATCGCCAATTCAAAATGATTTTCCGTAACATAGTCGTTTCTGTTTATGCCATCATCTCTTTCGGGAATAGGCTGTTTACATCTGCACCAAATTCTTGTGCTATCACACTCTTTGCAAGTTCATCGGGTACTTGCTGACCACTTATCCACATTCTAACCGTTACTTCTGACCGCTTGGTCAAAGTGGCAACCCTTGAAACAAACAATTGCGCTGCCGTGGGTTTCTTCTTTTCTTCCTCATAGAGGTTTCTAAATGTCTTTTGAACCATTGCGTTAATTTATTTTAATGTTAAATATTTGCTTGTTAGGCACTTTATTATTATCTTTGCCGCAAAAATTCTTTTGTCGCAACTCAATAACTTTTCTTATTGACGCTGCAAAGATAACAACAAAAGTTGAGATAGCAAAATATATTCTCAATAAATGTTGGTATTTAAGATTTATTAATATTTAATATCACAACTATGGTTGAGAATAGAGTTGGTAGAATGACAACAGCCTACGAATACTTAAAGAGTATAGGTAAGGCTCACAAGCAACAAGATGTTGCTGAAAAGATGGGTACGGATAAGGCAAATGTATCTCGTGCCATGAAAGGCGATGAAAAATATCTCACTGATAGATTTCTTCATCGTTTCAATAGTGCTTTTGATAACATCTTTAATGATGAATGGCTGATTAGTGGTAATGGAGAAATGCTTGCAAAGCCAAATCAAACCATCGGGGATATATCAAATAGCAATGTGTCTGGTGTGAATGTAAGTGGTTCGGATATTCATATAAATCCGAATGCTTATGATGCTCTTTTGAAAATCGTTGAGAATAATCAGAAATCAACAGAGAGATTTCAAAACGAGATTGATAGACTAATAACAATAATAGAGCTAAAATTTGGCATAAAACAATGAATGAGATAGAAAGAGAAATCACAAAAGAGAAATTCTTGATAGAATACAATAATCGTGTTCGTATCTTTGAAGATAGCCAAAGAATTTGCCAAGAAACAATTAATTTTGATGTCTTTCTACGTAGAGCAGATGAAATCCTCTCGTTTATAGAATGGAGCTACAAAATGAAAGATTTGAAAATTTTGAAAGCAACTTACGAAAATAAGATTGATGCAATTTCTGAGTTTGATAGTTTTTTCAATCATCATTGTTTACGAATAGCCAAATGTATAAAAGGTGCAAACAAAGTTGAAGTATTAAAATTAATAGACAAATCACTTCGACCTGCTTCTAACTTTAGAGAGGTTGCGGAATATATAGCTAACGAAATTAAAAAGAATGAATTGGAATAGAAAAGTAATAGATGCCTTAAAGCGTCAAATATCATTTGGCTCAGTTACGAGTGATATGAAATCATCCCTTTTGCTTGAACTTGGCAAAGAGATTGATAGAAGAAAAGTGTATAACGAGCCTACGCAGGAGATAGAAGCTCTTTATCAAGATGCGTTGTCGCTCAAAGTCTAACCTTATAATATATATAATAATGAGAAAGGTATTATCTTTGTTGACGATTATTGCCATGTTTGTGTCTTCTTGTTCAAGTAATGATGATGGTGGTCAGTCAGAGCCACAACTTAATCAAGATGTAAAAACGGTATGGCAAACGTTGAATGGTTCTTATACAGGAACTTTTTATCATTTTGAAAGTAAGTGGTATGATGAAACTATAACGTTCCATCCTTATACAACTCCTAAACTTATATACCCAATATATAGCACAGAGAAAGGGGATACTTATGCTTTTGGTACAGCTGATATAGATGATACCCGATATACTTCTATATCTGGAACAAAGCATTACTACTATTCAATAAAGACTGCTTATGATGGTGCAACCCCTACGGTATCTTTCTACGAGTATGATACCGAAAGCGGAACTATCACGAATAAAGAGGATAAGAGATACATCAAAAATTGGGGTAGCACATCTTTCAATATGTGGTCTTATGGTCTTTCAGAAGCAGAGAATACCACGGAATATAAAAAGAAATGAGTCGCAGGAGAAATTATAGTGAAGACACCATCGCCATCATGGAGCGTTTCTTTCAAGCGTTCCAAACTTCACTCGATAACAAACTCATCAAGAATACCTCTCAATTCTGTATCATTAACAACTTAGACAAACGGCATTTTTATGCTCAACGTAAGGATATGGGGAGAGGGTTCTTTGAGGTTGGATGGCTTGTTCCCCTCATTCGTGATTGTGGGGTCTCTGCAAACTGGCTTCTTACAGGAAAGGGTACAATGTATGTGCAATAAACGAAAATAACGGAAAAGGTCGATTTGTGTACGCTTTTCCGTTATTTCGTGTCAGTATATGGGCTATTCTGTACGCTCATCCTCATTTTTGGTACGCTCGCCCAAAACATCGGGGATGTTGGCAACTGCCCTCTGCTTGTTCTTATCAAGCACCTTTGCATAGATTTGAGTTGTATTCAGTTCACGATGACCGAGTAACTTTGAAACGGTGTATATGTCCGTACCGATGTCGAGCATCATAACTGCAAATGTATGTCGGGCGCAGTGGAAAGTTATCTTTTTGTCAATGCCTGCCCTCAGTACCCATCTCTTAATGGTCTCATTCGTGCAAGTTGGTGAATGAATGTCCGTGAATATCTGTTCATCGGGCTTACCTCTTTCTCCAAGGAGTTCTGCTGCTTGTGGTGTAATGTCGAGGTATTCTTGTCCTCCTGTCTTCTTCTGACGGAATATAATGCGAGTGAAGTCTCCTTGCTTTTTGATTTCTGACCAAGTGAGCCGTAACACATCGCTTCGCCTGAGTCCTGTGAGACATGAAAACAAGAATGCTCGTTTTATGTTTGGGTACTCGCATTCAGTATGGGCGAGTTTCTTCACCTCATCAATGGTAAGATACATTCTCGTACCCTCTTCCTCCTTAAAGTTCTCAATACCTCTTATCGGGTTGTATTGGATGATGCGGTCTTCGTATGCTTGTGTTAGGCAAGCACGCAGCTTATTGAAGTAACTCAGCTTTGAGTTTCGGGATAGGGGATGGTCTTTAATTCTCTTTCGGTAATCATTACCCCATGCTACCGCATCATTCTCCAAGTAGTCACGAAAGCCCTGCACCCATTGAGGGGTGATTTCGGCAAAGGTGATATTTTGGTTTGGCTCATATTTCTCCAAATGTTTCAAGCATGACCGCCAATTTCCCCAATTACCTCTGCTTTCCTTGCCGAGTCTCTTCTCACACATATTTCTATAATAAGGATAGAAGAGCGTTTCTTCCTTGTATGCCGACTTGAAACCAAACTCTCCATTCTGCATATCCACCATTCTCTTAGCCTTGATGGAGTTTGCAAGAAGCATGGTTCGTTTGTTCTGTTCCTTGTCCTGCCTTGTCTTTTCTGGTACGAGGTAGAGTTTTAAAAACTCATATTCTCGTTTGCCGTTTCTGTAAATATCAAGATAGAGGGAAATGTTACCGTTTCTTAGTTTCTTTTCTCGTATCTTGATAGGTTCTTTGTTGATGTCTGCCATATCCTTTGCGTTGAATTGTTGTTATTCTTGTTACCCGAAATTAGCGGAGTAACAAACGAGTAACGCAAAGATAACACATTAACGGCATATAAACGACACAATACCGAATAATTTATATTTGCTTAACAAATTGCAAAGCATTGATAATTATGTTGTTTATGTGCGGTATTGTGCCGTTTCCGTGATTTCTTATTTGCAAAGTAAATTCGCCTTACTTTCCGATGCAGAAGTTTCAAAACATGTGTTTTGGAATTGTGAACAGAGATGATGAAGCAACAAAACAAGTAGAGGAATTAATCGAAGAAAACAAGTTGGAAGATTACTTGGATGGTATTTCTGCAAAAGCAAAAAATCAGGGAGCTGATTATTTGTATCTTGTAGAGGCTGTTGTCTATGGTGAGAACGATGCTGCCGTACAGATAGAAATTTCTACGAGACTGATTAATGTTGAGAACAATATGGGATATCACAGTTTCTTCCGTTCAAATCCTGTTAAACTCAAGGACGAGGACCAGATGAGACGTGAATCTACTAAGATCGTGAAGGATTTTTCTTCATCGTTGGAAAATACTCTTATGAAAGTTTTCCCAGAGCAATACTTCATACAGAATGCTAATGGTAAGGAGTTGACGTTGGGCGCATACCAACCCAATGGTAAGATATTGTCTACAGATAAATTTTATGCATTTAAATTCCAAAAGGAGAATATGCAGATTGGAGGAAATTCTGCGCCAATTCAAGTGTTGGAAAATGTAGCCGTTTGTCAGAATCCAACATTGAAAAATGGTCAGCTTACTGTAAAGGCTGATAAGCAGGTCTCTAAATCATCTGATATTGTCCTTTTTAGAAATGTGGCTCAGCCTGTCTTTTGTGGAACAAACCAAATGACCATAACTTTCTTTGGACTAAAAGATGATAGAACTACATTTGACGATATGGTAAAAGGTCGTATAAACAATGCAATGTTTGACGCTATTACCAAGCATGCTGGATTGCAACTTATTGAGCACGATCACTTGGCCTCATTAAAAGAAGAAAGAGAATTGCAAAAAAGTGAAGATTTCATAGATGGTCATGTTGTTGAGCAAATGAAATCAATTGGTGCAATGTTCCTTCTCAAGCTTGAAGACTATCAAAGAAACGGTGCTAATGTCAGTTTGAAGGTGTCGCTTATTTCTGTTGAACAGAACATGATTCTTCGTACTGTAGATGTTGTCAGTTCAATTGATAATATTGAGAATGAAATGTATAAACAACTTTGTGACAGATTTGCCTTTCCATGTGTCGTAAAAATGATAGGTAAGGATAAACTTGAATTAAGTTCAGTTCTTAGTCTTACTGATGATGACGACTGCATATTGGAATTGACAAAAGCAACGAAGAATCCAATGACGGGAGAACTGTCTTATAGTAGAGCTGACCTTTGTTCATTGAAAATGGAAAACTATCAGGGAAATAAGTGTCTTATGTCTATAGATAAGGTGTTTTCTAAAGATGATATGAAAGGAATAGAGAACTTTTCTGTTGCTGGTTTGGTAACTGTACGTATAGATGGAACGAAGATAAAATCTAACGTTAGCGACAAAACTGAAGTTAGACAGAAAGCCGGTAAAGAAGAAAAGAAGCCAAAGCAAAAGAAAGAATCTACTTTTAGCAAGTTGAAAAATGCTCTCTTAAACAATACAACTTTTAAAATAAGCCATAATTAATTCACTATAAGACTATTGCTGTTTTGCTGAACTTAAAAGGATAGCAATATGTTTATTGGCCTTATTTTTGATAAAGAATAGATGATAGAACAGCTTTGAGTCTCCTACGCTGGTAGATGTAGGGAAAGGCTGGAAGATAGGCTGGAAGATATCGCTTCAAGACGAGTGTCTTCCAGCCTTTATTGTACTGGTTGTGTGCGATTTATAGCGAAACTGGAAGATATGGTGGATTTTTTCACTAACATAAAAACAATGGACTGACCTTCAGAACCGTGGTGTACGTGATATTCTGATTTGTTGCGTAGACGGTCTTAAGTGATTCCTTGACGCCATCCAAAGTGTATTCCCCGAAACCTCCGTTCTGCTATGTGTAGTCCACCAAATCCGTAACTCAATCAAGTATGTAGGAAGCAAGCAT
>ERZ1024483.32-NODE-32-length-55673-cov-12.487936_pt1 | contig 55673 bp, 47 predicted proteins | sample MGYA00520799_ERZ1024483 | MGnify/ENA primary metagenome ERZ1024483 (study PRJEB33242, sample SAMEA3444315) | Homo sapiens | biome: Host associated; feature: Gastrointestinal tract; material: Stool | place: Uganda | collected 2011-01-01 ...
CGACCACCGAGATCTACACTCTTTCCCTACACGACGCTCTTCCGATCTATCCCCTATTTATTGAATTTTTTAAATTCAATTCTATAATGAAAATGTACCTAGTTAATACCTAAATAATCAACTCAAAAATCTTAATGCTAGGCACTTAATCTTGAATTTCCTGTCCAAGTCTTTTTGGCTGTAAGTAGCCAGATATATAGGTGAATGTCGCCTTAATGGTGACTGTTTGCTCTTAGCTTTATATCACCTAACAAAACTCTTGAACTGCGCATCTGCTGCTAATGTTCATGAGATTTGAAAATAATAGACATGGAGAATCAAATGACTTTTGATGAAATATACGCACGGGAGCTAAAGAAGATTAAGCAAGATCCTGTTTCTTTTGTTTGGAATAACTGCATTAAAAAACACGATGATCAGGAGTTCATGGTAATTACTTATCCTAAAGAAGGTAAGTACCCAAGATACTTTATTGAATGCCTTTACTTTCTGCGTTTTGATATCAGTGAAATTAAATACGGCAGTTCAACAGACGCCATACTTTTGCAGAATCATAACAATGCTAAATTTACTGATGAGCAAAAAGATGGTATTCAGAAAATCATTGCCTATTTTGGTTGCAGACAATTAAATCCAATAAAAGAGAAAAGGATCCACATCAAAGGATCAAAACTTCTTTTAGACAGCATGTATGCTCATTCTGTCATAACTTTAATGGGAATGTGCTGTGATCAGATCTATAAGCACCTCTTTCCTGAGGCGCAAAAATAACTAAGCATGATGTAGTTATAACCAAGATTGTAACTGCGTTGTAACTTTCGTTGTTGCGCTTAAAAAAGAGCATACCTCTAATCTAATTTTGTATAGAGCAGTTTACTTAGTGCATTAGACACTAACGTGGCCATTAGTGTCCTGATTGAGGTTCAAGTTACCTATGACATCTAATTTGCCTTTTAAGCCAGCTCATAAAGCATGTAAAAACATATGGAGAATTAAATGACTTTTGAAGATATATACACTAAGGCTATCGATGAGATTAAGCAAGATCCTGTTTCTTATGTTTGGAATAACTACATCAAAAAGCATGATGATCAGGAGTTTATTGTTATCACAAAACCAAAGATGGAAGATGGTAAATACCCTAAATACTTCTTAGAGTGTCTTTACATACTGCGTCTTGATATCAGTGAAATTAAATATGGAACCTCAACTGATGCCATCCTGTTGCAGAATCATAACGTAGCTAAATTTAGTGATAGGCAAAAAGATGGTATTCCCAAAATCATTGCCCACTTTGGTTGCAGACAGTTAAATCCAATCAAAGAGAATCGAATTCACATCAAAGACTCTAAACGACTGCTAGATAGCCTTTATGATCATTCTCCTGTGTCTTTGCTTGGAATGGCATACGAGCAGATCTATAAAAGGCTTTTTCGTGAGGAGAAGAAATAACTGAGATCTTTGTAGTCATAACGTCTGTTATGGCTACATTTCTAGACAATAACCATTCTTTTTAGAATACGGCTATAGACATTAAGACCTATTTTAAAGCATCAGGATCTACTTTAAATTCTCCATTATGTAAGCTAGATCCGATGCCTGTTCCTAGGTTAAACATTGCACCTTTGATATGCTCCTGGAAACACGAGAAATCCTCCCCTCCAAGATTTGCTCTTTGAGAGAATACAGTCAAACCTAACTTGGTAGCTTCTTCATTAATAAGCTCAGATAATTTAAGATCATTATTTGTAGCAGGACAGCCTTTGATAAAGCGAATTCTATCTTATAGCCTTCAATCTCTAAGACAGTCTTTAACTGCGTCATTTTTCTCAATGATTATAGAACGTGCTACAGCTGAAAATGATCTTACGGTGCCTTCTGCAAATACTGAATCAGGAATGATATTCCACGTGCCCCGATGAAACATGAGTTATAGAAATCGTGTGTTCAAGGTAGGGCAACACATTGATGCATATTGAATTGTTGTCGAAAAAATAATATTTAAAGAAGTTCTTCCATGTATAATATAATTTACGTTCTTTAGCTTTCCTAAAGAGAACTATCATTTTTGATATGGTTCCATATCGATACAATAGCTTTGAGCCTCTTTGCTTTATATAAGAACTTGTTTGCTTATTTCTGTTGCTAAAGGCTACTGTGGATAGTCTGTCCCAGTCAGATAACTTAAACCGGATGGCTGTTTGTGTGGGAATATAAGCACTAAAAACGCTGGCTAGGCTCTTTATTGTGTAATTACAATATGGCAAGACAAAGTCTGGAAGTAAATTATGGGTTCTTTTGCTTTTGTCTTCAAATGAGCTGATTATTCTTGGTATTAGTATGAGCTTGGGCTCTGTTCCTATCTGCTTGATTTGTCTTTTTATGTAACCGTGAATTCTTATATTTGTTGTGCCTAATATTATCGCTAACCATATAAAAATCGTCGGTGACAGTACAAATTTTGGGAAACCGTCTTTATGGTACTCTACATGGAACAATTGGTATGGAAAATGAACATGACTATTGTGTCAGGGCCACAACTTACAGGTCGAAGCGTAGGGTTGTGGCCTTTTATTTTGTAAAAAAGCTTCAATTCAGCTCCTAATCTAAATTTCTCTTATTCCTCTACAAATTTATTCCTTATTGTTCGTATAACTTGATTTATAACACATTTTTGACGTCTGCAATCCTATTAACTTGATAGAAACACTGTAGCAAAAAGAATAACTGATGGGTTAAAAAGTAAGATGTGATTTGAGTAATGAAAAAGTGCAAACTAAAAAAAAGATATCCGTAATCCACTTGAGTATAGCCTCGATTTGTTTAGTGGCAAATGGAATTCACGCATACTGTCAGTATTAGCAAACGCTGATAATCTAAGGTATGGCGAGATAAAAAGCAGAATAGACAACATTACTGATGCAGTATTAGCTGCCTCACTAAAGGAGCTAATTTCAAGTCAAATGATTGTTCGTCAATCTTTTGATGAAATTCCGCCAAAAGTCAAATATTCGCTGTCTGAAAAAGGCAGATCGATAATTCCTATTTTTGAGATGATAAGTAAATGGGGTGAGAAGTATTACGTAGATGATGATTCTAACACAGACTCTAAATAGCTATCTTGCTATAAATTAGAATTCATACGATAACGCCCAGCATAGACTGGGCGTTTTAACTTATCAGTAGAGTACTGATTAGTTGATCTTCTCACGAATACGAGCTGACTTACCAGCACGGTCACGTAAGTAGTAAAGCTTTGCACGACGAACGTCACCACGACGAGTTACTTTAACTGAAGCAATAAGTGGTGAGTTGGTCTGGAATACACGCTCAACACCTTCACCTGAAGAAATCTTACGAACGGTGAATGATGAGTTTAAGCCACGATTACGCTTAGCGATAACGTTGCCCTCAAAAGCCTGTAAACGGCTCTTGTCGCCTTCAACAACCTTAACCTCAACACGTACAGTATCACCTGGGTTGAACTCAGGGATGTCAGTACGGATTTGCTCTTTCTCTAGCTGATCAATAATTGGGTTGCTAGCCATTTTAATGTACCTACCATTAAGTAAAAACAAAAAATCTTAGTTCAAGCCGTGTTCTTCTAAGTACTCAGAAAGTAATTTACTCTCTTCTTTTGTCAGTTCACGGTTCTGCAGTAAATCAGGGCGACGTTCATAAGTACGACCAAGACACTGCTTTAAACGCCAAGCTCGGATCTTTTCGTGATTGCCACTCATTAAAATCTCAGGAACCTTAAGTCCATCGATGATCTCAGGACGTGTGTACTGAGGAAAATGTAAGAGACCTTTTGCGAAAGTATCTTCTTGTGCGTTCTGAATGTTGCCTAAAACACCAGGCACCATTCTGGAAACTGCGTCGATGATACACATGGCAGGAAGTTCACCCCCTGACAGGACGTAGTCACCGATTGAAACCTCCAGATCGACTTCAGTCTGAAGGACACGCTCGTCAATACCCTCATAGCGACCTGCTACAAGAATCATTGAGCCCCAGCTGTGGAATTTGGTGACCAGAGAGTGATCTAGTTGTTTACCTTGAGGAGATAAACAAACTACTTTAGTTCCTTGAGGTGCTGCTTCTTTAGCTGCATGAATTGCATCACGCAATGGCTGAACCTGCATCAACATACCTGGACCGCCACCGTATGGCTTGTCATCCACGTTGTGAAACTTATCTAAGGTATAAGTACGAGGATTAAAGCATTCAACTTTAATCAGCCCGTTTTCACAGGCTCTTCTTGTAACCCCAGATTTGGTCACAGCATCAAACATCTCAGGAAAGAGCGTAACAACACCAAAGTACATGGTTAATAATCTACGCCCCACTCAACCTCAATTGTCTTAGCTTCGAGATCAACTGCTTTAACAATTGGGCCCACGACATAAGGAATAAGAAAATCTTCTGTACGTTCCTTAGCCAGGTGGTCAGAGGGAGACACCTCTAAAATAGGAGTGGCTCCATAATCCCTAATTCTCGACACTTTGCCGAGCATTACACCTTCAAGTCCAATTACTGTACAACTTTCAAGATCGCACAAATAATATGTACCTTCAGGTACAGGAGGCAGGCTTGAGCGCCTGATCCCAATCTCAGCTCCTGCATAAGCTTTTGCTTCCTCAGGAGTTGAGGCCACATTTAACTTAACGACAAAGTCGTTACCATGTGGTCTGTATTCTTCAACCTGAACCTCGCGCCATTCCGCCCCGCGCTGACGTATAAACCATGGCGAGTAGTCAAAAAGGTTCTCAGGTTGGCTCGCAAAAGAACGGACCTTCATCCATCCCTTTACTCCAAATGATGAGCCTAAAGCTCCCATTGGACGCGGTGTATCTGCCATAAGCAGCTATTAAGCCTCTGCAGCCTCTGAAGATTCAGCAGCCTCAGCTTCAGCCTTAGCCTTTGCTTCAGCAGCAGCTTTACGAGCAGCAACAGCTTTCTCGTGCTTATCAGCCTTAGCCTTTAAAACAGCCTCTTCACCCTGCTCAGCTTCCCATAAAAGACGCTTTACACGATCTGATGGCTGTGCACCCTTTGCAATCCATGCATTGATGCTTTCTAAATCTAAACGTAGACGGATTTCCTTGCCCTGAGCGATAGGGTTGTAAATACCAACCTGCTCAATGAAACGGCCTGATGCAGCAAAACGCTTGTCTGCAACAATAACGTGATAGAAAGGACGTTTTTTTGCGCCTAAACGACGTAAACGAATGACTACCATTTCGCTAGTACCTATATTAATTAAAAAAATCTGACAATCTAAAAAAATTGTCAACATACAAAAACAGTTGCATTATTTTACACTTTAATTTCAAAAAATCAAGAGTAAAAAATTTATGCAACTGTTAACTTAAGTTATCAAAAAGTTAAAGCATACTAAGGCTTTTCTTTTTAATAAAAATCTTAACGGCGGAAGAAGTTACCCATACCTCCCATTCCGCCCATGCCACCCATAGCTCCCATCATGCCACGCATAGCACCTGCCATCTTACGGACACCACCTTTACCCATCTTTTTCATCATCTTTTGGGTCATATCAAACTGACGTAAGAGGACATTAACCTCATGGATCTCAACACCTGCGCCAACAGCAATTCTCTTTTTACGAGAACCTTTAATGATCTCAGGATGAAGTCTTTCTTTTTTAGTCATGGAATTGATGATAGCTTCCATATGATCTATCTGCTTGTCGTTAACTTTATCTTTAATCTTGTCAGATAAATTACCCATGCCAGGTAATTTATCTAAAAGACCGGTCATACCGCCCATTTTCTTCATCTGAGCAATTTGATCTCTAAAGTCTTCAAAAGTAAAGCCCGCGCCTGACTTAATCTTTTCAGCCATCTTCTTAGCTTTATCAAGATCAGTATTTCGTTGCAGATCTTCGATTAAAGATAAGATATCACCCATATCAAGGATACGGGATGCAATTCTGTCTGGATGGAATGGCTCTAAAGCTGCAATCTTTTCGCCCATACCGATAAACTTAATTGGCTTACCAGTAATTTCTCTTACAGATAATGCAGCACCACCTCTAGCATCACCATCAGCCTTTGTTAAGATGACACCTGTTAACTCTAAAGCGTCATTAAAGGCTTTGGCTGTATTAGCTGCATCCTGACCGGTCATCGCATCAACTACGAAGTAGGTCTCGATAGGATCTGTCAAATCATGTAGACGCTTTACCTCGTTCATCATTTCCTCATCTACAGCTAAACGACCTGCTGTATCTAAGATCATGACATCATATGCTCGAAGTTTTGCTTCTTTTAAAGCTGCCTGTGCGATGCTCTCAGGCTTATCCTTTGGATCTGAAGGAAAGCAATCAACTGAAATTTCTTGTGCTAAGGTCTTTAACTGATCCATAGCTGCTGGTCTGTAAGTATCAACTGATACTAACAGTACCTTTTTATTCATTCTCTCTTTTAAGTAAAGAGCCAGTTTTGCAGCAGATGTAGTCTTACCAGCACCTTGCAGACCTGCTAATAAGATCACAGCAGGAGGCTGATGAGCTAAATTGATTTCAGAGGTCTCACCGCCCATGGTAGCAACAAGTTCAGCATGAACTGCTTTAATAAACTCCTGACCAGGAGTTAAGCTCATTGCAACTTCTTGACCTAAAGCTCTTTCTTTTACTCTTGCTGTAAATGATTTAACTACAGGCAGTGCAACGTCAGCTTCTAACAGCGCTGTTCTGACATCACGTAAGGTGTCTTTAATATTATCTTCGGTAATGCGACCTTTACCGCTAATATTCTTTAAAGTACGGTTAAGTCTTTGGGTAAGATTATCAAACATCTTTAAGGCTCATCTAAATTCTGCTGTTTGTGTTCTTATATAAACGCTGTTTAATATAAACAAGTTATCAAAACAAAACTTACAGCAAATCGAAAACAATTTGAAATAAGCAGTTATCATAAATTACTTTTATAAAGTAATTTTATAACCACCAATTGGTAAGAAATAATTAAAAACTTCGTTGATTATATCAGATCTTAAAATGATCTAACGATTTGAGTGAAATGAGACTGTGAGAATACAGGAAAGCTTCATTAAAACAAAAGGACGGCTTTGCCGTCCTCAAGTTTTTAGTAATCAGGCTCAAAAGCCTCATTACGGGCTATCACATTAGGTGGTAGATGCTTCTTTAGCTGACTCTCAAGATATGCTTTTTTAGCTTTAGAATAGTTATCTTCGTATTCAGAATGATACAACCATCCATAAGCTTCTTCATACAAGGCAGGAGTTCCATAGCCTCGTACTAACATATCAGCCCAACCTAATCTTGCAGTCTTAGAACCTAAAGCAGCAGCAGTATGCATATACTGCTCTGACATATTCATATTCTTGCCCATGTAAAGACCGCGCTCAAAGAACTGAGACATTCTTACCATGGCAGGAGCATAACCATTGTCAGCTGCTTTTCTAATATATCCAATTGCAAGATCACGATCCTGTGTTACACAGGTACCATTGAGCAACATTACTCCCCATGCGTACATAAAGACAGGACTTTTTACAAGTCTTGCTCTATCTTCAATATCGGAGGTGAACTGGCACTTATCCTGATCTTTTACCACACTTACAAGATCAGTATTCTCAACAATGGCATTCATTCTGTCCGCAGTGTACATTTCAGTACTTGCACCGCCAGAATTAGAGATTGAACTCATATCAATACCCTGTAAGGTATCACGAGCTACCATTGCCTTAGTACTAGTTACAACCTCATATTTTGCAGCATAGGATGAAATAGGAGCCGATACGCACATCAAGCTTACAGCAAGTGCAATGAGACTGATTTTACAGTTTAACCTCATCGTACGTCCTCCTAAGTTAATATTCTCATGTCACTAAGTATAGGTGACATGACACGGTTTTAAGAAACAAACTCTCAAAATAAGCTAACAACTTTTATCTAGAACTTATCTTGAAACTTTTTTCTTCTAATACTTATATTTCGGTAAAAGTTAAATATAGTTTAATTTTATTTTGCAATTGTGGAGATCATTGCTTATATGCTGATAGATCACATACTCAGAAGAACAGCTTGAGAGCTCAAGAGAAATCCACAAAAATGAGGCTCTACAACCAACAGTTTCTAAACATGAAATGGTTGAGATTGCTCCTCCACCACTTATATCTGCAAAGAACTAAATTCTATTGATAAAGGAATAAGATGGGGTTTATCTGTTAGCAGAAACGTGCTCTATCATGTTTTTAATGCTCTTGTTAGCTTCAATATATGATATTTCTATTTCAGGATGTGAATCTACAAATACCCTGAAAATTTCATCAGCAAAAGCCTGTCCTATATCGTCGATGCCAGAAAAATCCAACACTACATATTTGAATTTATCAAAACTTGCAAGTAAGCGTTTTGCCTGAGATCTTGAAATAATACCTTCATCTTTATAGCGAAGTAATTTAACAGGCACAACAGTTTTACAAAAAGTTTTATCTTCGTAACTTGAAAAATATTCATCAAAAACTTTTTCATAGAGTTTGAGGAATTATTGTTCATAGCCATTAACACAAGAGTACCTGAGAAATTATTATCTTCAAGATCTTTATCTGTTTCGATAAACTTTCCAATATCTGAAGCACGATCTAGACTGTAGGTCAAAGAGCCTGAATGAATTAAAAACAAATCACAAGCTCTACATGAAAAGAAAATACCTTCGCCTGAATGTTCTTTTGGATTAGAGGTAAACTTTCCTTTAGCAAGTTCCAATAATGATTGATGTTCATCCTGAAGGGATATATCATTTTTAATTTTCTTGAAAATACCAATACCATTATCTTCAACAACAATGTATGTTTTCATTGCATCTTCAATGAGTTTTACAGTCACCTTAGAGGCATTAGAGCGCTTAAAACATTATTAAACATTTCTGAAAATGCATAATCCAATATTTCTTTAGCAGTCTTATTTGCTTTGGTGATTGAATCAGATAAATTTGCAAATTAGCAATATGAACATTCTAAAAAATGGTGTATTTATATTTCATATTACAAAAAAAGGCAGTCTCTAAAAAAGAAACTGCCTTCCCAAGAATAGTTTATTTTAACTTATGATTCTTTTAGATTACTTGTTCTTTGCAAGCCAATCTTTAGCGAAGTTAACACCCTTTTCGATGTTCTTCTGTAACTGAGGAGCTGCCTCATCGATTAACTTCTGCTCATACTCTGAAACAGTACCTAAATCTAAGGTCTCGTCCCAGCCGTTCTTGCCAAAGCGTACACACTGAGCAAAGAATGGAGCGTACTTTGAACCACCTTCAACGTAGGTGTACTCGTTAACACCAGGCTCGCCTAATAAGCCTTTTACAACCTTAAGAGCAAAACGAGCACCAGCTGTTGCCATTGATAAGGTAGCAGAACCAGCACCAGCCTTAGCTTCAACAACCTCAGTACCAGCGTTCTGGATACGGTAGGTTAACTCTTCGATTCTCTTCTGAGAGATCTTCTCGTGACCGATAACCTTAGAGATTAAAGGAACGATAGTAGTGCCTGAGTGACCGCCAACTACTGGAACTAGGATACGCTGATTTGAAATACCTAACTCTTCAGCTAAGAAAGTCTCTGAACGTAGTACATCAAGAACTGAAATACCGAATAAACGGTGCTTGTCGTATACGCCTTCTTCCTTTAATACTTCAGCTGCTAATGGAACAGTTGAGTTTACTGGGTTGGTGATGATGCAGATACATGCCTTAGGGCAGGTCTTTGCAATGTTGCGAACTAAGTTTGCGATGATGCCTGCGTTGATGTTGAATAAATCATCACGAGTCATACCTGGCTTACGAGCAACACCTGCAGGAATTACTACAACGTCAGCGCCTTCTAAAGCCTTAGTTAGGTCGTCACCTGTGAAGCCGTCGACTGTTACGTCTGTAGGAATGTGGCTTAAGTCCTTTGCAACACCAGGGGTAAATGGTGCTACGTCGAACAGGCTCAGAGAAGAACCAGCTGGTAAATTGTTCTTTAAAATCATTGATAAAGGCTGGCCAATACCGCCTGCTGCACCTAAAACTGCAACTTTCATGTGTTACTCCTAACAATAACTATATTTACAAAGTTCTATTACATAGAACTTTATTTTGAAAAAATCTATTGTCGAAACTTTATTGTAGAAAGATCTACTAAAAAGAGATAAAACTCTTAACTTTTCCTATTATAGCAAACGATTACATCGCTTGTGCAATGTGAATAGTATACAACTCTCAAAAATGAGATCATATAAAAAAAGCAGAGTATATTTCTCACTCTGCTTCTTCAAGTATAGGTTGATTTTCAGAAAAATAGTAAATACTACTTGCTAAAATCTAACAGTGAGTAGATCTCACTTTCTTTGCCATCAAGGCATTTGGTGTTTTCAAAGTATTCATCAACTGTAGGTAACTTGCCTAATTTTGCAGTAACAGCAGCAAGCTCTGCACTGCCTAAGAACACATTTGCACCATTACCTAAACGGTTAGGGAAGTTTCTTGTAGAAGTTGAAATTACAGTTGCGTTATCTGCAACACGTGCCTGATTACCCATACATAGTGAGCAGCCAGGAATTTCAATTCTAGCACCAGCCTTACCTAAGATAGAGAACAGACCTTCATCTGACAACTCCTGTCTGTCCATTCTGGTAGGAGGAGTCATCCACAGTCTTACAGGAACTTCATGGCTCTGACCTTTTAAGATCTCGGCTGCTGCTCTGTAATGGCCGATATTAGTCATACATGAACCGACAAAAACCTCATTAATCTTAGTGCCTGCAACCTCTGATAATAAACGAGCATCATCAGGATCATTAGGAGCACATAAGATAGGCTCGTTAATATCATCGCAGTTAATTTCTAGTACAGCTGCATATGAGCAGTCTTTGTCAGCTTCTACAAGCTCTGGGTTGTCAAGCCACTTCTGCATAGCATCAGCACGGGCTAATAAAGCTTCTTTGGTCTCATAGCCATCTTTTGCCATTTGACGTAAGAGAGCGATATTAGACTTTAAGTACTTAGCGACAGACTCTTTTGATAAAGAGATAGCGCAGGCAGCAGCTGATCTTTCAGCTGAAGCATCAGCTAATTCAAAAGCATGTTCAACTGACAGATCCTCAAGACCTTCAATTTCGATGATTTTGCCTGAGAAGATGTTCTTTTTGCCCTTCTTCTCAACTGTCAATAAGCCCTTTTGAATTGCAAAATAAGGGATAGCATGTACAAGATCACGTAAGGTGATGCCAGGCTTTCTCTTACCTGTAAAGCGAACCAATACAGACTCAGGCATATCAAGTGGCATGATGCCGGTTGCAGCTGCGAAAGCTACAAGACCTGAACCTGCTGCAAATGAGATACCTAATGGCATACGGGTATGTGAATCACCACCGGTACCTACAGTATCAGGCAGACACATTCTGTTTAACCATGAATGGATAACACCATCGCCTGGGTGCAGAGCAATACCGCCTCTGTTTTGGATGAATTGAGGTAAGGTGTGATGAGTCTTAACATCAACAGGCTTTGGATAAGCTGCTGTATGACAGAATGACTGCATTACAACTGGAGCTGAGAACTTAAGACAAGCTAAATCAATTAACTCATCTCTTGTCATAGGTCCTGTTGTATCCTGTGAGCCTACAGTTGTAATTACAGGCTGACAGTACTGACCTGGACGTACACCTTCTAAGCCACAAGCCTTACCTACAATCTTTTGAGATCTGGTGTAGCCACCAGCACCTTCAATTTTTGAAGACTTTGCAAAGACCTCAGACTCAGATAACTTTAAGAACTTTCTAGCTTTTGAGGTTAAATCTTTACCAATGATAAGAGGAATACGACCACCTGCTCTAACCTCATCTAATAAAGTATTAGTCTTTAAGCTGAACTTAGTTAAAACCTCATCTGAATCATGACGGGTAATAGTGCCGTCATAAACATTTAAATCTACTACATCGCCTGAGTTTAAGTTTGAAACATCAGCTTCAATTGGAAGGGCACCAGAATCCTCTAAAGTGGTGTAGAAGATAGGAGCAATCTTACCACCTACAACTACGCCACCTGCTCTCTTGTTAGGTACACCTTCGATGTCATGACCGATGTGCCAGATAAGTGAGTTAGCTGCTGACTTTCTTGAAGAGCCAGTACCTACAACATCACCTACGAATAAGAGAGGATTGCCCTTTGACTTTAATTTCTCGATAGTAGAGATTGGGCCCTTTACACCTTCAATATCAGCCTTTAAGTCATCACGTGAGATCTTGTACATAGCAAGTGCATGCAGTGGGATATCAGGACGAGACCAGGCATCAGGAGCTGGTGAGAAATCATCAGTATTAGTCTCACCTGCTACTTTAAATACGGTTAAAGTAACTTTCTTTGGATATTCAGCTTTTTTAGTAAACCAAGTTGCATCAGCCCATTTTTGAATTAAAGACTGAGCATTCTTATTGCCATTGGTTGCTAATGTTGCTACATCATCAAAAGCGTTGTAGATTAAAAGAGTCTGCTCTAGAGCATCTTCAGCGTCCGCTGCTAACTCTTTATCTGACAATAAAGACACCAAGTAACCTACATTAAAGCCACCTTTCATATTGCCTAAAAGAGCTACAGCTAATTTCTTATCAACAATGGGACTTACAGCCTTGCCTGTTGCAATTTCATATAAAAAGTCAGCTTTTATTTTTGAAGACTCATCTACACCTGGATTGATTCTGTCTTTTAAGAGGTGTAAAAGATCATTTTCTGAACCTACAGGAGGTGTTTTTAGAAGTGAAACAAGTTCTTTTGTAAATTCTGCATTCAATGCTAAAGGCTCTACACCTGCAGTCTGACGCTCTTTCGCTTGTTCAAAGTAAGAAGTAAGATAGTTAGCCATAAGTTTGGTACACCTCTGTATCTTTAGGTTATCTTTATTTTTATCTTAGGCCACTCCAGTCAAAATAAGGACCAGGGTCGGTCTTTCTGTTTGGAGCGACTTCACTATGAGCTGCAACATTATTACCAATTGCAGGATAGGTTTGCTTAATAAGAGCTACGACTTCTTTTAAACTCTTATACTGATCTATAGTGTATTCACTATCATCGCTTCCCTCAAGTTCGATACCAATTGAGTAGTCATTGCACTCTTTATGCCCATTGTATGATGAACGACCAGCATGCCATGCCCTATCAAGGAATGAAACGTATTGAGTGATACGACCAAGTCTGTTGATAAAAAGATGAGTGGATACTTCAAGAGGGGCTACATCCTTAAAGTAGGGATGAGCGTCAGGATCAAGACTTCCTGTAAAGATATCATCCACATAATGTCCTCCAAAATGTTTTGGAGGCAAAGCAATACAGTGGATGACAATTAGAGAGATTTCAAAACCACTAGGACGAGGACCGAATCTTTTGACCGGAACCTGACGAATTCCTTCAATCCATCCGGCCTTAATTGACAGCATCTAATATAATATCCTTAAAAGGATCTTAGTGCTTTCTTGCTATCAAGAAAATCAATAGCATGTTCAGGGCTTTCAGCAATCTCATTTGTAAATTCGATAACTTCATAGTTCTTAGGATCTGCTAAGAATGCTCTTAATAGACGGTTGTTTAAATCATGACCAGTCTTGTAAGCTTTGAAATTACCTAGGATACTGTGACCATCCATATACAGATCACCGATTGCATCTAATAACTTGTGCTTTACGAATTCGTCTTCATAACGTAAACCTTCAGGGTTAATTACTCTGTTGTCATCTAAAACCACAGCGTTTTCTAATGAACCGCCTAAAGCTAAGTTATGAGCATGCATGAATTCAACATCACGCATAAAGCAGAAGGTACGAGCACGAGATACTTCACTTGCAAATCTCTGACCTGTAAAGTCCATTGCAAAGTGCTGCTTATCTCTATCCATTGCAGGGTGGTTAAAATCGATTTGTAAATCTAAATGGAAACCACTCTCTGATGGAGTTAATTCTGCCCACTTACCTTCGTTTTCTACACGAACCTTACGAGCAACTCTTAAAAACTTTTTAGGAGCAGATAATTCTTTGATCCCTGTTGTACCGAACAGATAGATAAATGGTTGAGCTGAACCATCCATTACAGGAATTTCAGGCGCATTAACATCAATAAAAAGGTTATCAATACCTAACGAGCTTAATGCAGCTGTAAGATGCTCAACAGTTGAAATTCTTACGCCATTATCATTGACAAGTGCAGTACATAACTGAGTATCTCTTACAGAGTCTGCATTACACTTAATAGTTACGGCAGGATTTAAATCTGTGCGAGTATAAACAAGACCGGTATTAGCAGGAGCTGGTCTGAAAGCCACTTCTACTTTAGCACCAGAATGAAGACCGATACCTGTCATAGATACAGGTTTTAGGATTGTTCTCTGCTTGATCATTTGAATACCTCACGCCAATGTGGTGCAGAACTTGCACACATTATATAACTTTTTTGCGATCTAGCGAACATTTTTAACATTAAGTTAAACAATAGTTTACAGATCTTTTATTTGCTGCATGTGATATTAGTCGCTTATTCTTAGATGAAAATTAGCAGAAAGCGACAATTTAAAATTTAATTATTTTCTTAAAATTGTAAAAAAAAGCGTAATTACCTGTCTAGTGCAATTACGGCTTTATCGTATGTATAATCCGATTTTTATCAGGTTTATAACCTGTTTATCTCAAGATTTTTATCTAATTATTTGCAGGATTTAATCTGTTGATAGCCTGATTTGAAGGTAAATCAATATCAGTTGAACTGATACCGGTTACTAAAACTGTAGCAACAATCTTACCGTCATCAAGTTTGTCATCAAAATACAGACCAAACTTACATGTTGCATCCTCACGAGCGTATGCCTGAATGGCGTCGCAAACTTCAGACAACAGATTTACAGGAATATTCTGGCTTACTCTGATATTAGCAATTAGGCCAGTAGCTGAACCTAAGTTTACGTTATCAACTAATGGGGAGTTGATTGCCTTTCTTACAGTATCTTCAACTAAGTTTGGTCCCTGACCTTCAGATGAGCCAATCATAGCCAAACCGCTGTTTCTCATTACGGTTACGATATCAGCAAAATCAAGGTTGATAAAACCTGTGTTTGTAATAGCTGAGGTAATACCTTCTACTGCCTGATATAAAACATCATTTGCTTTTTCAAAGGCATTCTTTAAAGATACGTTCGGGCCTAAGTTTCTTAATAACTTGTCATTATCAACAATAATGATGGAATCAACGTTTTTAGCAAGCTCACTGATACCAGCCATTGCATTGATACGGTGACGTTTACCTTCAAAAGAGAAAGGCTGAGTTACGATAGCAACTGTTAAGGCTCCAACTTCTTTAGCAACTTTGGCGACAATTGGGGAGGCTCCAGTGCCGGTACCACCGCCCATGCCAGCTGTAATAAATACCATATCAGAGCCTGAGAGTAACTTTTTAATATCCTCATAGCTCTCTTCAGCAGCCTTACGTCCCTTATTAGGATCGCAACCTGCACCTAAACCATTGGTGGTTCTTACACCAATCTGAACTTTTAATTTTGCATTGGTTCTTTCAAGAGTCTGAGGATCAGTATTGATAGCCATGCACTCTACACCAGCTAAATTTTTATCCATCATATACTGCAGTGCGTTATTACCGCCACCGCCGACGCCGATGACTCTAATTACACAGCCACATGAAGGAGTAATGGTATCTCCCTGCATGTTAATATCGTTTTCTACTTTAACATCACTCATTTATCTCTTGGCTCCGCAAGTTTATATTGAATGACATTATAAAAAATAAGTTTTATTTTGCAACCTCAGTCTGATATTTATGTGTATTGCACACTTATTGAATAAGAGAAAAATGTAAAGGATAAGTATTAGTCGGGAAGTATGTCTATTTTGGTTTTGCTCTGACAAAAAACGGAGCTTATGCTCCGTTTTTTATTTAATCATTGCAATCTTATTCAGACTTTGAACGTAAGATTGGAGGTAATTCCCAAATGTTGCTGTTGTCTTCAGCAGGGCTCTTACCAAAGCTGTCTACAGGGACTTCAGTTGCGCTCTTTAAACCTGTAAAGGTTGGCTCCTGTGGAGCTGCCGAGCCAAAGCTACCATTATATGCAGTCTGAGCAAATGGATCTGATGTCTGAGCGTGCTGCTGAGGCTGTTGCTGTGGTTGTTGTGGCTGTGAAGCAGTGAATGGCTGTGGAGCAGCATCAGTTCTTGCCTGTGTGAAGAAACCTCTTGCAGCAGGTCTTGTACCTGGCATTGCAGGGCGGTTTAAGCCTTCAACAGTATTTGGACGAGGCTTATTAGCTGCTAAAGTATTGTCTGTTGCGCTGATACCTGTAATTAAGATGGTAATTGCAACCTGATCTTCAGCGATAGAATCGTCAAAGCTCATACCAAACTTGCAATCTGCCTCTTCATCAGCATATGACTGAATTGCGTTACAAATTTCTTCCCATTTTGCAATTGGGAAGTTAGGGTTAACACGAACATTTGCAAGTAAGCCTGCTGCTGACTTGATATCAACCTGCTCAATTAGAGGTGAATGGATAGCTCTATCTACAGCGTCCTCAACAAAGTTTGCGCCCTGACCTACACCGTTGCCGATCATTGCATGACCACGACCACGCATTACGGTTACAACATCAGCAAAGTCAAGGTTGATGTAACCTGGGCTTGTGATAGCGTCAGTAATACCCTTAACTGCATTTAACAGCACATCATTTGCTGCATTAAATGCGTTAACAATAGAAATGTTTGCACCTAAGTTCTTTAATAACTTGTCGTTATCAATAACGATTAAAGAATCAACATGCTTTGAAAGCTCGGTAATACCAGACTCGGCATTAACCATGTGTCTCTTGCCTTCAAACTTAAATGGCTTAGTTACAACTGCAACTGTAAGAGCACCGGTTTCTTTTGCGATCTCTGCAATAATAGGAGCTGCACCAGTACCAGTGCCACCGCCCATACCTGCGGTGATAAATACCATGTCAGATCCCTGAATCAACTTCTTGATGTCTTCCTTGCTTTCCTCAGCTGCTTTACGACCCTTATTAGGATCACAACCTGCACCAAGACCGTTTGTTAACTTAACACCAATCTGAACCTTTAATGGTGAAGTTGACTTAGAAAGAGCCTGAGAGTCGGTGTTTACAGCAATAAACTCCACACCTGAAAGACTGTCATTAATCATGTGCTGTAGTGAGTTACCGCCACCGCCACCGATGCCTAATACTCTGATAACACATTTTCCTGAAGGAGTGATAGTGCTCCCTGCATTTGAATTTGACACTGATTCAACACGAAAATCGCTCATTTTTGTACTCTCTTAAAAATCTTTACTAAATCATACCAATATTTGAGACATTCTGCTCAAATTTAGCATAAAATTTTGTTATAGCTCACGTCAAAGTGAGCATATAGTAATCTATAACTCTCTTTTCATCCAATTTTTAAAGTTGCCAAGGAAACCTTTTCCAACTTCATCTGAATCGTCGTTTCTGCTTCTTGAATTTGAGTATTGCTCTAAATTGTCAAATTTAGCCACTCTCAAAAGTCCAAAAACTACAGCCTGATCTGGTCTTGCAGCTATACCAGGAGCCATTGAGCTTCTTAATTCATTTGGAATTCGAATGTCATCGCACATTCTCAAGCCTACAGGTACACCAATACGAACCTTGCTGTTGCAATGCAAAAATTCATTAGCAGGATTCTGGGTGTAATAGTTGATGTAGTCTGATAGCACTGTATCAATACCGCGTAACATGGCTGTTCCACCAGTCAACACCACACCAGCACCAATATCTAAAGATTTTAAGAAAGATTTACCATGACTTGTTATTCTTTGGAACAAAAGTTCAAACATGCTGCCTAAGCATCTGTAGATAACTGCAGACAACTCACCTAAAGTAATGGTTACCTCTTCAGTCTGATTTGAGAACTGAGTTGGAACTTCAACTTTAAGTTGATAATTTTTCTGATCATCTGGGATGATATCAGGAGATGCTATACCGTATTTGAGTTTTAGCTCTTCTGCTGACTGTTTAGGAATAGCAAACTCTCTTGCAATAGAATTGGTAATATAGTCACCACCATCAGAAATTCCCTGAGAGATTAACTGTTTACCTGCATCATACACAGTAAATGAGATGGTGCCACCGCCAATATCAGCCTGAATAACCCCGATTTCTTTTTCATTTTCGGTAATAGCAGCAGCAGAGACTGCGTTACCTACATAAATAACATTCTTAGTATGAATATTTGAACTTATCATGCTGACAGCTTGTTCAATGTTCTTTTTATATAAGCCTTTGCAACCTATAAAATGGACATTTACATCAAGTCTTTTAGCATAAAAGCCGATTGGGTTAACAATGTTTTCTGATGACTCGGTTGAATAATTCTGTGGATTTTTGTGAATTACCACAAAGTCATTGCGGTTTAACTGTTGTAAACCAGCAGCAGCGTTTTCGATAGCCCTATTTCTATCAGTTTCAGTTACCTGACCTGAACTTACAGTGATATTACCCTGCTGATTTTCACCCTGAATAACGTGACCTGGAACACCAGTTACTACATCTTTAACCTCAATTCCATATTCATTCTGGAACTGCTGCACAATAGAAGCTATTGAGCCTGCCAGTTTTCCAATATCGTTAATTTCGCCATTAGAATAACCAACACTCTTAATTTCTTTATAGCCTCTGATCCTAATCTGTTTATCAAGACCTACATAACCTGATAACAAACGCAGATGACTACTACCAATATCAAGGGCGGTGATAAGTTCTTCCTTATCACTCTTTGCAACTGCATTATTGTTTTTCTTCTTCATATTTAACATTATGAATTATTTCCCTTAATAAAAACTCTTTTAAACGCATTGCGCTTTACTGAGCTTAATAGTTTGCACTGTCGGTCTGTACTGTATTGTTAGAGTTGGCGTCTCTCTTACCTACAGCAAAACCCACATCATACCTTAAATCCACATAATCGACATCATCGATGCTAAGTCCAGTGTGACTAAATGATCTTATAAATCTCTTTAGTCGGTTAAGAGCCTTGTCCTGACCTCTACCTAAGATTAGCCTAGTTCCATTATCTAAAGTAATGGTGTAACACCTTACTTTATCCAAATACAAAGCTACCATCTGGTAGGGACTGTCATTCATAGCTCTTATGAACAAAACCGCACTGTCGTAAACTTCATTGCACAGATTATCCCTAAATGCCCCAAGTTTCACTAATGGTTGGCTAAATTGTGACAGATCCGGATAAAAAATTGATTTTGTGCGAGCATCATAGATGCCATTATCATTCCAGTAGGCAGCAGGTACATGTTCAATTACAGATAATACGATAGTATCCGGCATTTTTTTCTTTACAGCAACCTGAGCCACCCATGGATTTTTCATGAGTTCAGTCTTTAAGACATTAGTGTCTAGTGTTGCTATATTCTGACCTGCGCAAACCCTACCAGTAACATCTGCTATGCCTTTTCTTGTAATCTGTCTGAAGACTCCATCAATTTTCACCGCCCTAACTGGTAATGCTCCAGTTTTAGACAGTGTATTCTGAATGATGTAGTCACTTTTTACGATGGCAATAAGCAGGACTAGCAGGAACAATGCACCTGCTATAAAGTAACCTCTTGTCTGTCTACTGCCTGCCATACTCTTTAAAGCCTAAATTAAATCTTTTCCCAGATTTGACTTAAGTTTTTGGCAACCTGTACTACGTTACCAGCGCCTTGAGTCAGAACTAATGAGTTATCCTCAACAAGTTCTTCTAAAAGAGCAGGTACTTCATCTACAGTCTGCACAAAGTGAGGTTCAATCTTACCCTGCAATCTGATTGACATACATAAATGTCTGCCATCGGCACCTGGAATTGGGGGTTCACCTGCTGGATATACATCCACTAAAATTAACTTATCAACCTGCTGTAATACTCTTACAAAGTCCTCATAGCAGTCACGTGTACGTGTGTAGCGGTGAGGTTGGAATACCATAACTAATTTCTTGTCAGGATATGCCTGTCTTGCAGCTTTTATAGTTGCATCAACCTCAGTTGGATGATGACCGTAGTCATCTACTAAGGTTAAGGTACAGCCTTTTTTAGTCTTAAACTCACCATAATTTTGGAAACGTCTGCCCACACCTTTAAAGTTCTTTAAAGCCTGCACGATAACGTCACCTTCAATACCTTCTTCTAATGCTACAGCAATAGCAGCAGCTGCATTCTTTGCCATATGAAGACCTGGAATTGGAAGTTCAATCTTTAATGGTGCAGCATCTTTTCTTACTAAGGTAAATGAGCTGTGAGGACCTGTTTCTTTAAAATCTGTTACTCTAAAATCAGCATCTTCACTTACACCATAGGTAATAACAGTTCTGCCAATCTGGGGAATGATATCTCTTACATTAGGATCATCAACACAAACTACGGCTACACCGTAGAATGGCAAGTTGTGTAAGAACTCAACAAAAGTCTTTTTAAGACAGTTAAAATCACCACCATAAGTATCTAAATGATCAGGCTCAATGTTGGTTACAACAGTCATCATTGGCTGTAAGTGTAAGAAAGAAGCATCTGACTCGTCAGCTTCGGCAATTAAATATCTGCCTGTACCTAATCTAGCATTAGTACCAGCACTGTTTAAAAGGCCACCTATAACAAAGGTAGGATCAAGTTTTGCGGCAGCATAGATAGATGCAATCAAACTTGTGGTTGTAGTTTTCCCGTGAGTACCACTAATAGCAATACCATAGCGGTAACGCATTAGCTCACCTAACATCTCAGCGCGCCTTACCACTGGAATATGTAGAGCTCTAGCACTCTCAACCTCAGGGTTACCCTCATGAATTGCCGATGACACTACAACTACGCTAGCGCCATTTACATTAGATGCATTGTGGCCAATAAATACGGTAATACCTAAATTTTCTAATCTTTTGGTAACTTTAGATGATGCAATATCAGAACCAGATACTGCATAACCTTCATTTCTTAAAACCTCAGCAATACCGCACATGCCGGCACCACCGATTCCTACAAAGTGAATTCTTTTAACTTTGTGCATCAAAGGCACATTGCATTTTAACTTTGAACTTTCCATTTAATCTTTCTTTATCTTGTACTTGTGTAACTTGTTTACGTTCTTATTTATGTATGACTTTTTTGCTAGTCTTTAACCACGCTTTCAATAATCTTTACAGCGCGCTCTGTAGCATCGGTAATTGCGCATTCATAAGCTTTTGCAGACATGAATGCAAGTTTCTCTCTGTCATCTACTAAAGATTTTACCAAATCATAAAGAGAATCTGCACTAAGTGATGACTGCTTGCATACAAAAGCAGCCCCTGCTTTTGCCAGAACTGAAGCATTCTTGGTCTGATGATCATCTACTGCTGTAGGTAAAGGTACAAAGATAGCAGGAATACCAGCAGTTGAGGTCTCAGCTACAGTTAAAGCACCGGCTCTGCAGATAATTAAATCTGTATTGGCATACAGCGCATCCATGTTATCAATAAAATCAGTTGCTTCTACTTTAAATGAAGCACTTTCATATAAAGCTTTAACCTTGTCACTGTTACCCTTGCCACACTGATGAGTAACCAAAATTGAGTCATCAGTAAATTTCTTTAGAGCAAGAGGTACCAGTTCATTTAAGGCTCTTGCGCCTAATGAGCCACCGATAATACTAATTCTTACAGGAGTATGTGTAAAATCACGAGTCTTTTCGTGCAAAGCAATAATACTGTCACGTACTGGATTGCCAACTACAGATACTTTCTCACCTGCAAAAGCCCCCGGAAAGCCTAACATTACTTTTGAGGCAATTTTAAATAACAACTTATTGGTCATTCCGGCAGCTGCATTCTGTTCATGTAAAACTACAGGAATGCCTGAGAGGAAAGCAGCAGCTCCACCTGGACCTGAAGCATAACCTCCCATACCTAAAACAACATCAGGCTTAAACTCTTTAATTACAGCTCTTGCCTGAACAATAGCTCTTGCTACCATAAAAGGAGCTTTTAAAAGTGTTTTAAGACCATTACGTCTAACACCTTTAACATCAATATAACGGATGTTGTAACCGTACTTAGGAACAAGCATTTCTTCCATGCGTCCACGTGTTCCTAACCACAAAATCTCTGCGCCCTCTTTTTCTAGAGCCTTTGCAATAGCTAAAGCAGGAAATACATGTCCACCTGTACCGCCTGCCATGACTAAAACTTTTTTAACTTTCATTTTTTCGTTTATCACTTATAGCGTTATTACGCCATTCAAAATCTATTCTGAGTAATATAGCAATCGCCATACAGCAAGAAATCATCGAAGAGCCACCATAACTTACAAGTGGCAAGGTCAAACCTTTAGTTGGAATACCACCTGAAGCTGAACCTACATTGATAAAAGTCTGTACACAGAACAAGGTGCCGATACCTGCTGCTACATACCCCTGATAGATTGCATCTTGTTTTAAAATCTTAAAAGCAAGTCTAAAAGACTTATAGACAATGAACAGCTCTAGCAATAAGAGCAATACCATACCTACAAAGCCGAATTCCTCACCCAAAATTGAGGTAATAAAATCGGTATGAGCCTCAGGTAAATAGCCTAATTTCTGATATGAATTACCTAAACCTTCGCCTGTAATACCTCCACGACCGAAGGCCATTAAAGACTGAGTTAACTGATAACCTGAACCGTACTGATCCTGCCAAGGATCCATAAAGGATTTAAATCTTGCAATACGATATGGAGATACTAATACCAGTAAAAATGCTAACAGCAGTGCTAGCATGATAACCACACCATATTTAATGAAACCTGCACCTGCTATAAAAGTTAGAGAGTAAGTAATGCATGAGACCACCACTAAAGATCCCATATCATGCTGAACTAATAAGAGCACAGCCATGACACCAATGAAAGCTGCCGGTTTTATAAAGCCTTTGGTGGTGGTACTGATACTTTCAATCTTTCTTGAAACATATGACGAGAAGTACAAGATCCAAAAAATCTTTAATAATTCTGAAGGCTGTAAGTTAATAAAACCTAATGGTAACCAGCGTTTTGCACCGTTGATTTCACGACCTACTATCATTACTAAAATCATCAAAGCACACACTACAATAAAACAATGCAGTGAGTACTTTTTCCAGATTTCAGTAGGAGTCATAGCACAGAGCATACCTACAAACAGAGCCATCAGCACTGCAAATACATGCTTTTTGGTTTGGTACAGAGAATCTCCGTACTTTACCATCGACTCCATTACAGAGGCCGAACTGATGACCATAATGCCAAGACAAATCAAGAGCAAAGAGGCTACTAACAGGCCTCTATCAAAAGCTGGAATTTTGCCTTTATGAAATAACATCATCAGTTTGCTCTACTTATAAAAGCTCTTACTCTTGTAGTTTTGCTACTAAATCTACAAAAACCTGACCTCGTTGCTCAAAGCCCTTGAACTGATCAAAGGAAGCACAAGCAGGAGACAGTAACACAGCCTGTCCTTCTTTAGCTACCTTATAAGCCTCGTTCAAGCCCTGTTCCATGGTCTCAACATCAAAGCAGTATTTATCAGATAAATCTAATAACTTTTGCTTATCTTTACCAAAGCAGTAAACAGCGCTGACCTCATGACCTAGATATCTCTTTAAAGGGGTAAAGTCCTGACCTTTACCTAAACCTCCTGCTAAAAGGATAATGCCATTTTTGTGCAGTCCCTTAAGTCCAGAGATAGCAGCCTCAGTTGAAGCTACATTAGTTGCCTTAGAATCGTTGTAGTAAGACACGCCCTTGATCTTTTTTACGAGCTGACAGCGATGTGGCAGACCAGAGAAATTACGCAGTGCGGTAATCTGAGCATCACGAGAAATGCCCACTGCATCAGCTAAAGCCATACATGCTAAAGCATTTAAGTGGTTATGCTCACCGTAAATGCGCATTTCATTAACGTTTAATACTTTATTGCCATCAACAGCAAGATAAGTGTCATAACCTTCTGTAATTAGACCATATTCTTTGTCATCTAAACCAAAGCTTACAATCTCATGATTCTTTAAATCAGACTCTACAGGATAGGTTCTCTTATCATCACGGTTTACAACTACAGTTTTAGCATGAGCAAAAATTTTGCGTTTAGCCTGCGCGTACTCTTCAATAGAACCGTGGTATCTGTCTAAATGATCTTCAGATACATTTAGAATGGTGGCAGCATCGAGCTTTAAAGAGCGAGTGGTCTCAAGCTCAAAGCTTGATAACTCTAAGACATACAGCTCAACATCGTCAGATAAAATATCAAATACAGGCACTCCAAAATTTGCTCCAACGGCAACCTTGATATGAGCTACATCAGCGATATAACCTGTAAGAGAGGTTACTGTTGATTTACCATTTGAACCTGTAATACCAATTACAGGAGCTTTAGCTTCACGAGCGAAAAGTTCAATATCGCCTACAATCTCAACCCCTGATGAGGCAACTTCTTCAATGACCTCGTTGTAAATGCTGATACCAGGGCTTATAACCACCATATCAAACTGCTTTAATTCTTCAGCATTCAGTGGTCCTAAGCGTAAATCAACACCAACAGGAAGATCACCTACATGAGGAGGATTCATTCTGGTGTCATATAAAGAGAATTTCTTTAAATCGTGTTTTAACAGGTATCCAATTACAGAAATATTAGATACACCTAAACCAATTACGGCGATTTTTTTATTGTTAAGCTGTGAATTCATTTTCTAATCCTTAGCGGATCTTTAAAGTAATAAGACCAATTAGAACCAATACTAAAGTAATGATCCAGAAACGGGCCATTACTCGAGGCTCAGGCCAGCCACCTTTCTCAAAGTGGTGGTGAATTGGAGCCATTCTAAAGATTCTACGTCCGGTCCACTTGTATGAACCTACCTGTAAGATCACACTTACAGTCTCTAATACAAAGATACCGCCCATAATGAACAGTAATACTTCTTCACGAATTAAGATGGCAATCATACCTAAAACCGCACCCAAAGATAGAGAGCCTACATCTCCCATGAATACCTGTGCAGGGTATGAGTTAAACCATAAGAATCCTAAACCTGCACCTACGATTGCAGTACATGCAATGGTAATTTCAGCAGCTCTTGGAACATACGGAATATAAAGATATGAAGCAAAGTTAACATTTGAGGTTGCCCAGGCCACAATACCTAAACCTGCTGCTACGGTAATGGTAGTGATAATAGCTAAACCATCCAGACCGTCAGTTAAGTTAACCGCATTTGAAGAGCCGGTTAATACAAAATAAGCTAAAGGAATAATTAAAAAGCCAATATCAGGCATGAAGTCTTTAAAGAAAGGCACTACAAAAGTAGTTTCTGATGGCAATTTTGCTGAGCCATAGATAAGGCAGGATAAAACAATAGCACAAGCTGACTGCCAGAAGTATTTATACTTAGCTCTTAAACCTTTTGGATCGTGACGCACTACTTTTAAGAAGTCATCAGAAAAACCGATGGCAGCATAGCAGATTAAAGTTGCTAAGGTATACCAAACATAAACATTTGCAAGGTTACACCAAAGTAACATGGAAATGGCAATGGCACTTACAATCAGCACACCTCCCATGGTAGGAGTACCGGTTTTCTTTAAATGAGTCTGAGGACCGTCATCTCTGACAACCTGTCCGAAGTGCAACATTTGTAGTTTTCTAATCACATATGGACCCAAAAACAGAGAAATTGCTAAGGCTGTAAATAAAGACATTACAGCTCTAAAGGTCAGGTAACTTACAACTCTTAATGATGGAATATACTGACTTAGGTAATCTGATAAATAAACTATCATAACAGCTCTCCTAGAGCGATTAGTTCTTTGCTTATCGTATCCATATGCATAGAGTGTGATCCCTTGACTAAAAAGCTTACATAAGGATATTTATCTAATAAATCGCGTGCATATTGTACGAGATCTGAATGACAATTAAAATGCTTACCGCTCACTCCTGCGCATCTGCTGGTATTTTCACTCAATGGACCTACGCACAAGGTTTCATCTACTTTTGAAGCTGCATGTTCTCCTAACTTTTCATGCAACTCTACTGCTGCATTACCAAGTTCTCCCATGTCACCGAAAATGAAAACTCTATGGCCTTTATATAAAGACAGAGTATCAATAGCTGACATGCATGCATTGAAACTTGCGTTATAGGCATCATCAATTACAGTCATCTTTTTAAAATCATGAGCACAAAGACGTCCCTGCATTGAGGATGCAGACTCTAAGCCAGCTTTTAAAGCAGCCTCTGAAGCTCCTGTCATTAAAGCTAAAGTAGTAGCTGCAGCAGCATTTGAGGCATTATGAGCTCCTAGAACATTCATTTTGATCTTGTAATCATTAAGTGGCGATCTTAAATCAAACTCAATGCCTGACAGGCTCTCTTTTACATTTGAGTACTGCACAAAATCAAATTCATGAGTACCAAAAGATACTAATGAACCCTTTCTAAAAGCTGAAGCATACTCACTCTTCCAGCGCTCAAAGTACTTTGAGTCAGATGGAACTGCAGCTCGTCCGCCACGTGAGAGCACATCATCTATGATCTGTGATTTACCACGGTAAACACCGTCATAAGAGCCAAAGCCTTCTAGATGAGCACCACCTACATTGTTGATAATTGCGGTATTTGCTTTTACAAACTCACAGGTATGAGCAATATCAAACAGGTGACTTGCGCCCTGCTCAATTACTGCATATTTGGTATCTTTTGTTAATGACAATAAAGTTAAAGGCACCCCCACGTCGTTATTGAAATTACCCTGTGTACACATGCAGTTGCCACAGATAGATAAGATGGCATGGGTTAATTCTTTAACAGTGGTCTTACCGCATGAACCGGTTAGAGAGGCAATTCTAGCTTTACTCTTGCGTCTTACTAAATAACCACAATAGCCTAAAGCTTTTAAAGTATCATCACATAAAACTATGCTTACTCTGTCAGTGATACTCTCAGGTAGGACTTTTGATGACACTACTGCTACAGCACCACCTTCAATAGCCTTTTCTATATAGTCGTGTCCATCAAACATCTCACCTTTTAGAGCTACGAATAAAGCGTTTTTACATTTTCTTGAATCGGTGCTTACAGCATCGATAACTAAATCCTGTCCCTTTAGGATGTAATTTCCAAAGGTTGCAAGTTCACCTAAACTAAAGCTAATCACATTTAACTCCTAAAAGTTCACAGGCAATTTCTCTATCTGAAAAATGAATGGTCTTATCTTTAAAGATCTGATAATCTTCATGACCTTTACCAGCAATCACAATGCAGTCTTTAGGACCTGCTTTTTCAAAAGCATATTCAATAGCTTTACGTCTGTCGGCAATGAGTACAACGTTATTAGCTTCACCAACACCTGAAGCCATATCACGTAAGATTGACTCAGGATCTTCTGAACGAGGATTATCTGAGGTTAAAATAGCCATATCAGAGAAGACTGAGGCTTTAATTGCCATGATAGGTCTCTTGCCCTTATCTCTGTCACCGCCACAGCCTATGATGCAGAAGACTTTACCATCGGGGTGATGTTCTCTTACACCACGCAATACCTGCTCTACACCGTCTGGGGTATGAGCATAATCAACTACGATATGAGGTTTGCCTTCAGCGCTAAAGCACTCCATGCGACCTTTAATTGGTTTTAGTTTTGAAGCTCCACGTAAGAGTTTTTCAAAATCATAGCCCATTGATAAAAGTACAGTTAAGGCACAGGCAAAGTTCTCGACGTTAAAGCCACCTAATAAACCGATTTCACATTTACCAGAGCCAAATGTAGATTCAATTTCAAGAGCAATGCCATGAGGCTTATAGGTTACAGATTTAATCCACACATACTGAGAGTAGATTAAAGATGAAACTGAGCCCATAAAGTCGCTCTTGCAGGAATAGGCCACACATTTACCGAAGGTATCTGCATATTTACATCCCTGCTCATTATCTACATTGATTACAAGTCTCTCTTTAGGAACACGTCTTAAGAAATCTTCTTTTGCTTTAGCGTAGTTTTCCATGGTCTTATGGTAATCAAGGTGATCACGAGTTAAATTAGTAAAACCACCTGCAACAAAAGTGCAACCGTCAATTCGACCTTCACAAACACCGATTGAGGATACTTCTAAAGCAGCAAAGCGAGCTCCTTCATTTACCATTTCATTTAAAGTCTGTTGCAGTCTTACAGCATCTAAAGTAGTGTTAGAACTCTTTTTTAGAGTTGGTAAAAAACCATATCCTAAAGTTCCAAAGACTGCGCATTTTGTAGAAAAGGTAACACTAAGCCACTGTGCAATCAGCTGAGTGATAGTACTCTTGCCATTAGTACCGGTAATACCGATTAAACCTAATCTTTTAGAAGGTTCATCATAGAAGAAAGAGCAAAACTCACCTAAATTTCTTTTAGCAGACAACTTGATAAAAGGGACAGGAACTTCTTTTAAAAGTTCCTCAGAAGGGGTATTTCCCTCTTCGAACATGATTGCAACAGCACCTAATTCATATGCCTTTTTAGCATAATCAAGACCGTTGGCCTTGGTACCTTTTAAAGCTACAAACAGGCTTCCTTTTTTTACCTGACGTGAATCAACTTCAAGTGATGTACATTCAATGTCAGGAGCTTTTCTTTTAATGCCCAAATACTGAAAGATTTCTTTTAACTTTTTCATCTTTGTTTTTCGCTCTTACCTTTATAAATTCTGTTCTGAAAATGTATTAAAGTCCTTCAGACTTTTATTTTTCACTACTAATTCTTTTCGTCCTTCTCTCGGTCAGGCTTGATGTTATACAGCTGTAAAGCTTTAGACATCACGGCCCTAAATACAGGTCCTGAAACCACACCACCGTAGAACTTACCAGCCTTTGGAGCACTGATAACTACCACTAAAGCAAAACGTGGATTTGAAATAGGAGCAAAGCCTGCGAAGGTTGACATGTAGTATTTACCGTAACCACCAACCGATGCAATTTTAGCAGTACCGGTTTTACCTGCTACACGGTATCTGTCAATAGCAGCCTTGCCACCTGTACCTTGTGCAACTACCGTCTCAAGTGCCTTTTGCATATTAGCTACCTGATTTGACTGAGCAACTAAGGTGCCTTTTGGAGGATTCTTTAATCTTAAAATAGAAACTGGATTTCTGATACCGTTGTTAGCTAAGGTTGCATATGCCTGAGTCAGTTGCAGATTAGTTACAGCCACACCGTAACCAAAGCCTAAAGTAGCTTTATCAATTTCTGACCAGAACTTTCTGTTTTCATTAAGTCTTCCGGTGTTCTCTCCTACAAGACCAGACTCAGTTTTAGAACCAAAGCCAAATCTGGTAAAAACCTGCATGATCTTTTGAGGACCTACTCTCATAGAAATTCTTGCCATACCAGTATTTGAAGAGTACTGAATAATGTCGGCTAAGGTACCCTGAGACATTGCATGAGAGTCACGCACCATCTTGCCATCGACAATAAAAGGTCTGGTGTCAAAGACTTCAGACCAGTTTGTAGCTTTTGCCTCAAGGGCTGCTAATGCCACAATTGGTTTTAGTGTAGATCCAGGCTCAAAGATATCAGTTACAACTCTGTTTTTGGCATTAGTGCTGTCAAAGTGTTTTCTATCATTTGGATCAAATGAAGGCGCATTTGCTAAAGCTAAAATTTCACCTGTTTTAACATCGATCAGGGTTGCAGTACCACTGTCAGCCTCGTTTTCTTCAACTGCCTGTTTTAACATAGCATGAGCATATTCTTGCAGTCGATTATCTACACTTAGCATTAAGTTACCACCAAGATTTCCTTTCTTGACGGTACCTAAGTTTTCAACAATATGGTTATAGCGATCTTTTTTAGCCAATTTGGTGGAAGCAGTTGAGGTTAAATAAGAATTAAAACTCTGCTCTACTCCATAAACACCGACACCATCACCATTTAAAATACCTACAAGATTTGAGTTAATCTCGCCTGTAGGATAGTGACGACGATAGGAATCATTCAAGATAATTCCGGTCTTTGAAATCTTTCTTACTTCTTTTGCCTTATCAGTCTCGAGATAATGTTTTAAATGCACGTAACGGCGTGTAGGATCTTTAGTCTTTTTGTAGAGCTCATTAACATCAATTTCAAGAATTGAAGCTAACTTTTTCATCTTAGAAGGATCATCATAGACGCCTTCTTCATGTAAAAATTTAGGATCGGCTTCTACGGATTTTACAGGTACAGAAATAGCTAAGATTTTACCATTTCTATCGGTAATTAAACCTCTTGGAGGCTCGTAATGGTAGTTTCTGACGACACGAGCATTACCTTCACGGATAAGATTTTCTGGATAAAGGACCTGTATCCAGAATAACCTGGCTAGGATATATATGAAAAGACAGCCTACAGAAAACCATACGATGGCTATTCTGGTTGTTGATACTTGTAGGCGGCTATAGGATCCATCGTTAACTTGTTTTAAAGCCATTTATCTCAAATCGATTACAACTTCGTCTTCAGTTTTAGGCTGAACCATACCAAGCTTTTCATCAGCATTTTTACGGATCACAGAATACTCTGTTAAGGCTTCTCTGTCAGATAACAGAGTTAACCATTCCTTATGCAGAAGCTCGTTATGCCTTATAACCTCATTATACTGTATAGTCATATCACGGGTCATCTGTACTTGATGCACCTTTAATACGGCTAAAGTTGTAACGACAAGGATCAGAACATAAGTCAAAAGATTTGAGAATATGTCATTTAAAATAGTTGGGACCAAAGCCTTTTTCTGTTTTTTATAACCTTCAAAAAGGCTTAATGATGGTACAGCTAACTGAGACTCACCATCATTCAATAAATCTGTTGGTGCCTGAATTCTAATGATATGTTCATGGGTTACCTGAGTGGTAACACTAGGAACAACCTTTTGCACAGGTTTGACCTGTGGATTAGGTCTATCACCAAACTGAGGTTCCCTCTTTTTAATTTGAGGAGCCTCAGTTGGAAAATTCTCTTCTAGCTTTCTTACTGCATTTGACTGTTGCATCTAGGGTAGCCTCTTAAGCCTCTTGCAGATCCTAAGTGTGGCACTTCTAGATCTTACGTTGGCTGCTATTTCTTCAGGAGTTGCCTTAATAGCACCTCCTACAGGCTCCACTTTTGCTGTAGCAAGTCTCATTTTTTCGGCTTCTTCAAAAGTAATTGGAAGGCCATTTGGGATCTTCTGTCCCTGAGACTTATCTTTTATAAATGTTTTTACTATTCTGTCTTCTAAAGAGTGGAATGAGATAACACACAGACGACCGTCATCTGCTAATACATCAATACTGCTCTCTAGAGCTTTTTTTAATTCATCAAGCTCGCCGTTTACAGCAATTCTCAAGGCTTGAAAACAGCGGGTAGCTTTGTGTTTAGGAGTAGGCTTACCGCCGATTACTCTTTTAATAAATTCTGATAATTGCAGTGTAGTTTCAAAAGGAGTCTTCTCGCGCTCTCTTACTATAGCTGTAGCTACTTTAGCTGCAAAATTCTCTTCGCCATAAACTTTAAAGATATAGGCGAGATCTTGTTTTGAATAGGTATTAACGATGGTCTTGGCATCTAACTTAGCACTCTGATCCATTCGCATATCTAAAGGACCATCTTTTTCAAAAGAAAAGCCACGAGAAGGATCATCAATCTGAGGAGAGGAAACACCGATATCCATTAAGATACCGTCAACATTTCCTTCAATACCTAAAGACTCACATACCTCTTTTAGATTTGAAAATGCACTGTGTGTGATTTTAAATCTAGGATCTGTAATGGTTTTGGCTGCTTCTACAGCGGTTAAGTCTCTATCAAGACCATACAATCTGCCATTAGGACCTAATCTTTCTAGAATTTTTCTAGAATGGCCGCCTCGACCAAATGTGGCATCTACATAGATCCCATCTTCCTTGATATTCATGCCTTCAAGGACTTCATTTAGTAATACAGGAATATGTGAAAATGCCATGATAAATTCTTATTATTCTAAATACTTATAGTTTTAAATTAGCAAGCACGCTGTGTGATGCAAGATCTTTTGCTGCCTGCTGTAATAATTCGTCATCAGCCTTACGCTGAAGAGCAAAGTTATCTTCAGACCAAAGCTCAAATTTGTTGTTAAAACCGATAAGATAAGCTTTCTTAGTGATCTCGCTTACCTGTCTTAACTCAGGTGGTAATAAAATTCGACCTTGGGCATCTAACTGACAAAAAACTGCACTGCCTAAAACAATACGCTGAATGGTACGACACAGTGGATCAGTCATAGTAGGAAGTGAGCCTAAGGTTGAGACTACGTTATCCCATTCACTGGAAGGGTATAACCATAAACATTTGTCAAACAAGGAGCGAGTGACTATGCACTGACCATCTCCATCATCTGCAAATATTTCTCTATAGCGTGCTGGCACAGACAGTCGCCCTTTAGAATCAAGGGAAACTTCACTTGTTCCACTTAAAAGCAAACCGTCAAACATAATTTAAAAAGCCTAATTCACACTACCTAGTAGTCATTTTGGGGAAAGATTAATACTACTTTCACCACAATTTACCACTTTTACCCATTTAGTTTACCAAATCATATGAGAATTTCAAGAAAATAATATCTAGCTCTTTTATAAAAAATCTTTTAATTCAAGATGTTACAAAGAATATGCAAATGTGGGATAAAAAATTATTTTTGAAGATTAATCTTCTCTATCGCATTATTAATCAAGGCAATTTATTAAACAAAACGAAAAAAAATGTGAGCAAATTGTAGCTTAAAATTACGTTGTTATAAGGATGTGATCTATTACACATTTTTTAGTGCAAATAAACTGAAAGATGTCCATTTATGAGCTTATTTTGAACTATTAATGGTCAAACAAATGCAATTGCTGAATATACTGATGTAAAAATATAGAAATGTATCTTGTGATACTGAGATTTAAATAGAAAGAGACTTAAAGATGAGTCAACCTGTAAGCCGAGTTCTGTTCTGCTAAGCAGTGGCAACCATTCCTCTAGACCAGCAATCGCTCGCTGGTTCCAGCAATCAACCCGCCCTCGGTTCGGACCAAACCATAGAGAGCCTATTTGATCTTGCTCCAGGTGGAGTTTACCATGCCTTTCCTATTGCTAGAAAAGCGGTGAGCTCTTACCTCGCCATTTCACCCTTACCACAAAGTGGCGGTTTACTTTCTGTTGCACTTGTCATGGGCTTGCGCCCTCCAGGCGTTACCTGGCACCTTGTCCTTCGGAGCTCGGACTTTCCTCCCCCAGTGACCGTATGCTTAAAGATCTTAAACACGCGTGCACGGCAGCGATTGCCCGGTCGACTCACGTGCATTATACATGAAAAATGTTGACTCTTCGAACTGTTAATTACTTTTATTCTAAAGCTTTTTATTCATCGCTTTTGTTTTTAAGATCCAAAGCTAGGTTATATATATCGTTCTTTTTAATACCAGTAAGATCTGATAAGACATTAGCAACCTGTTTTACAGGAGAGGTCTTGATAAGCTCTGAAATGGCTTTTACTACAGAAGCAGGAACAGAGGATGTTTCCTGTTTTAATGAACCGATAGCTACTACAAACTCACCTTTGGTTCTATCTGGATCTGCCTTTAAAAATGAAGCAGCATCCTTTGCTTTTAATCTATAGAAAGATTCAAATGTCTTAGTCATCTCTCTGCATAAAGTAACATCATGCTCAGGTAAAATATTACCTACAATTTCCATGGTATCGACGATACGACGTGGGGTCTCATAGAACACAGCTGTGTAATCTGCGTTCTCTAGAGACTGAACCTTTTCTGTTAATTCCTTTTCTTTTACAGGGAAAAAGCCTAAGAACATGAATTTGTCTGTAGGTAATGCACTAGCTTCAAGAGCTGTAATTAAGGCACATGGACCTGGTAGTGGCACTACTCTTACATCTGCTTTTGAGCATAGTGTTACTACTCTATAGCCAGGATCATTGATTAAAGGAGAGCCTGCATCAGAAATTAAAGCGACGATACCGCCATTTTTAACTTCATCAATAATGATAGATGCTCTTTGTTCCTCATTATGATCATGACAGCTAATCATCTTTTTACCAGAGATCTCTAACTTATCTAATAAGATTTTTGAATGTCTGGTATCTTCAGCTGCAATTAAAGTTGCATTTTTTAGAACTTCAATTGCTCGTAAAGTGATGTCATCAAGATTACCAATTGGAGTAGGAACAATATATAAAGCACTGTCTAACATGTTTAACCTTTTATCTTTGAAAATCACAGCTTCAATTTACTGCTTTCATTTAACTAAAGAAGCATTATACCGTCTGATGGCTTTGCTTTCATGTGAATTTAGGAAAAGCGCCATTCAGTCTTCTTTTACGTAAGGATAGAATGCTCGTCCCCAATCTCTGTCATGATGCTTTAGCATGATATCAAGAACAGATGGCATCAGTTCAGATAAGATTTCACAACCGTCATGCAACTGCATGCGATTAGCTTTACTGTTACAGGTAGCACCACCATGGAAGAGCTGATTTCTGATTGTATAAAGTCTGTCAAAGACAATGTTCAAGACCATAGGCTGTATTCTGTGGCATTAAAGCTTTTAATGCTTTTGAATTGTAGCTTTTAAAAGTTAACTCCCAGTCAGCATCTCTGACACCACTATTGTAATAATTCCAGTATGGTTGATAGGTATACTTATTTTCTAAAAGTGCTTTGATGCTCTGAGAAAATCTTTTCCACAAAATCTTATCTAAAGTCTTTTCTTCATCAAGATCACAAATTACAGTCAAAAAGTCTCTAAAACCAACCTTTTCACCAAAATAACCATCAGTTGAAATCTCTTTGCCATAAGCACAGTTAAAGGCAATCCATAAAGAAATAAACTTCAAATCAATATCTTCTTCAGGTAGCGCTCTAGCCTTTTTAACCCAACTTATGGCTCTGTGAATTCTGATACGAAATGACTCATCACAACCGTCACGAGTCGCTTTGTAGAGTTTTTCAGTGTTTTCAATACACATATCATTACCTATTACATATATCAATCAACAACTTGGCATTACTATCTACTATGAGTGATTTTTGTTTCAATACACGTTACCTATCTCACATTATGGTAAAATATCCAACCAATAATTCATTTGTGATTTAGCAGGAAACTATCGTGAAAGCTAAAAGATCAACATTAAATCTATGTTTATGCAGTTTATTTGCAGCTGCAACCATTACTCTATCTGCTTGTGCTTCAAATGAAGCTACTCAGAAAATCGCATCAACCAATGCTTTTGGTCCATTAAATCTGACCACACAGGAATATCAGCAGGCATTTGATGATGCTTCAAGCGACACTAGCTTTAAAGCTCAAGTTCTTCTGACCCGTTCTCAGATCGTTTCAGGAGATTTAGATAAAGCAGCATCTAACATCAATGATCTATATGCAAATGCACAGACTGATGTTCAAAAAGATCAGGCTTCTTTAGTTAAAGCTATGCTATTAGTTAAACAGAACCAGTTAAAAGATGCATCTGCACTGTTAAATCAGGTTAACTATAAAGCTCTTCCAAAGCAGTCACTGTCTTACTACTTAATCTTAAACTCAAATGTAAATGCAAAGCTTTACAGACAGACCAAAGATCCAAAGTATCAGTTAAATGCATTCAAGAACAAAGCTACTTTATTAAAGATTGTTGAAAAGAAATCAGACAGAGCAACTGTTATCACTCAGAGTAACGATTTATTAAAGTCTCTAAGCGATAAAGATTTAGCTCAGGCAATGAAATCAGCTCAATCTGATTATGATAAGGGCTTTATTGAGTACGCTATCATCACTCGTTCACAGAGCAGTGAGCTACAGCAACAGGCTTTAGCAGAGTTCTCAAAGAAATATCCTAACCACCCTGTAAACGAGCTTATCGCTCCTTCTCAGGCACAGGATACAGCAACAGAAACAGCTGACAACACTGTAGTTGATAATGAAGTTGCTAATTCATCAGATGACACAACACCTGATAATGTAGCTCCAGCTAATGTTCCAGCTAACGCTCTATTCAAGTTCTCAGACGGTGACAGAATTGCAGTGTTATTACCTCTATCAGGTCGTTTTGCTCCAATCGTAGGCGAACCTGCTAAGTTAGGTATCTTAGCTGCTCTAAAAGATAGAAATTCAAACTCAAAAGTTGTTTTCTACGATACCAACAAGAACAACATCTCTGAGATCGTAGCTAAAGTTCAGAATGATGGTACCAAGTTAGTTATCGGTCCTATCTTAAAGCCTGAAGTTAATGCCTTAAATTCAACCGATCTTAAGGTTCCTTCAATCGTCTTAAACCAGCCTGAAGGCAACAAACCTGCTAATCAGTGGTACTTCGATTTAGGTCCTAACTATGAAGGTGCTATTGCAGCTTCAAAGATCTATGCTGATGGCTACAAGAAACCAGTTGTTATTGCTCAGAGCAGTGATACATCATCACAGCGTTCAGTACACAGCTTTAAGACAACCTTCTCAAAGGTAAATGCAAACGTACCTGTTTGCTATTACTCTGATGTTGCAACCATTAAGACTTCAATGTCAAATTGCCCTCTATCAGAGGCAGACAGTGCTTATGTAAATGCATCAGTTGTTGACGCTGTAGATATTAAAGCTGCTATTCCATCAACAGTTCACGTTTACTTAACTGATAAGAGCTACATTGGTGTTAATAACTCATCTCAAGAGTTAGCTCTAAAAGGTTCAACCTTAGGTGATATGCCTTGGTTATTAACCGATAGCCCATTAAAGGACTCATTCATGCAGTCTTTACCAAAGGCCAATAACCAAGTTCAAAGAGTATTTGCTGCAGCTTATGACAGCGTAAATTTTGCTCTTGTAATTGAGAAGTTAGCAGCTAACAAAGAAGACGTTCTACACGGATTATCAGGAGATATCTCTTTAGGCCAGAACGGTCTAATTGAATCAACTCCTATGTGGGTTGACTTAGGAAAGATTAGATAAGATTAAATCAATAATCTTCTGAAAGGCGGTTTTATAACCGCCTTTTTTATTTTCAGCCGAAAATACTACTTTAAAATTCTTCTTTAAAAGGTTACAATCACAACATCTAAATTCCAAAGTTAGGAACTTATATATGATTATTACCGATATAAGAATTAACAATCTATATTGTTTTGATGATTTTTATGTAGATTTTTCTTATCCAAGAAAAGTAAACTCATCCACCATAGATTACGAATTTCTTGAAGAAAGACCAAGTTTCAACATCAAAAGATTCTGCGTAATCATGGGGACAAACTCATCAGGAAAAACTTCATTTGGTAAAGTTCTCTGTGGTATTGAAAATTTTATTGTAAAAAAAGAGATTACAGATCTTTTGAAAAAAGGAATTTGCGATAAAGACAAAAGTGCCTCGTTTGAGGTTAAGTTCGTCACTCCTTCTGATTTAAAATTTCATAGTCTATCTCTAGAATTTAATGCTGAAACAGCATTTCCAATTAAAGGATTAACTTACAAATCCATTCCTATTTTGCAAAACGATAGTTGCTTATCTTGCAGAAAAAAGATCGATTCAATCAAATCTTATGTAAAAAACAAAAATTACACTTTTATATCTGCAAATGATAATTCAAATTTGATTGAGAAATTTGATGCTTTCAAAAATGTTCCATTTAATGACTCTCATTGGGCTTATAGTTTCTATCTTAATGATTCTAACGAGATAAATCTTCATAATGGCAATAATCCAATTTCTAAAGACATTTTAGAAAAAGTATTAAAAACATTTGATCCTTCAATCAAAGGCATTGATGCACTCACAAAAAATTCTACGTCCAAAGATGCGGGGTATTTGGTTGAATTTGTTAATGGAGATGAAGTTCAGCTCAATTCAGAAGGTAAAGTCGTTTCACCAAATATTGATAGATTATCAAAAGGTACATTTGATGCGTTGAGTGTTATGGGATTCATTGCTAACGTAATGACAAATACTAACAGTAAAGAAAGCTACACGTACTATCTTGATGAAAAGCTTTCTTCAAGTCATTCTGAGATAGAAATAGATCTATTAAACCTAGTTGTTTCTAAGCTAGCAAAAAATTCGCAGTTTATTTATACAACGCACAATAATGAAGTCCTAAATCTTAATATACCATCTCATTCATTTTTATTTCTGAGTAAAAAAGGAAATTATGTTGAAGCATTTCAACCTGAAAAAATGTCCTTTAATAAAAATGACAGAACATTATTCTCATATGTCAAAAATAATATGTTTGGAACTGTTCCTGATACAGACTACATAACACAACTACTGTTAGATGATTTTAATGAAAGAAATTAACTTACTAAACAATCCACACATATTCACTGAAGGTGAGACAGAGAAAAATCTAATAAGTACACTTTTTCTTGGAAGAGTGAGAATTGTAAACTTGTGGAACACTAATGAAAGGGCTTTATCTTCACTGTTTAAATTTATTGATAAAAAATCAACTGTTGTAATCGTATGCGACACCGATGTAGTTACGGACGCACATAAAAATAGATTCGTCTCAAACATAAGGAAATTAGCTCTGGCTACAAACAATCAGGTGCACATTCTAGTTCAAAAACTTAATTTTGAAGATGAGCTCGCATATGCAGCAGGATTTAAAGACAAATCACAGTTATATAAAGCCTATAAAGTAGAAGGAGAAAAAGATTTCAAAAAGAAATTTTCACAAAGCAGGAACATCAGAAATGATATTAAAACGTTAAATATTGATATAGAAAAACTATGGTCACGATCAACATTGTCTTGTTTTGTAACAGATCCTTGTTTTGTCTCAATTAGAGAATTCATCAGCGATTCTAGTTGTCTACGCTTTAGAATGCAAAATTCATAGACAACTTCAAACTATAACTAATCGTTATTCATCATCCTTTACAAAAGAGAAAGCTGGTTTGTTTTCTTCTTTTGCTGGAGTTGTAGCTTCAATCTTAGTAGCTTCTGATGTCTTGATATCGGTAGGAATTTTGTCATCTTCTGATGAAACTTCTTCATCATCTGCTCCATCTTCATCATCCAATTTGAACATTGGAGATTCAGATGCTTCATCAGGATATACTTCATCGTCCGGAGCTAAATCTAACTGCTCTAAAACACTACCTATAGGAAGAGCAGATCCAGACTCTAAAGCAATTAACTGCTCCATAGCATGGAAAGGAATAAAAATATCCTCACTCTTGCCCTTAAAACGAGCTTTGAATGAAATACCTTTAGATAAGCATTGATAATCTGCAATGGCTGAAGGTAAAAGACTTAAGATAATGCGACCATCATTTACATATTCAACAGGAACTCTAACTCCAGGCATCTTAGCATCAACTAACAGATGTGGAGTGATCTTATTGTTGATTAGCCAATCATAATAAGCGGTGAATAGATAAGGTTTTAAGCTTTTTAATCTTTCCATAACAGATATCCTCTGAAGGATATTATACATAAAAAATTCATAAAAAAACCCCTGCGGTAAGGCAGAGGCTTTTGACAAAACAATGAAAATTGTTTTGATATTAACGCTTTGAGTACTGTGGACGTTTACGAGCTTTGTGAAGACCAACCTTCTTACGCTCTACAGCACGAGCATCACGAGTTACGAAGCCAGCCTTACGTAAAGCTGAACGGAAAGTCTCGTCATACTGAATTAAAGCTCTGGTGATGCCTAAGCGGATAGCACCAGCCTGACCAGTGATACCACCACCGTTAACAGTGATGTACAGATCAAACTTGTCAGCAACTTCTAATAACTCTAATGGCTGAGCTACAACCATACGAGAAGTTGGACGACCAAAATACTGATCAAGAGTCTTACCATTGATCTCTAATTTACCAGTACCCTGCTTTAAGAATACACGTGCAGTTGAGTCCTTACGACGACCGGTACCATAATACTGATTTGCAGCCATTTGCTAATGCTCCTTAAAACTTGATAACCTGAGGCTGTTGAGCAGCATGATTATGTGACTCACCAGCATATACCTTTAGCTTACGGAACATAGCACGACCTAATGGTCCCTTTGGAAGCATACCGCGAACAGCAGTCTCGATAACATCCTCTGGCTTACGTGCTAATAACTTCTCGAAAGACTCTGACTTGATTCCACCTGGGAAACCAGTGTGGTGATAATACATCTTGTCGTGAGCCTTGTTACCAGTTACCTTAACCTTTGATGCGTTGATTACGATAACATAATCACCGGTATCTAAGAATGGAGTGTACTCTGGCTTGTGCTTACCGCGTAAACGTAAAGCAATTTCAGTAGCTAGGCGACCTAAAGTCTGACCCTCAGCATCAATAACTAACCAATCACGCTTAATTGTTGATGGTGTTGCAACATAAGTTTTCATTAAAAAACCCTTTTTTGAAGGAAAATTTCCTTTAAAACATACAGATAAAAATATCTGCTCTCTTTCCAAACAGACTGATTGCTCAATCTGCATCAAGCAACTCGGGTGGGAAACCGGTTCCTCGATTAGAGGGGCAATGGTGTATTTTAAACAAAATAGCGACTTTTATCAAACAGTATTTTCATTAATTTTACGCATAAAAATCGAAAATTAATTTTGTTTAGTAACGTTTGAACTAAGCTCTTTTAGGATTGAACCTCTTAAGATAATCTCTTTTATCTTTAAATTCTTATCGACAACTAAAAGATCAGCTCTTTTACCCTCACAGATCTCACCTACTCTGTCGTCAATCTTCAAGGCTCGAGCTGGATTTATGGTACAAGCTTTTACAGCACTCTCAAGACTTATCCTCATGTTTAGAACTGCATTTACAAAGCAGTTATAAAGATTGGTAACAGAGCCAGCTATCGTGCCATCTTTTAAGGTAGCTTTATTTCCTTTTACAAAAACCTTCTGCCCTCCAAGAGAGTATTCTCCGTCATCTAGACCTGTAGCCATCATTGAGTCTGAAATCATGACGATACGGTCATCTCCCATCAATGTGAAGAGAATGTTAACCATGGTTTTATCTACATGCACTCCATCAGTAATCAGCTCACAAAATACATGCTTATTTTCAAAAGCTGCACCGATAGGACCAGGAGCACGATGATTTAATGGAGGCATTGCATTAAAGGTATGAGTAAGTTCATTAGCTCCAGCTTTCATGGCCGCAGTAGCAGTTTCATAGTCTGTTACAGTGTGACCTATGGCGAAAGAGACTTTATTATGAAAAGTTTTAATCAGATCTAAAGCGCCATTCACTTCAGGAGCAATCACGACCTTTTTAATTAAGCCGCGAGAGAATTCATAAAGAGATTCTAAATCTTGTGAATTTGGTTTTAGTACATATTCAGGATTTTGCGCACCTAACTTTTTAGGACTTACAAAAGGACCTTCCATGTAGATACCTTCAAGAGATGCTTCATTATCATTTAACTGCTGTTTAAATTCTAAAGCTGAATTTATACTCTTTTTAATGGCAACTGTTGGCATCGTCATAGTAGCAGGTGCAATTGAAGTTACACCACAAGAAGCTTCATAAGCTGCTAAGGTTTTTACACTATCTAAAGTGCCATCCATAAAGTCGACTTTTGCAGCTCCATGAAAATGCAGATCGATAAAACCAGGGATGACATAACAGTCATCAGCATTGATGACTGTTATGTCATTGATTAAAGACTCATCTTTTGCATCATCACACTTGCCTTTTAGGCAAGAGATAGTGTTACCTACAATTTTAATATCTTTATGTTCAAAACCCTGTTTTGTAAAAACCAAGCCATTTTTTATCAGCATAAACAACTCTTTCTTTATTTTTAGTTATGTCTAAAATGAGCTTTCATAGTCATAAGATGTAGCCCGTATTTATATGTATTATCCAATCTTTTGAGGTTCAAGCTAATGCTCCACGAGAATTATCAACAATAATTATCACCTTTTGTAAAAAAACTTGAAAAAAGTAATGTTCAACCTCAAATAATTAAAAAGTTGTGGCAGTTTTATTAGCCATTTTCGATGATAATTTATTTGATATTTCAATATGTACCGTTTTTATTGAAGCTAAAAAATAAAAACTAAGTATTAACTAAGAAAATAAATTTATTCTCAATAGTGCGCAGTAGCAGAGTAGCCGCGCAGAATTTAAGGTGGGATATGGATAATTACGCGCTCCTAGTAGCAATCTTTTTTGCAGGTTTTATTGTCGGTGCTGCTACATGTTTTTTAGTAATGGCTCAGATCTACAAACACAAGAGAGTCAAGGATGAGCTTTTAAAAACCAAAAGAGCTGCCATTAGAGCTCAACGTACTCTAGACAGGTTCTTTAAAACCTCTTTAGATATGTTTTCTGAGATTGATTCAGCCCATCAGCAATATGTTCTGTTTTTAAAAGAGGCTGCCCAAAAGATTGCACCTGAAGAGGCTGACAGTCACGAATTTTTAAATCAGGGTATATACGAAGGTATAACCCCAAGACAAGAGTCAAAAAGGCAACAGTCAGAAACAACTAAGGAAGTAACTGGTACCTTAGGTGAAATTCCAACACCTAAGGTATTAAGACCAAACGAGATCCAAACTGAATTTACAGATCCTGTGAAGGTAAAAAAGAATATTGAAAAACCTTCTGAGGAAGAAACAGAGACAAAAGAAGAAGTTGTCGAAGAAGAGAAGTTAAAAGTTTAATCAGTCAAGTTAGTAACTTGTACTAAAAAACGATTCTTAAAAAATTGATACTTTTATTTGGGAGTAACAAACAAAGATGTTAAACAAGATTAAGAACGCATCATTAGCAGCCGCAATGGCATTATCAATGACAGTGCTTACAGCAGGTCAGGCTCAGGCTGCAGCCCCTATTATCAATGATTTAATGGCAAAAGGTGATATGCCATCTCTTGCCCCTATGTTAAAGAAGATACTACCTGGTGTAGTTAATATCTCTGTAAAGGGTAAAAAAGATGTTCAGGGCTTCTCATTACCAGATGAGTTTAGATTTATGTTCCCAGGTATGGGCGACGCATTTGGTCCATCGCAGCCTCGCCAGCAAGAATTCCGTGCCCTAGGTTCAGGTGTAATCATCGATGCAGCACAAGGTCTTGTAGTAACTAACAACCACGTTATCGATTCAGCAGATGAGATCAAGGTTCAGTTATCAGATGGTCGCGAGTTTGACGCAAAGTTAGTTGGTAAAGATGCTCACACCGATTTGGCTTTATTAAAGTTAAAAGAGTTTAAGAATTTAACCCAGATCGATTTAGCTGATTCTGACAGTCTTGAAGTTGGTGACTTCGCTGTAGCAATCGGTAACCCATATGGCTTAGGTCAGACTGTAACCTCAGGTATCGTTTCAGCTTTAGGCAGAACTGGACTTAATATTGAAAACATCGAAAACTTCATTCAGACAGATGCTGCTATTAACTCAGGTAACTCAGGTGGTGCTTTAATTAACTTAAACGGTCAGTTAATCGGTATTAATACCGCTATTATGGCTCCATCAGGTGGCAACATCGGTATCGGCTTTGCAATCCCTGCTAATATGGTGAAGACTGTAACTGAACAGTTATTAAAGTTCGGTGAAGTAAAGCGTGGTTTATTAGGCGTTTCAGGTACTGAATTAAATGCAGATCTTGCTCAAAGCTTTGGTTATAACCAGAGTACTGGTGCTTTCGTAAATGAGGTTATGAAAGGCTCAGGTGCTGATAAAGCTGGTATCAAATCAGGTGATATCATCACTGCTGTAAACGGTAAGAAGGTAACTTCTTTTGCCCAGTTAAGAGCTGAAATTGCCACAATGCGTGAAGGCTCTGAGGTTAATATCACTGTCTTCCGTGACGGTTCATACAAAGACTTTACTGTAAAGATCGGTAAGAACACTGAAGAGGCAGAAGTAACTGCTACAAACTCAAAGAGTATTTCTCCTGCTTTTGAAGGCGCTTCATTTGCAAACGCTAAAGATGGCGGTGTAGAGGTAACTGAAGTAGCTAAAGGCTCTGTTGCTCAGCGCTTTGGTTTACGTAAAGGTGACGTTATCACTGCTGTAAACCGTGCTGAAATTAAGACCATCTCAGATTTGAAGAAGAATCTAGAGAACGTTAAAGGCAAGATTTCAGCAATTAGAATTAACCGTAACGGTGGTACCTTATTTATCACAATCAGATAATTATCTCTGAAGGTTAATCTATAGCTAAGATGTAGTTAAGCTTAACTACAGTCACAAAGGTTAATATTTCCTGTATCTAAAAATGGAGACTTAGGTCTCCATTTTTATTGTCTTCTAGAGCGTTTTGTAATGCTCAGCATATTCTTTTAATGTAGGTTATAATTGAAATAAGCTAAATATCAGGATCAATAAAATGCGCAACAAACAATTCTTAGCCTTACCAGAAAGTCCTACCAGTTTTGAAGAACTGATAGATGAAAATGGTTACTTTGTAGACAAGTCTGAGTTTATAAAGACTGTGTTTACAGATTCAGCCAAAGTTCTGTTGTTTACAAGACCAAGACGTTTTGGTAAGACCCTGCTCATGACCATGTTTGAGTCGTTCTTAAAAATAAATCCTGAAAAGCCATTTGATACTTCATTCCAGCAAAAGTACTTTCAAGGCACCAAGATACTAGAAGACAAAGAGTTCTGTTCAAAGTTCATGGGGCATTATCCTGTTATTGATATTACTTTAAAAGATGTTGATGGTAATAACTTTGAAGAAGCTTACAAGATGTTTGCAGATATTGTCTTTAATGTTTCCAAAAGACATTCTTACTTGCTAAACAGCAATAAACTTGATGAATCAGACAAAGTTATCTTAAGACAGCTTACAGATATCAATTATCTAGAAGACATCAATAACTCTCAGAGAGTGAAAAACTCTTTAAAACATTTATCAAGTTTTCTATATAAAGAGTACGAAAAGTATCCAATACTGCTTATAGACGAGTACGATGTACCTTTAGCTAATGCTTCATATCATGACATACAGAATACAAAACTGTATGGAGATGATAAGGAATTTAAAGCAGATTATCATTCACGAATGGTAACCTTAATGAAAGGTTTTTTGGGTATTTTAAAAGATAAAAACGCTCTTACCAAAACAATTATCACAGGATGCTTAAAGGTAGCTAAGAACAGTCTCTTTACAGGTGTAAATAACTTTACTGTAAACAGTGTCGCAGATAAAGAAAAGAAATACACAGATATCATAGGCTTTACAAAAGAAGAAACCTATCAATTTCTAAAAGACTATGAGTTAGACGATTATGCTCAGAAAGTAAAAGAGCATTATGACGGCTACAAGTTCTTTGACAAAGAGATATTCTGTCCTTGGGATGTAGTTAAATTTGTAAGAAAGAACTTTGATTTTAAGCAAAGTGGTGAACTTTCTGAAATTGAAACAGGTAACTACTGGAATGGTTCGACCTCTGATAACTCTTTGTCTGATTACATAGGCTATTTAACTGATAATGACAATCAAAAGATGCAGGACTTGGTTGATGGTAAGTCAATTAGTTTTAATTTAAACGAGTCCATGAACTATGACACTTTATCAGAGCATAACTCTGATGATTTCTGGTCACTACTCCTACATACAGGTTACCTGACCCTAGACTGGGAAAAGTCAGATGATGAAGAGTTATCTAAAGACCATTCAACTAATAAAAATGTCTTCGCAAGAATTCCTAATTTAGAAATCTTAGATTGCTTTGATTCAAACATTAAAGCAAGGTTTAGTAATGTTGTAAAGAAAGACAACCTTGCTTTAAACATGGCAAATGCCTTATTAGAAGGTAATTTTGATTTCGTACAGGATAAGTTAGGATCACTATTACGTTCATTTGTATCTGTAAGAGATACTGCAACCAAAGCTCCTCACGAGAATTACTACCACGGATTCTTAAACGGTATCTTTACTAACTGTAAAGATAACCTTGGTAAATACCGTTCTAATTATGAAGCAGGTGATGGCTATGCAGATATTACCTTTAATAATCTAGGTGGTACTAAAGCTTGTGTTATTGAAATTAAAGTCTGCAAAGAAAAAGAAAGTAGAGCAAAAAAAGCTAATGAAGCTATTGAGCAGATCCTTGAAAAACACTATGCAGATACTATTTTTGAAGATGAGAACATTACCTGTGTAAATGCCATAGGCATAGCTTTTTCTGGTAAAAACTGTTTTATATCTTGTAAAAAGATTAAGTAATCTGAAATTGGGGTCAGATCCATTGCTTTTGATTTAATCTTCACAGAATAATTTTGTAAAATCATATAAAGATCAACACATTTTCAAGAGTTTTAGGTTATTCTTTTAAAGAAACTCTACGTATGTGCGAACTCTTTATATGATTATTAGTAAAAAGTCACTTCCCTTTCTTATTCCTGTAGCTGTAGGCGTCATTGTTGGTGTCGCAGTTCTTTTAATAAAGCCTTCTACAGGAAAAAAACTAGGCGATCTTATCTATTCGAGCGGTATTTCAACTGAAGGTTATTCATATGCTGTAAATAAAGCAGCGCCTAGCGTTGTAAATATCTATGTGGCCACATTAAAAGAAGACTACACAACTCCCGCTCCAAACTCGATCACCTCATCGGCATCAGGTGTGATCATGGATAAACATGGCATCATAGTAACTAATTACCATGTTGTGCCATCAGGAAACGAACCTAATAAAGCTATCTTTGTGCAAACTCGTGATGGCAAGGTCATGAAAGCCTTTGTTGTAGGTTGTGACAGAAGAACTGATATTGCGGTTTTAACTGTCAGTGAAGATACAACTTTAACTCCAATTACACCTGCTAAAAACGAACCTAATATTGGCGATATTGCACTTGCTATCGGCAATCCTAACAACCTAGGACAAACCGTAACACACGGCATTATTTCTGCTGTATCGCGTTCAGGTTCTGGACTGTTATCTAAAGATCAGATGAATATCCGTCAGGGCGTTCAAGCTTTAATCCAAACTGATGCACCTATCAATCAGGGTAACTCTGGAGGCGCTTTAGTAGATACCAGAGGAAATCTAATTGGCATCAATACAGCTTCATTTAGTGGCGATAATACCTACGGTATTGGCTTTGCTATTCCTGTAAAGATGGTTCGTGAAGTAATGGATGAGATCTTACGTCACGGCAAAGTTGAGCGTGGATATTTAGGTATTTCTGATGACGAAACTACAGCCCTAGATTCAGAGAGCGGTGTCAGAATCGGTTATGTCGATCCTGAAGGACCTGCTTTTGGAATTTTAAAAATTGGTGATCTCATCACCAAAGTTGATGGTTATAGCGTACAGAATGTAAGAGAGCTTATCGATTTAGTCTCTAAGTCAAAACCAAATACAGTCATGAACTTTGAGATTAAACGTGAAGGTAAGGTAAAACAGGAAAAGGTTACTTTAGCTGAAGATAATACTTCTGTTGACTAGTTTTTCTTTCAAGATAACAATGCCACAAGCTAATGCAGACATTTCAGCTAAAGCTTGTGGCGTTCTTTTAGTAACTACCAAAAGGTACTACTTAATAGGTTCAATCTTAGTTAAGATCTTCTGATTACTGATAGCAGCAGAGATATCATCTGCTACAGTAAGACCTGCTGTAGTTAACATGTCACCTGTGATCTCAGCATTGATTCCGTATTTGTACAGATCAGTAAAGTATTTCTGAATGATAAGTCTACCGCCTGCCAATCTTAAAACAGTCTTTGGAAGAACATGTCTGAATAGAGCAATTGTACGTCTTACCTCATCAGGATGAACTGTAGGACGGTTCTCTAAAGGTGTACCCTTAATAGGATTTAAGATATTGATTGGAGTACTGTCTACCTGTAACTTACGCAGCTCTAAAGCAATATCAACTCTATCCTCTACACTCTCGCCCATACCCAGGATACATCCAGAGCAAATCTCTAAGCCTGCTTTCTTAGCTAAAGCAATAGTATCCTCTTTTTGCTTCATAGTATGAGTTGTGCAGATCTCTTTGAAGAAGTTTGGTGAAGTCTCTAAGTTGTTGTGATAACGCTTAAGACCAGATTCTTTTAACATTACAAAATCGTCATAATCTAATAGACCTAAAGAACCGCAGCATGAAATCTTAAGTTCTGAGGAGATCTTTTTATAAGCCTGTGCAATAGTCTTTAGCTCAGCTTTAGACAGTCTCACACCTGCAGTTACAATTGAGAAACGGTGCACACCGCGTTTGTCATTTGCCTGAGCTTCCTTAAAGAACTCGTCAACTGACTTTAATACAGACTGCTGAATTTCGGTGTTGTAATAACGGCTCTGAGAACAGAATTTGCAGTTTTCAGAACACTTGCCACACTTACCATTAGAGATACAACATAGCTCAATTGCTTCTTTAAAGAAGTGTGAAGTAATTTTGCTGGCACTTTCCCTGAGTTCATCAAGAGGAGCATCATATAGCTCTAAAGCTTCCTCTTTTGTAATCTCATATCCATCAATGATTTTATCTGCTAGATCTTTAAGTTGCACTTTTAGCTCCGAAGATAGGAAACGTGTCTTTCTGACAGTTTAAAAAAAGAAAACAGGATTTCATATCCTGTTAAATTGAGGTCACATTATACACTGTTTGGATAGGTTTTGTATGCAAAACAGCGGAGAGGCACATTGATACAGAATAAGTTTTACTCTATGCCTTTATCCATGCTGTTTTGAGTATTTTATTCATCTGACTAAATTTATAGCAAAATTCTAAGGTGACCTTAATAAAGTTAAGTAAAATAGCCTCATTACAGTATGTTAGATTAAACAGAGATGACGCTGATAACCAAAGAGCTTTACAGTCATAAAACTCCTTATTGCACTTACTAAAATAACTAAATTGCGATATAACTATCAGTGTATTCATATATAACAAGAACATATGCTATGACGACATTAAGACTTGGTATTGATATTGGTTCTACCACCATCAAGTTCGTAGTGCTTGATGAGAATGCAAAGATTATTTATAAAAATTACGAAAGACACTTTTCTGAAACAGGCAATGCCTTTAAAAGAAATCTTGAAAAAGTAGCTCCTGTTTTAGGTGATAATCCTTTCTATATTACACTCTCAGGCTCATCAGGTATGGGTGTTGCCTCAAGATTAAACCTGCCTTTTGAGCAGGAAGTGCTCTCCTGTACTAGTGCCATTAACTTACTTGCTAAAGATACAGAAACAGCAATTGAATTAGGTGGTGAGGACGCAAAGATCACCTATTTAAAGGGTTCACTAGAGCAGCGTATGAATGGAGCCTGCGCTGGTGGTACCGGTGCTTTCATTGATCAGATGGCAAACCTTTTAAATACAGATGCTAAAGGTCTTAATGACTTAGCTAAAAAAGGCTCCAAACTCTATACTATTGCTTCTCGTTGTGGTGTCTTTGCCAAAACTGATATTCAGGCACTCATCAATGATGGTGCTCAAAAAGAGGATCTTGCACTCTCAATTTTCCAGGCTGTCGTCAATCAGACTGTAGGTACTCTAGCACAGGGACGTGCCATTGAAGGTAAGACAGCTTTTCTAGGTGGTCCATTAACTTTCTTGTCTGAATTAAAAGAGCGTTTTATCAAGACATTAAATTTAATAGACGAGGATGTTGTTGCAACACCTGATGCATGCTACTTTGTAGCTATCGGTGCTGCTATCTGCGATGAAGCAAAATTAACCTCCTTAAAAGAGTTAACAGAATTATCTAAAACAGATCTAAACGCTGTTACCGAGACAAAAAATCACAGTGAACCACTGTTTTCATCTCGTGATGAGTATGATGCTTTTGTAAAAAGACACAGTGAGGATATTGTTAAAAGGACCTCTTTTGACAACTATCATGGTCCTGTCTATGTTGGAATTGATGCAGGCTCTACTACCTCAAAAATTGCAGCTGTAACTGACAAAAACGAGCTTCTATATACCATTTATGGTTCTAATCAGGGTTCACCTTTAAACACAGTCGTCAATGAATTAAAAGAACTTTATGACCATATGCCTCATGACTGCTACATTGCAGGTGTTACTACCACAGGCTATGGCGAGTCTTTAATAAAAGCTGCCTTACATGCTGACTTTGGCGAGGTTGAAACCTTTGCGCACTTGCGTGCAGCTAAAGAATTCTGTCCTGAGGTGTCCTTTATCATGGATATTGGTGGACAGGATATGAAGTGCTTCTTTGTAAAAGACGGCACTATTGGCAACATCACCTTAAATGAAGCCTGTTCAGCAGGTTGCGGTTCTTTTATTGAAACCTTTGCTAAAGGCTTAAACTTAAGTGCAGCTGAGTTTGCTGATAAAGCAGTAGACTCAAAAGCCCCAGTTGATCTTGGTACTAGATGTACCGTCTTTATGAATTCTAAAGTAAAACAGGCTCAAAAAGATGGCGCCTCAGTAGGAGACATTTCAGCTGGTATCTCCATTTCCGTAATTAAAAACGCACTCTTTAAAGTAATGCAGTTAAAGGATGTGGGAGCTCTAGGTGATCACATCGTAGTTCAAGGTGGTACTTTCTTGAACAACGCTGTTTTAAAAGCCATGGAAACCTTACTTAATAAAAAAGTAATTCGTCCTGATATCTCAGGTCACATGGGTGCCTACGGCGCAGCTATATTAGCGCATGAATCAGCAACGCTTAAAGAAAAGGATGGAAAACCTTATGTTTCATCTATTCTAAAACGTGAAGAACTCGATTCCTTTACCTATAAAACCAGATCATACAGATGCCACAAATGTGGTAACAACTGCATGATCACCATGCAGATCTTCCCCGACAACTCACGACACTTTACAGGTAACCGCTGTGAAAAAGGTATTGGCGGTAAAGTTGCAAGTACAGACAAAAACACCAACAATCTGTATCGTTACAAATATCAAAGAGTCTTTGACTATAAACCTTTAGATGAGAATAAGGCTCCTCGTGGCGTTATCGGTATTCCTCGTTGCCTTAACATGTACGAGGATTTTCCATTCTGGTTTACCTTATTAACCAAATTAGGCTACAGAGTTGTCTTATCTGAAGAATCATCTGCTGCCCTATACGCTAAAGGACTTGCTACTATTCCATCAGACTCACTTTGCTATCCGGCAAAGCTAGTTCACGGTCATATCATGAGCCTTATTGAAGCAGGCGTTAAAAAGATCTTCTACCCATGCCTGCCATTTAATCTTGTGGACAGAGCTCATCCTAATGACAATCACTACAACTGCCCTGTTGTAGCCTCATATGCTGAGAATATTCGTGGCAATATGGATATTCTAAAGACTGAGAATGTTACCTTCTTACAGCCTTTCTTACCTATTAACAATCAAAAGCGTCTGTGCAAACGCTTAATTGAAGAGTTCAAAGCAGAAAAGCTTACTAAAAAGGAAGTAGAAGAGGCCTGCAGCGCAGCCTATGCTGAACTTGAACACTACAAACAGGATGTAAGAGAGTTTGCTCAAAATGTAATTCAAAAGGCTCGTGCTGAAAATCGCCACCTTATCATGTTAGTAGGTCGTCCATACCATATTGATCCAGAAATCAACCATGGTATTGCCGATATGATTGAATCCTATGGTCTTGCGGTGATTTCTGAAGACAGTGTCTACCACGAAAAGATTAAAGTTAATAAAGTAGGTCTTATCAATCAATGGAGCTATCATGCCAGACTTTATCATGCAGCTGAGTTTGCCGTAGAGAATAAAGACGTAACTCTAATTCAGTTAAGCTCATTTGGCTGTGGACTTGATGCTATTACTACAGATCAGGTAAAAGAGATCTTAGAAGAGCATCAGCGTATCTATACTTTAATTAAGTTAGATGAAGTCTCAAACTTGGGTGCAGCAAGAATCAGACTGCGTTCATTATTAGCAGCATTAGCTCGTAAGTCAGTACCTGTATTTACCCCAATACCGTTTACAGACAGACCTCACTTTACTAAAGAATGTGTTAGAAAGCATACAATTCTGGCACCTCAAATGGCTCCAATCCATTTTGAGCTTTTCAAAACTGTTTTAGCAAAGTTTGGTTATAACGTGGTAATTCCAGCACTGCCTGATAAATCATCGATTGATTTAGGTTTGCGCTATGTCAACAATGACATGTGCTACCCAGCAATCGTAGTTATTGGTCAAATGTTAGAGGCTTTAAAATCAGGTCTTTACGATCCTGACAATACCTCCATCATGCTCTTCCAGACCTGTGGTGCATGTAGAGCTACCAACTATATTGCCGTTTTACGTAAAGCTTTAAAATACGCAGGCTTCCCTCAGGTACCTGTTTTTGCTGTCTATGGGCTTGAAACCGACGAGTTCAAGATGCCAACAGCCATGTTCAAAGATGCAATTAAAGCTGCTGTCTATGGCGATCTGTTAATGAAATTAACTAACAGAGTAAGACCTTATGAGGTACATACAGGTGAAACTAAAAAGTACTTTGAAAAGTGGCTTAATAACTGCAAGGAAGAGCTTTTAAACAGTTCTAACCGTAAGTACAAGGACAATATCTTTGATATGGTCAAAGACTTTGAGAGTATTGAGATTAACCATATTAAAAAGCCAAAGGTAGGTATCGTGGGTGAGATCTTAGTAAAATATCACCCTGTAGCTAACAATTATCTTGAAAAAGAACTCTTTGAAGAAGGCGCTGAGGTTGTAATGCCTGACTTTGTAGATTTCTTCTTGTACTTAGCTGGCGATCCTATCATTGAGCATAACCTTCTAGAAGGCAAGCTCTTAAACAAGTTCTTTGCGCTTACTTTCATACGCTTAGTTGAGCATTACAGAAAGTATGTTTATAAAGCTCTAAAACACTCTAAGAGATTTACTCCACCTTTGAACATCTTTACTACAGCAAAGCTTGCTGGCAAGTTCGTGTCTTTAGGTAATATGGCTGGTGAAGGCTGGTTCCTAACTGGTGAAATGGTAAAACTTATTGAAAACGGGGTACCTAACATTGTGTGCCTACAGCCTTTTGGTTGTCTGCCAAATCACATCACAGGTAAAGGCGTAGTGCACTCATTACGACAAAACTATGAAGAGGCTAACATAGTTTCCATTGACTGTGATGCTGGTGTCTCTGAGGTAAATCAGCTAAACCGTGTAAAACTCATGTTAGGTGTGGCAAAAGCTAATCTTAATAAGAAACAAAACTAAAGACTTTAAACAATCTGACTTTATGGTTATGAAGTCAGATTAAATTTGATCTTTTAAAATTTTAGATGTTGATGCCTATTACAACCCAAAAAAAATTAAACCTCATCTTTAAAAATACCCTCTCCTTAAGTCTTCACAGTAAACAAAGCTACTGTTACACTCACGCGATAACCATAAGGATCCACCAAGATGGCAAGACGTAAAAAAGAACCACAAAGTGTACACAGAAAAGCAATAGCTTTAGTTGCTCAAGATCTGTTTTTACAAAAATGAATTGAGCATACAAGCATGGACGATATAGCCCAAAATTCCGGTTACAGCAAAGCTACTTGGTATGTTTATTTTAAAAGTAAAGAGATCTTAACTTCATACTTAGTGTTGCAAAGTATGCACCCCCTTTATGATTTTATTTACAAGGCTCTTCATGAAAATAACACCTGTAAAGAACGTTTCTTTGGTATTTGCAATTCACTTTATGAATATAAAAAGCTCTACCCACTGTACTTCTCATTAGTTCACAAAACCATTAGATTTGATGAAAATTGTGACAACTTTTGCCTGAAGAAAAGGAATCTTTTGAAATAGGTGAAAAGATTAACGCTATTGTCTATGAGTTTTTTGAATTTTGAATGAAAGAAGGAGAATTTAGCTCTGATCTTAAAATCATGCCAACTATCTTTACCATATGAGGTATGGTATCAGGACTTATCAAGTTAGGATCAGCAAAAGAAGATTACCTAAAAAAAGTCATAAAGGATGATAAAAACGACTTTTTACAAAATAGCTTTTCGCTTATTTTTGACTCTCTAAAAGCAGAGTAGTTCTTATTAAAGAACATATCTTATAACATGCCTTATCTTGAACAGTAACTTCACTTATGATAAAAAAGGGAGGCTTACGCCTCCCCATAGATGATTATCAAACAAGTTTGTTTATATAAAGTGTTCTACACTAACCGATTACCACCAAGCTTCAGCCTGGATACCGAACATGTAGTTATCCTTGTAGTACTTATCGCCGTCAGCGTTGCGAATACCCTTTGTCCTCAATTCCTGAGATGTCAAAGATCTGGGAGCCTATGAACAATGCTTTATATGAAGCAATGACCACAAAAGGCAGCATCAAAAATTCTCTTGTAAAAGGAGCTAATAAAGTCCGTGAGGACATTAAGAATTCACAATAACTAGTACTCTTACATTTAGATAAATGCTTTTCGTAGCTCATCTTCTGTGGGCTACATTTTTTCAAAAAAATTTCCTCAAACTTACTTGGAAATTTCAAATTTTGTAAGTACAAATCATCAGGTACTAATTAAGGCTGTTATACTGATTAAAATTAAATAACAAAATAAGAAATAGGAATAATATGACACTTCCTTGCCTTAAAAATTTTAAAAATTATCAGAACAACTACTACTCAGTCTTGATGCAAATACCAGGCTTTAAAGAATCAGCATTAGTTATTGAGGACTTTTTAAAGCAGATCATCGCTGTAGGTGATTTTTACATCAAGGTACCTACTAAGGTCTTACCTTTAATCTTAGAGTGTGGATACCTCAAAAACGCTGTGCAAGCTGGGAAAACAGCAAGTGGCGGTGGACCTGTTGCCAGAATTAAGAGTACTGAGTTTATGTTTGGTTGTAGCCAAAATGAGCTTACCAAGCCAGACTACCCTCGCTTTGGTTATCTCTCATCTCCAGATCCTAAGATCAATATGCTTATGACTTATGACATGACATATCAGTATGGAGATGCCACCATTAAGTTAAAGAAAGATAACCTCTTTGACAGAACCACTCTGACAATCGGTACCTCTCTTGATTTTATGAGCTTTGCGTATCTAATTCCTACATTGCTCACCGATCCAAAAGCAACCTGTATCTTTGGTGTAGCTACACACCTAGCCTCAGGTAAAGATGCAGCACCATACGGCCCTGGTAACATTAAGAACTATCTGTTCATAGCTGATAAGATAAAAGACGGGACCATCAACAAAAATAACTTCTACAACATTGATGAATTATTAGGTGGTAAGAACCCTCTATTAAGGTTCTTTGAGCTTCAGTTCCATGGAGACATTAAGCTTAGCGATTTTGAAAGAATCGATTATATGGAAGAACCAGATGAAGAGGTTATCAAAGGCTTTGTAGCTAAAGGCATACCTGTCGAAGAACAATCAATAATATAACAATACACTCCATTATATAACTTCAAAAGCTCCTCTCATGAGGAGCACTTTTTCATCTATAGAACATCTACAAAGAACATCTACAAGAGCTCTTTAACATCAAAAGCAGAGTAAAAAATCCGATCTTTTTTATGTATTTTTATGAATCAGTGGAGTTTGAAACGAGACAGAAAACGACAAAAAGCTTAAATAAGCAAAACGCTGTAAAAAAGTTGAAAAAAAAATTGAAGTGTACAGATATAAAAAAACCTCTGACATTCAGAGGCTTATTAGAAATAATTCGCTGGTGCTGATACCGAGAATCGAACTCGGGACCTCACCCTTACCAAGGG
>ERZ1024483.40-NODE-40-length-46206-cov-13.747264_pt1 | contig 46206 bp, 33 predicted proteins | sample MGYA00520799_ERZ1024483 | MGnify/ENA primary metagenome ERZ1024483 (study PRJEB33242, sample SAMEA3444315) | Homo sapiens | biome: Host associated; feature: Gastrointestinal tract; material: Stool | place: Uganda | collected 2011-01-01 ...
CTGGAATTCAATTATTTCAAAGAACTATTTGCGATTTTTAGTGGACAGTAATGATTCAAAATAACAACTAAAAACGGAGGTAAAACTAGAAAGAGAAAAGACAGAAAAAACAAAACAGTTTCATGTGAACTAAGAAAAGAGAAGTGAGAGTATTAACTAAAAACTAAAACAAAAAACAATAGTATGAAAACTCAAAAAAAGTATGAAGCTCCACAAACCCAACATGCGGAAGTGGAGTTGGAACAAGGATTTATGTCTGCTTCGGTGTTCGAGCCTGGAGACGGACATGACAAAGGTGTATCTATTGAAGGACACGGATTTGGCAATTCCGGAAATTATTTTAATGGCGAAGCTCCTAAAGGAAGTGGACTTACAGATGAGCAGTGGAATAGTTGGGATAATTGATTATCTAAAATTAAAAAACTATGAAAATAAAGATATATAGCATACTTGCAGCTTTTTTGCTGATACTGGGAAGTTGTACAGAACAAGAAAAAGTTATGGTACCTGTACAAACAGGCGATGAAATCAATTTTGGCTTTTCTACTCCTGAGAAAGTCGAAACACGAACTATTTATGGTAAGCCTTTTGATGATGAAGGTAATCCATTGAATTATTTTCCGATATATTGGGAAGATAATGATGAGATCTCTATTTTCTGTCCACAAGCAAGTCAGCCGGTGACTAAGCTTGTGAACTACAGCATCACTCCTGATGCTACTAATCCTTCAACGTCTTCAGCCGTAACAAAAATAGGTGATGGTGCAGGGTTACAATGGGGAAATGAAAAAGTACATAGATTCTTTGGCATTTATCCTGCCTCTGCTGTGAAAAATGCAGATCCTGCAAAACAAGAAATAACTATGGAAATTCCTCGTAACCAAAAGGTGGTTGATTGGACAACAGATGCAGAAGGTAATATCGAAGGGGTTCCTGATACAGACTTGGCATATATGTATGCTTTTCATGAAGTTAATAAGGATACATTGCCACAGGGTAAATCAATCCCTCTCATATTCCATCCTCTTTTGACTATTTTGGAAATCGAGGTTAATGGTCCAACAGCATCCAGTGCATCAGAGTCTGTTACAATCTCTAATATCAATATAGAATGTACCGGAGAGGCTGGAGATATTGCTTTGGCTGGAAAATTTACATGCTCACTTGATGAACAGCATGGTACGATAGGACAATGCGATCCTGTCAATGATGGTACAATAAGTAATGTGATTTCTATACCTTGTTTTGATGATAACGGAACTCCCGATGATTATACTGATGATACTTTTATGACAATAGGCAGAGGTAAGAAGCTGAAGGTAAAAGCTTTTATTTTACCTGATGAAACGCCTATTGCAAAGAGAACTCTTAAAATTAGAGTAACAGTGATGGGAGGTGCTGCTAAAACCAAAACATTGCAGACTGCTGATATCGTTCCGAAGAAAGTAAACAGAGTTAGTTTGCCTGCTTTGGAGGCTAATAACGAATCTAATAACTGGATGTCAAGTATACCTTCTGGTGATACATATATTACTGAGCTTTCTCTTCCCGGAAGTAAGTTTTCGGTGCTTACACCTGATAATTGTCAGAACGGACAGGTTATTCATCAGAATGCTTCAATTCAGGAACAGTTTAATGCTGGTGTACGAGCATTTATTATACAGACTGGATGTGTTGCAAATTATGAATTGGTAACTCATAGTTTTGAAAATGGTGAACTTTATGTAGCAGCAGATAATGACCGATTGACCTTAAAGGTTGCTGATGTGTTAAAGGATTTGACTACCGTCTTAAATAATTCTGCAGAAAAAGAATTTGTAATTGTACAACTTACATTAAGTTCAGCGGCATCACGTACTGACAATAATGATTATGAAGATGGTTGGCTTACTACTAAGAATTATTTTAAGGCATGGCTGAATACCATTGAATATCAGATAAAAAATTTCTATATGAAAGATTCTAATATAGCTTTGTATACAGGTGAAATAACAAACAATACTGTCATTAATGATGTAAAGCATAAAATAATTCTTAGGATTTCTTATAATAATGACAGTGATAAGGAATACATTTCAAGTTCTGATCTTCCAGCCTTGTTCCAGTGGTGGAATGGAGCTTATCAACCAGATGGTATAGATATGCCTTGGGGTAGTCCTAAGAATGCTGCAACAATGAAATCTTCTTATCTTGAAGTTACAAATGTTGGAGATGGTGGTGAAATATCGAAAACGGATAAGGAAAAATACATTAAGGAACTTTTCCAGAAGAGTGTTGATATGTATTTGGATAATACAGAAGAACATAACATCTTGTTTATGGTTGACCTTGGTGGATATTATACCACAGGAAAAGATTCTAAACAGTTGGCATTGGATATGAATACACTTGGTGTTAGTGAGCTTCAGAAGCGTGGAAACAATGCAGGTTTGGGTATTGTTTTGATGAACTTTGCTGATAGACGAGATGATTCTGGTAAATTGTACAAGAGTGACTGGTTGTTGCAGACAGTTGTCGACAATAACTTCAAGTTCGGTCTTCGCACAAAAGGTTCTTCAACAACCCGTACCTATAATGCCAGCTACAAGAGTGGCGGCAATGCAGTAGGTTGGGATGAATAATCCTCACTGAATATAAAGGTACTTCACGGTTATCATTGCCGTGAAGTACCTTTTTGTAAAATAAGAAAGAAAACTCAAGAACAATAAATGAAAAACAACTTCATACTTTACGCTATTTTGTCCTGCAGCATGTTAGGATTAGAAGCTTGTAGGGAAGATTCTTTTGTGCAGGACGAAAGCAAGGGAAATGTGACGATTATCGGTCGTATGAACGGTGATGTACAAACACGCACTTGTGTGGACAATTCTTCACCCGACGATGTGGCCGGTATATTGTGGTCACCGAAAGATATCATTGGTGTATATGGTGACAAAGGCACAAAGAACGCTATGTTTGAATCTGCCAACACTGGCAATGTGGCCGAGGCTGAATTCAACGGTACGATGGCAGCGGGAGAATATCCCATATATGCCTACTATCCGTACAGCGCAAGCAATGCCGCAGCTGATGTGACCGCTCTGAAAGGTGATTTGAAACTGACACAGACTTTCGACATGACAACAGGCAAGCTAGAAAGTGACTATAAGGTGGGTACACCCACTTTCAAAACCTATGAAGGCAGATACGAGTTCGAGTTCGAACACCTGTTCTCTCTGCTCAAGTTCGACATCAACGCTACAGGAACGGCACTCGAAGGCGATGCACTTGAAAGCATCATTCTGACTTTGCCTGAAGGTAGACGTCTGGGAGGCAAATTCACATTCGATGCCACATCGAAAGCCGTAACATGGACCGACGATGTGACCGGAACCAATGTACTGACAATGAACTGGAGTGACACTCCTGCCCTTGCCAGCGGAAAGAGCTATACAGGCTATATCACCTGTGCACCAGAAATACGCACCGGAGACCAGATAAAGATTACTATCCTGACGCAGAAGTTCAAGGCTGAATTTACTCGTACAGCGCTGGTGGACTTTGCCGCGAACACCAGCTACACATTCCCGCTGTCGCTGGAGAACTATAAGAACGACATGGAGGTAACAAACCGTCCGGTATTTACATCGTTCTCTTTCGAGGCGAAGAATAATGCAGGTAAAATTTTGGACAAAAAGCTGACATTTGATGGCAGTGCCACAAGACCTGTTGACAATGTTGCAGAAGTATTGACAGTGGGTCGTGACTCAGTTATCGGATGTATCCCTTATCTGCATGATTTCAAGTTGAAACCTACATTTGCTGTAAGCGATGGTACAACCGTCAAAATAGACGGAATGGAGCAGACAAGTGGCGTAAGTGAAGTTGATTTCAGTAAGCCTGTGCTCTATACGCTTTCCAACGGAGAAGAAACAAGAATGTTTACCGTTGTTGTCACCAACTCCGGCCTGCCGGTGGTTGTGCTGACACAGAGTGGCAGCGGAAGTGAATCCTGGGAAGAAGCAGGTATTAACGTACGCTCTAAAGATGCCGACTGGGTAGAAACAGATAAAATGGCGGTATATAACGCTGATGGTTCTGTGGATATGGAAGAGGCGCTTTGCGGAATCCGTTTGCGTGGCAATTCCACACAGAAGTTTCCGAAAAAACCTTTTGCCATTAAATTGGTTAGTAAGGCATCTGTTTTAGGTATGCCAAAACATAAACGCTGGGTGCTTCTTGCCAACTGGATGGATCGTACTATGTTGCGCAATGCCGTAGCTTTTGAAGTAGCTCATCAAACAGAAAATGCATATGCCGATGGACTTGGATGGAATCCTCACGGATATAGTGTAGAAGTTGTGATGGACGGACGTCATGTCGGAAACTATTATCTGTGCGAGCAGATAAAGATTGACGGCGACCGTGTAGATATCAAAGACTGCATTGAAGACATCATAAGTGACGGCAATGCAAATCCGACGATGTCCGATTGCGGTTATCTGCTTGAATTTGACGATAATTATGACGAAGTGGACAAATTCCGTACTGCACGCGGTTTGCCGTGTATGTTCAAGGACGAGGTCACTAAGTATAGTGCCGATATCTTCAATCAGGTGAAGGCCAGAATAGAAGCAGTAGAATCCAATCTGGAGGCCGGAAACTATGAGGCTGCTTATAGTGATTTGGATATCAACTCGGTAATCGACTACTTCTTTATTCAGGAACTTACATTCAACGACGAATACAAACACCCGAAGAGTGTGTATATGCTCATTGATGGTGACGGCAAACTGACTGCAGGTCCTGTTTGGGATTTTGACTGGCAGACATTTATCAATTACGATAAAGTGCAGGCCATGAACAATAAGTATGGCGGTACTTATGATTGCCGCAATACGAATGAATGGCTGTATGGTAAATCGAAGTTGGCAGAAAAGCCTTGGTGGCCTGGTAGCGATTACGATTATGTAAACGACCAGCCCTATATGTGGTATCCTCTCCTTTTCAAGGATGCAAATTTCCGTGCTAAGGTACAGGAACGCTGGGCTGTCATCTATCCGCAATTGCTGAGTGTAGTTGCCAAAATAGATGAATTTGCCGCCTTAAACAAGGTATCAGAGCAGTTTAATTATGCCATGTGGCCTCTTGTTGGTTTGAAAAATTCTGTAGGCTCAGCTTTCAACGGCGATGAAGATATGAGTTTTGACGAAGCAATAGCAACGATGAAACAGGCTTATACCGAGCGTCTGGAATGGATGAACTCCAGCATCACAAGCGGATCTTTCGTAACAGATGCGAAATAAATAAAAGTACATTAATCAAAACATAATGTTATGATGAAAAAATCAATCTTTGCAGCCCTTACCTTAGCGGCTGCAAGTCCTGCTCTGGCTCAGTCGGAGCAGACAACACAAAACGGTGATATCACGGAAAAAGTGGAATACACCGAAGACAAATATAAAGTGGAAACCAACCACTTCTGGGACAACTGGTTCATCACGGTGGGCGCAGGACCGCAGGTGATGTTCGGAGACCATGACAAACAGGTCGGATTCGGCAAACGTATTTCGCCCTCTCTGGACATTGCTGTCGGCAAATGGTTTACTCCGGGTGTCGGAATGCGACTGATGTACAACGGCCTTTCTCTCCGGGGAGCTACCCGCTGGGGAGCAGCTCACTCCACCGGAGAACAGGTGCCTGACTGGGGAGAGGGTATGTATTACTCCAAGTTCAAGTACTACAACGTACGGGCTGATGTGATGTTCAATCTGTCCAACCTGTTTTGCGGATACAAGGAAAAACGTATCTGGAACAGCAGTTTCTATGCAGGTGTAGGTTACATGCGTACCTGGGAAGCACCGACAGCCGGAAACATCACGCTGAGTGCAGGTTGGTTGAACTCCTTCCGTCTGTGTGATGCACTGGATGCCAACATTGACTTGCGGGCTTCCATGGTGGATGATGCCATTGACGGGGAAATCGGAGGATCCAAATTCGATGGTCTGCTGGGAGCAACGGTCGGTCTGACTTACAAGTTCAAACGCCGCGGATGGGATCGCAGCAAGACGGTTACCCGTTATGACAATGCTGCCATCAATGACATGCGGGCTCAGTTGAACAAACTGACTGAAGAAAACGAACGTCTGCAGAAGGCCATTGCTGAAGGTAACCAGAAAGCAGCTGAAGTGGCTGTCAGGAAGGTTGCTTCCGGAAGCCTGATTGTCTTCGCCATGGGACAGAGTGAACTGTCAAACGAAGCACGTGTAAACCTGGGTATGCTGGCTGAAGTAATCAAGTCATCCGACTCGAATACGGTATATACCATCACCGGTTACTCAGATGCCGGTACCGGCAGCAAGAAGAGAAACGAACAGCTGAGCAAGGAACGTGCACAGGCTGTATTCGACTGCCTGACCAAAGAGTTCGGCGTTTCGGCTTCACAGCTTCGCATGGACTACAAGGGTGGAGTGGATAACATGTTCTACGATGATCCTCGTCTGAGCCGTGCCGTTATCACCCGTGGAGAATAATTCAGATTTTTAATTAAATTAGGTTCATGGATTCCTGCCGCGGACAGTCTTTACGGACTGTCCGGCGGTATGGAATCCATGTTTGTTTTCAGACAGTACATGACAGACCAACCAAATTCGGAGTTGAAAATCACACTTCCTAATGAAAGTATGCTTTCCGAAGTGACCAGCCTGCTCCAGACAGGACATCGGGTGAAACTGCGGGCCAGGGGAAACAGCATGCTTCCTTTTATCACAGGCGACAGGGACAGCATCATCCTGCAAAAGAAGAAAACGGTTCACAGAGGGGATATCGTGCTGGCACGGATTCCGGACAGGGGATATATTCTTCACCGGATCATTGCCATCCGGGATAATGAAATGACCCTGATGGGCGACGGCAACCTCCAGGCTACCGAACAGTGTAACCGGGACCAGATCTGCGGGACCGTCATAGAAATTATCCGCAACGGCCGTTACATCCGCTGTACCTCCGTAACAGAACAATGTAAAGCCTGGTTATGGATGTGGCTGCGACCGCTGCGGCGATACATGCTGGCCATCTGCCGGATAGAAAGGAGGTTGCATGTATAGAGACAGGGATAAGGAAATGCGGCTCAGGGAATGCCTGGGCTGGCTATGGAAAACTTCCGAAGGATTCCGTCTGCCTGCTGTACTCAACGGACTGACCGGCATCCTGCAGGTGAGTGTGTCACTTTGCTTCGTCTGGGTATGCAAGTATCTGATTGACATTGTCACCCGCCATACGGAAGCCAGTCTGTATACAGGCATCGCCTGTCTGATCGGATGTATCATCGCCCAGTTGCTGCTGTCAGTGATCAGCACACGTCAGGGAAGCCGGATAGAGATCCGCTTCCGGAACCGGCTGCGCCACCAGCTCTTCGGGCGTATTCTGGAAAGCCGCTGGATGGGAAGGGAAAAACTGCATTCGGGAGATATGCTCAACCGTCTGGTAGAGGATGTACCGGTCATTACGGTTGCTTTGTGCCGGAACATTCCGGCGCTCTTTGCCACGGGGGTACAACTGGCAGGGGCTTTGTATTTTCTCTACCGGCTGGATCCCCAGTTGACGGGACTGCTGTTGTTCATCACGCCGGTTGCCTTGCTCTTCAGCAAAACGTATGTACGCAGGATGAGACGGCTCTCACGGGAAATCCGTACCACGGACAGTCAGGTACAAAGTCACCTGCAGGAACAGATACAGCATCGCATCCTGATCCGCACACTGGAGTATACGGAACAGGCCGAACAGGCTCTGGCTGGCTTACAGGCTGATCTGCAAAGGAAGGTGATGCGGCGTACGGACTTCTCCATTTTCTCACGGATCATGGTACAGACAGGCTTTGCCGCCGGATATGCAACCGCCTTCTTATGGGGGATATTCGGTCTGTACGACGGTTCAGTCACCTTCGGTATGATGACCGCCTTTCTGCAGCTGGTTGCCCAGGTGCAGCGTCCCATGGTGGAACTCAGCCGTCAGATTCCGGCTTTTATCCAGGTATTTACTGCCACCGAACGGCTGGAAGAGCTTTCATCCTTATCGCCGGAAGAACAGGGGGAAGCGGTCCGGTTACCAGGCAGACTGGGCATTTGCCTGAAGGACGTGGACTATTCCTATCCGGGCAGCAGCCGCAAAGTCTTGCAGGGATTCTCACACGACTTCCTGCCGGGAAGCCTTACTGCTGTGGTCGGTGAGACAGGAGCCGGAAAAAGTACGATGCTGCGACTGATGCTGGCTTTGCTGAAACCGGACCGCGGGTCTGTGACACTCTATAACGGGAAAGAAAGGGAAGAGGTGTCTCCCCTCACCCGCTGCAATTTGTCGTATGTGCCCCAGGGAAACACACTGATCAGCGGAACGATCCGGGATAACCTGCTGCTGGGAAAACCGGAGGCAACGGAAGCTGAACTGCAGGCTGCTCTGCATACGGCTGTTGCCGATTTTGTCATGACCTTACCGGAAGGACTGGATACGCTTTGCGGTGAACAGGGGGCAGGACTCAGTGAAGGCCAGGCACAACGGATTGCAATTGCCCGCGGCCTGCTCCGCCCCGGAAGCATCCTCCTGCTGGATGAACCGACTTCTTCCCTGGATGAAGAAACGGAACGGAAGCTGCTGGAACGACTTTCCCGGCAGGTACAGGACAAAACGCTGATCCTGATCACCCACCGGGAAACCATTGCGCAGCTCTGCACTTCGGCAGTAAGGCTGCATAAAGAAGATGCCTGATTAGATCTTACAGGGAGTTAAACTCATCCAGTGCCTGGAAAAAGGCTGCAATATTCTCCTGCGAAACCTGGGGAGGTACGTCACATCCTGTGGACAATACAAAGTTCCGGCAGGAAGCTGTAGCCTCCAGCAAGGCCAGGGTTTCTTTTCTGACAACCTCCGGAGAGGCCTGTTTCATAATTCCGACGGGATCTATGTTTCCCATGACCAACAGACTGGAAGGGCATTCCTGCAGGGCGCTCACCATATCTATGGCGTTCCCGAAATGCAGTGCGGCCGCCCCGCTCTCCACCATGGCCTGGGTACACTGTCCGGTGTTACCGCAGTTATGAAGGATTACCGCAAAGTCATCGTCCTGCAAGGTTTGTACGATCTGCCGGATAAACACGGTGGAATAGGCCATGCAGTCTTCATTGGAGAGCAGCCCGGCTGCCGGTTCTGCGATGAAGACTCCCGAAGCTCCCAGACGTTTCAGTTCTGCACAATACTTGAGAATAAATGCCGTACATTTATCCAGCAGCTGAAGAATCACTTCCGGATCTGTATAAATGGCAACCATGATTTCTGACATGTCATACAAACATCCGGCCAGTGAGAAAGGGCCGATGCATCCGGCCAGTACGGGACGGTCGGTGATATGTTCCACTGCCAGCCGGACAGCTTTCAGGTATTCGGGTACCCGTCCTGCCTGCAAATCGGGAACCTGCAAGGCTGCCACGGAGTCTGCATCACTGACCAGTCTGCCCACCACACTGGGAACTTCATCTTCCGGAAAGTTTATCTGATATCCGAAGGCCTCAGCTTCCACCGTCAGGTCCATGATGGTGGAAGTGGCAAAAGAGGGATAATGATCGGCCAGGTATTTGATGGCTTCGTAATGTACACGGCCGTCTGTCACGGCTTCAATCACCCGGTGTCCCGTCAGTTCTATTCCGGGATGGGTCATTACAGGAACAGCCACACGCTTGCTGTTCTGAAATATTTCATTGATCCATTGATTCATAACAAGTCCTCCTATTACTCTTTTTCACCTCTCAGGCACTCAGCTTGTTCAATGTTTCCACCAGATCCTGCGGACCGTCTGAATAATAGTCGACTCCGATCTGTCTGGCAAAATCCGCCGTCACGGGTGCTCCTCCGATAAATGTCTTGACTTCCGGATGTTTTTCCTTGAGCAGCTGATTAATCTTTTCCATGTGAATCATGGTGGTGGTCAGCAAGGCAGACATGCAGACAAAGGCTCCCGGATGCTGTTCCAGGGTTTCTTCAAATTTCTCAGCCTTTACATCCACTCCCAGATCAATCACCTCGTATCCGTTTCCTTCCACCATCATGGCTACCAGGTTCTTGCCGATATCATGCAAGTCTCCTTCCACGGTGCCGATAATGACCGTTCCCTTACGCTGCACGCTTCCGTCCTTAAAGAACTTCTTGAGATGATTCATCGCCGTTCCCATTGCCTTGGCACTCATCAGTACCTGGGGAACAAACACCTGATTGGCCTTGAATTTCACTCCGATACGTTCCATTCCGACAATCAGACCTTTCTGAAGAATATCTGACGGAGAAATTCCTTCATTCAGTGCCTGCAAGGTCAGCTCATCGGCTCCAGGCTGTCCTTTCATGGCAGGGGGATAAGGGGTTTTCTCGTTAATCTTACCCAACTCCACACATTTTGCAATTCGTTCTAACAACTCTTCCATATTTATAGACTTTAATTATTACCAAAATACATAATAAATCACACCCAGAATAGCCAGGATCACTCCGCTCAGGAGCTTGAAGGTCCAGGTGGTGGCAAACAGTCCCGGCTCCAGAATAATTGCTCTTTCATCTGTCTTCTTGCCGGACAACAGCCCAAACACCACGATCAGCAGTACGCAAAGGATAAAGACATAGGCCATCCGGGCAATAAAGGAGATCTCCGGGAAAAACAGCATAAGTACCAGCGAGAAGACAAAGGTTCCTGCAGCCGCAGCCAGGGCTCCTTTCATCTCTGCCCGTTTCCAGAAGAATCCCATGACAAAGATGGCCAGGGCTCCCGGACTAATGAAACCGGTAAACTCCTGTATAAACTGGAAGGCCTGTTCCAGACCGGCCAGTGCAGGGGCGATCAGTACGGCCAGTACCAGACTGAAGAATCCGAAACAGCGGCCGACATTCACCAGACGTTTCTCCGGCACATCCTTTCCCGCAAAATATTCCTTGTAGATATCCATCGTGAAAATCGTCGTGATGCTGTTTACCATCGAGGCCAGCGAACTGACCACGGCTGCCACCAGTGCTGCGAATGCGATCCCTTTCACTCCCGAAGGGATAAAGTTATGCATCAGCCAGGGATAGGCCTGATCGGGCTTCTCCAGAGGGGCATCCAGGGCAAAAGCTACGATTCCGGGGATCACGACGATCAGGGGAAGAATCAGTTTCAGCAGACCGGCAAAGACGAGTCCCATACGGGCTTCCGAAAGACTTTTGCCTGCCAGGGCACGCTGGATGATGTACTGATTGCATCCGAAATAATACAGGGCACTGACCCACAGTCCGCCCAGGATGACCCCGATTCCCGGCAAATATTTATAATCCGGATTGGAGGGATCAAGAATCATGTCAAACTTTTCCGGAACCTGCGCTATCAGTTTCTGCATTCCGGCTATTGCACCGGCATCTTCCGAATAGTGATTCAGGGCTATGTAGGTAGTCAGCAGACCGCCCCCGATCAGGAAGATCACCTGTACCATGTCGGTCAGTGCCACCGCTTTCAGTCCTCCATAGATGGCATAGGCTCCGGCAAAGACAGCCAGACAGACAATACTGAATCCGACCGGTATGTCGACCACTTTATGAATGGCCAGGGCTCCCAGATAAAGGATGGAGGTCAGATTGACAAAAATAAAAACCAGCAGCCAGAAGAATGCCATGAGAGTCTTGACTGGTTTTCCATAACGGATTTCCAGAAACTGAGGCATCGTATAAATTTTCGTCTTCAGGAAGATAGGCAGAAAAAATACGGCAACCACAATCAGGGAAGCGGCAGCTACGAACTCATAGGAAGCGATTCCCAGTCCGATGGCAAAGCCGGATCCGGACATGCCGATAAACTGCTCTGCCGATATATTGGACGCTATGACGGAAGCTCCGATTGCCCACCAGGGCAATGTATTCCCTGCCAGGAAATATTCCTTCGAGTCTTTTACGCCTCCTTTACGGGTACGGGAACACCAAAGGCCTATTACCACGATCAGGAGTACATAAACGATGAAGATGACACTGTCTAAAACGGAGAATGTGTTCATAATCTGCTCTTATCTTACACGCAAAATAATGCTGCCACTGATCACGTCTCCCACTTTAAGCGGTTTCCGGTAAGGCGCATAATGGCTGCCTAAAAACATTTCGTCGCCTGCCGTCACAAAGTCTGCCACCAGGAAGCAGGTCTTCTCTCCTTCTTTCCAGGAACGCCAGTGCTGCCGGCCGTCAGAAACAACCGTTACCCGGGACTGTCCTTCCACATCCTGCAATCCTGCATACCAGATGTTTCTACGGGTAGAACGGAAATCGTTGCTTCCCAGCTGGTTGAAGTCCTTGCTCCATGCCCAGGCCGGTTTGATACGGGGATTCTGTACGGCAGGTACTTCCGGATAAAAGCTCTTTGCCGTACCGGACGGACGGCTGATATGATCTGCCGGATAGACGCTCCAGAGTCCCTTTCTGCGCCAGAAGGTTTCTTCAAATCCGGCAGGGGTCTCAAAGACCATTCCCCATTGTCTCGGATTGACAGCCGTACGAACCGTAAACTGATAATCAACCCGGATCTCTCCGTTCGCATTGCATATCATTTCATACTGTCCGTCGAAACCGTCATACGATCCGCTGACTTTCAGACGGACGTCCTGTCCTTCTTCTGAAACTTCCACACCGGTTACTTTCCATCCTTTGCACAAATCATTGAATACCGGAGTCTCGGCATTATGGTTCGGATAGCATCCTCCGCCTGTCAGAGGTAGCGCCATCAGCCACGGACCTCCGGAAAGTATCTGTCTGTTGTCTTTCTCCATGGAAAGGATCATTCCGGTAGAACGGTCTACCAGACAGTTGAAGTTCTTTCCGTATATGCGAATGCGGGATTTATCCTGTTTCACCTTCGTACGTTGTCTGGCTGGTGCTTCCACCTGATTCTGCTTCTGCTCACCCACCGGAATCAGATACTCATCGGCCACAAATCCTCTGGGGTCGACAAATTCCAGGCTCAGCTGATTGGAAGCAGAAGGATCACTGACCTCTACCACCAGTTGTCCACGGCCCTGAGGGGCTACATCAAGTACAGACATTCCGCTTTCCTTTCCGTAAGTCCAACGGATCTTCAGCTCGTTCAGGTTCGTATAAGTATAGCGGTTTTCCACATCAATCACCAGTCTCCGGGCGGGTTCCAGGGCTTCGGTATGTAACTTGACCGGACTATAGATCTTTTTCATGTCCCAGTACTCAGGCTTCGGACGGCGCCATCCGTCCACAGGTCCCCAGGCACCGTATCCCACTGCATTTCCGTCCGGCAACTGGAAAATGTCATCAATACCCGACCAGATTGAACCGCCGAGAACACCATCTGTTGCATACATGTTCTCCCACATCGGAGCCAGTGCCAGGGCCCAGTCACTGCGGATACCGGGATCAGTCACCAGTTCACTGCGGTTATAGACGTTCAGATGACAGTATTCTCCGTACGTCATCGGACGGTCACTTTTGGCCGCTTCCTGATATCCTCCCGGTCCGGGATAATGAATGTTGGCTATCGGAGCCGTACTGCCCTGATTGTTGAAACCGCCATAGGCCTGATCATGGAAAGCAAACGGACGGGTCGTATCCGCTTTCTTCATGTATTCGGCAACCTGTGCAAATCCTTTGTTCCAGTAGGATTCGTTGGCCATCGACCAGAAAATGACTGAAGGATGGTTCCGGTAGAAATGTACAGTTTCCATATCAGCCTGCAGAACGTAGTCATAATATTTTTCATCCTTATAATTCAGCTTCTGCCAGTTCTCATTGGCATGATGACCGATCCAGCATACAGGTGCTTCCAGTTCGACAAACAGCCCCAGTTCATCGCAATATTCAATGAACTCTTCTGCCGGAGGATAATGAGAGGTTCGGATGAAGTTACAGTTGGCAGCCCGATACAGTTCTGCATCGGCCTTCCATTCCTCATCGGTCAGCGAACGTCCGTAAAGAGGATGAGCCTCATGACGGCAGACTCCTCTCAACTTGACAGGACGGCCGTTGACCAGCAGACGGTTTCCCCGCACCTCCACTTCACGGAAGCCGAATTTTTTCTCAATCTGTGCTATGGAATTTTCTCCTTCATACAAATCCAGATGAAGCCGGTACAGGTTGGGATGCTCATTGTCCCACAGCAAAGGTGACTTCACGTCCATCTCCAGCCATCCCTTCCAGGTTTCTCCCGGAGCGATTTCCGGCAAGTTCAGGGAACCGGATGCCTCATGCTTGTCCAAAACGGCCTTCAAAGACACTTTCCGGGACGGACGGTCGGAGTCGTTTCTGACCGCTACATAAAGTTTCAGACGTGCATCCCGATAGTTCTCGTCCAGGTCTGTCTGAATACGCAGATCCGAGAGATGAATGTCAGGAACAGCGAACAGGGTAACCTTACGGGTGATACCTCCCAGCTGATGAGCGGCATATTGGGTAAGGCTTCCCAGCATATCGGCCAGCGATTCACTCCGCACCTGAAGAGACAGGACATTCGTTCCATCCTGCAAGGCATCCGTAATGTTGACTTCATACGGTGTCATTCCTCCCAGATGGGAACCTACCTGACGGTGGTTGACAAACACCTTATATTCACTATGAACTCCGTCAAAACGAAGGATGACCTGCTTGTCTTTCCAGTCCTGCGGAACTTCAAAGTTTTTCTGATAACGGGCAAATGCGGCTGAATCCACCTTAAAGCCCTGCATGCACCATTCTCCCGGTACCATAATGCGATGCCAGTCTTCTCCTTCCGCCTGTTCTGAGAACAGCCACTCCCCATTGAGGGAAAGCTGATTCCGGTAGACATCTTTCACGGAAGCCGGTACCGGGACATAGGTCGGCAACACCTGTTCCGCATCCACCTGAGTGTCTACCACATAAGCCTGAACCGACTTCAATGCCTCGCGTGACTCTTCAGACACGGCAGCCAGCTGTCCCGGATCGGAAGATAAAATCCGGATCTCGGAAATAATGGCATTAGGTCCCTTGACGGGATTCACCACCATCACGAACTGACCGTAGGCAAACGAGTGACGGGGCAAATCAATTGTTTTCTTTACTACCTCTCCCGCCGGAAGATGGATAGACTCACAGACCGGATTTCCATCGGCGACAATTTCTATGATCCGTTCACTGTCGGCCAGAAAAGTCACTTCCATCCGATAGTCGGCATGAATATCCATCTTATCGAATGCATAGATCACCTTCCCGCCGAAATTGCAGGAACGCTGGGCCGTGCTGCCCGACAGTTCAGCCGGCATTTCATAATTTTCCCCCAAAACCAGATGAGGCTGTTTTCCTTTCTCGCCACAGTCGTCATAAGCCACTTCCACCCATTTCTTGTCTTGCGACCAGGAAGTCAGGGTCAGACTTAACAGACCTCCCAACAACAGTATCTTTTTCAATCTCATACACAGAATGCTTTTTCAGTATAACCAATCCTTTTTACGGCAGTTTCCCGCTCTTGTCTGAATCTGTCTTTGCATTAACCGATGGTTCCTACAGTTTTCAGCAAATGGAAGAAATTCTCCATCGGAGTATCCAGCTGCACATGGTGAGTCGGAGCACAAATCCATCCTCCTCCCTTTCCTACAGAGTTTTTCAGCCATGCATATTCCTTTTCTATCTGTTCAGGAGTTCCCATGGGCAAGGTTGACTGAACCGCCACTCCCCCGAAGAAGCAAAGCTGATCTCCATATTTTTCCTGCAGGATCTCCGGATTCATACATTCCGTCTGGATAGGATTCAATACATCCAGACCGATTTCGATCAGATCGGGAATAATGTCGTAATTACAGCCGTCTGTATGATAAGCCACCTTGATATCCGGCTTAATTTCTTTCACCGTGCGGATGATATCGGCCATTCTGCCCTTGAAGAACTCGCGCCACAGTTCCGGATCAATCATCAGTGAATCCTGTGCTCCCATGTCATCACCCAGCCAGATCATGTCAACGCCTATCTGTGCCATCTTCTTAGCCACTTCCTTATGGAAGCCTCCGGTCTCATCCAGCAGGTGATTGGTCAGATCCGGATTGATATAAAAATCGGTCATCAGTGTATCAAGTCCTCTCAAAGCCCATGCAGACTCAAAGATGGTACAGTGAATACGCCCGATAATATAATATTCATCGCCATATTCCTTCACCAGACGCTCCACATTCTTATAAAGCTCCGGCCGGTGAGGATCGGGTGCCTTATAAGCCATTGCCAGTTCATCATTATCCCGCAGAGGATTCCGGGCAATGTTCGTATAATGTCCGATGCCAAACGGAGTTTCATAAGGATCAATCTTCCATTCGACACCCCATTCGTCCGTGTAAGGCTCCTGCTTCAAGTAATAGTTGGCAGACCATCCGACACTGGCCTGAAGCAAATCCTGTCCTGTCAGCTTCTCCAGCTCATATCCGTACCAGTCTCTGTGGTGTGGTTCCGAAAACTGTCTGGGAAGATGAAAGACTTCGCGTAAACGATCTGCAAATTCCGGAGTAAATGTGGCCTGAAAAGGAGGCCTGTCCGTTTCTTCATGATTTAAAGCTCTGATAACCCGTTCTCTATGTTTCATAATCGTATTAGTTTTTTACTGCTGACAAATTTACACGTTGCTTTTTAAATCGTTTTATAGTATATTTGCATGGTTGTGTGATTTATTTGCCTGAACAAAAAGATGAAAACAAACTCCTTACATCAGATGGAAGCTACCTTCGAAAAAGTAGAGAAGAGAAAAGGAACTTCATTTTCTGTGGTTTCGTACACGAATCCCTACTTTGCCGCACCTTTACATATCCATCCGGAATATGAACTGATTCTGATAGAGGAAGGCAAAGGACTCAGCTTCGTAGGCGATTCCATCCAGGATCTTTCTCCGGGCGACTTCATGCTGATCGGAAAGAATCTCCCCCATCTGTGGCTCAGCGCAGACGAATACTACCAGAACTCCGGACTGGTTTCACGGTCTGTCTATACCCAGTTTGATGACCGGATCTTTCCCGCCAGCTTACACGACATTCCCGAACTGGAGAATATTTATTCCCTCCTGAAGAAATCTCAGAAAGGGGTCTTCTTTACCGGAGGCAGCATTGAGGCTTTAAAAGAACTGTTCCGCTCCCTGGTTACCAAAGAAGGATTTGAAAAGATCGAAGGACTTTATACTTTACTCTACAGGCTAAGTTCCGAATGCAATCATGCAACCCTGACAACAGAGAACTATATCAACAGTGATTCGACAGAAGATCCGATTATCAACAAGGTGCATCTGTTTATCAACAAGAACTACCAGAACAATATCGCCCTGGAAGACATTGCGTGTAATGTCGGTATGAATCCAAGTGCACTTTGCAGATACTATAAAAAACATACCGGGAAAAGAATGTTTGAATACCTCACGGAACTGAGAATCTCATACGCAACCAAACTGCTGATCAACAAAAACATCAATATCAGCCAGGTGGCATACGACTGCGGCTACAACAGTCTCTCCCATTTCAATCATCAGTTCAAGCAGGTAACCGGCTATACCCCCAGTGAATACGCTCAAAAACTGTAATGCCCGTTGCAGCTGAATCGTGCGGTCGTTGCGGCCCAATCGTGCGGTCGTTGAAGCCCAATCGTGCGGTCGTTTGAGGCCAATCGTGCGGTTGTTGAAGCCCAATCGTGCGGTCGTTGCTTTTGCATTGACCAGTCAATGCGAGGACATCGTGCAGTCGATTGACTATGCCTTGTTCCATAAAAAAGAGGGATTACAGCCACGGCTTCACAGCCGGTTCTCTGTAATCCCTCTCAAGACAAACTTTATTATTTATCCAGAAAAGCCTGTTAATTCAGAATCACACCTGCATCGCTGGTCGGATTCTGTGTCAGCGTACATCCGCTCGGATATGCATTGATCGCACTTTGCGGAATGTAATAAGTTACACGATAATCCGTAGCCGGAACATCTTCCATTGCATTGTGCGGACCCGGATAATGACGGGTCAACGGTTCACCGTTACGGAATACGTCATAGCTTCGCTCTGCCTGATAAGCCAATTCAAGCTGACGTTCCTTGTCGATAAGTTCAGGAGCATTATTAGCATCCAGAGAAGCATATCCGGCACCCGGAATAGAGCGTTCACGAATGGTATTCAGGTCAGTCAGGGCAGCACCGTAATTACCCAGTTTGGCATATGCTTCAGCACGGTTCAGGTAAATCTCACCCAATCGGGAAATAATCGGTGAATGCAGGTGAGATTCTTCACCTTCGTAAGAACACTTCGTAATGTAGAACATCGGATATACACGGTTCAATGACATCTGATAATCAATGACACCAGTATAGGTCTGTCCGTCGGAATACTGGATGGAATAGATCTGTTGGGAAGCATCCACCGGAGTCATCGCATAAGTCTTGTCCACACCGTCAATGGTTTCTGTACAAGTATAATTGCCTCCGTTCTGGTTCAGCTTAGCCTGCACGTAGTTGAAGTTGATCACATTGCCACTGGTATCATATACATTCTTGATGAAACGGAACACATTCGTATAATTTCCGTTATCATCCTGTACATACTGCGGAGCAATGAAGTTGGCACGTGCATCTACAATCTTTTTGCTGTCCGGACGCCAGTCGTTACGTCCTGTCTCATTCAGCAGGTCGAGATACTTGGCACTGGCATACATTTCGCCCCAACCCATACCTCCGACAACACCATACATACCGCCGATACCGTAATAATGGTCATATCCGGAGAACTCGGAAGCCACACGCTTCACTACGAAAATGGATTCCTTATTATTTTCAGGAACAATCGTATTATAAGTCATGAATTCATCGTGTCCCAACAGTTCATACTGACCGGATTCAATCACCTTAGTGGCATAATCAACGGCCAGCTGGGCATATTCCGCATTCGGATTGCTGTAAGTTCCACTCATATACAGGTAAACTCTGGAAAGCATGGCCTGTGCAGCTTCCTTGGATGCGTATGCCGGTCCCTTGTTCTCTGTAATCATGGCTTCTGCCTTCTTCAGGTCACTGATGGCCTGTTCATAAACTTCCTTCACAGTCGAACGGTCGGGCAACTGAAGATTGTCCATATCATCCGGAGTACCATTGACGATAGGCACACCCAGATTCTTGTCAGGAGCCTGATAATACGGACGGCCGAACGCACGGCACAGGTAGAAGTACATCATACCACGGATGTAATAACATTCGCCCAGCTTACTGTCAATTTCCGGATCCTGTCCTTCTTCAATCATCTTGATGATATTTGAAGCCTGGGCAATGGCCTTATAGCCATAATCCCAGAAGTTCTGAAGACGGTAGTTGTTCGGAGTACGGGAGAAGGTTATGAATTCATAAAATGCATCGGTAGATGCACCACGGATCATCATATTATCACCAGCATATTCGCCGAGACGGTGCATCGGATCTGACCAGTCTTTCAACTGGGCATAAGCACCATCCACCAGACCGTCCAGGGAAGCCAAAGGATCATTCGTAATCTGTTCTGCAGACATGCTGCCTTTGGGCAGGCGTTCAATGTCACATGATGTCAATGTTCCGCACAGACAGGCGGTCACCAACAAAGAGGTTGATATAATCTTTTTCATACGAATCAGCTAATTAAAAGGTTAAGTTAATACCAAACATGTACTTGCGGGTAGAGGGATAAACACTCGGACCGGTAGAACCGATTACAGAACCTCCACTGGCCGGAATTTCAGGATCCACACCAGAATATCCGGTTACGCAGAACAGGTTTTCACCGGTAAAGAAGATACGCATATTCTGAATGTAGTATTTCGGCAACTTCAGGTTGTAACCGATAGTCAGTGAACGCAGCTTCAGATAGTCACCATCTTCCAGATAACGGGTAGAAGCTTTATTGGAGCTGGATGAGTTATTGTAGGAAGCAACAGGATGCGTAGCAATGTCACCCGGCTTTTCCCAACGGGTCCATCCGTCCATCAGTTTCATCTGGTTACGATCTGTATAGGCACCATCAGAATCGTATTCCTGACGAGAATAGTTATAGATCTTGCCACCGATGGAGTAACCGAATACAGCTGTCAGATCAATGTTTTTCCATGCAAGAGTTGTATTGAATCCACCAAACAGTTTCGGAGTGGAAGCATCACAGATCACCTGATCTGCTTCTGCATAATTTTCAGTGATTTCACGTCCGGTGATATTTCCATTTTCATCTTTGGTATGCTTGTACCATTGCGGAGCTCCCGTTTCAGGATTGACACCTGCCCATTCTACCATGTAGAAGCTGTCGCTGTCATAGTCTTTTTTCAGAATCTTGTCGGCTTCACCGGCGATACCGATACCACCGCTACGAATGATTTCCGTATTGTTTCCATACAGTTCCTTGATACGGTTTCTGTTATGCCCCAGGTTCATTTCTACACTCCAGTTCCAGTCTCTGGTACGGATGATATCGCCACCGACAGTCAGTTCAATACCCTGGTTTTCCATTTCACCCACATTCTTCCAGCGGGAAGTTACACCGGTAAGACCGGATACAGGTACAGCAAACAGAATATTGGAAGTATACTTGTAGTAATAATCGAATGAGAAGCGGAAACGTTCATGGAACATAGATGCATCTAAACCGACACCCGTCGTATAAGTCTTTTCCCAGGTAAGTTCCTTGTTACCGATCTGACTGATCAAAGCAGCGGAAGTTCCGTTATACTTTGCAGAGATAGAATAAAGGTCATACTGCGGATAAAGTGAACTTGGACGGTTACCTACCGTACCATAGGAAGCACGTAATTTCAGGTTGTTCACCCAATCAGCCTTGAACCATTTTTCACGGTTGATATTCCATCCGGCACTGACAGAGAAGAAGTTACCATATTTGTTTTCATCACCGAAATTGGAAGCACCATCCCGACGGAAAGAAACTTCACCCAGATAACGGTTGTCATAAGAATAAATTGCCTTGAAGAGATAAGACTGCATAGCCCATTCGCTCAGGCTTCCGCCTACATCTTCAGGAATCGCTGTAACATCAAGTACCTCAAATCCGGGTACAAAACCGGTACCGGTAGCTGAAATAGCCTTGCCCTGATAGTCATTGAATTCATACGCCAGCAAGGCATTCAATGAATGTTTATCCCACATTTTGTTGAAACGCAGAATCTGGTTGGTATAACGGCGTACGGTATTGCTCTGATATTCCTCCAAACGTCCGTTTACACCGGAAGCTCCCTCGCATCGGGGATCAGAATAAGAATTATAGTAATAACCGGTCCAGCGGAAATTATTGACAGAGTTAAAAGTCAGCCAGTCCGTAATCCGGATATCAAAATCAAAGTTTCCACTGAACTCATAGGTCTTGTAGTCTGTATGGTTACCATAGCTCAGGTCGTTCAAGTAGTTGGTTGACTGGCTGTTCACCCATCCGCTGTAACGGTCGGGAACCAGATTGCCGTTTTCATCATACGGACTGTCCCACGGGAACATAGAGTACATGGCTGTTACAGAATACTGGGCATCATGCGTATTACGCATTGCACCGGCAACAGACGGTTTGATGGTCAACCAGGAGAAAGGTTTGTAATTGGTACGATAACGGAAGTTGTAACGCTGCAGATCATATCCTTTCACTGCACCTTCTTCGTCATAGTAACCCATAGAGAAATAAGAATTGATTTTTTCACCGCCTCCGGAAAGAGAGACATTATATTCCTGAGTCACGCCGCTTTGAGTCGCCAGATCCCACCAGTCAAAATTGGCATTGCGCAAGTCTTCATTCCAGCGTGGAAAATTGATCTGGTCAGCATTGCTGAATGACTTATAGTAATCATACAATTCAGCACCGTCCATCATTTCCAGATTTCCATTATTCAATCTGCTGACACCGGCCTTGGCTGATACATTGATAGTCATCTTACCGCTCTTGCCGCTCTTGGTTGTTACCAGGATAACACCGTTGGCTCCCTGAGAACCATAAATAGCTGTAGATGCAGCATCTTTCAGGATGGTCATGGTTTCGATATCGGCAGGATTCAATTGTCCGGCTCCATCACCGACAATTACACCGTCGATTACCCACAACGGAGATGAACTACCGTTGATAGATGCCTTACCACGAACCATCACGGCACCGCTTGAACCCGGCTGACCGGAACCCGGAGCAACGAAAACTCCGGAAACTTTACCGTTCAACATGTTTTCCACATTGGCCGTAGTAACATCCTTCAGTTTATTTTCCTTGACTGTCTGTAAAGAACCGGTCAGACTTTCACGGCGCTGAGTACCGTAACCGACAACTACAACTTCATCCAGCGTTTCGGTGTCTTCCTTCAGGTTTACCTTCATGTTGGGTTCAGCCTTCACTTCAATGGTCTTATAGCCGACAAATGAAATCTGCAGGACAGCACCTGCCGGTGCATTCAGTTCATACACACCATCCAGGTCTGTAATCACCCCATTAGTCGTTCCCTTCACAATGACATTGGCACCAATCACAGGTTCACCAGTCGATGCGTCCAGAACCAAACCTTTTACCTTCATCGTCTGCTGGGTAATCTCATTGGGAGAGGCGGCTTCAACAGAAGTCGGAAGTGCAGCCATTGGCAAGGATGTACAACAGAATGCACCCGTCAAAATTGCCAGTCTGCCTCGGTAATTTACATTTCTTAGTTTCATAATATTAAAATTATATTAATAACAATGATTAATAGTTATCTAAATAAAGGTTATCACAAAGCTATAGAAAAAATTCAAATAAACAATAGAAAATATTAAATTTTATAATAACAACTTTCTTCTTTAGCCTGATCTGCTGAAAAAGGAAATCCCCCGCCCCAGCCTTTACAACGGAAAGCCGGAACAGAGGATTCATTCAAAGTCTGATCAATCAGACTGGAACAATTTTTATTTATCACCTGTCTGATTCGAATTCTTTCTCAATTTCTTCAATCGTAGGCAAACTACCCCGAAAATCTTTCGGTAGAACTTGCCCTAATTCATAATCGGAAATTCCGATAGGCTTCTGAATATCACGCAAGGCATATTCTGCCTTGATACGGTCTTTACTTTTGCAAAGCAACAACCCGATAGTCCGGTTATCCCCTTCCCGGCAAAGAATATCATCTACAGCAGAACAGTAGAAATTCAATTTGCCGATATATTCCGGCATGAACTCTGTATCTTTTAATTCGATTACTAAGTAACGGTGCAGAAAGGCATTATACATCAATATGTCAATATAATAATCATCACCAGACACCTCTATATGATACTGCCGTCCCATGAAAGCAAAGCCAGCCCCCATTTCTACAAGGAATTTCTCCACATGCTTCACCAAACCGATTTCTACATCACGCTCATTGTATTGCTCCGTGAAAGTCAGCATATCAAATATATATGGGTCTTTAAGCATTAATTTCACATCATTTGCTTCCGGAACAGGCAGGGTTTCTGTGAAATTGTCAGCCAACGCTCCATGCTTGCCATAATCATCAAATTTGATGGCTTCTTGCAGATAGCGTGTTGTCCAGTGATTGGTAATGCTCTGCACCATATACCAATATCGTGCACGAATATCTTTGACCTGCTTTATCAATACAAGATTATGCGTCCAATCCAGATGCTTGATGGGGAGGGTGAAATTATATTCATCCAAATGCGAAATCAGTGATTTCGCATTTGGAGAAGCCGCTCTCTTTATCATCGTAAGTTCCTGATTATATTCGTTGAAAAACTGCACCATATATTGCATATTACGTACAGTAAATCCTTTTATTTCGGAATAATCGTTCTTCAAATCCGCTGCCAGCCGTTGCAAGGTTTTCTTACCCCAACCGTCTGCTTCTTGACAACCTCCCGTCTGTTTTTGATTTGCCCGACTGTCTAATTCGCCCTTTAGCCTGATCTGCTGAAAAAGGAAATCCCCCGCCCCAGCCTTTACAACGGAAAGCCGGAACAGAGGATTCATTCAAAGTCTGATCAATCAGACTTGCCAAACATATATTACCTCAGAAAATCTACCTGAGAAAAAGGTATCATAAACGTATTTTGATCAGTCCGGAAACCGGAGTTACCTCCAGTTCCTTGCAATAATCACCCCAGGCTATTTCAGGGTAGTCCCAGCGATTATTGACATAAAGGATCAGCTGGTCATCCGACATCTTGTTCATTCTGCATCCCAGACTGCCTTCACGCGACAGCACGGTCAGCAAATGATTATCCGCAGTTTTCAGCTGATACTCATAAATGTTCTCTTTCATTCCCTTTGCCTTATTCGTCAACGGACGCTGACAGATGGCTCCCTTGTCTGAGAAATAGTAATAATTATAGGTGTCCATATTCCAGGGCTGCTGCGGATCTTCCCCATATTCCACTTTTTTCTTATTATATAAAGGAGTCTGTCCTGCATTTCCGGCAAAATTATCTTCCGGGTAATAAGACCAGTACCCGTCACGTTTCCATTCCAGTTCTGCAAAATTATCCGTCAGATAGAACTTCAATCCGGCCTCTCTCAGCCAGCCGTTCGGTTCTCCCTGAGTCTGATAGTTGAATGTCACTGTTCCGTCAGCCTCCACAGTCATCTGAAGTTCCAGATCAACACCCAAATAGTTTCCGGAAAGGAAGACATGGCATTCCGAGCCTTTCAGCGCGTAACGAAAATCCTTCTTCTTCCAGTCCTTGTCGGCAACAATGTAGTTTCGGGCTTTGTCACGGACCTCTGCTCCGGTCAGGTGGTTCACATTCAAATCCAGATTCAGGAACGGACCTTTCCGGATGACAATTTCTCCATGTGAAGTTACATTTTCCATCAGTCCGGTAGACTTGTTAAAAGGAATTTCAAAACCTTTTCCTTTTAACTTCAGATATCCGTCCGTATCCTCAACCATCAGCTTCAAATTGCCGGAAGCATTCAGATATTCCGGCCGGACCGGATTTCCTATGGCTATTTCTTCCGCATCAATCAGTCGTCCTTCTGCATCAAAGAATTCGAGCAGGAAGCTGTTTCCATTTTCCCAGGCCTGAGCCGGCACGCTCAACACACCTTTGTCATGCGGATTCAGATCAGGAAGAGTTACGTCAAAAGTCTGTCCCTTGTAAGTGGCCTTAGCCGTAAGCTCATTGAGATTCGTATGGTCAAAACGGTTAAAGACCGGCAGCAGTATCGGAGTATTTCTGGTAACATCTCCCACCTGAGTCTTCAGCACACGGACAGGAGAATATGCCTTCTTGGTTCCCCAGAACTCGGGCTTTTCTCTCCGCCATACATCTACGATTCCCCATTCACCGTAACCGACACAGTTGCCGTTAAAGTCTTTCGGCTTCTTGGTATAGGCAAACTCAATCCAGTAAGGGGTTCCTTTCTTCGGAACAGGCAGCATAAATGTTTCATCGGAATAACACCAGATAGCTCCTCCCAGGCCACCCGGCGCCTTAAACAGATTACTCCACATTTTATCCAGAGAGATTGCCCAGAATCCCCGGATATTGGGATCATCCTGCAAGGTCGTATACGTGTAGCAAGGAACATGCGCCCACTCATCAAACAGAGCCGGTTTTCCTTCTCCCTGGAAACCACGGGTAGAAACATTAAACTGGGACAATGTACCGTCGCAGCCGGGATAGTGCATGCTTAACAGGTCGAATGCTGTTTTTCCTTTTTCCACCAGTCCCGGGTAACTGAATATCACCGGACGGGTCTTGTCTTCATTCTTCAGCCAGTCATACGACAGCTGGAAGTTCTTTCCATAAACGGATTCGTTACCGATCGACCAGAAAAGCACGGAAGCATGCGAACGGGAAGTAGCGACCATCTCTTCCAGCTGACCCAGATACTGGGCAGTAGCTTCCGGATCATCCTGACTCTTTCCGGGAGCATAATTCTTCTGACGGTAAGTATCCACAAAACAAACCGCCGTTTCACATTCTACATAAATACCTTCCCGGTCACAATATTTCAGGAAACTTTCTGTGGGAGGATAATGAGAAGTCCGGACAAAATTCATATTGGCACGCTTGAACAGCGCTGCATCCAGACTGTCCAGCTCCGGAGTAGAAGTACGCCCCAACGTAGGATGGATGTCATGACGGCAGGCTCCACGCAGCTTCACCTGCTTGCCATTGACCAGCATGCGGTCACCTTTCACCTCAATCTTCCGGAAACCGATTTCACGTTCAAACGAATATCCGCCGTCAGCCGACTGGACATTCACCTGCAAGACATAAAGGTTCGGATGTTCAGCATCCCACAACTCCGGACGGCTGATTCTGAAACGATGTTCATTGTCTCCCTGCTGACAGGCCAGAACACCGGACTCCAGGCAAACCCGGCCGCTTTTCTTCTCCTTTAAAGTAAATGAAACCTTGGCAGAAGCAGACATGGAATAAACAATGCGCAGATCAGCATCCTGATAAGCATCATCCAGCAAGGTCTCAACAAAGAAATCCCGCATGTTGCTTTCCGGAAGTGCATAGAGGGAAACACCTCTCAAGATTCCTCCGATAGGATGATGGGCATATCCTGAAGCATAAGATATGTCATTCAGCCGGTCGGTTACTTCCAGACGGATTTCGTTTTTCTTTCCGATGCGGATCAAAGAGGTGATATCCGTTTCCCAGCGGGTAAATCCTCCGGCATGTTCGGCTGCCTGCTTGCCGTTGACCCACAAACGTGCATACGAATAAACTCCGTCAAAGCGTAAAATCACCTGCTTGCCCCGATAGTCAGCCGGCACAAGAACCGTCTTCTTATACAAAACCGGTTTATCATGTTCAATGCCATATCCCTGCATGGCCAGTTCCCCCGGAACCGTCACACGTTCCCATTTCTCTCCCGGAGCATACTGAAACTGCCACTCTCCGTTCAGGGAAATCACCTCGTCACGGACTCCCTCAACGACATCCGGCAGGGTACGCTGCACATTCTCCGCTTCCAGCATGCTTGCAAACCCCAGCAACAGCATGCTCAAAATTAAATGTTTCTTCATTTTCATATCTTGTTATCTTTAAAATTATTCATAAGGAAAAAACAAATGCTCACAATAGAGGTCCTGAAATTCCGCTGCTGTTTCAAGCGGACAATAGACCAGACGCTGCAAAATATCTTTCCAGCCGGCAGTGTCCTGTCCGGTCAAAGAAAGTTTGCATCCCCAAAGGGCTGCATTGGGCAAGACCTGAAACCGGTCAGACGGAACCTGGGACAAAAGCCCCAGACGTTTGATTTTATCTACATTCAGGTGGTTGCCCAGTCCTCCCGTCACATACACACGGGTCAGATCTTCCATCCGGATTCCACTGTATTTCAGCAAGAAGGAAATGCCTGTTGCGATGGCAGCCTTGGCCAGTTGGAACTCACGGATATCGGCCAAAGTCAGGAACACTCCGTCCGCCAGCTGAAAATCTCCTGTATTTTCATCGGTTGTCATCCCTGTAAAATCAATGAACCCCTGCTGCAACAAACAATCAACGGCCTCAACCAGTCCGCTTCCACACAAGCCTTTGGGGGGTTCTCCTCCGATGGTAGTCACCACAAACTTTCCATCTTCAAACTCCACTCCGCTTATGGCCCCGTCGGAAGCCCGCATCCCACACGAAATATTAATACCTTCAAAAGCCGGCCCTGCAGCAGTAGAAGTACACCACAGTTTTTGCCGGTTGCCTGCAACCATCTCTCCATTGGTTCCCAGATCGATCAACAGGACATATTCATCAGAGTCAGCCATACCGCAGGCTTTGATTCCCGCCAGAATATCGCTTCCGATAAAATGACTGATGTTGGGAAGAAACTCGACGGAACAACGATCCGGCAGATCCCATCCTAATTCAGAAGGCAAGTACCTGTATCCGTCATTCAGCGGTGACTGAAAAGGTGCTGCGGACAAGGGACGGACATCATAGCCTGCGAATAAATGGTGCATAACCGTATTGCCAACCAGCCGGATCCGGGATGGAATACAACCGGGACATTCACGGAGCATCTGAGCAATCTGTTTTCCGATCTCTTCACGCAACAAATCACGCAGAAGAGCGGCCTGATGCTTATCCGACACCGCAAAGGCAATACGGGATATGATATCTGCTCCGTAGGTTGTCTGAGGATTGATTCCGCTGCAGGTTGCAAGTACCTTTCCCGTATGCAACGCCACCAGCTGGGAAACGACCGTTGTGGATCCGACATCCACAGCAACGGCATATTCCTCTTTCCCGCCGTTTCCTGTAATCTCAGACTCATCCGTCTGTATGTCCATCGCCCCCTCAGGTATTTCGATGGTCAGGTCTTCCGTCAGCACCGTCAGACAGGCCAGACACCATTCCGAGGACAAATGTTTCCGTTCGAGGAATGCCCTGTGAACTTCCGTTTTCTCTACCTGTCCGGAAAGAATCCGTACCTTACAGTTACCGCACAGTCCTTTTCCCCCACAGGGAAATTCCAGATGACAGTTTTTCAGCACTTCATAAAGAGATGTCCCTCTGTCGGCAGAAAGAGTTACTCCCAAAGGTTCAATATGTAATAGACACTGCTTCATTTTTACCACTTTAAAGAACGATAAGCGCAATTAGGCAACCTGCAGTCTCCACAACCGCTTTCTTTATAAATCACCTGATCACCTATGCCGACAACTCCACTCATGGATTTTACAGGACGCATCAGCATGGAAGAGGACAAGGTAATTCCCCACTGGTCAGCACCGGACAAAGGCAACAGTTTTTCCTGCTCTTTCAAGTCCCAGCCACAATATCCGGGCCCCCAGTGAGAGGTGATCTTCAGATGGTCTTTCGCCACTTCGTCCTGAAGTTCCTGTTTCAGCAGGCGCATCAGCTGCTCCAGGGCCCAGTTTGAAAGCTTATCCAGCCAGTAAGCCGTGATAAAATCAAACTCCTTATTATATTGTTCGATCAATCGGGAAATATCTTCACCTAACGTAATTGATACGACCGCCAGTGATGACGATCCCCTCAAAGCATGAGCTATTTTACGTCCTGTATGAAAAGGTATACCTTCCAGTACAAATCCGTCTGCATCCAGATGAATGGTTTCATAGATTCTGTAGCCTCCTGCCGGATGGATAGTGTGATTGAATGCTTCAACGACTCCTTCCAACTGATCGGCCAATGAATCACTCAACTCCAGCAAGGCGCCTGCTTCATCTGTCGTAATATGTAAGTTATACACCATAGCACACAAGGTTAATAATACAATAGCAAAGATAGAGGTTTAAAAATAAACTGCTTGTCACAAAATTTGCACATTCTAACAATATATTTGCAAAGAGAACAAAGCAAGCAAACGAAACAGAAATCTCAAAAGCTACTTCGCTTCAAATAGTTACAAATAAAACAATTTCATTTTGAATGATTAGTAAGAAATAAAAGAACAAATATTTGGTTCACATGTCCTTTTAAACTACCTTTGCAGCCGAATTTTAAAGAGATTTACATGTCAACAAAGAAATTTTTGCTAATCGGTGCAGCGACACTGATCGTTTCAAATCCAACTTTTGCAGGAGACTATCTGACCAATACGAACCAGAATGCAGCTTTTCTCCGTATGGTGGCACGAGGAGCTTCCATCGATGTAGACGGAGTTACAGCAATCCCGCCGGACTGGCTTTTCTGCCTAAAGACGGATTCCACCTGTCACTGACAGGACAGAGTGCCTATCAGACCCGTGAAATTCATGCAAGTACTCCGCTTTGGACTCAAGATGGAAATATCACCGAGAAATATTATAAAGGAACAGCTTCAGCTCCGCTTATCCCCAGTTTCCACGGTGCTTACAAACGTGACAATTGGGTAATCTCTGCCGGATTTGCCATCACGGGCGGAGGAGGAAAAGCATCCTTCGACAACGGACTTCCCATGTTTGATGCCATGGCTGCAGGCCTGATTGCCCAGCAGTCACAAGGACTGGTCACTCCTTCCATGTATGACATCAATACGGCTATGGACGGAAAGCAATACATCTATGGTGTACAACTGGGATTGAGCTACAAAATCAATGACTGGCTGAGCGTGTTTGCCGGAGGACGCATGAACTATGTGAAAAGTGGCTACGAAGGTTACCTCATCGCAAAAATGAAAGAAAGTTATGGTGGAAAGACACTTGCTGATCTACATCTGAAATGCGACCAGAGCGGATGGGGACTCACTCCGATCATCGGCATCGATGCAAAATTGGGACGATGGAACCTGGCTGCCAAATATGAATTTAAGACCAACCTGAACATAGAAAACAAGACCGACAAACTGCTGGTGCCGGATGGTGTACCGGAATCCGTACTTAAGCCCTATGCAGATGGTGAACAGACACCGAGTGACATCCCGGCTTACCTCAGTGTAGCTGCCGGTTATGAAATCCTGCCTAACCTGAGAGCTTCGGTAGAATATCATTTCTTCGATGACAAACGTGCAGGTATGCTCAACGACCGCCAGAAAACCCTGACACACGGAACCCATGAATACCTGGCCGGTATCGAATGGGATATCGTCAAAATGCTGACTGTCAGCGGAGGATTCCAGAAGACCAGTTACGGACTGAGTGATGATTTCCAGACAGACACCAGCTTCTATTGCAGTTCTTACTCACTGGGATTCGGTGCCAGAGCCAGACTCAGCGAAGCATGGAGCATTGATATTGCTTATTTTTGGACAAATTATGAAGATTACGAAAAAAGCTCAGACAACTATAACGGTACAGGAATGCCGGGAACGGATGTATACAGCCGCACCAACAAGGTATTCGGACTGAGCCTCAACTATCAATTCTAAATACAGAACAAACACGCGAGCCGTCTGTCTGCAATTCTGCAACAGACGGCTTTTTTTGTCCTGCTGTTCCAATATTCAGATAAAATAACACATCTGGCGAAAATAATTTCATCAAAATCACACCTGTCACATTTTTTTCTTAACTTTGCGCTGCATCTAAGAAAATAAGATTCAAACAACTTTTTAAAATAAGGAATTATGATGACTATTGACAAATTCAACTTTGCCGGCAAAAAGGCAATCGTTCGCGTTGACTTCAACGTACCTTTGAACGAAGAAGGTAAAATTACTGATGACACCCGTATCCGTGGTGCCCTGCCTACCCTGAAAAAAATCTTGGCTGACGGTGGTGCACTGATCATCATGTCACACATGGGTAAACCCAAAGGCAAAGTAAACGCTAAATATTCTCTGAGCCAGATCGTTGACGCTGTTGCTGCAGCTCTGGGTACTCCGGTTCAGTTTGCTCCGGACTGCGCTAAAGCACAGGAAGCTGCTGCTGCATTGAAACCGGGTGAAGTTCTGTTGCTGGAAAACCTGCGTTTCTATCCGGAAGAAGAAGGTAAGCCTGTAGGTATCGAAAAAGAAGATCCTGCTTACGAAGATGCAAAGAAAGCTATGAAGGCTTCTCAGAAAGAATTTGCCAAGACTCTGGCTTCTTACGCTGACTGCTATGTAATGGATGCTTTCGGTACTGCTCACCGTAAACACGCTTCTACTGCTGTTATCGCTGACTACTTCGATGCAGACCACAAGATGCTGGGTTACCTGATGGAAAAAGAAGTACAGGCTGTTGACAACGTATTGAAAGATATCAAACGTCCGTTCACTGCTATCATGGGTGGTTCTAAAGTATCTACTAAGATCGGTATCATCGAAAACCTGATGGATAAAGTAGACAACCTGATCCTCTGCGGTGGTATGGCATTTACTTTCGCAAAAGCACAGGGTGGTAAGATCGGTAACTCACTGGTTGAAGACGACAAACTGCAGCTGGCTTTGGATATCATCGAAAAAGCAAAAGCAAAAGGTGTAAACCTGGTTCTGGGTTGCGACTGCATCGCTGCTGATAAATTTGCTAATGATGCCAACACTCAGGTTTGCGACGACAAGAACATTCCTGACGGATGGATGGGTCTGGATGCAGGTCCTAAGACTCGCGAAGAATTCAAGGCTGCTATCAAGGGTGCCAAGACTATCCTGTGGAACGGTCCTGCCGGTGTATTCGAAATGGACAACTTCGCAGGTGGTTCTAAAGCAATCGCAGAAGCAATCGCAGAAGCTACTAAAGAAGGTGCTTTCTCACTGATCGGTGGTGGTGACTCTGTAGCTTGTATCAACAAGTTCGGTATGGCTGACCAGGTATCTTACATCTCTACTGGTGGTGGTGCTTTGCTGGAAGCTATCGAAGGCAAGATCCTGCCGGGTATCGCAGCTATCCGCGGTGACAAATAAGATTTGATTCTTATCAATCATACATTACCCCAGCAAGAAAATCTTGCTGGGGTATATTTTTGTTTTCACACATGGCAAGTACCATATCCTCATATCTGGCATTCTATTCCTGTCTTCAATCATAAATTTTCCTGTTGCAACGTAAATTTCTTGCAAAAATCATCGGCCATACAATAAATCTCTGTAACTTTATGCTCAGGGAACATAGGAGCTATCGTTTAAATGCTATAATTTGATACTATAAATTTACACTTTATTACCTCTAATATTCGGATAAATATATTAATATTTTTATCACGTTAAATTATTATGAAAACCATATTATCTGCTTTTTTATTGATATGTTGCAGTCTGATTTCACAGGCTCAGGTTTATCCGGTCAATGCTAATTTGGAAGACGAGAAATCCTTTTCCATGATTCTACTTCCTGACCCGCAAAGCTACATCAAGTTTGCAGCCAACCAGCCTCTCTTTGATTTACAGACCGCCTGGATTGCTAATAATATTGAAACACTTCATATTAAAAATGTACTTTGTACAGGAGATTTGGTAGAGCAAAACAGTATAATCCAGGCTGATGGTATCAATGGTGACCAAACAAGCCGGGAACAATGGGAAGCTGTTTCCCGTTCTTTCGAAAAACTCGATGGTAAAGTTCCTTACGTAGTATGTACGGGCAATCACGACTACGGCTACAAAGCTTCCGAGAAAAGATTCACACAGTTCCGATATTATTTTTATCCGGAACGCAACCGTTGTCTACAGGAATCATTAATTGCTGCCGGAAACAATTACGAAGGACTTCCTACTCTCGAAAACGCCGTATACGAATTCATTTCTGATACATGGGGAAAAATCCTTGTACTCAGTCTTGAGTTCGCACCAAGAGACGAAGCCATTGAATGGGCCAGACACATCATCGGGGATAAAAAATATAAGAACCATAAAGTGATACTGCTTACTCACTCTTTCCTGGATTATGAAGGCAAACGTTTTATTACGGAAAATTATCAGATGCAGGATGTGAACTATGCGGAAGCTTTATGGCAAAAACTGGTTTATCCTTCCGATAATATCAAGCTTGTAATTTGCGGTCACGAATGTCACATTACAGACTATGCACAACAAGTCAGTTTCCGGACGGACAAAAACCATTCAGGAAACGAAGTAGCCCAGATGATGTTCAACGCGCAAACAGCCGACGGTCAATGGTTTGGCAATGGAGGAGATTGCTGGCTGCGTATTCTTGAATTCAAACCGGACGGAAAAACAATTTCAGTACGTACTTTCTCTCCCTTATTTGCCCTTTCTCCAACGACCTGCCAATATGCATGGCGTAAACAACCCTTTGATCAGTTTAATATAACATTAACAGAAAAATGAAAAAGTATCTTTGTATCTATTGCCTATTATGCATGGCTGCACTAGCCTGTGCACAAAACTTAAAGTTCAATGCCAACGGAAAGTTCAAAATCGTCCAGTTTACCGATGTACACTACATTTCTGATGATCCACGTTCTGACATAGCCATTGAACCCTACGGACGTTATACAGGTGGAAATACCGTTTACAACAATCTGTCCAACGGGGCCCGTATCATTGAACTGACTGAAGGAGAAAAAGGATTCCGCACCTGGATTCGTGTAAAGAATCATACGGAACAAGAAGTGACATTTCCAGAAAGTTTTCTAAAGCCAAACAAATAATTTCTACCAAAACACACTGATTTCTAATACCATAACCAATTTACTGACCAAGCATAAAAAAACCTTCCAATCTGATACGTGTACTTTCTCTGTTATTTTTGCTCCCTGTCGTTCTAACCGTCCAGGCCGAAAAAAAATACAGTTTAGGAGGCAGATTGTTTCTAGATGGAGGTATTTTTACAGCTTCTCCCGCCTGTTTCAATTCAGGTGTTGGCATATCAGACCTGCGTATTACGGGCAAAGCCGATTTTGGTGATGGGTGGTACACCAAATTGGATGTAGGATTTGCTTCAAACAAAGTGAGACTGAAAGACGCCTTCTTGCAGAAAACGAAAAACGGACACATGCTGAGAATAGGCTATATGATAGGGATGTTCAGTCTGGACCAGTCTGTCAGTACCAATGATTATCTGTTCATGACTGGTGCCAACGTGGCAGAAATATTTTATCCCGGTCGAAGAATTGGAGCATCCTACACCTGGTCGAAATCAAAATTTTATGCATCAGGCAGCGTATTCTGCGGAGATGGTCTCAACTTCCATAACAATATCAAACAAGGAGTAAATGCTACATTACGTTTCGTCTACAGACCGTTGGACAATGCACATACCCTGCTTCACATCGGAACAGGTGGCCTGTACAAACGCCCGGATAAGAATACAGAAACCGGAGAGAGAAGCATTTCATTAAAAAGTACGGGAGACACATACCTGCCCGTACCTTTTGTATTCGACTCGACAATCAGCCACAGCCAATGCCAATATCAATGGAACATCGAATCCATCTTCCATCACCTTAAGTTCTTCCTGCAGGGAGAGGTTATGGGCATGATCATCAGGCGAAATAACAGCCCCAGCTACAACGCTTATGGCGGATATATAGAAGGTGGATATTTTATTTTAGGAAACCGGCTGGGATATGACCGAAGAGATGCCCTGCCATTATGCCCTGAAAATAAAAACTCACTAGCCATATTTGTACGCGTTAACCATACGGATCTGAATGATTCTGACCTGAAATGCGGCGCATTGACGGATCTTTCCGCCGGAATGAATTACTATCTTAACAAACATATTATCTTCCGGTTAAACTATTCGCATGTAAAGACAGACCAATATTCAGCCCTAGGGAAAGCACATTATAATGTATTACAATCCCGCATACAGATAAAGTTTTGAGTTGTTACTCATGTTCTTGCCAGACAGGATAACCAGTGCCTTCCGTCACCTTATTCTTCCGAAATCTGACTGTCTACAGGAAGCTCTCCCACCTCTTTCTCCTGCGGAAGTTTCAGGGTATAAAGGGCTGCATTCAGTTTACGGATCTGGTCACGCTTCAGTTTGCCCGGATTATAGACAAAACCTTCTACGACGACAATCCGGCCGTTCGTACGGTCCACACGGGCATGTGAAACGAAAGGACCTCCCATCGCATCGTTCTCCATCTCCCACAAACCACGTACTTCATATGCATAATCACCCTGCACCGCAATGTTACGTGCATCTACAAACATGGAATCAGCAGTCACCATATACATACCTTCTTTTGCTCCCGGAAGGTTGGCTTTCATCACAGAATCCCGTTTCTCTATGAAATATGCCTTTGTAAAGGTTTCCTTGCTGGCATACGGATAAGTATAGATAACAAAGTTCAGATCATTCAGGTTGCTGGAAGCCCACAGGAACTGCTGGCCGACCTTGTACGAAGCCAGTTCTACCGGCATCCAGATGTCACAGTCAAACAAGCTTTGTACCTTGGCTGACAAGACCTCATTATGCTTCTTCTTCAACAGCTTTACTTCCCGGTTCATTTCTGCACGGGTAAAGAAATCAATAATCACCTGCCCATGCCTGGATACATATTCGGCAAACTCTTCCTGACTCGGTGACTGGATAGTCATAATCATCTGTGGAGAAGCATACGCATCACGGGTATACTTGAATTTAGTCTGAGTATAAATGTCCTGAATATCCGCGATAATGATGTTGCGGAACAAGCGGGTACTACGGTTAAAAGACTCCGGACGAACTCTCGAAATCCGGAAAGAACGCTCCGGCTGGGGCAACCCCGGAACATCGGTATCAAGCACGTGGAAAAGCGCACTGTCCGGACTGTTCCAACATTGGTCATCAGCAACCACCAATACCTCATAAGGCCGGCCACTGGATACCGGAGTCACAATACTTTTACCCTCCTTATGGCAAGAAGCAAACACAAATATAACTGATATAAGACTTGAATAAAAGGCTAAAGGTTTCATAAATTTAAAGGTATCAATTCTAAAAATCGTTCGTAAGATTCAGTTTAAGCATATATCCTTTGCGCAATACCTGCTTGATATCATACACCACTCCTTCAGAAGCATCCGAAGGAATCTTCAACGAAACTGCAAAGTTTTCAGCCTTATTTTCCTCACGCAACTGCATGATTTTCGAAGAAAGTTCATCCAGCGAAAAATCCTTCAACTCTCCTGCCAACCTGTTGTCTACCCAGAACTGGATTCCATATCCCGGCAACGGAACACTCTTGTCGGCCACTCCTGCCGGAACATCCGCATATGCTTTCGGAGAAGCATAATAGAAACGGGAAGTCAGACATTTGTCCACCAGCTCCTGAGGATAAGTTTTCGAAAGTTCCTGCCTGGCCTCACCATACGCTTTCATCAGTTTCTGCTTGGCTGTAGTAATAGCTCCCATCTTCGCATTGCGGTCGGCTACAATACGGACAACAATGGGAAACATCTCCTTTTTCTGTTTTGAATACAGCTCAGCGAATGCGTCTGTCAGTTGCTTCCTGACCTTGTCCGTCATGGCTTCCCAATCAACAAGCTCCTTCTTTGAAACAGGATTTTCCGGCCCGAAAAGGAAGTGGTTCCGCTGGTTGCAATACAATTCCAGAACATACGCCTTTTCCGACGAAATATGATCCAGCATCAGATTGTCTGTGTTCCGCCGCTGTTCCGCATCCCTTACCACCAGTCCGGATTTCGCCTTTCCCTGATTCTTTGTCTGAAGAGCTGCACTATAATCTGCTACCGTTTCTTTCACTTCCGGCTTCGCAAAGGCATACACTACCCCAGCAGCCAGAGGTACGGCCAACAAGACACGCAGCCGGACCCACTTGGTGTTTCTTTTTTTCGACATCATAGAAATACGTTTTTTAAGTGAACTGTGAGTAAAACCGCAAGCCATAGAGTAGAGCCTTGAACCCACTGCTTTCCTCACCAATAACAATTGATATATTTTTGCATCGATGCCTTGATCCAATACACCTTCATCGGCCTGATACTCATGAACACCACTAAGTTCATGCTTCAGTTTCCACACCAACGGATTCCACCAATGAAAGATTAAGATGAGCTGTATCAGCAGATTATCATAACAATGTCCGTAGCGGCAATGCATTTCCTCATGCAGACAGACCGGAGAGGATGCTTCATACTCCTGACGGTTCATGACGATATACGTCCCCCAGCTGAAAGAGCGGACAGGAATATCGTACAACACCCATCGTAGTCCATTACACTTTTTATACTCTTGCCGGTTTATCCAGCGGAACAGACGGAGATAGCCTGCAACCCATTGTAAGAAAACAAAAGTACATCCCGACAGATAAACCACCATCCATATCACAAGCCAGTCCCAATGACCGGTTTCCGGCCGAACAGTCTCTGCCATACCGGCAGCAGGAGCTGGTATTACTTCAACTGGCTGTTCCCATTCCTGCATAAGCCTGAAAGGAGACTGCACTAAAGGTTCATGCTCCAGTTCCAGAGAGACGAAAGGCAATAACAGACAGGTCAGCATTCCGCCCACCAGTACCCATCGGTTCAAAGAAAAACGAGTGGTCGAAGCGAAAAACAACTTATAGAACCCATAGAGCAATGTCAGGCAGAATGAGCTTTTCAGTAAATAGATCAAAAAGGCTACCATAAGTTCAAGATTTACGATCATTCTTTTCCTGCTCTATCTGAGCTATCAGCTGCTTCAGTTCTTCCAGGTCCATTTTCTCATCTTCAATAAACTGAGAAACAACCTTGGTATAAGAATTATCAAAATATTGGGCAACAATCTCCCCGATCGCCGAACCCTTGTATGCATTTTTAGTTATCTTAGCCTCGTAACGGTAGGTATTCCCCAATGCACGATAACTGACAAAACCCTTTTCTGCCAACAGTTTCACCAGGGTAGCTACCGTATTGTAATGTGGTTTAGGCTCCGGATAGAATGCCAGCATTTCACGAATGAACAAAGGACCTTCGGCCCATAAGATATTCATTATTTCTTCTTCTTTTGCCGTCAGTTTCTTCATAAACAGATCATTTAAGATTAATACAATACGAAGATATAAAATTTTTCAGACAAACAACTAAATATATTAGTAGATCTACTAATATTAATAGTAATTAACAACAAAAGCGAAAGTTCAGACAGTTTACTGAAAACGCAAGCAGATTTCAACAAATGAGCCGTATCAAAACCTTGTTTCAAGTAATGATACGGCTCATGTTCTTATCCTGACAGGATAATCTGATATTCCATCAAAATCTATCTAAAAATCATTCTGACACTTTTTTCACGACCAGAGTATGATTGTTGGTATCTCTCCATTCTGACAGAAGAGCGTAAAGTTCCTTATAATTTGCCGGAGTCTGCAACTGACGGTCAATGCGAATGGAACGTGTTACTTTCACTCCTCCTTTCACTGCCTTATAACTGAAGACTACTTTTCCGCACGCATTGCTTATTTCCTTGTCTGCATGTCCGGACCATTTCATTCCTTCAGGAAGACGGACTATGGTTTCCAATGCACAATCCACCGTTCTCGGCAAAAGAATCTTTTCTGAAATACTTGTATTACCGGCATAAGCATAAAGTGAACGTACCGGAGTCGGATCAGACAAAGGAACGATTCCCCACCCATCTGCCAGCTCTTGCAATTTGTCACTCTTAACCTCCAGCGTATCTGTTGTTCTTACTTCCTTTGCACCCAGATAGGATTCCAGCATCAGTTTTTTGCCTTGCAGATCCGTAATGGTCATGAAAGGCTGCAAACAAGCTTCTTCCGTTCCTGTCAAAGCTACTTTCTCCGGCATTTTTTTGCTCTGACACACCAGTGACATAACCGTAGCCAGTCCCCGGTTTCCATCCACTGACGGACGTAAGGCACATACTGCAACTTCTGCTTCCAGTCCGGCAGCCCGCTGCAAAGTAACATCCAGATTAACCAGTTCCGCCTGAGTTCCATAGGCAGAAGTAATCACTTCCGATGCCGGACGTAACCGGTAACCGGCGTCCTGTAACGAAACATTGCAATGTCCCAGCTGATAAAGTCCCGCCATATAATTTGCAATGGCATTACGCATTGCCTGAGGATTGCCTTCCAGCCCCTGAGTCAGCTCAGCAACCTTTCCTTCTACTACGGAAGTATTGCCAACGGCAAACTGCTTCTGCAAATACTTCACCGCTTCTGTATATCCGGGCCATGTGGAAGCAACAAAAACCGGCATCATACCACTGGCTACGGCCTGCACAAGTCCCAAGTTTCCTCTTCCGGAAGGATAAGCATAAGGGCGGGGCGCTACATCTTTCAAAGTCCATATAAAGGACTTCATTCCATTTCCCTGGGCAATAACCGGTTTGGCCGATGCATTCAACAGCTCATAGCGAACGGATTTCCCAGCCGGAACATTCAACCGGAAGATAAATTCCTTGACAGGAGAAAGTTCCTTTACCGGACAACATACATCCAGTTCCGGCAAATATCCCGCCTTGCTCACAATGGAATAATCCAGATAAATCGTAGCTCCCAGTTCCAGTCCTGTATGTACAACCACCATTTCCTTCAGATGATTATATGCCGGAGCATTAGCCGCAGAAGACGGCAGCACTTCTACCAGTGCATTGGAAGGAGTCTTGATCACCGTACCATCCTTCTGACGCGTGTACGACTCATGGATGGTCAGTTCCTGAAATTCCGGATCATAAACGATAAATGTTTCTCCGTACAAGCCATTCATCGCCGCATGAGTAAACAGAGTCAGTTCCTTCTGTACACGCAACTCCTGACTGCCGTCAGCACGTAAGGTATAAGTTTTCGAGAGTTTACGGAACTCCGCTTCCGATTCTGCCTTTACCGGTAAAACAGCCAGTAAAAGCATCCCTAATATTCCTATATAGATTGATAATGTCTTCATCACTTTTTCATTTTAAAACAGTTCGATACGCCGTTATTTCTTCAGTACTATATATTCCCCGCATTTCTTGGCAGCATTCACAGCCTTACGGAAACTGTCCCAGTCAGAAGCTTCATACACCCGTTTCTTCAACCGAAGAGAGGTCTTCAGCTGCAAACGGTTTCCGTCCTGTCCCAGGTATCCGGTAAATCCTGCACCCGGACCATCCAGATTTTCCAGCTTCTCGCCTCCCTGCAACTGATAGCCGGAAGGAATTCTCAATGTTTCTTCCAGTTCTACCAAACGGGAGCAGGCATCCTTGAATCCATATTTCCGTTCTTCCAGATTTGTATCTATCCGCAGATAAGATAAAACCTGTGTATAAAGATTATTCAGAACAAATGGTTTAAAAATCAGCACTCCCTGATCTGACTTCAGCGCATAGTCAGGGATTTCATAACGGAACGTCATGCGGATCGGTGCACGCTGGTAGTCTTTCGGTGAACGTCCATAGTCAACACCTTCCAGACGCGCCTTAGGAGATACATTCAGCAACTGGCGTTCCAGAGCGTTTTTCCATTCACTTTGGAAACCGGTTGTAAAGATCCGGCGGATATTGCTGTCACTCTGGCCTTCCGCCTCAATGGTGAAAGATCCTTTTAAAGTTCCCTTATCGTCCAGCACATTATTTGCCTGAATCCGTACATAATGGTTCTCAGGAGCAGAGATGGGAGTAATGCAAAGGTCGGTTCCCTCCGGTGTACCCGGCAGGTAATTCTGCTGCTGTTCGGCACTGCTCCACAATTCCCGGCAGAAAGGTACCCATGTCGGATCGAGCGGCATCATAGTACCGTCACTCAGTTTCACCACTGCCACACAATGGTTGAAATGATCGGCCGGAATCGTTTCTACCCGGCTTCCAGCCATTGTCATTGCCGGAAAGGCTTCAAATCCGGCCATCCGCAGGAATGCAATCAGTGTTCCTGCAATATCCTTACATACTCCACAACGGTCTGTATAATTCATCTTCAGGTTATGCAGTGTAAATCCTTCTCCTTTTCCCATGGAAATACCTGCATACCGGATGTTATCAGCCACCCAGTGAGTCAGTACCGCAACCTTTTCCAGTTCGGTTTTCTTTCCCCGGATCAGTTCATCCACCTTTTTCTGAGCTTCCGGTATAGCCGTGAAACTGCCATAGTCTTCATTGACTCCATAAAACCAGCGGGACTTTTCTTTCCAGTCCGGAGTTGTCGACATCATCAGTTTCGGAGCAGCATCATATAAGTCTACCATATTCGGCTCACGACGGAACGGCATCATTTCATTTTTTGCAAATGTATAGACCTTACGTCCATCCTCGTAGCGCATGGACGAACTGCAATCACCCTGATAGAACTGAAACTGGATTTCTTTTTCTGCCGGAAGACTTACCCGATATACCTTGCGCAAAGTCGGATCACTGCTCCAGAAAGGTACAATATCATAGAATTGTCCACGCATGGGAGGAATGAAACGGGAATCATCTCCTTCCTGAGGCATATCGCCCAGCAATGCGTAAGTAAATCCTTTCTTATCAATTTCATAATCGATAATATCCCCCGGTTCCAGCTGTCCCAGTTCCAGCATGATCTGGCGGGCTCCCCAGTAAATCGCCCTTGCCGGAGCAGCATAATCGCATGTTTTGGACACATCCACCGGAGTGTATGTTCCATCCGAATGATAAATAGTGACCCGCTTGAATACAGCAGCTGCTGTCAACGGATCATAATCGTATTTCAAGACACGTTGCTGAAGTGCACCGACCGGTGTCTGTACCTGAACGGCCCGGCAAACGGCAAACGATCCCTGTCCGGTGGGTTCAACCGTTACACTCGTACTGTCTAATAAATTCACACAATGATAGCCTGCATATTTTTTATCCAGAGTTACAGGTCCTCCGCCTCTCCATGACTGGGCATACATACTTGTTCCCCCCAACAGCAGAACAGCCAGCCCCACGAGAGATAATTTTGTCTTTTTCATATTGAACAGGTTACTAATTATACATAACTGGCTAAAGATACACATTCTCCTGCAACCAGCCTAGCAATCGTGAATTTTTATTTTCAAGCCAGTGGAAAGTATCAAAATGACAGTTTGGGAATCTGACTTTTCAAGCGTTTTTCAGGTTCATTTTTGGGTCCAGGGTCCACTGGGTCCATAATGGACCCTCCACCGTAAGAGGAAATCAGCCATTTTTATCCCGAATGGCCAAAGACCCTGACGTTTTTAAAAAACATCGAGAGCTTTTCATCCAAACGCCGAAACAAACACAGGCACACGCCGAAACGTTTTTTGAATAACCGGGATTCAAAATCCAGCGCATTTCCCTGTTTTCATTTTTTAAACTATGCACATAAAAAAAAGACATTATGCATACAGTTTTTCATTTATATATATATATTTGTCAATACTTAATCTTCAAGCAAGGAATGAATCACCAATTCTTTGCTAAAAGCGTATTGAAATTTGTATAAAACCAACTAAAAATAATAGCTATGACTCGTACAATTCAAAAATACGGCCTTTCCTGCCTTATATTTATCGTTGTTTATTGTCTAATTTATTTCACAACTCAGGCTATGAAAATGGCTGAACAAGAAAGCCTGTTTCTGAGCGTATTTTCAGGACTTTTCCTTTCGGCCAACTCCAAACTGATTTTGAGACAAAACAGTCTCAAAAATCACAAGGTCTAAATAGTAATATTCTATAAAACAACACCTTATATCAGGATATTTAAAATCAGGAACAATTACAAGAGTTTTTTCTCTTACGGTAAAGGGTCCATTATGGGCCTAGTGGACCCATGGACCCAAAATGACGCTGCTGACAAAGTCCTTATTCGGCTTTGCCAAGGGAACTAATTGTAATTATTTTTTTAAATATCCAAAAGATACAACTATGCTTTTATCCGGAAAGCAGGTTTCCGGATATGCAGCCAGTAAGCAGTCAGTACCAGAATGCCTGTCAGCACCCAGGATATCGGATAAACCATCATCAGCACATCATATCCTTTCCACAACGGAGACACGACATACACCCAGACTACCCGGAGCAGACAGGTTCCGAAAACCGTCAGCAGAGCCGGAGTCAGTGATTTGCCCATCCCCCGCAAGGAAGAGCCGGCAATCTCGTAACTGCTGGCAATGAATTGCAGAGCCAGTACAATATGCATACGGATAGCTCCATAATGGTGTACCATCGGTACGTCCGAGAAGAATCCCAGAAAGAAATTGTCCTGCCAGGCAAAAAGCCAGTTGAAGGCGGCACAGAAAGCAACACTTGAAGCCATGCAGATCCAGAAGATCCGATGTACGCGATCCATTTTCCCGGCTCCGTAATTCTGGGCAATGAAACTGATCGCAGCTCCGTTGAATCCCTGAATAATGAAATAGCAGTAGTACTCAAAGTTGACTGCTGCAGCCGACCCGGCAATGGCATCGGCTCCGTAACTGTTAATGGATGACTGCACCACCACATTGGAGATCGAGAAAATCATGCCCTGGATGCCAGCCGGCACACCGATTCGCAGCATACGGCTTAATTCCGAGGAATAAATCTTCATCCGGTCAAAATGCAGACGGAACGGTTCCTGTTCTTTCCGCAGCAACCGGATGATCAATGTAGCACTCACCGCATTGGCTATGCCCGTTGCTACGGCTACTCCGGCTACCCCCATCTGAAATCCAATGACAAACAAAAGATTAAGCAGGGTGTTGATTACACCGGCAACCACCAGAATATATAACGGACGCCGCGTATCGCCCATGCTGCGCAAAATGGCTGATCCGAAATTAAATGCCATGATAAAAGGCATTCCCAGAAAATAAATCCGCAAATAGATCACGGCCTGATCCAGTACTTCCGGGGGAGTTCCCATCCAGGTCAGTATCGGCCGGGCAGCTACCTGTCCCAATACCAGCAGGAATAATCCGCTCAGGACAGCCACCAGCTGAACCGTACTGATGGAGCGGCGTATACTCCGGTCATCCTGCTGTCCGATGTGGTTGGAAATAATCGCACAGGCTCCCATGGAGATCCCCATAAACAGGTTGATGAGTAATCCGATGACCGGTGCGTTACTTCCAACAGCTGCAAGGGCTTCACTTCCGACAAAGTGTCCCACTACAGCCACATCGACTGAATTGAAAAGTTCCTGTAACAGACTGCTGGCTGCCAGCGGAAGGGCAAACACCAATATTTTCCTGAACAACGGCCCGTTCAGCATGTCAATATCATTGCTTCGGGAACCTTGATTAACCTTGCTATCCATCTTTTTTTTACCTTAATCCAAAATGCGCGGCAAAGTTACAGTAAAATCGGGAATGCCTTCCGATAAAAAGCATTTTTAATACACTCTTACCTCTCCACTGGCTGCATCTCCCCTCTGAAGGCTGCCAATTTTACAACCATTTCTTTCTGATTACGCATAACAAGCAGCTTTCCGGATTTTCCTGCATATTCTTCTAAAAGCTGTTTGAAAGAAGCAGCCGTAGAAATCTCTTTCCCGCCAAATGACAGCAATAAATCTCCCGACCGAAGCCCCAGCTTATAAGCTTCAGATTCTGCTGGAACACGGTCAAGCGCCATACTGGCCTGACTGAATTTGGCTCCATAGACCGAAAGCTCTTCACCTTTCACTTCTTTCAGAACAGCTCCCAGCCAGGTATATTCCGCAGAAACCTCATCCTGAATTTGCAGGACTATTTCGGGAATGTCAGGGGTACGGGCCAGCTTTTTCAGCTTTTCACTCTTCACTCCAAAATCGGTCATATCGAAATTGCGGAAACCAATCTTAAAAGCAGGAGACTCCGGTCTGACTCTGAAATCTCCCTGACCGGGATTTACAAACAGGGGATCTGCCGAAACGGAATGTGCATCAGCTCCATGAGCCGCAAATTTTCTCATTGCTGCCTGACCGGTTGCAAACAGATTATAGTCCAGTTCCTTTCCCCACCGGTCTGATTCTCCCAATGCGCTATTCATCACAGCAGGCTGATAGGCAGTAAACACTATATTATGCTTGAATACATCGTCACTGTTACGTACCCAGACATGTGGATGCAGCGAGTTGTTCAGTATAATATTATTTGTAGCCACACGATCATAACCTTCACGCATTTTCAAACCACCGTTGAGAAGCAGGTTGCAATAGATCCGATAAAAAGAAGAACCGTCATCCAGGTCAACATCCCAGCCATGATCACAACGCCAGCGGTTATAACGCAGTACATTAGGTTCCAGAACATCCCAATATTGCATATCCGGATGAAGAGCGACCTGATCGGATATGGTCACCACATCGGGAGTCCAGAAACGGTCACGTCCCCATGAATTAAAACTTCCGTGGTCTCCTGTCTCAAGAACCGTATTAAACACATCGCAGAATTCGATGATATGCCCGCCAAAGGTACCTTCGTTAATATTGATACCTGCACGCGGTACATCATAAATAGAACAATGACTCACGCGGATACGCTGTGACATGGAAATCTGTACGGGAGCCGTCTGTTTTTCATCACGTCCTGTCATGGTTATCAGGCAATCGTCCACCCAACAATCCTGAGGATAATTATCTCCCAAAGGACCGGGAGTCATATCCATCGTCTCGTAGTTCTGATTGCCATAACGAAACAGCGGGCTGCGGACCATGTCAGGATCTCCCACGAAAACAATCCCGTTGGCACCGCTGTGATGAATGTAACATCCTCTGACTGTCAGATAACGATTATAGTTATTCACAAAAATCGTATTCCCTCCCAAATGGTCAAATTCACAATTTTCAACCGAACACTCCTCTGCACCGTTGAAAACAATGGCTCCGCCCCGATACATGGTCCAGTCTGAGCGCAATAATTGCTCTTTATTTTCCATAAAGGTCCGGGCTGTATGCTTAAAGGTAAGTCCCTGCAGATGAATCCCCCGTACAGGATTCTCCTTCGTTCCGTTGAATTCAATCAAATGTTTCAGACGTACAATTTCCACTTTAGCCTCATCCAGATCGATCTCCGGCAAAGGCATATAGTATAACACCCGTTGGCGGAATTAAAATAGCGCATATTTAACTCGGCCAATGGGCTTTTCAT